>SDBT01000684.1_pt1 | contig 54680 bp, 73 predicted proteins | sample 2277101 | NCBI WGS metagenome assembly SDBT01 (sample SAMN10404973, study PRJNA504765) | marine sediment metagenome | isolation source: marine sediment core GS10_PC15, 103 cmbsf | place: Arctic Ocean: Southern Knipovich Ridge | collected 2010 | reverse complement strand
TACGTGACCAATATCAGAAACCAACTTATCCACCAACGCACAAAGACATTCCAGATTTTCAAATCTCTGCTCATCAGTATGCGACTCACCAACTGGGCCAATTGGACCAGCCAGCTTTTTCACAACATCATAGATTTGTATGTTTTCTTTACTCATCCCATCCACTCCCTATTTCCACAGCCCACCCTCGAATCGGAACAGCGACAACAGCAACGCGCCGTGTCCTGGCATCCCGCCAAAGGCTGACATAAACATTTGCTTTCACAGCCCCAAACCGCACACGCGGTCTGCGCTTGACACGCTTCGTCCTTTGCATTTCCGGTCCCCCAACCAGATGTATTAGCTAATGGCTTCGTGGACCACCCGTTTCAGCCGTTCTATTTCTTCTCTCTGCAATAAGTTGTTTCTGCGCAATTCCCTGTTTTGATTGATAATCACTTCGTATTCGGTAAGTGGCACCAACTTGTATCTGTGCGATCCGCTGTAGTCGTGCTTTTCGCCTTCAAACATGTCGTCCACAACGCTCTTGTACTGACCGTTACCGTGCCGTGGCCGTGTCTTCATGGGAAGTGTTGGCCCTTCGGGTCGTTTAGACTTTGGTTTTTGCCCAGGCATCTTCTACTTCTCCTTCTTTGGGTGATCGATATTTATCAAATTCCTCGAATCTGCGACATTCGCGATTGAAAGTAACTCTAGGGCAGCGATTCCCTTTGGTCGTCGGCCCGAACCTGTTTTTGGCCACCTTGATCCGGATAGAACCATCTTCAGAGTCGTCCTCGTAAGGCATCAAAACGACGTCAGCATCCTGCGCGATCGCGTCTGATGACCGGATGTCTGATAAGTAAGGTTCGTTAGATGATCGGTCTTCAACATTTCTATTTAATTGCGCTGCAATAACGATTGGGATTTCCAGTTCAAGGGCAGTCTGTTTGGTTGCTCTGCTGATGTCACCGATGATTTCAGAGGTATTGCGTTTTGAATTGGGATTCATAGGCCGAATCAGTGTCAAATAATCTATAAAAGCGATATCAATATTATAAATCGACTTGAGTTGTTTCAATTTCGCGCGGATCTGCATCGTATTGACGCCTGGTGCCATTTCGATAATGCCCATTTTGTCCTTGTAAGTTGGTATCGTTCGCTGAACGCGGTCGAATTCCTCTTCCTTGAATTTGCCTGTATTAGGATCTACGAAGTTCTTATTCTGAATCAGATTTGCGTTGGTAATACTCAAATTGGCTAGATGCGCTTCGCTGATTTGTTCCTGGGTCATTTCCAAAGTCAGGTAATACGGCGTGTATTTCTCTTCATGCCGGTGCGCTTCTGTGATTCTTGAGCAGTTGAAATTGATCAGCGTGGTGGTTTTGCCGACGCTCGTGCGCGCTGCGACAACAATCATCTCGCCGTTATGAAAGCCCCCGTTGAGCAAATGGTCCAGATATGGGATGCCTGTTGTGATGCTGAATGGCTTTTTAGTGGGGTCGCCTTTTGCGTCGTCCATTTTTTGGCTGATTTCGTTGAATAGCTGGTCTGTGGTCTTTCCTTCGGATTTCGTGGTGGCCTGTGATATTTGGAGACACCTGTCAGAAGCGAATTCAAGCACTTCTGAGGCTTTGCGACCGCCAACGTGTAGATCAGCTAGGATTTCTTGAGATGTGTAGTGCAGCCCCCTACCAATACGCATCTCGCTCAACATTTCGATGTATTGAGGCAAGTGAACGCCCGAAGTCTCAGAAGTCAGCACTTCGTCCAGGTATTCTGGACCACCGGCATCTATAAGCGTGCCCTTTTGGTGCATTTTGTCTTTGATAACCAGTCCGTCGATTTGCTTACCAGCCATCCAAAGCTCGTAAATCGCCTCAAATATCAATTTGTGCTGGGGTAGGTAAAACCAGGTCGCTTCGACTTGTTCAAATGCCATCGAGCGCAATAGCCCGCTGTATGTAATTCCTGACAAAACGGCTCGTTCAGCTGCTAAATCTTGAGGCGGTTTTCTTTTACCAATAGCAGCCTCTTCAGCAGCTTCTTCGCGTTGTTTTTTTCGCTTCTTTTTGTCAGAATAACTTTCGTTTTTGTATTCGTTTTCGCTCATAATTTGGCCTCAATTTCGGCCAATTCTTCGTCAACCCATGCCCCATATCCGGACTTGCCCTTCTTGGCTTTTTGGATAATTAGGGTCAACTGTCGCTTGCGATACCAGCACTGCTTTCTCGACAATCCCCCCAGTAAATCCCGTGGTATTCTCGACTTGCGGTAATCCTGGAAATTGAGTTGTGCTGCAAGGTTATCAAAATTAGAATTAGATATATTATCTTTACTCTGTACTCTAAACTCTTCGCCAGCTCGTGCGACACGCGCGGGGGGCTGCAAAGATTTTGCTAGCATTATGTTTGCTTTATTTGGCGGTTCTTTGCTAGCATTATGTAGGCAAATAAACCCACCTGATTCGAGGGCTTCACGGTCTTTTTTGGAAAATCCTCCGACCAGTCTGAGGGCTTGATGGTTGTTGGGTATGAGATTTTCACATCGGGAAGCCAATAGCATCAATTTGATGAATCTCAACTGTGCGCGTTCCGGTAGTGAATTGAACCCGACGCTTGTCAGCATTTTGTTATAAATCTTCACCCACGGTGGATTCCGGTCCCCGTAATGCTGATATTCTGACCAGTTGACTATCGAGATGTATTTATCGGGCATCGACATCCCCCTGACTCAATAAATAAGAACCGGAAAAAAGGAAAACAGCGAAGATGAAGAACTGCATCCAGTATTCTTTGAATGCCTGGTATTCTGTTAGCCCAGCCTCACCAGCCACGATTATGTGGACAATGATCCCAATTGTTCCCAATAGCATTAGAACCGCGCCAAGGTATTGTTTCAGTTTTTTAGGCATCAATATCCCCTAAAATTTGTCCTGAAGAATTTTGAATGCACACGCAGCCACGATTGGTACTTGTCCATTTCCAAGGGCTGTAATGCGGTCCACCCGCTTGGCCACCCCATCAGCCACTCGACCCACGGCGGGTTCAGCGTCCCACCAACCTTGATTACAAGCGGTTCTGACCCCACCGCATTTGGTCCTCTTTTTGCGCCTTTTAGTGTGCGTGAGTCTCTGGCAGTCGGGGTAGGCAACAATCCAGATTCTTTCTCGTTTGTGAATGGCTCCAACATTTTTAGCAGATAGCACTCGCCAGATTGCATCAAACCCGCTTTCGGCCAACTCGCCGAATATTTGGTGAATGTACCCGTCAGTAAGCAACCCTGGGACGTTCTCCAAGAACGCGTACCTGGGTCGCACTTCGCGAATGATACGGAGGGCGTCCGGCCACATATTTCTACTGTCTTCTTCCCCTCTTCGCCGTCCTGCAACTGTGAACGGTTGGCACGGGACTCCAGCAGAGACGATATCCACTTTTCCACGCCACTGTTTGCCGTCAAAATCTCGAACGTCATCCCAAATGGGAAACGGGGGCAGGATTCCATCTCTTTGCCGTTGGAGTAATACTTGACGGCAGTATGGGTTGATTTCGACTGCGCAGACTGTCCGGTGTCCGAGCAATTGACTTGCGAGAATCCCTCCACCAGCTCCGGCAAATAGCTCCAAGACATTCATGCGCCCTCCCCTGAAAAATTGAAGGGTAGAACGCCCTGGCACAGCCGAGTCGCTGCCAGTTCGCAAAACTTTTCTTCGATCTCAATCAGTGTGCATCTCTTTCCCTGCTCTTTGCAAGCCAGGGCAGTCGTTCCGCTGCCTCCGAATGGATCGATCACTGTTTTCCCACCGAAAAATCGAACAAGCCAAAAGACGTGTTCATACCTGCGCGCGCATGGGTGCGGTAACTGATCGTTTTTTCTTCGAGTAAATGACTTATTGCGTCGATGTGTGCCTGACTTTCGAGTGAATAATTTATCTGGTCTGGCTGATGAAAATCTACCTGGTAAGACGTGATGTCCTGGCTTTGCTGGCGGTGGCTTGCCGAACACATACGCCACGTCGCCTGTGTAAAGAATACGGCCCTTATATGAGGGCACAGCGTAATCAAGCCAGCAGGTACGTAGATATTTCTTTCGTTTGGGTACTGCGTTCAGAAAGCGAACGTCTGAATCACAGCCCAGTTGAATTGCAATGCGATCGCACTTGATCAATTTGACAGTTTCAGCAAACAATCCATATGGGTCTTCTGAACCGACCAGTTGAGGGATTGCATTCGGCCACACGGGATCTGTGATACACGATTCAAACCGCTTCAACGACGGCAAGACTTCACGACTGTCGCCGTGATAAATCGTTATGCCTTGTTCGTCGTAATAGGGGTTCACGCACCACCCTCCCGTCGGTTCCATGCTTTGATTGATGACTCGCGAGAATTATGCGTTGCTGTAGTTGCTCCACACGCATGGCAATCTATATAATTAACTTGTCTTGAAGAAGTTAATTCAACTTCGCCATATCCACAAAACGGGCAGGATTTGAGTTCCGGTTCTTTTACTTCCACTACTTCCACCTCATCATCCGGCATAACCACGCGGTCTCCCCATTCTCTGAACCCAATCTCATTCAGTAAATTTCTGTCGCCATCAATGGTCACTCCAAGGTCACCGTCATTGCTAGTAACCTCGGCACAAATCCATCTTTCTCTGAGCCTTAGCATGTACCAACCTGGCTCCGTTGGTGTCGTCCCCTTAATCATTGTTCAACCCCTCCACACGTTCAAATTCGTAACACCAACACCAGGGATTCACGTCCCATCCGAAACCTCGTTTTTTGTTGATTGAATCCCAGAGCTTCTTGAATTCAGCCTTGCTACCTACGCCTTCTCTTTTCGCGTCTGCTTCTGATATGTCGTTGATTCGTTCCGGCCAGACTCGATTTACTTTTAGAAATAGCCTGCATGCTTTTTTCGGCATGAATATTGATGGACACCATTTCTCAAGGGAGTGACCTGCAAGAACAGCACCATCAGGATCATCAGCTTTGTATACCCACCATCCATCTTCATCACCATGAATGAATTGGCACGTTTCGCGCACCCAAAATATGTCATCTACAATAGTTTTGCATACAGCAGTTGGGTGTATTGTCATATCAGGTTTTGGTACTTTCAAATTTCCCTGAATATCTTTATCATTGTCGGCATATGCTGTCTCAGGATCAAAGTAGTCATATATTCCCAATGAATTCCGTTTCGTAATCACCCGCCTGGTCTGCGTTTTACAGCCAGCAAAAAGGGACTCGACCATTGGGGTAGAAAATAGGATGGGTCGTTCAGCCATTACGATGCCTTTTTTATCTTCGTTTTCAAGTAGTTCAAATCTTGAGGCTTATCGAATTTATGTAGCCTGATTTCGACACCAAATTTTTCAACTACATATATATAAAACTCGCTTGTTAGCTCGTTATACGAACGGTTCGCAAAGTTCTTCCATTTTGCACATTTAGTTTTATTTATGTAATCCGCAAGTTCGCCCAGGCTTCGGTCAAATCCGAAAACGTATAATGCGCTATGCACCCTACCGCTTGTTGTCTCTCTACCGCCAGTGCGATTATAGAATGCTCGCACGGTATCGTTGCGCCATTTGTTGTGCGTCGCCTTTTCCATTGAATCAGCCTTTAGCTGATCAAGTGATACAAACACCAGGCCAACTCCCCCGCCAGTAGTGAAAGTTCTCCCGTGTGCGTCAAAGTGCCATTTCTTGGACTTTATATCTTGGTGAAGATAAGAGACATCCTTTAGAGCTATATATGTAATACTCTTATCGGTCTGAAACTTAATATATTCCATTACTGGTTCGCCTCCACTAGTTCAACCTTCATGTCGCCTTCGGCCACCTTTGCCATGATGAGTTGGTAGCCGTTTTCATCAGCTGCATTCTGCAATGCTTTTTGTGAGTCTGCGTCGAGATGTTCAGCATCGTCAACGTGTATGAGTTTCAATTTGGGGTTTTGTGCCATTGCGAATTTCAGCGCGATCAGCGTTCGTTCAGCCGAGCTTTTCTGATTGAATGGAATGCCGTCAATCAAAATCTGCCCATCACCAATCTCTAAGCCAGGGACACCAATATTGATTTCCTTCGCGATGTCGTTTCTGAGTTGTTCGATGGCCTTGATTTGAGTGTCGATTTTCTGGGCTTTTTCCGTTTTTTCTGTTAGTTGGTTGTCGCCAGCATTGGCCATATCTAAATCAACTTTGTAGTCCTCGTGCTTTCGCTTGTGCTGCTCCAAGTGAATCATTCCTTCTTCAGCACATGCCAATTGACTTTCAACATTTGACTCCGATTCTCTCTTAGCCACCAAATTATCGACCACTTCCTTTTGGGAGACGCACGATGCTTCCGATGTTTCGAGGTCTTTTTTCGCTACCTCTAAGGCTTTTCGTTCTTCCTCCAATTCTTTTTCCAGCCGTATTACTCGTTTTTCACTTTGCCTTATCTCTTCTTTTTCTCCATCAACATTTTTCTTGTATTCATTCAGCCAATAGGTTGCTTTTTCTGATTCGCTTTCAAGCGAATCAATAGCCTTCATTTCCTCATTCAGAGAGTCAATTTCTTTTTGCAATTTATCAATATCTGCCTGATTCACTGGCTCTTTGTACTGTTCGTGGCCCTTCAATTCCTCCCAAATTGCCTTTGTCTGGGTTTGCTGCTCCTGCTGATCTTTATTCGCACGTGTTCTTTCTTGGTACAAAATACCACGTGGACCCTTGATCAAATAATCAATGTAGGAAACAGCGTCCTCATCTGATTGAGGTTCGTATCTTTCACCCGTAATTTCTTCAACTTTGTCAACGGGGGGCTTGATGTCGGCCACACGTAGGATTTCAACGATTTGTTGTTTGGGTGGAAGCGATAAAAATTGCACTGGATCGAGCGCGTGTTTCGCGATTAGCCCGTCCAATACTTTCTGTGGGCTTTTGACGGTGTGCCCTTCGCTGGTTTCAACGATTAGCCTGGTGCGATCGCCTTTGAATTTACGCGTGACGATATATTCTCCAAGATTCAAAACCGTCTCGCCTTCTTCCGCACCCTCATGGATAGGTTTTTCAGGTCGTTCTGCATCAGACCCGCCCAACGCCATCCAAATCGCTTTGATCACGCTTGATTTGCCTGATCCATTGCGACCCGTAACAACAATATGCTTGCCCTCAACGGCTACGTTGATAGCCTCTACCTTCAAAATGTTTTGTATATTCAATTGACGAATATGCATAGTCCGGTCCTTTTCTATTTGGTTTAGTCCTCCACCGACCTCCAAGCCGGTGCAATAATTGGCCGTCAACCAAGAAGTACCACAAACCGTTGACGGCCATGACCCCAGGAACGCCCCAGGGTCAAAAATCGTTTTCGAAACCGCTCCCCAAGGGTGGCTCTACGCCATCACCATTTGAATAGCCTTGAAAATCGTTTTTTACAGGCCCTTTTTCTGAATCCTTATACTGTTCAGCTTTGGCCTGAATGTTCTCTTTGATCGTGCGCTGGTTTTCCTGTTCAGGAGGTACTTCCGTGAACTCAGCGTCAGCGATGCCAACCCCTACAGCTTCGTATTCCTGTTTTACAAACTCAGCCATCACTTCGTCAGACAACGGCAGGGTTTTGCATAGCCTTATCGTGACCGTTTTCTTTGCCATTTCGTTGAAGTCTGTATCCCAAGGTGACGAACTTCCACCACGGACTGACGGCGACCTGAGTCTTATTGCGTTTACATCGCCCAAAGTCATGTAGTCAATCTCTTGGCCCCACTTAGTTTCTGCAACCGCATAAAAGCCAATAGCACCTTCACCGCGATCTTCGTCAAGCATTGCTGGCTGGTGGTCCATATTATTTGTAGACATTTCGTATTTGTATTTATCACCTGCATAAATCGTGTGACCGCGCACGTTGAAAATCTCGCCAGAGTTTCTTGCCAAGCGAACACAACCGCGATACATCAATTGAAATTGAGGAAGCCTTTGTTTGCCACTCTTATAAGTGCAAATGCAAGCCTCTCGATTGTGCTTCCCAAAAGACAACCCGAATTTGGCAGCACGTCGAATCTCAATCATCAATTGATCTTGAGGTACGTTGTCATATAGCAATTTGGGGTTGTCTTTCAGATAGGTAATGACAGACCCTATGAACGAATCCGTTGCAACTGTTGGTGGCAATAAACCTTTGAGTTTTGTCAGCGCATTGGGACTGTTCATTGAGTCCTCGAATATTTGTATAGCTGTCCGACTCGACATGTTATTTCTCCTGTTTTGACCAAGCGGATGGAACTTTGAATACGCGGGTTCCTGGCTTGACTGTTGAAAATTGCTTGATGAATTGGTCGTAATCTTCTGGTGTGATTTTGAGGGCTTCGCGCAGGTACGCGCATAAGGCCTTGTAGTCGGTTTTTTTACCGTCCTTCGTGCGACCCCAGGTAATCTTGCCTTCTTCTGTTTCCAGGCCGTGGTTGTTACCAATGGCGTCCTTGAATATGTTTTTCAGTTCTTCGAGGTCTGCTTTTTGTTGTTTCGCGTTGCTGTAACACGCTCGTAATCCAGATACATGATCTGCGATTTCGCCCTCTGCAACGATCAACTTGCCGTTGTCATCTGGGTACGTCCTCTTGAGGAAGTTATTTGCGCTATCAGATCCATCCAACGGCGGTGGTACTTTGCCGATTACGTATTGATCCCACCAGCCTTTTTCAGCGGTGATCAAATCTTCTTCAAGAGCTTTATCGCGCTCGATTCGGAACCACCGGAAGTCCGAGCCACCTATCAATACGGCCACATACGCGCGCGGTGCGTCGAATACAGCCATGTAGTGGTGACACTGAACAGAATAGTACTGAGGCACTTTGTCGCTGCCAGATTCGCCCCAGTCGTCTGCAGCATACTGGTGGCAGGTTTTGATTTCCAGAATGCTGTCATCTTCCAAACGCCCGTCGTTAGTACCGAGCAACCAGGGGTAGTCATTGTGCTGGGCGAACTGCCCTGCTTGCGCCACCTTCTTATTCGCGAATTCGCAAAAATGCTCCATGATCACCGGCTCAAGCCGATGGCCCCAGAGGATTTGGTTTTTGTTTTTGGTGATTGGGATCTCGACACCGTTGACTTTCTGATCCCAAATCTCGATCGGTGATCCCCATTTCGACATGCCCATGATTACGGGCGCGTCTGAACCACCAATCCCAGTTCGGCGACGTTCAAGCCACTTGGCTTCCGTAAGACTGCTTTTCTCGATTACATTTACTGGCATAATTTGCTCCTTTTTTTGGCCGGATTGAAATGGGTTAGGCCTACAAATAAACCTCCGTCAGCGAGACTTTGTGGGTGCGCTCCAGAAAACGAATTGCTTCTGGTAAAAATCTGGAATGGCTTTGAGGTGTGCCGTTTTTGTCGAGAATGATCACGCCTGAGAAGTGAAATTCTTCGATCATGGCGAATAGGTAGTGCTTGATTGCATCTATTCGACGACCATTGGCTATGAATTCGTGGATGTCCTCTTTTTTTATCAAAAAACACGTCTTGGACGGTCCCATTACATTGGTCGGCCCAGTTTCTTCCCACTGAGTTGTCCCGATATAGGAGAAAATCTCTCGGTGTCCACAATCGGCGCATTTTGTATAGATGAACTGGTCGTCGTCAGCGTCAAAATCGATGATCTTTACGTCGATTTCGTTGCAATGTGAGCAGCAAACGCCGTCAGATTGATCATTGAACGCAAAATTCCCATAAACGCCCTCAAGCCAGCGGTCGTCGCCTCTGAGGATAATGCCCGTGGCCTTGCAATATTCGCAATCTCGCCAGACGTCAGGTTTTACGCGGTGGCTGCCTCCCCCTTGGCATTCTGGGCAATCAACACTGGCTTCCTGCCAGATTGAAAACCACAGCTTTGCGTATTCGGATGGGGTTATATAGGTCATCGCCACCCCACCAGACTGCAGGTCTTTGGAGAGATGCGCGGGGCATTGCTCTAGGGGTGACGATGAAATTTGTGATTCTGAGGGTGATTGAGTAATAGGGTCCATAAATCAGTTCTCCTGCGCACTGCCGCGAACAGCCGGATATTCAGCTGGAACCGGAAGAACCGGCGAATCCGGGCAGTGCACAAGAAAACTACTGCTGCATTGATCTGAATTTTTAGTCAGGGTCAATAAATTACCAAAACAGGGGACAAAAACGATATTTTTGACCCGGCTTTGAAAATTGTGTAGTGAATTGTGCATGTTCGGTTCCAGCCGATTAGGTTTTGAAATCTTCAACAACACCAACGATAAGGGCATTCCGTTGTTTCAGCAAGTTACTTTTTAAAATTATTTTAATTTTATAACCCATCGAATAAATTGCCCTGAATCCAGCCATTTACCTCGTTTTGTGGCGTGTTTTCGCGGTCGTTGTATGGGCGATAGCACGTTTTTCTAGCGAATTGTTCGTTCCTGGAAACGGTGTGCGGGTGGTTTGCAAGGCATTCCATCATCACTTCTTTGGCCGAAATATTTACGTATTTTGTGGTCGTCGAGATATTCTCATGGCCTAATAAATCTTTGATGATCAACAAAGAAACGCCACGTTGGTAAAGCTGAGTCGCGCACGTGTGCCGAAATCGGTGGAATGCGCCATGACCAGTAATACCGGCTTGGTCCAAATACCGTCGAACGCGTTTATATACCCGTCGATAATATTGTTGTCGATCTAAAAAATTGGTTGTCAGAGGATGGAAACCGTTGAAATCTGTGAATATAAATTCAGACGTCCCGCTGCGTTTCCTAATCCAGTCCCCAAGCGCGCCCACAGCGACCGTAGTCAACGGGACAATGCGCTCCTTGCCACCTTTGCCCGTAATCTGCAAACCGACCATAGGGGCGTCCCCTGGCTCGTCAGCAGGACGGTGTACATAATTCGCAAACGTAAGGTTTATGGCTTCGTGAATCCGGCAAGCGGTCGAATACAGAACCTGTAGCAGAGCAAAATCGTGCAGTCCGTTGTACCTCTTGCGCGGGCAGTCAGACCCCAGCCATTGACGCTCCGGTATTTCGATAACTCTGTTGATCTGGACCTCTGTCAAAATACGTGGAAGCGGTTGTTTTGCCCTGGGCAACTGAATCCCTACCGTTGGATTTTTTATTACCAGTTCCATGCGTATCAAATAATCATATAACGTGGATACCACCGCAAAGTAGGTCTTGACGGTCCTCGGTTTGCGGTTTTTTGATAGCATTTGAACGTAGTTTTCGAAGACTCCCCTTGGTAAATCGGGGAATTTTTGCTCCATCCCCAACTTTTTTATATATAGCCAGAATCGCAATATCCAAATGTCGTATGAGTACGATGTTGAATCTGACTTAGTGTCCTTTATCCATTGGCAAAACTGCTCGATAAACGGATGCATAGTTACAGAATTAGGCATGACAAAGTTCCCCTTCATTATCAATTCATTTTAAAATTTTATATATTACTAGTTCACACGGATGCAAAAGTTGTTCAGTGCTGAACTATCAAAGATCGCTACATCGGTGTATTATGCATGGGTGGCCCTCAACACAGGGTTACAAAAATGGGCAACTGCCCATTGCCCCGGTGTTGACGCACCGGGGTTTTTAATCAACCGATCTCAGATCGGTATCATAAACGACTATATAAACGAAAATCTATACTTATTTTCAACTTATTTGGTTACCTGTTATATATAACTTTTGTATGTACTTTTATGTCTCTTTCGGAAACTCAACCTTGGCCTGTGAGTACGTCCCACCTAATAGCTTCACAATCTTTTTGACGTTTCCTTCGCTCAGGCTCATCTTGTTGTCCCGCCAGCGATAAATTGCGCTCTTACTCACGCCGATGTCCTGGGCAATCCGATAAGGACTGTAGTCCTGGAATTTAGCCTCACGCATAATCTGTTTACAGATTTTTTTCTCGTTGCTGGTCATGATGCCCCCGTTCTCCCCTTCATGCAATTACTTGCTTCCCCATGTATTGTGTCTTCCCATTCCTGAGATGACAAATCCCTACCCGACAGTCCATAAATATGTCCGTCGTCTATATCAACTTCTCCCACACAAATTCTATCAGATAATGGTAAATCTCTGTAATACTGCATTGCAATGGATTTTGCATGGCGCAAATCACGCGCAAATATGATAGTGTTCGATCGCTCATAAGACGATTTTATCGTAAAGTAAGTGTTCACTGTTTCCCTTTCAATATCTGCCTCTTCAGTGATGGGTGATAATTCCCACCAGACCCCGCTAGGGGTTTCGGCTTAGTGTATATTGTATAACCCAACTTTATTATTTTCGGCACTCAATGACTGTAAGGTGATTTTGCCATCATCTGCTTTTGTGAATTCGCAGCCAAATGATCTACGCATTTTACCGAATCCATTATATTGAATCAAAATGATATTATCACGCGCATCAATGTAAACATGATCTTCGCTGCTTGTATTTGCTGATTCGCATATCTTGTATATTTTGTTGCTGTCTAATATTTCTTTGACCTCTTCTTTACTTAGTGCCAGTGTGTTCATTTTCTGTTCCCTTTCGATTGATTCCCCAAAATAGCAAGGTGAAACGCTCACCCCGATAATTTTGTAAATTATTTAATCTTCATTGCTGTCAGTCTAGCAGTAAGAAGACTGCCGAGAGCAGCGTCACAACTATGTGCTAAGTCGTACTGTTTCTGGTCTTCCATTTTATTGTAATTAAGAATTGCGCCTGTTTGAGCTTCTTTAATCAGCTTTTTAGCTGCTTCGAGTTTGCTCATGATTTCTTCTTTTTTCATTTTCTGGTCCTTTGTCTTTGTGGCCCTTATTGGCTACCTATATATAGTACACCAATAGGTTCCCTATTCAACCAAAAGATTGACTATTTTATAAACTTATTTTGAAGGGGCTTATTTGGCCTCAATCCACCGATAACCGGCCCAAATTGGCACTAAATAGTAGATGTTTAGCTCTACTGGCCCAGTCCGTTGCCCGCCGTCATCCTCGATTGCGCTGAAATTATGCTCGACCTGGCCCAATGGCCGGTCTAATTCGTAGATTATGGCCTCACCGTCGGGCTTGAAAATTACTACATACTTATCGCTTGAATACGCAATGTCACGGCTTTCTGAATGATTGAGCCAGGGGTGCCAGGTAATCTCCCCAATACGCGGGAATTTGAACCGGACGGTCTTACGTCTGCCGGTCCTAGGCCGGTGACTCTGTTTCGGCAAGGCATTGGACATTATGGCGCACCCACGTGAATACCGTTTCCGGCGGATTGAAAATCGAAGCCCCATACATACCGTTTTTCTGTTGTTCGGTATCGACCCACGTCCACGGCATGTCTTCCAGTTGTTTCGGATAATGCATATAAACAGGGCAATTCAGAACACTTGCTAAAATCGGAATGCCTGATGGAAAGGCAACCGTATAAAACGCGCTCTTGATAATCTCTAACGTCGTGCCGATCGCGCAACGTCCGATCAGATTCAGGACTTTGAAATGTGGTGCAAGTTGCTTTACGACAAGCCCACCAAATGACTGGTCCCAATCTGCGCCAATGAGCACGACTCCCTCTATGTCATAATGCGGAACAAACAGTTGCGCGAATCGTGACCACTGGCCTGGCGTCCACCCCATCCAGTTTTTTACAGCCTGGTCGTTGGCACAATACATCACTAAATAACGCTTCATTCCACCCAATAACGAATCAGCCATCTCGCGCTCGTAAGGCGGGATGTCAATTTTGTAGTGGTAATCAATATCCATTTCAGGAATGTACGATTCAATACGCCGACCAGCTTCCAAATGCTTATTCAAGTGCAGCGGTAAAAAACCTTTTTCAGCGTGATCGATCATGTCGGCCAGCCCCATATCAAAACGGTTTCCCTGTTCTATAACATCGACTGTGGTAATCGGCGCGTAAGTAGCTTTCACGACGTTGGGCAATAGCCCCAGGAATGGGGCAGCGCGCAAAGGTTTTTGATTTGGGATCTTGAATATCAACGGACGATCTAACGTGACCAGTTTTGAATAGACCCAAGAGATGTCACCGATGCCCGTGGGTACTTGGAATTTGAGGGGTATTTTTGTCATGTCCATGGTTTAGCCTTTACGTTTGAAAACAAATGTCCCGATTTCTTCACGCCCAAACCCTTGCTCCATGATGTTGTATTCAATGATGTCGAATTGATAGAACTCCATAAAACGAATCAACCCATGGACTGTAAAGTAATACACGTGCTCGTTGGGCTTGTAATGTTTGGATGCTAAAATGTGATTGGAATCTGCAAATATGGGTAATGTAATAAACGCGTATTGGCGAATACTTTCTAAATAAATACTTACGTCTTCCGGATGCTCGAACGCATCCCAAAACGTACCATTGTCAAAATGTTCTTTTGTGGGATCAAACCAGTACTCATTGTCCTTGAGCCAGTTTATGGATTCCGGACAAACGTCATATCCGAATGTAATCTGGCGTCGCTTTTCACGCGTCTTGATGAACGTGCCTGATCCAATTCCAATATCAACAACCTTTTCACCGAATGCGTATTTGTCCACTAAATCGGCGCGGGCTTCGTTCAGTTCAAATCCTTTGCCTGTGTCTTCGTACTCGTGGTATTTGACCATGTAATCGGCGTTGTAATCAAACTTTTCGTTTACAGGCAAATATCCATAATGCCATCTGTCAAACCAACACACGTCACCAACAAGGTGCCCGTCTTCTTCATAGATGAGCGTAGTACTGATTGGATCAGGCCGTGTTACATCAATTTTGGTGTAGTCAATCTTTGGCCGTATGCCAGGATCAAAGTTGCCCGTTTTTTCTTCTTCGGTTTCTGGGTACATCTTTACCTCGCTCCTATTCGTTCCAACATGGCTTCTGCTTGGTGGATAACGCGATCAGGTGAAAACGTGTATGTTTTAGATGGGATGTACCGAACGGCTGTATCAAAAAAATTCTCGTCGCTCGTGCAACGCACGGCCCTGTCCGGATGGCCCATAATCAACGTCGGGCATTTGCAATACAAAGAGAGCAATGCGCCTCCGCTTTCACTACTGATCGCTAGTCTCGCACGTCGTAGAACCTCCACGTTCATGGCTGTGGCAATTTCTTGGTCAATGTCAATCAGACTTGCATACCCTTCTGAATCAATCCCCAATTCCCACGAGTCCGACGGTGTGCCCATCGCCACAACCCCATATCCCGCCTGAATAAAGTACTTCGTGACCTTCTTCCAGTGCTCCACATCCCAGTTCTTTGCAGACAGCCAAGCACGCCCGCGCGGGAATATGCAAATGAACTTGTCGAAGTTGCGTAGCTTGAGCCAGCTATCGATTTGATTCTTGATAAACCCCGGTGTTTCAAACTGTTGCAGTTCTTGATCTGTGCCAGCAAACCGGCACGGCTCAATCACGTCAATGTCGTCACCTTCAATCCGTAATTCCTGCGCAAATCGCCGTAGAATCTCTGTCCTGGCTGGCTGGTCCCCCCCAAATGGAGCCAATGAATCGCACTGGCGAGACACCCCATACACGCGCAGGTAATCAAAGACGGTGTCCGGTAAGCTCCAAACCTCGTCGGCAAATTCATAGAAAACACCGTGCCCCTGGTCGGTCCCGACGATGATTCGACGGCCTTCCCCTCGCGCGCGCACGCGCTTGCGCACGCCCCCCTGCCAGCGCGCTACCTCCCATCCGAACTCGCCAACCCACGGCCCGACGAACAATATCGGCCTGGTATCGTCCATTCGACCCAACAGCCTTTTTTTACGGATAATTATTTCTGAAAAATATTTTTTCCAGTCGCGGGATACGCACTGTGCATTCAGCCATTTGTCAATCATAGGTGTCCTTTCAAAGAAACCCCGGTGCCGTACACAACAACGAACACCGGGGCTTATGCCGTTACGTGCAACCCAATCACACGCGGAGCACGGCATTACTCGATTTTGCGGTCCCTGGCGATCTCGTCCGTTATTTCATCAGGTGTCAGTGCTGGCGTAAAGAATCCTGTTGAGACTGGCCCATTCACCCCAGCAGCGCGCGCTGCCACGGCAATATAAAGATCGTCGGTATTTTGTTCGATCGTAAATTCGAATGTACCTGGCACCCCGCCGGACGTTTTTACTGTCGCGGTTGGTGTCGTCGAGGTATCCGGAGGACCGACTGTGGAGAACCAAACCCCGAACTCATCAGGTGTCGTTGTCCCAAACGTCGTCAGCCATTCCCAACGAAGCAGCAAATAGATATCGCGCTGCGTACCCGTGAGATTGAAAATCGGTGGCGGTATCGTGGCTGAAATGGATCCTGATGCGACGGTGATCCGGAACAACGTCAGCATGTCCCCACAATCCCAGATCCAACCTTCAAGCCGAATCTTGATGTCGTAAACGCCATCGTCTAACGTAATGCCGGTGAGTTCCAACGGGACTGCAGTCGCATCGATAACACCAAGCTCGGTTTCTATAGATGATGTGGTGTCGATTGCAAAGATTCGGTATTGAGTCGGCTGATGAACGTTATGACCCGTTGACAGCGCAGTTTTGGAGCCTGAGCGTACCCCATGATTGAGACCAAGACCGGCAGCACCGCCAGACCTTACTTCGTGTTGTAATCCAAGCGCAGCTGCTGGCATATTACACCCATTCAATAACGACTTGTGGAGCGTATTCAGAACGGCTGAACGCCTCCGAATGCAAAACCTCACGAACCCAAACGCCGAAAATATCTGTATCGGCAAGATTCCCGATCACGACCCCACTTGCATAGGTTTTGGGGGCTGAGAATGCCGGTGAAGCTGGTGCCGTAGTTTCATCAACAGGATTGTCGAACTGCAGCGTACTAGGAGCGTCAACGCCAACGTCTACCTCTGGGAAAACGCGCACGTTATCACTGGACGACCAGTTGGCTGCCGTAAATCCGCGACGTTCAACGCCACTTCCTGCAGCTGCGCAACTCAAGATATTCCCTGCTCGGTATTTCACGTAGCGAATATCGTTGACGGTCGTGTTTTCAATCCAGAATCCACGTGCTGGCCAGTCGGCTGCGTTGGTGAGCGTCAAATCACCGGCAGTCTGCCCAAGCGCGCCCGTAGTCGTCGTGTCCGTCCCGTCGTCAGCAGGTAGCACATACGCGCGCGTGGTGGACATCGTGTCCGTACCGTCCTCGTTTTTGATGGGAATAAGATGGTATCGAGCTTTTGCAGTCCCGAACTCCACAGCTTCCCAGTCAGGCAGAATCGTGGTATCGGCATAAACAAGAGAGAGCGTGTCCACCTGGTCAGATCCTGGCAGCGACGCTGAAACCACCGTGACCGTGATCCATTTATCGGTATCGGTATCAAATATCGTGTATGTTCCATTGATCGACACGTCCACAGTTGCGCCTATGGTGCCACTGGGGGCGGTCCACTGCAAAAGGTCGCCCACGTTGGTATACGTCAGCGTTCCGCTGCCCTCGCCGTTCAGGTGCGCGACGTTGTCGATCGTAACGCCGGTAATGTTGACCGGACTGGACGATGTCATGCCGTTGATCTCTTGCGCTGATCGCCAATTCCCGCCGGCGTAAATCCGGATCGCGTCTGTGTTGGCAGGAGTACCGGACAACTGCCGGTGCAATGTCATCGTTTTGGTGCCCTGGTCCCAGTCGACAATGTGGAAAAACTCACCTGCCAATGCGCCTGACGTAAATTCTCCAATCCCGCCGTTGTAAAAATCATCAGCTTGAGCAAGCGTGTTGAGTACCAACGCCAGATCAGTACTGGCACCGGTTACCGTATCGTTTTCAGCAGCTTGGTTGTCGCCACTCGCCCCTTTGTTGGGGTAATAAAACTTCAACTTTTCGGCTGTTGGGACTGCCACGTGTTTCTCCTACGAAGTCGTCAAGGTCAATGTAAGATTCGGACTTGATCCGGTCATACTCGCACCGGTTGGAATAATCGGCAAGTAGCGAATAAAGTGCGGGAATTCTGTCGCTGCACCCTCTTTGCGTAGCCTGGTCTGGCCAGTAACCGATAAATGATTCCACTTCCCACCCTGCGAATCTGCGCCTAAGTTCCGTGGGATCTGGATAAAGTGGTATGAAAGCCCTTGCTGATGCTCGATATACGTGATCAGAACTTCCTCGCCAGGGGAATCGTCGCTAGTTCTGCGATAAATGTTGTACTGCGTCACGTCTTTCAGCGAGGTCCAGCGTAAATGTGGCCGTTGCGATAGGTCATAAACGACCGGCGGGATGGATTCGGTAGCGTCGTATTCGTGTACTTCGATAATAAACGGCTCACCAACGTCCAATTCGAACGTTCTGACTTGCTCCGCGCTTGCTAAAATGGGCATACCAGGAACATTCCGACCGTTGACATAAATCTGGGTGTTTTTATCGATCGATCCAATCCACTGGATCCGCACTCGATTGGGACCAATGCGCTTGAATTGAAATGGCCTGTTGAGGGAGCACATCAAAACCGCGTCCACACGCGACGTATCCTGGGATCTGAGGAAAATCCTTTCAGCCGACGTGCGGGTCATGTCCATACGAATGCCACCATTCGCATTGAAGTTCAGTACAGGAGCCGTCATAGCAGCGTCAATGCCGAAATGAACCGCCCCGTCGTTTTCAGCGAGTTCCCATTCGTTGAAATCATTCCACCAAGTCGGCAAAACGTCTCCATTGGCTTCTATAATCAGATCAAATACCGACTTTCCATTGCTTCCATTGCCAGGAATCTCTACCTGAATAGGCTCCACGTCTGCAAAGACGCGCTGGCTCAAGTATGGAATGCTCGGAAAAAGGCCCATTACGGTCTCCGAAATAAATACGTTTGTCGTCCTGTTGAGGTCGATTCCCCGGTGTCTGTAGCAGCCCAACTGCTCCCGCTGCTGCTGCCCTGGACATAATAGAGCGATCCTGAACGATCCTCAAGGATGTAAGAATTTGTGCCGTCGTCTGCAAACACGCCGATTAGTGTGCCGGTGGCCGTGTAAACAGAGGACCAGTTCGCCCCGTCGTCTGTGCTGCGAAAAATATCTGAACCGTGCGCCAACAGTAAATTGTCAGTGCCTGGGAATTTGGCTCCATCGATCCAAGTACCAACAACTAACCCCGTATCAGTCTGATCAGCCCACGTCGCACCGTCATCTGTAGAGATAATGGTCGTGATTTGCGTTGTACCTGTGCCCGAAATGAAAACCAGGTCATTCGATGACGAGTTTTCGCTCAACAAAATGAACCAATCGATGAGTGATGCGCGCCCGTTGACGATAGTCCACGTACTTTCGTCGTCTGTGTACACCAATTGATTGCTGGATGCCTGATCGTGTTGGAAATGAAGCCGTCCGGAGCTTGAGGTAAACCCGATATTGTCTTTCTTGACATCTACAGACCCGCTTGCCGTGCCTGACGCTGAATATTTGTTGGTCCAGGAGAAGGGATCAACGTCGTCAGATCGATCCACACGCACATTCCCAGAAAGAAACGTGCGCACATACCATTTGTCGTTACTGGCGTTGTAATACCACCCGTTTTGCCCTGCATCTGTGCTCACGCCAACGGCCACACGCGCCGTCCAGAAATTCGTGTCAGTCAATTGGTTACGCCAGAACCAAATCGACGAAACAATGAATGGTCCACCTGCCAAAATGTTCGAATACCGCGCGAGGGGCACCCATGTTGTTAGATCATTTGAACCTTTGATCAGATTGTCACCCGTTCTGTCTTGCGAAATGTACCAATCAAAGGTATCGGGTGCGTAAAGCGGGTTTCCTTCCGGTGGCCATGTATTAGGGAACTCGCGATCTGGATTGTCGTCAGGATGTTCCGAAGATACCCAAAGTGGATGGTGTTGGAATGTTTCTTCTGTAAGATTATCACCCACGCGCGCGCTCCTAGGTTGGTGTTGGAGCTATTGTTGGGATAAATCCTTCCCAAGTGCTGTCGTCTTTTTCTCGGACCATCCCAAACGTATCGACGGCGGTCTTTCTTGTTGACCCGATCATTGGGAATGAAACGCTCTGGCCTGTTATCGTCGCACCTTCACTAAATCCGTTCTCAAATATTGAGCAAACGAGTGCGGTGCCGGTCGCTTGTGTCGTAACGCGTGCCAGAAACCAGCCAGGACTTGCAGCAGGAACGCGTCTTGCGATCGCGAAATGTTCCCCCGCATTCGTGATGCCTAAATAGGCTTGAACAATCAAGTGTTTTTTGGAGCTTGTCGTCACCTCAAATAATGCGTTGCCACTGGCAGCCACAAGCGAGTCACCAAGCCCAACAACTGCGTCCACTTGCACCATCAATATACCGCTTGCAATTGCCATGCGCCCGAACGCGGATTGAGCGAGGGATTCGGGAACGATATTCACAAAAAGGTTGTCTTCGTTGTCAGTATCCGGTGATTCCAATTCAAACACGCTTTCAGCAGCTGCGTCGTCAAAAATAGCTGGTCCACCGTGCGGAATGGCTGTCGCTTGCTCGTTGCTAAAATCAAATTCCATCAATCTTGGACCTGTAATATTCACGATCGCGACGTGAGTTTCTTCGCCTGTAAAATCTTCTTCAGCAATGATTTCAAAATGACCATACAGAGATTCGACAGCGTAGCTTTCACCTGGTACTGGATACACGTGGTTTAGCAATGACGATACTCCGTCAAAGCGTCGCTGTATATTCAGTGGGCACGAGCCGTCAATCCACCCAGCAGCTTCCTCATCGACAGGAATGGGGTCTTTTGCAACGCCGAAAACCTTGTCTGTGGGCGTGGGCGTTCTGACGGTGAATATTCGCTCTGTAAGGCCACCGGATTGATTACTGAGAAAGTGTCCAGTTATTGCAACGGGATCGTATATACCGATCTCTATCGTGCCCGTGTTCGCCATACGCACTTGAATCGCTGGTTCGACAGGATCGCCAGAGACAACACGATTACCGATCGTCGTGCCAGACGGACCCTGTGTCATTCCCAATCCAACCGTATTGTTCACGTGGCTTTTGAGGGTAGCGTTTCGATGTTGATTGAGTTCACCGGCACCATATGGCGGGTCACCGGCCTTTCGGACTTCAGGCAAAGTAATGTTATCGGGCATTTACGTCCCCAATCCAATGAACATGAAGTTCCCTAAGTCATATACTTTCGCCACCCATGTATTTTTAAGCACATCTGTCACCTTCTTTGTGCCGTCACCAAGAGTATCAACCGTGCGCTTGCGCGCGAACCAGAGATATTCCCAGCCAAACTTTAGAGGACTGTTTTCTGAGATAAGGAAGTGGTGTGTAAGGTTCCAACGTTCATTCCGACGCTTTGTTGCCACGGCCCCCAGATATAAAACTTCGCCAATATCATAGCCACGCCAAATCCGATCATTCACCTTGGTAGATAGCGATTTCAAATTCTGACGCATATCGCTTGTTAGTACTGGTGTCTCCGTACTTATTGAAAATGACTGGTGTGGGAAATAAATATCAACGCCGTCAACCTGGTCGTCGTGCACACCAATGAATAAACCAGGATCACGATCAATCGGGTTCTCGTCCACAACAATTTGAGAGATTGCTTTATCAACATGTTGAACCTGCGCGGATGTATCGAGTGTGATGTCAATATCATCATCAAGTAACAACGCATGATTCGGGATCTGACCTTCATAATTGACAGTCAATCGCATTGCGCCCGTATCATCTTCTGTGGGGTCATGAGCACTCGCAATATTTACGATTTGGCGGTCAGTAACTTGCATGTACGGACCGTAAAAAGAGCCTTGTTGTGGCCCCAATACATCAGCAACAAAAGGATCTTGTGTGCCCTTGATGTCATATATCCTTGTGGCAGTCAGGACTCCACTTGAGTCGCGATTATAAGCAGTAGGAGACGCATGGTTTTCTGTGATTGTTGGCATGGTTACTGTTTCAATCCTTGAGTTTTGGTGTTGCGCTCAATTTTCTCTAAAAACTCGCCATTCTTTGCCAAGAGCGAAAGTTGTTTTTGTTCGTTTGTTCCTCTCAATCTGCCTAAAGCTGCTGCAGAGAATGACCCAACAGCGGAGGTTGATACCTGGCCTGTCATTGCTTCCAGTGAAGTACCGGTGTCACCACCACCGCCACCACCAGGGGGAGGGGGAGGACGGGGCAGCCCCTTGGTCTGCTTGTCAATCTCTTTCAGTAGATCATTTTTGATTAGGTCAACAATTTCCTGTTGGATCTCACCGCGTTTACCTGCGATAATGCCCTTTGTACTTTCCAACACTTCCAAAATTTTGTCCGTGACATCATCAATCACGCCCGTTGCTACATCTTCCAATCCAAACGAAATTTCATCCAACCCGGAAAGCAACCCTTCCTCCAAACTTCCCGTCTTGATGGCGGTACCAATCTCTTTTACAATTTTTTGTGCGTCCTTAGCAACCTTCTTCGGATCTGCTAAAATATTTAGCCCCTCTAATAATTTGAATGACCCCTTCAATGCGAATTGAAACGCAGAGATACCCAGCTTCCCCGCAGACGCAAATATGCTTTTCATGATGCCGGGTAGACTTGAAAATATGGTGACAATTCTATTTTTTATCGTCAAAAATCCTGCAACCATGAAGGTCGCAAAGCTGCCTAACACCCCCAAAGTCTTATTGAAAATATCAAATATCGCACGAGGCAAAGTAATGAGTGTCCTTCCGATTTGCCTAAACGCTTCAATGAACGATGTGACAAAAAACTTTGCAACCCTTGCCGTAAATCGAATCATCATCATTTGAAAACCTATGATATTTTCAACCATGAAGAGAAATCCGACCTGTATCCCTTTCCAAGCAGCCAGCATTAGAGTTTTTACACGAACACCAAAGATACGAAAATTCCCAATTGTCTTGAGAATACCGCCCTCGATTAGATCGAATCCGAGTACAAATTCAGAAAGGAATATTCCAGAAAACACAGCAGCTATGGCAATCAAAGCTGAGATAAAAATAGTAGCCATTAGGCCAATAGCGACGCCAACAACCTTCATGATGATTACGATATTTGCAGCAATTATGCCAATACCGGCCAGAGCAAATCCGAGCGATCCAATTACTGTCGCAACAGCAGCGACTATAGGTCCAAGTACCACCATAGCAGCACCGATCAAGGCGACAGATGCCGCGAGTTCCTTGTTGTCTTTGATGAAATCTGATACTGCCTTCAATACAGTCTGGATCGCAGGTAATGCTACTTTCAAAATCCCCGCAACAGCGTCACCTAAAGAAATCAGAACATCCGTAAATGATGCGCCCAACTGACCGAATAAAAACGCCAGCGTATTGCTCATCTTTTTGAATGCTTTGTCTGTTGCTCCTGCTCGATCACCCAACTCTTTGACAAAATTTCCAAATTGCTCACCGCTTGCGATCAATTGCCCAACACCAGAGATTGCCAACCGCTCCGTGAATATTTTTCCGAGATCTTGAACAGACGCACCCGCATCCGCTAATTTTTTCAAAACACCTTGTAATCCAATCGCCTTGATTGTGGCAGTGTTCATTTCGAAGCCGAATTTCTTAGCTGTTTTGACAGCTTCTGCGGATGGCTTTATGAACGCTGCAAATATGCCCGATAACGCCGTAAATCCTTGAGCCGTCCCAAGCTGCTTCGATAAAACTGCAAACGCACCCCCAAATTCTTCCAGCGTGATTCCAGCTTGCTTTGATAAACCAACCACACGACCTACTTGGGGGGCAAATGCAGCAAAAGACGTGGTCGCCACTTTCGCCGTCTTGAATAGGAAGTCGGTTGCGTCAGCTGCGCCACTGACCTCATCGCCATATGCAGCCATAATCTTCGTGAGGGCTTCGGCTGCGATAGCTGCTGTGGTATTACCGGCAATCGCCAAGCGGTTGTTTGCATTCAAGCGCACCAACGATTCGTTCAGGTCACCTGTATCTGATATAAAATCAAATAATGACGATTGTAACGAGACAAAACTAGAGCCTGTATCGCGCGCGACCTGACGCAATGCGTCGCTGACTTCTGGGAGACGACCAACATCAATGTCACCCAAAAGCGTGGAGATATTCGCCATTCCTTTTTCAAAAATCGTGGCTTGTCTGGCACCAAGAATAAACGGGGCTGAAATAGCTGCGCCGACAGCGGTCATTTGGATACCGACTTGGCGTCCGATTCGTCCGATATTTTGCAAACCAGACGAAACGCTACTCATAGCTTTTTTCAGGCCAGCGTCCTTGCCGAAGAACTCGACAAAGGCCCCACCAGCACGTATTGTTGACGCAGACATAGTATTACCTACTCTTGCGCATCTTTCCGTTGACCTGCAGTAGCCACTTCGGGGTACAACCTTACAGCGTCTGCCCAGCATCCGATAGAGTCGAATTCTGACTCACCGCCCATAAATGGGTGAACATTCTCATACATTCTCCGAAATTGGCTTTCGCTAATCTTTTTGCCAAAGGCTGTATTCAACGTGGTCACCAGTAAAGCGGTCTGATCCCACGCCAATCTCTTCCTGCCCTTGGCTCGAAACCATAATTCAGTCATGCTCATATTCAGACGCTGGACACCGGCTATGCCCGCTAACTCCCAGATGAGGGACCAGGGGTCTTGTCTTTCTTTAGCTCCGGGTTTGTGTCGTCGTCGCCTCCTGTGGTCTTAGGCATCGTCTTGTCTCGTACACCCATCTCGGTCAGTGCTGCTGCCATACAAAGCTTCATCATTTGGAAAACCGTCGGCATACTGAACTTTCTTACGAATTCCATCATCGGAAGGTCTTTTTGTTCTTCAATTGGAACAGCCGAATAATAGAAAAACGGCACCAAATATTTAGATGGTGCAAACGCTTCTTTTACAAAATTCGCCGTAATTTGTTGGTATTCATCCGAATTTTGATCAAATTTAGCTAATTCAAGGGAACACTCTGTCAGTTTGACGAGCAGTTCAAAATTAGTTTCCTTTTCGAATACGTAAACTGTTTCGATCGTAGGATCAATTGTCCACTCTTTGCCTGCACGATCCGTAATTTTATGAGCCATAGTCCGTATCTCCTGATTTGGCACTTCGATCAGGAGATCATGGGGTATTGGAGGTTATTTAGCAATGGGGCTATTTGTTGGATTCTTGAGTCATTATTTCTTTTTAGTTGGTTTCGGGGTCCATGGTTCAGCAGTCCATAAAATGTCTTTTTTACCATCGAACGATGTGAATATTGTACCTTCAGTAATTTTATAAATATTACTAAGTATCCATCTTGTTCCTACACGCATACCTGCCGTGTTTATTCCTTTGATCTTGACAAACTTACCGGCAAACGCCTCAACCCAAACACTTGACCCACTGAGAACGGCCACAACTTGCACAGTATCCATACTTACTACCTGAAATTTTTTATGCCCGCTCTTTTGAAAGCGATTTCTACAGTCGCGGAATATGCCAATTGATCCGATTTCTAATTTTATGGTCGGGGCAAATTTGCCTTTTTGTTTTCTAAATTTCTCAGCCCTGTCTAGGCTAAATTTTCGGTGGTCCTTATAGGTATATTGATGTTCAGCTCTGCAAACTTCATCACCAAATTTTATATAGTCTACCAATCCTTTCAGTCTCTTTAGGAGTATTTTAGTTGCAACCAACTCCCAATGATCCATTAGTTTCACTCTGTCCTTTTCACCTTTCTTATACAGATCCTCCAGCGTCATCTTTTCCTCAGACGCCAGCGACCCCAACAAAAGCAGCGGTAAAATCACGATTAGCTTTAGCATGGCATAGTCCTCCTACCAATGGTCGTCTAAAAATGTGCCCACGGCATCCCAATTGGTAAACCACATGATGAAGATCACCAGCAACAGGATTACGATACCCAGACACAGGCACCCGAAGCCGACAACATAGGTCAAATTCCATATGACAATCATGTTTTTGGTATCGTGCTGGTCTGAATGCGGGTCTGGAACCGATTGGTCCTGTTCACCCTTGACGTATTCCCGAATGTGATCCTCGGCAGATGGGTCGGGGGGCTGTCCAGGCCCCTCGTGTCCGTTCATAAGCGCATCTCCTGCAGTCTGAGATAGCTTTAGGTTATGTGTTTGGGCGATTTACACTAGTGAATTTCGGGGAATAGTGGGGATTTGGGGTTTATTGACCCGTTTTGTTGCGCGTGAAACGCGAAATAGACTCCACAAACTTATTTGTTGCGCGTGGACGCTCTACAAACCAAGCAGAAACCGCAATTCACATTTACCGTTCACAATCGATATAATACATCACATTAAATCTATAATTTACGCAGTTTTCGATATAAATATGATCTATAGCACTGATTGATACCTTTGCAACCAAAGCAGAAACCGCCCTTACGGACGGTTTCGCGCCCACCCGCCGTAGCTAAGTGGGGAGATAGACCATATGCCCCAACCTTGATCCGTATGGCCTTCGCGGTCAAAGTATCACGGGGAAGATGTCCAGATTAGCCCCTGGCGGGCTTAGTAGCCCATGATAATCACGCTTTTCGCATTGCTTCGCCAGGATTCGAACCTGATTCCAACCACCATTGGTTGTGCTTTAGCCAGATATAAGCTACTTGATGCCACCTGCGAAATGCAGAAGCCCCCAAATTCCTTCAAAATGGGGGCTGTGAAAAGAGAAATCCCATCTGGACGACCCAACGGGCGTGCGAAGTAAGCAGAAACCGCCCCGAAGGGCGGTTCCCTGCCCTTGTCGAGAAGGGAATCTACAACAAAGGATACTTGTGAAAGGGACGCTAGAAATCAAGCCCAATTTCCACTGAACTTCATTCTCAGCCTTCCGGGGAGAGAACGCCCTCTCAAAATTCTTTAGCTGACGCCAGCGACGATCGCGGATGCGCCGGTACGTTCGAGCGTGATTCTGTTCGAGATCGCGTCTTCAAGGGGTTGGTCTTCCCCGAATTCAGCCACCAGGAAATCACCCGATAAGCCATTGCCGTTTGCACTTGCGACCTCGACGCCAATCAAGAACGTTTTACTCAGCCAGGCATTCCGAAGGACTTGCCAATTTGAGTTCACAACACGTGGTTGAATAACATCCAAAGTGACATTCTTGTCCTGGAGACCGTAAATCTTTTCACGGTTGCCGTTGGAATCACGGCTGGTGACATCAATCATGTCGTTGGTGCCATCGTCCGTGACTTCACGCGCGATACCAATTACGTTACCGCCAATCTTCAAAACACCTTCAAATCCGGCCATTCCTTTGTCTGCGGGTGGCATTATGTAACCTCCATGACGAATGCTCGCACTTGGATCAGGTAACCAGGAAAGTCGTCCTCGTCATCGATCCGTTGTGGTGCATCCGCAAAAACTCCAAAAGAACCATCTCCCCCGCTGAGTGTTAGGTCCGACCGGCTTACGAGCCAGAACACTTTTCGGGCTAAATCATCAAGATCAGAGTCCGTAGTCCTGTTACCAAATATCCGTATTCGCGCCTGAGCTTCAACCCCCTTAGTTGCGCGGGTGCCCCCGAATCCAGCCGTAGAGCCTCCTGAATCCGTCACGATCATGGCTGGCAATTGAGCCTCAGACGGTTTGATCCACTGCGAGAAGATCGCTCTGCCGTCTTCATACACAGCGAATTCAGTGTTCAAAGCCGAGGCTGTGACAAGATTACAAATTGCTTCAGCGAGCATTTCTGGTGGCTCCTGGTAAAGGTCTGGGTGGTCCTGCGTTCAGTGTTCTCCCTGCGGGCGTGCGCGCGAGGGGCATATTTCTGAAGAGTGCCGGCAGTCTGGGTACAACGAACAGTAAAGCGGGCTGCATGTATGGCCGTGGAGCCATGCGCCTGGTCCCGAATTCGAGCCATTTGCCGTATGGGGCTGAGAGCGTAGGCCCTGCAACCGAGCGAGTACCCTGTTTATCCCAGGCAGATTTGATAGACGCTCTGAGGTTTCCGGTCCTTACGCGGGGTGGTTCTCCTGGCTTTGAAGAAACAAATATTTTTTTTCCAACTTTGCCGGACCGCCCACGTGCACCTTTTTTCCCCAGTGTTTTCCCGCCACCCTTTTTCATGAGTAGCTTGGCCTGACGTTCGACCATCAGGGCTGCTTTTATGAATGGTTTTACTTCGGCTTGCCGAACAGCTTGGTTGACTTGTTTCTTGTTGAGCCATGATTTCGGCTTTGCGCTGAGAAGCAGGATTCTACGTGCCAGTTCTTTTGTCCTCTTTGTTATTGATTCGCTCGTGGAGATCCTTGATGTCTGTTTTGGTGGCCATCTTTTCGGCGATCATGATCTGCGTATTCGACTGTTCTTTCTGGATCTCATCTACTTTGGTAAATATGCGATCGAGGTTTTCGCTGTTCTTGTCAGTGACCTCTTTGAATCGTTCGTTGGTGTCGTATTCGAGCTTCTGAATATCTGCCGAGAGATCAATTTCAATCTTTTCTGTTTTCGTTCTGAGGTCGTCTATGCGCTTGGCTTGGCCCTTCCAGATGAACCCAATCAGTGTGCAAACGAATCCAAGTGATGCCAGAATGATGGTGACAATGCTGCCCTCAGACAACACAAATGCAAAGGGAAAGCTGACCCATGACAGGACAGCAATAATCGCAACGATCTTCACGGTGTGTAACTCCTAGGTTGCTTTGGCTTTTGCCTCGTTCATTTCCTGCACGACTTTTTCGACAGCAGGATTCTGCGCTTTTGCAATCTGCACTTTGGCAGCTTTGACGGTTGCGAGACTTACTAATTTTGCAGGAGTATCGGCGGGTTTGCTTTGATCAGACGCGGTCTCTAATGCACCGGCAAGTATCTTGATTCCGTTGACCGCAGTTGTGTATCTACTGCCCATAACGCGTTGAACAGCACCACCACCAGTAAGTAAAGAAAGCGCACCAACGCCAGCGATCTGCCACCACGGTACACCGTGTCTTGTGTGCAAGTCTTCGGCTTTTTGGTAAACGCCTTCTGACTTCGATTTGAGCGTTGCAGCCCTGACTCTCCACTCTGCCCATTCGGGATTCAGGATAGCGAGTGTTTCGGCTCCTAACTTCGCATTGATCTTGCCGGTCTTTAGTTTTGTAGTTATGTCATCAATCTTTTGTTTTGTTTCTTGGGCTTTCTGGATTGCATGCGCAGCTTCATTGCCAAGTTGTTCAGCGTCGTATTGGAATGCCTGTACCTGGCCTTGGATCTCTGGATCAAAAATGCACCCAGCCCCCATGTGAAACAGTACTCCGAATAGTAATCCGATAATCAAAAATTTACTGAACAAACGCATATAAAATCTCCTAGCCCGCTGGCGTGATTGGTTGAAAAACTTTCTCAAGTGTGTATGTCTCTTTTGGGCCATCCACGGGACCAAGCCTTCCCAACACACGATACTGTTCACCATTTGCGGTGATTTGTGCACCGTTGGCAATGACGGTTTCTTTGGCGACGGTCATTGTGACGGGTGTATCGTGAACTCTGATTACCCCATAAATCGTTGTTGAAACTCCCAGCGTTTCGAGATATTTACCGCCACCCTGGTCCGTGCGCGTGACGGGGTTGTGTGTCATTACAGCCAGTCCGAGCATTAGAAGCCTCCGAACGAACTGAACTGCTTGAGTTTTTTGACGAAGTTAGTGTTGTAGTACTTTTCCCACTGCACCTGAATACCTGCTGCCAACTGCGAAGCTTGGCCACCGCGTCCGTGGTAATCTCTAAACATGATTTGCATGATCGCCAGTTTTACGGTTGAGGGAACGCTTGCTTCTGCCCACCCACCGCTGTAAGCAATGCGGTAACGCGCTGCGCCTTCACGCCAGCGCAAGCCGTCACGCTTGTAGATAAAGTTCCGTCGCAGTTCATAAATACTTGAATCAACAACTGAGCCAGGTTCGGGCAGTAAATCTGTGATGGATGTTATCGAATCAATCGGTCGGCCAGGTGGCATCAAAGAAAACCCACCGCCGTCAACGTCGTCTGATCGTGCAGGATCGTTTGTGGTTTTTTTTCCGAGTATCCCTTCGGCTTCTTCGATAGCAGCAGCAATAAACAAATCAATATTCGTATCGGTATGACTAATCTGCAGAAATGCCTTAGCTTCCGTGGGCGTAATCAGTGCCAATGGGATGTCCCTCGTGTTTTTTCACAACGGGTAAGGCATCATCAATGATGTATACCTCGCCGTCGATCTTTGGAATATGGTCTTCGGGTAGTCCAATAATGTCCACGAGTCCGGATCGTTGGTAGCTTTTCGCGGTCGTTTGGTCGAGCACGTCTTCGTCATTGATTTCACGCTCATAAGTTACGCCCTCATACTGGTAAGCCTGTTTGCTTCTCCATCTGACGAGCAGTTCTTTTTTTGCCACGAATAACCTCCATATCTATTGATAATTCCACGATTGAGAGCTAAATCAATCAGCCACCTTCATAGCGCGCACACGTTCGATAGCGCGTTGAACGATGCGGGGAACAGTGAAGTCCACTCGCTCAACATGGCCGTCTTTGATCTGTCCGATTTCGCCGTTCCAGTTATGCCAGGTATCGCGTCTGAGTTGCCGTCCGGCGTCGTTGCCATCACGTGCTAAATAAAAATCATGTTTTTTCTGCATAATTGCGCGAGGTAACATGTGCCCAAAGTGATAAATCGTTGTTTTGGGCTGCGCGTGAGAACCTGTCAGGTCACGGTCATGTACATCAAAGCTGCCTTGATCGCATGGAATCAGGTGGTGTTTGACGAATCGATATGACGGTCTCCACCAAAAAATACGAGGATGCGGGCAGACTGAGCAACCTGGCCCCAGCCTCATGCCCCATCGTCTGCCGTCATGAACACCGTCGTCATGTATCCAGTGCTTTTCGTCATGCCAGAAGTTGGCCCAAGCCGGAGTTGAAAACGAACGCGTCGGACTTTCGAGCCAAAAATCTAGCCCATCCCACACCTCATCACCGTCAAGAATAAGCAGGTGATTGCCTTCCACGCGGTCGGCTGCCCACTGCCTCATAGCTAGTTTGCTGTCCCACGTGTCGCGTATTTCCATACGAATCTTGGAGTCTGGGTCGGAAACCGCCTTCAAACGATTCAGCGTGCCGTCGTCGATCTCCTGCGCGTGCGTGACGCGCCCGTGCGTGACGATGATTTGGTCCACATCTTTGTAGATGGATTCGATGGATTCAGGCAAGAAGCCCCAATAGGTCGATAGGTGAGCCGTGACGGACGGTTTTTTGTTGCGGAAATAGGGCACACGGTCGATTGTTTTGCGCATGGCATCAAGTCCACGCTCGGTCCGGATTTTGACGTCGTGTAGCTTCTGTTTTTCTTTCGTCGCTAATTCCAAAACTTTTTTGAAAAATATTTCAAAATCGTTCAAAGGAACATAGTGCATCCCTGGAATGTCACCATACTCCTGTCTCAAGACCGGCAAATCGTAGACGATAACCGGCGTCGAAACAGACAAAGCTTCTTGAGGGACCATGCCGTAGGCTTCGAATTTGGAGGGAGCCAGCACAAATTCAGCGTTCTGCATCAATTTGAATTTATGAACGTCAGATATCCCGCTCAATTCGTAGACGTTGTGGTCTGTCCCGCGCTTGGCACCGCCTGGTACGTTGCCAATGGCCACCAGATCAAAGGGCAGTGGCAACGCTTCGATAGCCTTTCGGGCTAATTCTGCCCCCTTGTAGGCCACCCCGCGCGCGACCCAGACGGCATATGGCCTGGTAGTGACGGGCGTGATCTCGGCTTCGAGGCTCTTCTCAATTGCGTAGGTGTTGACGGCTGGGTGGACAACATGATGCGCCGTGTCAGACATCGCCTTCTTGAGCCAGAGATCAAGTCTGCGGTAACTCTCCGCCGAATTGGTGAGAAACATGTCCGCTTCCCATAGGATATTCTTCGGTGCTTCGAGAACCTTTGCGTATTCGTCGTCATATTCTTTCACCCAATCTGGATCTTCGAAATTCATGCAGACGAACTTCGTCCACGGATGTCCCTGTTTGTAGTCCAGGGCTTTACGCCCTTGGAGCTTCTTCGAGTCGGTAAGAATTACGTCCAGGTCTTTGGGTAATACTCCCCCTTCCTGGATAAACGTAATATTTGCGTCGTCGTAATCAGCCTTCCATTTTGGCACTGTGTTCGAAATGAAAAAGACTTCACAACCGTTTTTCGCAAGGCAGTGTGCGATCTGGTACAGATGGATTCTGCCCCCTGAATGAAATAGGGAGTTATATAGCCACAATCCAATCCTGCGTGTGCGCGCGCGTGGGGGCGTTGGCGCGCCCTGTAATTTGCCTTTGTGTGATTGATTGCGCTCGACGATCTTGCCCTGCATCATCAGCATGTCGCGTTCTGCTGCGGTAAGAATGTCTACCAGTTGGCCAGCCTTGGCCTTCATCGATTTGCCTTGACCTTTGTATTCCAGATCAACCGTTGCTCGATACCATCCCATAGGAGTGTCCCTTTCCTGAGTCCGTAAAAAAAACGAGGATGAGGATTGATTCCTCACCCCCGCTGAATTGCGAGTTCCATTTGACCAAAAGGCCAGCTAGAAGTCTAGGATGCGACTGTACCGCTCAAGCGAACGAATGATTTCGGTGTTATGGCTCGACCACCGATCAACATCCACGCGATCATGACGATGCGGTTTTGCGAGAACTTCTCATGCATCGATGTCTCGATGGTCAGATCATTCTCCATAACCGTCACGTACTCGGACCAATCGCCCAAGATGACGTCATTCCCGCCCAATGTCATGCGGTGAGTCGTGCGCCAAGGCAGACCTGACAAGTGGGTCGGAAGACCAACTGTCACGCCATCTGTGAACAACGGACGACCATCGTCATCCAGTTCTTCTTCCAGCTTTTTGGCTCCACCGTCAGCGATGACGTACATCGAATTGGCACGGTGGTGATGGTTGAGCGCGTACTTGAGGTTGATCAAGTCCTGACGCTTCAAGTCATCAGCCGTGGTGCGAAGTACCGTGCGAACATCTGAGTCCGCATCAACACCCAACGGTTTGTTGGTGCCGTCGCCACCGATGATCACGTTATCAATCTCGCTACCAACACGTCGGCGGTAAAGCCGAACAATGAAGTTTTCGAGATCAATCCGACTGCGACGAAGAACTGTGCGGGACAATTCTGTCCGTGCAGCAGCTTCGTGAGCCGAAATGAGCACCTGCTCGAAGCGAGGCTCGGTGTCCTGCTTCTGCGCACCTTCGCCGATCCACTGGAAGTCCACCCCACCGTATTCACCGTTGGGATCTACATCCGGATCGTCGTATTCGAGACGTGGCCATTCCACGACACCATCTGTCGTGGTGGTTTTTGTGGTGCGGTCAAACAAGAACGTTGGTTCCGGCTTGTACTGCACTACATCGGGACGGAAGTCATTGTCCTGAATGAAGCCTGGTGATGTCTGTGAAGACAAAACTGGCGGTCCTTCAGCCGATGAAATCGCCTTGGGCAAAATGCGATCGGCCAAGGATCGTGGCAACTTTACGCTACCCATGGCCTTGCCCCAGCATTTGTGATCTACCCGATTGGCGTCCAGAATCTGCATGGTCTTGGCTGCTGGCGTGACGCGATGCCCGCAGTCATTGAGATACTGGAAAAAAGCATCCCCATGTTCGCGCTCTTTCCGCACGTGGTCCTTGGCTTCCAGAGGGACTTTCATACCGTTCGGGTCGAATTCGCCGGGCCGTTGCCCTTTGCCTTCTGCCGACGCTTGATCGTCTTCCGTTGCTTCGGATTCACTGGCCTTCAGAATTTTCAGCCGATAGGCTTCACGTTCCTTGGCTTTCAAGGCTTCTTCGGATTTAGCGACTAAACCCTTATAGGCCTTTGCTTCTTCCTCGTAGATGTCACGAGCAGTCTTGGCAGCATCTTTATTGCCAGCCTTGATAGCTTCGTCCTCATCTTCGAGGCACTGTTGCATTGCTTTGTGTTTGGTATCCATTGCTGCTGCAATGGTTTTGAGATCCCACATGAGACCCTACCTCCTTTGATTACGCGTCTACGTTTAGCTCGTCCATGACTGCCTGATGAGCAAGGTCAAGAACAGCTTTCTCGTTGTCGCGTGCCTCCTGTTGCCGTTGTTCGAGCTTGTCAATTTGCTCGATCAACTCAGGTGAGGTGGATTCTGACGGCGCAGGTTGAGAGGTGGACTGCAGGTCCGGCGTCTCGCTTTGGGTGTCATTCGTTCCGGCGTCACCACTACCGTCCTCGGTAGCCGTTTCGGATTCATTCGAGGACGTGTGTTCTTCGCCCAGGAGTTCGTTTGCAATATTCAAAAAAGAAACCGTTTCTTCTTTGAAGCCTTCGAGGTTCTCTCGATCCCCGAAATGTTTAGAAATCAATGAATCACGGTTTTCGTCCGTGATTTCTGATATCTGAATTTCCTCGATACCCTTGACCATTGCAATGGCCGACTTTGCGTTGAGGACCAGTGCTTCCTGATTCATGGGAATAACCGTCATCGTGATTTCAATCAGCTTGACTTCCTGCAAGCGACGGACTTGCTTCCCGTCAATCTCGTCAAAATCAAAGCGAACGGGGATAAAGCCAATCGATAAGCCTGTAACCGATTTACTCTTGGCTTTGATTCGGGCGTCCTGGCCAGCCCTGATGTTCAGGAATTTGGCTCTGATGAAGAGCCCTTTGTCAGTTTCTTCCATGTCTTCGGATGGCATCAGGCCCACCACATCCTTAGAATCACCACCAAAAAAGATGTGTCGCTCCATCAGTGGAACGCCCTTTTTGGCTTTTCGTAAATCTTTCAAAGTCTTCTTGAATGCACCAGGGAGTATGATGTCGTCGCCCTCATCGACATTATTGAAGACTGCTCCGTGCCCTTCCATGGAGCCATGGAAAAGGATTTCCCCATCCACTTCCTCTTGCTTTGCATCCAGCTTGGTCATGGAAAATTTACATTGAATGCGACCAGGCAGCTCCATAACCGGAGTTCTGAATTTTGTGCTCATGCTAATAGCTCCTACCCGATGAAATTACCTACACCGACTATGTCAGTGGCCCGAAACCCGAATTCCTCGGCAGCTTGCAGAGGATCGCTCAATTCTTCAATAGGCGTTTCCAAGATCACCTCGTCCTCGAATACTGGTACTACCGTGCACCTGCAATTGGGATGAAGTGGTGGATGTTTCACGTCCGTCAGGAATCCCAGAGACCTGACCGAAGTACTGCCACCTTGCCGAATTGAAATCTGCATCGTGTCTTTACCAGACCAGAATGAATTTCCAGGCTGTATTTTGGCACCGTCCATAGCCTGACAGAAGGGGCATAATCTATCGTCGAATGTGACAACCCACTCCATGACAGTCACGCCAGCCTCCTGATACCGCGTCACCGCGCCCTCGTTGTAGCTCCAGATCGTGCCCGTGCGCGCGATGCGTTCAGCCTGATGCCTACTGGATGCAAGGCCCTGAGTAACGATCTGCCTGGCGATCTGGCGAGGGGTGATCTCTTGGGTTTGTGCTGTGAGGAATATCTTCTCAAGCCGATTCGCATTTGTTGTTGATTCGGATACCGACGTGCTGTCGATGTAATCGCGGATATTCTCAAAATCGGGTGTTAGGAGCCGGAATGCCGCGACTTCTTGCGGTGCATTTGCTTCAATATCGAAGTCAACCTTTGCCTGAATATCCCGCCGACGTGATTTGGCAGGTCGTAAATTCTCGAATTCCTTATCAGCAGTACTGTGCCCCTCGTTGACCATGCGCAAAATCCACGGTGTTTTCGCTTTATCGAGTTCCCGCTTCCAGCGCGCGCGCACGCCTTCGGTGATTTCCTCATACGTAGCGATAATCGTAGGGGCTTCTCGGACCTGTTTTGCTAGTGCGCGACGTATTGCAGCCCGATAGCCTGGTAAAAATCCGTCGCTTATGGCTGATCGACGTATTGCAAGGGGATTGAGGGACCGGAAGTCACGAGCTTTGGCTTTTACGCTCAATCGTCAGACTCCCCAGAATCGTCCGTTTCCTCTTCGGTGGAATCGTCAGCACCTCCCCCGTCATCGTCCCCAAAATCACCGGTATCCGGCTCCTGAACCGCAGCATCCATGGGGTTTTCAGTGCTGTTGATAGGCACTTCCAAAAATCCTGGGGCGATCCGGAGTACATCACCCATGGCAGGTGGTAGCAATGGTAGATTCAGGGCTTGAAGGACTTGGTTGCGTGTGATAATCCCGTCGTTCCATTCCCCTCGCGCGCGCTCGGACACGCGATCGGAGTCTTCTTGGAGGGCTTTGACTTCGGACGTATTGAATCGGAATACTAAATCGTTGTCGAGTCCCTCGTCGAGAATCAGCGACCGGCGAAATACTGACGCGACGTTGACCCATAACGGGCTCATCGTGTCTTCGTAGAATCCTGTTCGTGCCAGGGCAGCGTTGTTGTATGTGGATCGATCTAATCCCGCGCGCAGGTGGATAATGATCGGGGGCACACCAAATGCAGCACAGATACGGGTTTCTGATAACGAAGTCAGACCAGGCCAATCAAAATCTTTGAGAGGTTCTGGGAATTCAATCTTAGCGTCGTCGCCACCAGACCAGTAAAACGGCGACCCTCGCTTGCCGTACCCCGCACGGTCCTCCAACTTTTGATCGATGCCTTGCTTCTGCTCATCGGTCCACGGGTTTTCCTGTTTGAACATCGTGCCAGGCACACGCAGATTGACGACGAGTTCCATTTGGAAGTTCTGGCGTTCAACGTCAAGCTGTTGATCTCGCGAAGCTGCCTGAGTTGGAGCAATCGAGCCGTTCAGGTTGGATGGATCCGGAAGCATATGACACATCATGTCTTCCAGAGCGACTGGAAGAGGGGTGCCACTGCCTTGTGATACTTCCCACCCGACCTGCTTGCCGTCCTGATTCAATAACGGTTTGACCCACGAAGTCGGTACTGGCCAGTGTGTGATCGCTTGCCCTGCGCCATTGCGCTCTTTGAGGACGTATGACTTGCCTGTCGTGGCCAAGTGATGGATGTAATGCGTATTGAATTCGTCGATCGACATCTTGGGGTTGGGTTGATCAAGGAAATTCGACAGAATGTTGCCAACACCATCGTCGCCAACAGATGGCAATGCCTCGAATTCACCGTCAACCATATGGCCAACTTCTAACTTGGCATCAATAAATGACTTTGCGAGGGCATTCGTACACGCGTAAACGACTGCGTGGCCATACTGCGCTTCGAGTTGTTTATCACTCCAGCTGCGCCACAAGTCTTCCGAATACTGAATCCGGATGTTCCCAAATTCACCGCCTTGCCCGTAGCCACCGCCGAGAGTGGTGGATTTGCCCTGTATTCCTTTACGACGCTTGAAAGGACGCCTTGGCATGACGGGCGCACCCGCGATCAAGTGACCCGCTTTGGCGATTGCTTTACCAATAAATTTGCGCACGTTTGTTTTCTCGTGCACGTGTCCAACGTGTATCGACCGTAATGTAAAATCCAAGGGAAATGGACCGGACTAAGAATCCACTTATCGCGAGCTACGCTATCCCTTGAATGCCTTTATGTAACCCAATCAACACTCTGGTCATTGGTGTACATGAGTACCGTTGCTGCAACCGTCGAGCCGTCCGCTGATTCCACAAACCAGTTCTCGGCACCAGGCTTACCCATATCGAGGTCCAAACCTTCCTCAGTGTTGCGTGTAATCGTGTCCGATGCAAGACCGGCAGTTTTGCCAGCTATAAACGCATCGTCATTCTCAACGATCGCAAGACGCACCACGTTGGCCCAGAACGACGGCTCACTACCGTTGGCAATGTCGATCAGGTCTTTGATCGTGTCTGCTGCACCGGATACTGGTATCACGATGTCGATAATCTCAACATCGTTGAATACGACTTGGTCGCGTACTGGGTCGGCCATGGTCTATCTCCTATTGCGGTATTGGTATTACCTGGTCGGGTGGCAACGTTCTCAGGTTCTGAGATTGCTCAAAACGATATTCAACATCGCCCCACCTAATATCAGAGTTCTGAGGATTTATTTTGTACAATTTTGTCGTCAATGGGAAGGTTTCACTTTGGTCATCAGGCACAGTGATCGCGTCCATAACCTCTTGCGTACGCCCTTTGTGTATGAGACGAAGTGTTGTCGCCAACCGTACCACCCAACACTCATCAGATGAAACCAATTCCACAATTGTGCTGATAATATTACCAAGGACGTCATAGATAAATTTTGTCACCGAAGTGAATTTGACATCGTCCATCAGGTCTGGTGGCGTAAAAAAACGTAGTAAATCTGGCATTAGAGTAACCCCATCTTTCTTTGAATTTTGTAGGTTTCGCGTGCGATCTCTTCTGCTGTCAAAATCCGTCTGTATGTTTTCAGTTCAGCGACGTGACCGTCCGCTGACAGGACTGGACTCGAAGCAAGGCGGTTGCCTACGGTCATCGTACCATGGACATCTGGAATATTTGCTGATACATCGGTCGCGCCTTCCTGCGCACCGTCTATAAAGAATTTGACCTCATTAGTCTTGTATGTGGCAGCCATGACAATAGTCTCATTACGTACAGCAAAAAGCCCTGAGAAGAGATTAGCTTGCTGAACCCCACCGTCGAAGACTATTACTTTGTACGCCTCCGCATTGTTCACATATAAGAACTGAATAGTTGTTGTTGAGGTTATTCCAAAATCCACGATTCGATTAGATGAAAAAATCTCACCATGCGCGAATTGTGGAGTAAAGGCAAAGATGATCGACCCACTTGTATTGTTTAGAATCTGCCCATTTCTGTTGTCATATTGAACGAGGTCAAATGCGCGGCTCAATTGGGATGTAGTTGTAAATATTGTTCGTGTCGGGAACTTTCCTTCTTCAACCATTCCCCCATAGAAATATGCACCGCTGGCACTGTCGCCTGAATAACTGCCTGTGAATGATCCGTCATCGAGTAAGAAAATAGCGTTTGATGATCCTGTCGCAACAGCAGTCACCTGCATCCAAACGAATAACCATCCGTCGTCCAATACTTCGATTTCGCTGTTGTTGACTGCGCCAACTTCCGCATCGATCGTGCCGTTCGTAATATTGATGTGTATTTCTGGTTCTGGTGTTCCGAATACAGTCGTATTGCTCAGACGTAAAATGCAGTGCGTCCGTTCGCCTATAAAAACGTACCCCGAATATACGTGCTCATCGCCTGACGTGATCGATTGCGCCTGATGAACCCTGTGTTCTCCTGAGCTTCCATCTTCGACAACCTTATCGGCGTTTATAGTTCCATCTCGTGACACTCGATCATTGATAGATATAGTTGAACCGGTGGTGGCCCAAGTTGTACTCAAGTCTCTATTCTGCAGCAACGGATTTGTCACTGTATGCGAAGCCAACAGACCTTTTTCTTCGATCCTGCCGATGTTCACACTCGCTTGCGTAAGAAATCCAGTATCACGATCGACAAAACTGCCATCACCGTCAACTGCAATAAGCTTTACATCGCTGGCCCCTTCGAGCGAGAACCGTGCGCTCGTGTCGTCGGTATACGGAGCATAAAACATCAAATCAGGATGAATCTCATCTTCGTCAATAATGATCTGGTCTTTCAATGCGCGTACTTCGTCCGCGTACATGACGCTCGTGCGCGAGTCTAGGTAAACCATCTCGCCGTCAAGCCAAGCTGTCGTTGAGCCTACGCTGTCGTGCCCAAGCCGGACGGTTGAACCGGCACCACCAAGATCCGTAACGGATCCGGAGCTATCTGTTGCCTCCAGTTCGCCACTCACGTATAGCTTGAATTCACTTGCCTTCCACGTCACTGTGATGATCGTCAGCTTCCCGCGCACCATATTGATATCGAAAAACGTGCTGCCCTGCAGAACACCACCAACGTGGTATTCAAAAAAAATATCGTTGGACCCAGAAGCCCACCGGATATGCAGCTCGTCGGTCGCTGTATTTCTGATCTGAATAATGTTTGCGTCTTTGTCTGTGTGGAAAAACCATGGTCTAAATGCGACAGTGATCGATCCCTCGGTCCCTTCAACAAACTCATCGTTGGTGTTGTCTATCGTGACCGTGTCGCTGGCTTTGTTTTCCTGAACGCCATCCGTATCGACAATCAAATCAACCGGGAAAGCGTTTTCTATTCGTAACGATCCCCAGATATCAAAATGCTCGCCAGCTTGCTCGAATGTGAAAACACCATTACTCGTTGATAGTCCGACTTCATAGGTTTCAGTGGTGGTGCTGGTCGCCGTGTAAACGAGCGCGATTCTGTAATAGATAATCTCCGTGCCGTTGTCATCGATAACATATTTACGAATCATTGCAGCGTCTGCGCCAGCACCGATAGACCGAACGGAACCGTGGTCAATGTCGAAGAACGCATGAGCAGTGGTCTCTGTAGAGGCGCGCATGAAGACCAAGCTTGCATTAGAAGCTCGGATAAGCGTTTGAACGACGTACTGAGTGGTATTGGTAACGGCAATATCCTGGTCAATCGAATGCTGAATATTGCCTGATCCTGTGGCCGTCACGCGCGTTGCATTGGTCGTGAGGTCGGGGGCTGTTGACGTGCGGGCTGTCGAAACATTGGTTTCGGTGTAATTGCCGGTCGTATGATCCAGATTATCCAGCCAGAGATTCGTATAGTTTCTGTGCAGCCCTCCTGAAAAATGCATCTTGTTGGCTGCGATAGAATCGAATTTCTTTTGATGCCTACTGTAGCTGAACGTATCTACCGTCGTGGCACCTGCTAACGATTCGGCAACCTTGCCGTTTGGATATGACATCTCGTCCCGCCGTGCATCCGACCACACGCGCTTTAGATCACGGTGCGGGTTGATTACGCGGGACTGATACGGACGCGCTGGCTTGCGCCGTGTCGCCGGTTTGCCTACTGCTGGAACAACCATGTACTGTTTCCTTGCACAGAATACTATCAACCCACGCGCATGAATCCAAGGTTGTAAAATTGGTCGTATACCGCCGTCACGGTCGAATCCACGTAGTCGTCATGCACTCCCAGCGGGAATTCTCGGAACTCGTTGAGCCATTTATTGTTCCAACTCGCCCGCTTGATATACACCTCACCGGCTTCAAATAGCCCCTGGATCACGCCCGCGCGCGCTACCTTGTCCGATTGGGGCGTCATTTCCTTGACAATGTACTTCCCTCGCAGCTCTTTTTTGATGATCTTGAAGGCATCGATATAGCCAGCGACCGCCTCAATCCTGAGTTGGATACTCGGCCCATCCTTTTCAGCCGTTTTTTTGATTCGTTTGTTTCGCTCCGGTGCAGCCCATTGCCCACCCACAACATCCTTGATGTATAGCTTGTCGTCTTTGATGGCTGCCAACGTGCCCACGGTCCAGTCCGGATCGCCTTTGCCAAAAAGCTCTTTTTCAGTACTGGCAAGATCCCAGCCCCTGCGCCAGTCGAGCCCTTCTGGGAATTTGTTCACGAAATTCACTTTATCCATTTCGAACATATTGCCTGCTGCAGTGACCGGTTCCTGTTGAGCCAGGGCAGACCACCAGAACGAGCCCATGATCAGATTGGCCTTGTACCAGGCTTCGTTGAATCGCTCTGGGAATAGCCAAGAGCCATCAGCGTATTGAGCGGGGAACTTGAGCCGGTGGAACTTGGGGAAGTTCTCATCGTAGTTATCGTGTTCAGGATCGTTGATATCGAGTATGCGCCCGACAAGATCGTCCTTGTGCCAACGTTGGGCAACGATAATCACCGCGTGCACGGGCGCGAGCCTAGTCCAGATGCTGGTTGTGAAGGTGTCCCAGATTTTGTCGCGTATAAGCTGGCTGGCTGCTTGTTCAAAACCCTTGATGTAATCGTCGATTATTAGAAGATCCGCGCCCATCCCGACGATCGTGCCTTGCAAACCGGCTGCCATTAGCCCACCGCCGTGATCCATAATGCGCCAATCTCGGATCTGTTGTTGTGATGGATCTAGAGAAATGCCGTACTCTCGTGCTGCCTCCCTGAATTTACGTCTACATTTGATGCTAAATTTTGCGGCTAAATTGTAGTTATATGACGCCAAGATCACTTCGTGCGTGGGATTTCGTATCAAATGCCAAGCTGGACCCATGATGCTGGCTGCATCAGACTTGCCATGTCGAAAGGGCATATTGACGATCACGTATGAGCTTAGTCCACGCTCCAGTCGTTTGGTCACGCGGTCAAATACTTGGATTAGCTTCTTGGTATGAACCCCATATATGTAGTCTTTGTCGGGGCGGTAGGTATGAAAGAATGATCCAAAGTGTTTTTTACCGGCAGCAAGTACCAGATCGCGCCCAACATTACGGCTTCCATTCCTTGTCACGATTGTCATAAACTGCCTTCGCGTCTCTGTTGCTGATCTTTTTTCTTCGCTTCGGACTGAGTGGTAAGGGCAGTTGTTTGGGCTTCACGTGGCGTTTGTATAGCCTCGTCAGGCCACCTTCGGTCTCATACGCCTCGGTGCATTTGGCATCGATAAGAATCCAGCCGTCTCGCTTTGTGCAAAACCACTGGAATGCCCAAGAGCCACCGAGCGCACGTCCTGCCTTCTCGCTCAGACGAGTAAGGTATGCCACTTCGCCTTGACCTTCAACGCTCCACTTTTCAAGTAACAGGACTGAGTTCGGGTCAGTTGATCCAATACAATCCCGCTGATTCCACTTAGACATGTGGTGTACCATCTGGCCGTTGACGACCTGATAAATGCGTTCTGGGGAGACCGGGTAGCCTGTTTTTGTGAGGAATGAGGCAGACGGATAGACGTATGGGCGCACGATAAACACGTCGCACGGGATATCGTCGTCGATGGCTTCGCAGAACCTTTTGAGGTTACTCATGCGCCGAATCGCATCAAATTTGCGATCGGTACCAGAACCTGAAAAGAAACAGGTGTCATCCCAGTACAAGCGGGCAGCAACAAAATCATTTCTTATGAAGCAGGGGAATTGGAACTCTTCTCCATAGCAAACGATTTCGTTAGACACATTGTCCAGGGACTCACCAAGCGCATAGACCATCAGGGCTTCCGGCATTGGAATGGAAGCCTCGGCCAGAGTGGGAAACCAGCTACTCAGACGTGACTTGGGGTTCACCCTTTTTTTTCTCCATCTTGAAGTAGTTCACAAGTGCTTCCATGATTTCGGCTCTTGTCATGGCTGGATGGTAGGATCCACAATTGCCGATTAGGTTGAATTCAACACACCTCGCCTCCGATTCGCCACTGTCTGGCCTGATAGCACTTTTGGCCAATTCGGGGTGATTGCATGCGTGAAACTCGTTGCCGTCGTGGTCCTGCGCCACCCCGCAAAATACGCATTGAGTGCAATAGACCGGCGATCGTTTTGACCTTGGGAGATATTTAGCAAAAGGATCAGGCTTGGCCTTCTGTTCCTCCTGCTTCGGATTGTCCATCGACTCCGCCTGTTGCTTCCGGCGCATCATGTCTTCTCTCGTTGTCATCGACCAAGTCCTCCAATTCAAGCGACTCTTCCGAGTCTGGTTCCACAATCTTGTACTGAGCCAACTTTAGGCCCTGTACGAACTCATCCTCACTCATATCACCGCCCTTGTTCAGATTCATGTCAATCTGATACGAAGGCAAAAGCCGGTGCATCTCTGCCCAATCCCGATTCAACCGTCTGAGAACGGGCAGATTCTTTTGAGCATATGCCAGGGAAATTGACTTGTTGAACACGATATACCATTGCGACATAGCCTTGGTCCTGTTCATCTCAGCCATTTCGTTCAACAATGCCTTGGCAGGTCGATAGTACTTTTCTCGCACCCAGGACTTGGTCGGCATATTCCAGTACTTTAGGGCATACGCATATACAGCCTCAACACCTCCGCCCAATGCCACCAATTCGCATACTTTTGAGAGCCTCAATTCAGCCTCAATATTGGTGCAAAATGTGACAACATCAGCCTTGGGGTCTGTCGGCTCTACTTCTGGCAGCTTGCCAAAAATCTCGTCCTCAATTGCTGTCATCTCTTTTCCCATAGTGTCGTCCCTAAAGAGCTATATATATCTAATTGGAGTAATACGGAAGAAGGTAACTGTCTAATGAAATGGAAGGAAAGCGTATTTTGGTGGGTGTCGGTGTGGGTGCTCCGTTGAAGTAGAACGTTGGTTGATTTAGTAGCAATTGCATGACTAGGTCGGGGTCGTATTGGGTTGCCCACCAGCGTTGGAAGGCCCTTATTTCTGTGAGTGTGTGCACTCCAGTTGGAACGATTTCATCAGGTGTGATCCATTCATGGCGTGTGGGGTTTCTGAGCATCCTGCGGAAGCATAGAACACCTCGGTCTTTGCCTCCATATCGCCAGTATTTGATCTGAGGCATGTTTGTGACCGATATGGCGAGGTTTCGCACTACCGTTTGGAATACCGCATACGCCCCTGCGTTGAATTTGCCTCTAAGGGGCACTGGGCTTCTCCTTTTTCTTGCGCTTTTTTTTCCTTTTGGGTTTCAACTTCTCATCACAGAGCATGAGCCACATAGCTGCTTTGGCACACTGCCCACGCATTTTGCTCTTGTTTGTTTCCTGAACAATGTGACTCAATTCCTCTAGTGCGAAGCTCAGATACACGTCATAGTCGTACCTTTTGACAAATTCGAGTGGCACATACCCATCCTGAGCAAAGTATTCCGACATTTCTTTAGAAAATCCCTCAAGCTGCTTTTTGATGTGGATTTCTCTTTCCTTCAAACCGGCAATGCGTCTGTTGTTCATACTTTTGGCTAATCTGTATGATCTCGAATATTTATGACTTGGCATCGGTAATCTCCTGCGCCTTCTGCCACAACCGCCATTCCGAAATGAACAGATTGCCGACTTCAATCGACATTTCTATGACATCTGTCTTGGTTTTGACAACTACTTGAACCGGAAACCATTCTCCGTTTTTCATACGTCGCCGGTCCGTCAGGTCATAGCCTTCAACGTCCTCAAATTTGATTCCGGCCAATTCGGTGATGTGATCAGTCAATTGGGTTCTCCACAGGCTCAAACTCGAATGCATAAAGTAACGTCTTGCTGTAGATTTGATTCTCTATAGGACCGTCCCTTCCCAATAAATGCACGTCTGTGGTTTGCTGCACTGATGATGTCCGAACATAATAAGAAGGACCAAGATTAGACCAGTTTTTAGTGTGGATAACCAAAATTTGGGCAACACGTCCTGATATCTTTATGCGCACCATTTGCCCAGGCCTGAACTCGGCGTTATCTCTGACCTCTTGTTTACGGAGATGCTCAAAATAAAACACCGTGGGGGGTGCACTAATAAGAATTATTACAATCAGAGGCACGAGCCAGAATTCTAGGAACTTATCAAACATCGTTAATCTCCTTATCTACAGTCTCGCATCCTGCTTCAAATCCTGCCTCGTACCCGAATAGATACCAAGACCTGTACGGTTCATCAATCAATTCTGCTTTCGGCACAATCAATAGTGGTGGTCGCTTCTTGTCCGTCCACGTGCTAACAGGACCAGTTGGTTTAGGATGCTTGGGGAGTAACTCACCGTTATCTCTCCACGTATTCACAGGACCGGTCGGCTCAGGTTCCCCTGGTACGTAATCAGGATTCAGGGGAACGATGTGGTCCAATTTGATCTTTGCATCCCTTGGTACTGGCCTACCTCCCCCTCCACGCCCTACCGGTGGTGGCTTTGTCGGCTTTGGGGGGCTTGTGAGCCCACATCGCATAGGCTTCTCAAAGTCAACGTAGGGAGGGGTCTCCGGGGCATCAATGTCATTCCAAATCCAATATGCGCATACCACTACCCCAAGTGTGCATCCAACTGCAATAATGACGATTTCAAGTGTTGTCAAATGTCTTTCTCCGTCACTGATTTGTATTGATCGCAAGCTTCCTTGTGCAAACGCGCATCTTCTTTTTTATCTGCTCTCTTTTTTTTCCTAATCTCTGCCCGTATTGATTTCCACACAGCTTTTACATCCCGGACCCATGGCCCTTTTTCCCATGCACCGTCTTTGTACACTTGCCCGCCGTATGATTTATCGTCCCATATTTCAATTTCTCCGTGTTTTTCGAGTATTTCATATGCCTCAAATCGAAACCGCCCTTGTTCGAAAGGAATACCATACTTCTTCATATCTTTGCACATTGCTCTGAAATTGAAGAGCGAGTATATGTACCAAATGCCATACTTTTTACTGAACAGCATGTAATAAATTAGCGCACAACAAGGAATTGTGAAAAAGGTGAGTACGAAAATAATCGTTAGAATCTCGTTAGGATTCATATGTCTTTCTCCGTCATAATGACCACCGGAATCCCGATCATTTCGTCCGTTTCTGCGTCGAAATGCGCTTCCTCGATGCGTTTGTTTTCGCCAAAAATCATGTATCCAATAGCTGCTTTAGGAGCTTCAAACATAATTTCCAATTCAGCTTCAACTTTCCAAGACGATTTCTTATCGTCATTCAACCACCGCCGTTTAGTGACGGTTTCGACCTCGTTCGCAGAATCAGGTGTTTCGTTCACGGGTTCGGGCTTTTGTTCAATTACTTCTATATCAGTGGATGGAATATCTGGGGCATTGATTACAGCTTCCACGGTAATCATGTCGGCCGGAACGCCAGCCTGACCGCACAACTCTTCCTCGGTGGGCATATCTTTTACCATTTGTTCAAAATCATCACTAAGGTCCGCATGATCAACAACAACAGATTGTGTCCCGTCAATCAATACCAATTCTGATGGTTGTTGCTTCTTCAACGATTCACGAATCTTCTCTATCTGTTCTTTGGATAGAGGATCGATATCAGAATCAGGCACGGCTGCAATAATGCGAACATTCCCAACCACTACGTCACCAATTAGTTCGTTTTTGGGGTGCTTTATAAATGCTTCTTCAACAACTCGGCCACCGCCATGCAAGCGATTCAAGACATATTCAGGCTTGGTGAAAAATTTGTTCGCGAGTTCACCCTCTTCCAATCCATCAAGAGGTCCAAACCACTGCCCCATCGCGTCGTTTGTTCTAAATCGACGTTTGACGTGTGATGTGCGCATTTCAGGCTTGTCCTCTTCGGGTTCTGGTTGCTTCTCAAAACCAAATCGTTCGCGCGATTGCTCTTGGTACGAGGCTATGCCAAGAACCGCGCCCACAGCGATGTCGATAAGTTCATCACATACATCTTTTGACTTATCTGAACGAACCGCCATTTGCAGTTCCAAATATTCTTCTGTGATGATACCTAATATTTCGTGTGGCCCGTTGAATGTGAGTCTTCCTTTGTCGTCAGGTGAGATGCGCTCATCAATCGCACCTGCAATGATTTTCAAAACATTTTCAATAACTACATTTGTGAACTGCGGTCGCTCTTGCCCTGACTTCAACGACCCGATATAGTTCGCCAAATCATCTATCAGAAATTCTGTTGAGCCTTTGAACTCATCAGGTACCAATGCGTCTATCGATTTTGTAAGTGGTTCCATTCCAATCCCCTAAATAACTGGTGTCAAATTCGGCCAATCACAGCCCTTGCCGTGTTTGTGCTCTGCCCAACGTTGACGGATTACGTCCGAGTAACGCGGTGCAATCTCTATCGCCCTGCATTTACGTCCTGTCGTCTCACACGCGATCAACGTGCTGCCAGAACCTCCAAACGGCTCCAATACAAGATCACCTTCAAGACTGGAATTCTCAATAGCGCGCTCAACGAGGGCGACAGGTTTCATGGTGGGGTGTTCTTCGGAGCGTTTCGGGCGTGGTACCTCCCAGATGTCGTCCTGGTCGCGCGCGCCGTTGTATGAGCTTTTGCCCTTCTTGTTCCATCCGTACCAAATCGGCTCATATTTCTTGTGGTAGTTACTCCGGCCCAAGACAAACGAATCTTTGGCCCACATAATTGTTCCAGAACAGTGGAATCCGAGGACGTTGAGGACCATATCGAGCATGCATAGGAATCGTGTACCAAATACGCAATACAGATCGCCCGTGAATTTGTTTTTCATCTGTGTTAGAAAGCTGGTCAGGAATCCTTTGAACTCGCCGTCAGAGACCTTGTCATTTTGAAGGCCCTCACGCTGGCGGTGGCGGGGATTGGTGTCCTGGCCTATTGCGACGTTCCAGGGCGGGTCTGTGAATACCATGCGCGCTTTCTCGCCTTCGAGCACACGATTCATGGCCCCATCGTCAGTACAGTCGCCACACAGGAGCCGGTGGTCGCCAAGGACGTATATTTCGCCCTTCTTGCTCACAGGTTCCGGCGGTGGCTCTGGTACTGTGTCATCGTCGGTCTGGCCCTTTCTGCGCGTATACGCATCCACACTGACCAGATCGTCGAATAACTCCCCTAAATTCAAATCTTCATAAAGCGTTTCGTCCTGCGCCTGGATCTGTTTGAGTAACTCCATCACATCATCGTCAACAAACTCGCCTTGCGCGCGGGGATTGTTCAGTGCGATATTGAATGCGCGCTGTCTAGCTGCGCTAATATTTATGATACGAACATCAACTTCCTCAAAGCCAAGCTCTATCATTGCTAGGCAGCGTTGGTGGCCACCCACGATCGTGCCGGTGGTCTCGTTGTAAATAATATCCTGCTGATTTCCGAACTCTTTGATGATGTTTTTTAGGGCTTCAAAGTTCTCAGGTCTGATCCATCGCGGATTTTTCGGATCAGCTACTAGATCCTTCAGCTTCATTCGTTTTGTCGGCATTTGGTTCTCCTTTAGGTTTATTCTGTGGGAAATAACTGCGCAGTTTCTCGTGTGATTGACGGAAACAGTCCTCCATCTCTTCGCACATTTGACTTCGATTGTCGCTGCTCGCAAAGGCGAAATAAATCTTATCGGCATACCCTTCGTACACTTCCATCCTGTCGGCAATACCTTCAAGAATTCCAAGCGGGATCTCGACAATCTGGTCGCGTCTGTCTGTCTCAGCGCGTTCCTTGGCTAGCTTTTCATGATTCCGTTTTTCGAGTATCTTTGCGTCTAGTTCCTTCGCCACCGATCGCTTTACTTCACAAAAAGCACATCTGTATTTGTCACTCGCAAAGCTAGTGAACGGTTCAGCGTCGTCGTCCATGCCGCAACCACAATCGTAGCATCGTTTCTGATGCTTTTTCTGGAATGACGCATGGCAGACATCGCACAGCCTGTATCCGAAGTCCTCAGAAGACTCCGCAATCTGAAACCACTTATCGTCTTCCAATTTGCAGTTGCAAGATTGACATTTCATCAGCTATCTCCTTTGCCCTTGCTTGCTGGATTCCTTTAGCTCAGAGATTTCCTTATCCCTGGCCTCAATCATTTCTACCAGTTCCTCCGCAAACCCCACATGGACTTTTGCGTCATTCGGAAACAGAGACTTTACAGAGCCGATGTAGCCCTTTATTTCTGTCATTGTCATTTTTTTCTTAGCACTCGTCATGGTTTTATCTCCCCGTCCAGTCGGTTTTGTTCGTGATCCACCAGTGGCCGAACAGCACGGCTGTCGCCTCGTCAACGTTTTCAACCGGTTTGCGCGTGATCTTTTCCGCTGCCAATAACCGAATCTTTTTCGTCTCTGGCCGTTGGGCTGACGGTAATCCCATTTTTTGGATCCAACTAGTGTTGTGCCAATGCACACGCCTTTTATGCGCTATTGCAGTACCGCCAATCAATCCCACCGTTTTGGCCCAGGGCAATGGTGAACGCCGTTTCTGCCCCATCGTGAATCCTGTGACATCTTCTATAAGAACGTCATTGCTGCGCCGAAGCCAATTCTGCATGAGGTATTCGACGTATTGGTACTCCCAAGGAGGCGCGCCCTTGGCCTGACTAACCTTTTTGAATCCGCTGCTGTCATAAAAGCCCTTCCTGAACAACGCATACCCACAGCACGTCTTGCTGGGGTCAACGGCCAAAAGAGTAGGGGGGCAGGGGATAAAATTCATTCTTCGAACTCTGGGAACTCATAATTCTCTGGGACTTTGCCTAGGACTATGATTGAGCCTACGTATTTTGAATGTATCCATACGCCTTCTTCGATAGCGACAACAGTATCATTCTCCATACAGCTTTCGGGGTCGCTAAAGATGACGCTAGGATGTTTGTTTTCAAACCACATTCCCGTTTGACCATCGGAATGAACCATTCTTCGGTGAACAGTTCTTCCGCTTGCGTCCGTGCGAAGCTCCGGTTCAGACTCTGTGACTTTGTCCTTATCCTCTTTGGGGTCACGGCCAGCAATCAATTCGATACCGCTGGAAAAAATGTGCTCTTTAAGCCACTCGGAACTTCTTATCCTTAGCGTGGCTTCTTCTACTCCAACAATGGACCCGCACAACATCCGCTTTGGATCGTTCCAGTATTCTTCTGCCCCACCGGCTCTGCTTACATAAAAATCTTTTTTGAACCAACCACCTCGATCACCGCTTCCGAATATATACCGCCGGTGAATTTCGGGGGTTTGATTTTGTTGTTTCTGTGTCTCCGCCACTTTCGCTTCGATGATTTTACGCAAAGAATGCATCTTGTCTGCATGCTGTTTCTCTGTTTCAGGATCAACTTCCACTACAGACACAATTGTTTTTTCTGACCCTTCCAGCGCGGGGTCACACCCCATGTTCTCTCTTATCTCAGCTTGTTTTTGGCGGGCGTCGTCCAATACGTTATGACGGCTTTTCGAAGCAAGCAGAGAATACCCCGCAATATCAACAAGATTGTCGCGCTTGTGCTGATGCGCTTCGCGAACTAACTTCAAGGCGATCATGCATAACGCCACGCTACGCGGGTCAACATCGGCACCCAAGATTGCGGTCCACATCGCTGCGACTTTACGAAACTCCTTATCAGCGTCACCGTAGGATTCGTTCCGGTCGCCGGTGACCAGCTTCTGCGCTTCTTCAAGTATGTTCACAGCAATATCCTTATAAAAGATTGACAGGAGGCCCCTTATCGGCGTCTTGTGAAAAACCGTCGCAGCCTTACGCACTACGAAGACCTCCTGTCAAAACTATTTTGTTTTGGGTAATTTCAGAACGATGAGACTGGTTTTATCGTCCCATTTGATGGAAAATCCCTTCATTCCATCGAGCAGGGGCGTGTCTGCTGCTATGTTTTCTTTTGACGCTGGACCCTTCATCTTTTCCATAGTTTCAGTCAGTACTTTGTAACGAATCTGATTCTTGATAAAGTCGTTTTTGTCCATGTCGGACCATTTCTTATCCATGACAGCGCATTCTTTGCGTAAATAATTATATAGATTGGCCCACTGCGGATTGTCTTTGAATAACTTCTCGTAGGCAACCGCTTCCTCAACCAATGCGTTCTGGTCCTCTTTGCGCATTGCTGCGGTTTGTTTGTTTTTGTTGACTTTGCTCGTGACATCGTCCACCGGCTGAGTTTGCAGCGGGGTGATTTTGTTGTCTTTGCGTTTGTTTTTGCGCTTTGAGGTCGTTTTTCTTTTGGAAGAATTGTCTGTCAAATGATCCGTGTCCGGTGCGTTTTCCTTGTCAACGTTGATCACGCTGCCGGTCGTTGGATGTGAGTCTTCTACTTTTTCCATGAATCGTTCCTAACTAAGTGGCACTTCTTGTTAGGTTCGTACGGATGATTCTATGGTTGATTGATTTTTGAGTCAAGCGATTTTGTAAAAAAAGTTATAAGTCGGTGTTTATATAGCCCATTTCCGTCATGTACCCAGCCACACGTGCGTACAGCGCGCGCGCGTCTTCGATGGGTAAGACTTCCCGCCAGTAGCCTGGAACGCCCTTGTACTCCGAAATATGGCCACTGCGTAGCTCTGTGCCCTGGTCGATCTTGCCAAGCACTACAGAATCAGAGATTGCTTTCATTTTGTCTATCGAAAGAGAATCAAAAATTTCTCGGAATACCTTATGGTCGGGCTCCAAATGTGTGAGTAACCCCAAATGATCCGCGACAGTCCTGACGATACTCGGATCGTCTTTGAATTCTTCGTATTTCAGCATCAGACATTCACCCTTGAATCGAATATGCATGAATTCCGTACATTCTTCTGTTATGGGATCGATGTGTTGGGCTGCCGGTTGCCTGTTTACAGGCAACAACATGAGAGACGCCAGTATATCGAGCGGATTTCTATATGTGAAGATCGAGCGAGCCATGCCAGGGTAACGCATATTTGCCGTCTGATACGCAGATTGGCTGTGGGGAATGTAATTGTGCGTCTTGAACAATAACGCTCTGTCTTCGCGCAAGTTGTCACGATCTTCTATCGTTCTCAGAATGTATTCATTGACGTACTTGGCCCCGATAGAAGTGAATCCAAATTGTGAATAACTGTGGCTGTAAATGCCTTTCACAATATTGAAAATGTACGTTGATCCGCTGCGATGCATGCCGTTGACTACGGTAATCATGACTTTTTTTCTATCCTTATTGTTCGTTTTCGGCCCTCAATGATCCGGTTCAATTCACAGTCGGGCGTGTCGCCAACATCCTTCGCATTGTCGCAACAGATACAAAATATATCACAATCCAATCCACGGTAATATTCACGTTCTTTCCAATGGTACTTCTTCAACACCCTTATCGCGTCATCTTTATCAACATTCGCACTGGCCAATTGACCTGCCATTTTGACGTTCTCTTTGCGCAATGTTTCGTTTTCTTTTTGTGCCTTGTCGAGTTTGATTTTGCGGTCCCACGACCTATTCCCCTCTTTTCCCAATCGCAGGACAAGGCTCACATTCTCAGCCTTGAGTTCTATATTTTGTTGAAGCGTGTTTTTGCCCACAAGCAGTGGTATTGATAAAATAACTTTGTGTTCGTTGATTACCTTCCGCAGCCGTTCGTTTTCGGCCTTTACATCCGATAATTCTAATAATGCCTTTGTAAATACATTATTCCAAATTGGGTCCATCTTTTCCTTATGTTCTTTTTCTTCGCGCAGTTTTTGGATCTCTTTTGCTGCTGCGTTTATCGCGTTTTGTATCCAATCAAGAGGTATTGATCCTGTAAGGTTGTCGTCCTGTGGGTCTGCCTCATCCGCCCACTCTTCCGTTGCATGAAAACATTTACCTGCCGTATTTATTGCCAGCGCAATTCGGTCAATACAATCTTGTCCGGTTCCTTCGATAGTGTAATAATATGCGCGCCTAACATCGATTGTTTTTTGTTTACTCATTCGATACATCCTTTCAATATTCGAAGTGTTCAACTTCTGGATTGTTATTGTGTTCTTTTTGCTCCAATAAACGCTCAATCTTCAAATCACGTAATTTACGTTGTTGGAATTCATCACGTTTATGTAATTGATGGCTGTCCACTCCAACAACAAAGGCAAAAATCATGTAAGCCAAACCCGCCAATAACCAAGCACACCACCACGGATTGTTATTTACCTGTTCAGCCCTTTTTCCCGTTCCATATATGCTAGCCACAACATAAATATATAATGGGATTGCCATAAATAGAACCATTGGCCCTAAAGCCAACACAATAAATATGATTGAATTACTCGCCATCCGGTGTCTCCTTTTCAGCATCAAACATATTTCCGCAGTGTGGACATGTGCCCAAATTTAGTCGTACACCTCTGCGGTAGTTGCCCAATGTGGCAAATGTAAGCATGAGAATAATACAGGCAAGGATAATCCACATCTTTGACCTCTCGATAAACTTTTCACTCGCCAACGTTCATCCCCTTATTTTCGATTTCCAAAATATGCCAGGTCTTCCAGTCGTCGTCGGAACTGTGGATTTGAAACGAATTCTCTTTCACTACGCCGAGCCAGGAAAGCCCTGAGAGAACTGCGCCACCCATGGAATCATATTCTTTTGGTGTTTGTGTCATGCCAACGCATTCATACTCGATAAGGAACCAGATTCTATATTTACGTTCATCTTTACCTATCACGGTCTCCACTGCTTCATGCGTGATTTTGCGCATTTGTTCCGGCGTAACAGTAGGAAACATTGCATTCAGCCTCTTTGCCCACTTTGCATTATGTTCTTCATCTTCAGGATCAAATTTCACATTCGGTTTTGTGCTTTGAATTTCCTGTTCTATGTTTCTTTTCAATTCATCACTCATCGGTCGCGCTCTCCTGTTCCTCATCCGGCATAATTACACGATCACCCCATTGGAAGTGTGGGGATGTTACCGATTTGTCCGGAATACCATGGCTCATCTCTACGAATAGTACGCTGGCCTCGTAGTAAGTCTCCTTATACACCCCCAAAACTCCCCAAGGGAACCAGCCATCCAAAGACCTCTGTCTTACTCGATAGAATCCAACCTCTGTTGGTATCTTTGTTTCATCACTCACGCGCCACCCCCTTTCTGGTCGTCTGAATTACCGCCCACAATCGCGGATAGGTCAACTTCTGTTACAACATTCAATGCATCGTATATATTCTCGTATCCACCGTCTATTTTTATTTTTATTGAATTGATAATTGCATCTCGCACGCCCTCGGCGACCTGCTGGCGGTCCTTCTGGATAATTGGAGCTAAAAGCTTTGCAAATTTGTCAGGCCAAGCCACATCTCTATACGATATTCCTTGCCTTAATTGTTCAACAACCTCACTCGGCGTCCGCAGTTTTTTAGGTTCAGGCTTTTTATCACTCATCGGTCATAGCCTCATGTATAAGTTTGTTCAAAAACTTATCAGCATACTCCCCCGCCTTATTGACACTGTACATATGTGAATCTTTATTGGATACTGCTACGTGACCAATATCAGAAACCAACTTATCCACCAACGCACAAAGACATTCCAGATTTTCAAATCTCTGCTCATCAGTATGCGACTCACCAACTGGGCCAATTGGACCAGCCAGCTTTTTCAC
>SDBT01000683.1_pt1 | contig 54694 bp, 29 predicted proteins | sample 2277101 | NCBI WGS metagenome assembly SDBT01 (sample SAMN10404973, study PRJNA504765) | marine sediment metagenome | isolation source: marine sediment core GS10_PC15, 103 cmbsf | place: Arctic Ocean: Southern Knipovich Ridge | collected 2010 | reverse complement strand
GAATATCATCTGTTATCGATTGATATTTCTTCTGACAAAATCTATAAACATAGTGGATTCACTAACACTATAACAGATAGTTTTAGTAGTCCTGGTAATAGTCCTCTTGGAGTTGCCTGGGATGGTAGTAATTTATTATCGGCCGATGATAGTACTGACAGAATATATAAACACAGTGGTTTTACCAACACCATAACAGATAGTTTTAGTAGTCCTAGTAATTTTCCTGCGGGACTCGCCTGGGATGGTAGTAATTTATTATCGGGTGATTGGGTTCTTGCTAAAATATATAAACACAGTGGATTCACTAACACGATAACAGATAGTTTTAGTAGTCCTGTTGGTCTTCCTCAAGGACTTGCTTGGGACGGTAGTAATTTACTATCGAGTGATAGTGATTCTGACAAAATCTATAAGCACGACGGATTCACCAACACCATAACAGATAGTTTTAGTAGTCCTAGTACTGTTCCTCATGGAGTTGCCTGGGATGGTAGTAATTTATTATCGGCCGATGATAGTACTGACAGAATATATAAACACAGTGGTTTTACCAACACCATAACAGATAGTTTTAGTAGTCCTGATAATAAACCTATGGGACTTGCTTGGGCAGATTTTGTGCCTGAACCAAGTTCAAGTAGTTCATCGGAGTCTAGCTCTAGTTCCAGTTCGGAATCTAGTTCGAGTAGTTCGAGTTCTGAATCCAGTTCTTCAAGCTCATCGTCCGAGTCGAGCTCAAGTAGCTCGAGTTCAGAGGCCGAATCAAGCAGTTCATCATCCGAGTCCAGTTCAAGTAGTTCAAGTTCAGAGTCGAGCTCTTCGTCTTCCTCGTCTGAATCTAGCTCTTCAAGCTCAAGTTCAGAATCTAGCTCTAGTTCAAGCGAATCTAGCTCTAGTTCCAGCTCTAGTGAATCTAGCTCTAGTTCAAGTTCATCGGAGTCTAGTTCTTCAAGCTCAAGTTCGGAATCTAGTTCCAGCTCCAGCGAATCCAGCTCTAGTTCATCTAGTTCAGAATCTAGCTCCAGTTCATCCAGTTCAGAATCTAGCTCTAGCGAATCTAGTTCTAGTTCAAGTGAATCTAGCTCCTCTAGTTCCAGTTCGGAGTCTAGCTCCAGTTCCAGCTCATCGGAGTCTAGTTCTAGTTCGTCTAGTTCAGACTCTAGTTCTTCAAGCTCAAGTTCAGAATCTAGCTCTAGTTCAGAATCTAGTTCTTCAAGCTCAAGTCCGGAGTCCAGCTCAAGTTCAAGTGAATCCAGCTCTAGCAGTTCAAGTTCAGACTCTAGCTCTAGTTCAAGTTCATCTGGATCTAGTTCATCTAGTTCCAGCTCATCGGAATCTAGTTCTAGTTCATCTAGTTCAGAATCTAGTTCAAGCTCTAGTGAATCTAGCTCTAGCAGCTCTAGTTCGGAATCTAGCTCTAGCAGCTCTAGTTCGGAATCCAGTTCCAGCTCTAGTTCGGAATCTAGTTCTTCAAGTTCAGAATCTAGTTCTTCAAGTTCAGAATCTAGTTCTAGTGACTCTAGCTCAAGTAGCTCTGCAAAAGTGTTAATACCTTATTTGACACCTAGGCGCTTAGAGATTAGACTAGAAGAGGAAAGAGCAAGACCTGATCCAATACCGGAAAGAGCAAGACCTGATCCAATACCGGAAAGATAAAAGGCCGAAGGAGTAAGTTATGTCTAAAAATAAATGGATAGGAAACAAAACTAAAAGTAGATTTAAAAAGGCCATTCAAGGAGTAATTAAAGGATTAGGTAGAAAAATAGTAGTTTATCTACCTGACATTGAACGTGAATGCCCCAATTGCTACTATGATAAAGTAAATAGGACTAGTAGTGGTGTAACCAAAGTGGGTGTTAATGACCCTAATTATTTTACAGTCGGTAGATGCCCGGTATGTGATGGCAAAGGTGTGCTTATTACGATACGAAGGAGATGTATAGAAGGTATAGTTATTTGGAACCCCTCGGGAGACCGTGAAAACTCTCTTACATTTGTTGAGGCTGGTTATGAAGGGGCCACTATGGTTGAGATAAAAACAGACCCTTGTCACCTTGAACTTATAAAAACTGCAAAACATGTAAAAATAGATGGAATTCGTTGTAAATTGTCTGCGCCTCCTATTAGTAGGGGCATAGGAGAAAACCATTTATTGATAGCTCTATTCTTTACAACAGATAAACCAAAAATAGATAGTGGGGAAATTATCTAACTACTTATTATAGAGGGTTAATGATTTTATGGTGCAACAAAAATTACTACAATTATTTAGAAGAATTGTTGAAGAAGAATCAGGTATTGTAGTGTCAAAATTAATGGAACGTTTTGATGAGCAAATTATTCCTTATGAGGATGAAGAAGATCCAGCAAGGCCGTCATTATGCAGAGATGAGTTTGAGATATTCTTGAAGGAAACTATAGAAGAAAATACAAAATTCAGAGGAAATACTGTAGAAATTGGCGTAGGGGATGAAAAGAAATTAGGGTTCGGAGACGAACTATATGAAGATACTACCGATTGTATAAAAATTCTCGGAACCATAATACAGGGTATAGCAGGTGACTATGTTTTTGTTGAAGAGTCGGGCGAGGGAAGATTTGGCGGTGGGTTTTTATTACCTGTAGGGCAATATAGGCTAGAAGCTTTAGATAAAGGATGGGATGTTGAAGCTCCTATCTGGTCATTCTCTAGATTTCCAGGAATTCCGGACTTCTTTTCTGGACTAGATTTAAGCGATTTTGCCAAAAAAGTTGCTGAAAGGCTAGGAAATGCCTTAAAAAGATAATGAAAAAACTGACATATGAATTTGTTAGAGGGAAATTTGAAAAAGATGGATATGAGTTATTGAGCAAAGAGTATACAAATGCTCAGACAAAGTTGGCATATAGGTGTCCTGAAGGGCATGAACATTCAATAACTTGGGGTGATTGGTATATTGGGAAAAGATGTCCATATTGTGCTGGAAATGGAAAGCCGCCCGTTGAATTTATTGAATCTGAATTTGCCAAAGAAGGTTATCTATTATTAACCAAAAAATATACAAATAATAGACAGAAGTTAGAATATATCTGTCCAAACAACCATATCCACGGTATAAGTTGGAATAGTTGGCAACAAGGGAATAGGTGCTCTTATTGTGCTAATAATGGAAAGCCAATTATAGAGTTTATTAGGGCTGAATTTGAGAAAGAAGGGTATGTATTACTTACAAAGGAATATATAAACAGTAAACAAAAATTGGAGTATAGATGCTCAAAAGGACATGAGCATATTATAAGTTGGAATGGTTGGTGGCACGGATACAGATGTCCGGAATGTTATTATTTAAGTATATTTGGTTTTGGAAACCCATCTTGGAAAGATGGTATTTCTTGTGAACCTTATTGTGATGCTTGGGCAGATAAAGAATATAAAGCAGATATAAAAGCTAGAGACAATTATGAATGCCAAAATCCGGATTGTTGGGGAACTGGTAAAAAATTATGCCTTCATCATATTGATTATAATAAGAAAAATTGCGGTCCTTACAATTTAATAACTTTATGTAACTCGTGTAATGCTAGAGCAAATAAAGATAGAGAAAAGCACAAAATATTTTATAGGCGTATTATGGAAAAAAATAAAGTGAAACAATTTGTAGTAGGGATATAAAAGATGAAACAGCTTCGCAAGGAGGACTTATCGCTTCACCATTTTATTCGTTTTAGTGTATTGAACGAATATATAGAAGAAGATGTAAATGTGCCTTTGGAATATTTGCCAGATGTTTCTATAAGTGATTCCATGGTATATCAGGCGGTTTCTTCCAGAACTCCTTCTCCTACAAATCTAGGCAGGGGGTGGGTATATCTAGACAGCTATGGATCTATAACTGAACAGCAAAATGCAGTTACAGTGTATGATGCAAACAGCGCTGTTATAAGCGGAACGGAATACATGATAGATTATATAGACGGTAGAGTAATAACGTCCGGAACAATAACCCCATCTACTGTAACCTATAAATATTTTTATGTCTCCCTAGTTAACGAGTGGGAAGATATAGAAGCAGCAGGCGCACCAGTCGTAGTTATTAATCTCGAATCATTCGAAAAAGTAGGCTTCCAATTAGGAGGCGGCAGAAGAGTTCCAAGAAGAGGGTATCTACATGTTTTTGCGATTAATCGTGCAGAGAGGGATGACTTAAATGAACTATTGTATGATGGAATAAACCAGAAATGTTGCCCAAACCAGAATTGGCCAAAAGGCACCATGATTGATTGGGATGGTACATGGAATGACGCTTATGAATATGAACTTATTCAATACCACAGTAGTCTACATTTTGAAAATGTAAAATCGAGAAATATAAACCCAGCTATGTTAAGATCTTTACCTGGACGTGGTGATTTGACCATGTTGAGTGATTTGAATAGATACAGATCACGAACAGATTTCGATATGTTTCACATAGAAGAAGCATAATATAAATGCCTTAATAAAGCAAGCAATTGCTTGGGAAAGGAAAAGGGGTTTGGCAAACAGGATAAATGCCTCGGCCTGGGATGCTAAATTTGTATTATTTATAAAACCAACCTTAAGCTAAACAAATATTTAAGGAGGATAAGTTTGTTATGGCTAGAAACAGGATCATTTATGGTTCACAAAGTGTATGGGTTAATGGTGAAATCCTGTATAGAATACAGACTCTAGGAAGTACAACTACCTTTACCTCTGAAGACATTTTCGAATTGGGTCATTTGGATATTGTTGACGTGGTTGATGACGTGCCAGCAGTGGCGGTCACACTCAACACAAATGATTGGGGTGATGTAAAAACTATGGCTGTATTGGCACAGGTACCGGTGGCTAAGATTGGCATGACTGCTACTCCAGCTGCTGATGCTAATGCTAACTTGGCTACTGTTAGTGGTGTTAGTGCTGATGAAAAATACTTCCATCACGGTGCTTCTTTAGCGGATTTTGCTATTACCTGCGGTAATTTACCTGGTGTTTCGATATGGGCTCCAGTTCAAGCTGAATGTGATCTTGGTACATTGGCCGATAATATTGATCAGACTCTTTACATGGACGAAGTTTATGTAAATAGCCTTGAGTTTGGTTATACTACTGGTGCAAATGCTACTGAGAACTATGGAGCTGAAACTGACCAGAAGATGTGGTTGTTGAATGCTGGTAGATTTGTGAATTACGAAGAGTTAGATTTTGATAATGCTGATTTTACTAGTGCTTCAGGTACTTTAGGCGTTGGTGTTACAATAGCTACGTTGTCTGACGGCAACTTGGCGTTTTTGAGGACTGATGCTAATGGTGCTAGGGGAGTTACCTATTATGATGCGAGTGATGTTGGAGATGAGGCACTTAATTGGGCAGTTGTAGTTGGTGATGTTGCTGTGGCTGATAGCTTTGTTTATAGAGAGGCTGATGATCAACTGATATTGCCAACTAGTATCGCTGCTCCTGCTAGTGGTGATAAGATATTTGCAATTTATGCTGGCGATGCGTATGCTAGTAGTACTATTAATAGTTATTTTGATGCTTTAGATAGCGTTACTCGTCCAGACATGATTGGTGCATTGAGACAGGGTCAGGTAGAGATTTATTTGGTATCTGATAGTGATACCTCCTATGCTAACGCATGGAGGTTGACTGCATGTACTATTACTTCTGATCTTACCCGTGAAGCTTTGGCGGAGCTTGGTCATCTTGGCCCTTATGATAGGCCACTGACTGTTCCGGTTCCTATCACCGTTACTATAGACACTACGGCTGGTGATTTAGAGCACTGGTCAAGATTTGCTGATAGATACAGTGAGTTTGCTGACGATAGTATGGTAGAGATTGATCTCGCTGATCTTATGGCTTCAGAAGATCTTAAGCTTGTTGTAAAGGTATTTGCTCAGACCGATGAGGAGGCTGGTGGAGTAGGTTCTAACAGGACTGTTGCTACTGGCTCTAGTCTTGTTGGGCAGAAGAAATACTTTTCAGCTGGGACTACTCCTGGTGACATGGCAAGTTCGGTAAATAGTGATTATTCTGCTGCCGAGAGAGAGTATGCGCTTAAGACTATTGTAGTTGAGCATCTTAAGATTACGGATGAGGCTTATACATTGGATATGGGAACTAATGCTACACAGACATTTGGTTTCCGTTCAACCAATGATCTGTATGTTATTAAGGGAGACCTTGATATTATGCATATTACTGGTGGTAATAAAATTAGGAGAAATTCCTAAGAGTTGATATTATGGAATATAGGTAGGAGCCTAGGCTTCTGCCTATATCTAATTATGGAAAGGAGTATATTATGGAGAACAATAAGGTAGATAAACATAAGGAAAAACTTATGAGATCAATTGCGGATGAGATCACAGTATTATTCGAAAAAGTTTTGGATTACGCTGAAGTTGCGGTTCCGAACAATGATCAATATAAGAAATTGAGGTCAAAGATTTTGCGGGTGGGTAATAACTGTATACGCAATATAAATAAGGAAATTACTGGGCGTTATATTGTCACATATGATCCACCGGCGGAGACAATTATTGAAATTATTAAGGCGAAGGAATAAAATAGGAGGATATTAAGATGGATGAAAAAGATACTAAAGTAGTAGAAGAAAGAAGAGAATTTCAGGATCCGGCTAGTAAGAAAAAGTATTATATTGCTACACCGACAGCTGATGATGTAAGAGGGGCTGATTGGCAGTATAGTAAAACTTATACTAGATCATTGGTAGAGGGGATAACTACTTCTGCTGAAATGATGGATATTTTGATGCGCAGAGGTGTAATTGGGCCGGAGTTTGAGCAAAGGCAAAAAGAATTGACTGATGAATTAGCTATTAAAGTAGAAGCGCTACAAACAGCTGATAATTTAGATGCTAAGCAAGAAACGGCAATTCAAGTTGCGTCTGCAAGAGAAGAACTATTCAATTGGAATCAACGGTTGAATGGCCCGATGGCTAATACCTGTGAGCAGATAGCCGATGATGCAAGATTAGAATATCTCACATCGCGTATGGTGCAAGATGAAAAAGGTGAAAGAATATGGGATGATTATTCCGATTTTTTGGTGGAAAAAAATCAGGCTTTGTCTATGAGAGCAAGATTCGAAATAATGTTATATTTGCAAGGTTTGGATTCCGATTTTCTTGAGAAAACGCCAGAAGCTATGGCTATTAAAGAAATTGAAGCTGAAATTCAAGATAAAGCTAGTAAAGCTATGGCGGAATTGGAAAAAATGGCTGAAGAAAATAAACCAAAAGAAAAATCTACGAGTAAGCCTGCGCCGAAAAAGCGGGGTCCTCATAAGAAGAAATCAGCGGAATAATGTATGGATTTAACTCACGATGAAGTTGAGAAATATATAGAGCAGATTTGTTTGAGGCTAAAAATTGTAGATATCGATGATAAAATTGTTTTATTTAAAGCCCCAGACACATTAACTATGCTAAAAGCCGGGCGTATTTATGAATTTGAATATAAAAAATCAATAGACGAAGGATTACTGTCTGTTGATGATATGAAGAAGATAATTGAAGAAAGGAATTTAATAACTGATGAAGATAGACGAGAGTTATCATCTTTGAAATCCAAGTTAGAAGCTCAAAAAGTGCTCCTGGCAAAAACGATCAAAGTAAAGGCCAATCAAGGCAGAATAAAAAAAGTTATCTATAATTTAGATGATAAAATAAGAATTATAGAAATTAAAGAACGATCAAAATTTTCAATGACAGCTGAAACTAGGGCTGAGGAATCAAAGCTTTTGTACTTATGCTGGTCATGCTGTTACAATTTTGATACTGATGAGTTGTACTGGCCTGAATATGATACATTTCTGGATGAATTAGATCTTATTTTGCGACAAAAAATAATCTCTGAGTTTATCTTATTTTACAGCGGCATAGCTACTTCTCGCATAAGAGCGCTTGCACGTAGTAACCTGTGGAGAATTAGATATGTTACGAGTTTGAAAACGTCGGAGCCCTTATTTGGAGTTCCAACGTCTGAATATACGAATGATATGCTAAATTTAGCGTATTGGTCGCATTACTACCAAAACATTTATGAAATGATGCCTGAAGATCAACCTTCAGACATTATTATAGAAGATGACGAAGCCTTAGACGCTTATTTGAAGGATTACTATGATGAAAGAACGAGAGATGTAGCTTCTCGTAAAGACAATAGGAAGCGTAAAGGTAAATTGGCTGCGTTTGATCAGCAGGAAGTAATTGTAACACAATCTAATGAATTATATGAAGATATAGAGTATAATAAGCCGCGAGAGGCTGCGGCTATAAAGGACAGGACTGAAATAAGAAAAAGAACACTTCGAGGATAACCCACCCAATTCACGGCAAGGAGAGGTCCTGAATGATATGTTGATTTTGATAACACAAGATACAAGTAACATAGGAGGACTGGCACTTGGCCGTCGACACTTACAAAATCCAAATAGAAGATATTAGAAAGCTACCAGCGCCTACAGATCAATCTACTAAAGATGTGGCTGCACAGGTATTACAATTAGTGCGTGTGGCGAGGAATATCTATAGTAAGCTGGAAAGTGCAAAGCGTACTAAAGAGGCTGGCAAAATTGATGTACCAGCCATAGGGTTAGCTGTGCGTAGAGTAGATGCTCTTGAGCGCACTATGTCTGTATTGGATACTAAAATAAAGCAGCTAGATTTAAGCTTATCTAAATTACCTAATGAAATAAAGAAAGCAGTGTCTTCCGGTAAAGAGACGGTTAAAGTAGTTAAAGAAGTTGTCAAGACTGATCCCGGGGAAGCTAGATTAAGTAAAGAAATTCTAGCTCAGTTAAAAAGTATAGCTAGGAGTTATGAGCGGGTACAAAAATCTGAGACTTATAAAACTGGGCAAGCGGACGTTTTAAAACTTTTAGAAGCAACTGCTAAACAACTAACAAGTCAACAAAAATCTATCGATGAGTTAAACAAGACTATAGCTGGTTTGAGTAAAGCTATTGGAAGCCCTGGTATAACAAAAGGCATAGCACCTACGGCTGCAGTAGAGCACAAGCTTGTTGAAGGTCCGAAATTGCTTGGTAAATCCCTAGAAGATCTTGGTGTAGAGTTTGAAAAGATAAAGAGGAGACTGGAAGGTAAAATAGTGGTCACAGTGGATTTGGAAACTTCTGCGGGCAAGTTTGGGAAAGATGCGGCTGCTGAATTTATAACTCAGATAGGATATCAAAAAGGTACATTAGAACAAATAATGGCTGGTGTAGCCAAGAAGGGCGAGATATTCATTAAGCCGCCAGCAAAAACTGAGCAGGAATATATACAAAAAGCTATAAAGGGAGCGTCAGATCCAGAAGCTTTAAAAAAGATTCTTATACCATTTGAAAAACTTCAGCGAGAAGGTATAGATGCTTTTGAGGCTATGCATAAATTTGCTGAGATTTTGAAAGACGCTGAAGCTGTAATAGGGCACAACATAGCTGGTTTTGATATAAGCGTTTTGCAACAGCATTTCGAAAAAGCGGGCGTACAAATAGATGTGGCTGTTGACAAATTTGTAGATACTCTACAGGCTTCTAGGGCCGCTTTTCCTGAGAGGAAAGAACTTGGTAAACGATTAGGTGTTAAGACACCATTTGCTTTGGGACAAATTGAAAAAGATTTTGAAGCCGGCGGTGTAATCATAAGCAAAGGAGCTCGGCAACTCGGTAAAGAGCTACATAACGCTAGCAGAGACGTAGAAATTTTAGAAGCTTTGTTGAGAGCTCTTAGTGGTGACACTGAAGAATTGGCAGCTATGCAAAGCTTTCTTTCAGCAACTTTACAACAAGTAGCAAAAAATATTCAGGCCACTACGCAGGATTTTGATCTCAAGAAAATGCAGAAAGCGGTTGATGAGGCTACCGTAAGTATGGAGGATTTATACGATGAAGAATTAGATACTATTGCCTCGCTGAAGAAAGCAAAGCAGTCTATTGAAAGGACCACTATAAATGTAGAAGATTTGGCCAGAGTAAGATCTGGATTGCAGGCAGCGGTCTATAAAGAAGCGGTTATAAGGCCGCAACCAACTGGCCCATTAGACATAGCCGGTAAGGCTGCCGGCGTGCCTGGTATTGAGAGGATGTCCGGAGTGTTGGGTGATTTAGCTGGTTCCTTAGATAGATTACAAAATAATATAGTTTTTTCATTAGAAAAAGGTATGCGTAGTGGTATGCAGATCCTAAGAGAAGGAGGAAAAGCATTCAGATTAGCCCCAGGCGGTCGGGAGTTTGAACTTAAGGTAGCGGATGTACGATCTATTACTAAAGCTCTGGCTGGGCTAGGTGTTTATTCACCGCAGGGTATGAGTGCCGAAGCTTTGGTGGACGAATTTAAAAGAACTTTTGTACAACGTGGTATGGGAACATTACCGACACCCGAGGGTATGGCTAGTGATATATTCGCGGAACTAGGTAGTATGAATGAAGAAGCTGCTTCTAGAATGGGAAAGGTTGTACAAAATCTTTTTGAGGGTATAAAAAAGCAAACTGTAACAATAAAAGATATAGCACAGAATAAAGAGCTTGTCGCATTGTTTAAGAGTGTATCTCTGGAAACTAAGGCTCAAAGAGAACTTGAAGAGAACTACATAAAAAGAATAGCAATACCGGCAGCTAAGATAACTGAAACAGGTGTTCCGGCCTTCGGCACTAAATACGGTGCAGAAAGAGTATTAGCTAATTTTGCCACCATTACTACTGGTTTAGAAAAATTGGTAAATGAAATGCGGGAATTGGGAGCACCAGCTATGGAGGTTGAGCGTTTTATAGCTCGTGTGGCGGAAATTCCTATAAGACCTAAAGCAGGGTTACCCGCAACAGAAGATGCAAAAATTCTGGCTGAAGAGCTTATTAATAAGGTAAGTCAATTAGGTGGAAGGACAACACTTAAAAGAGGGTATGAAAGAGCTATAGGATTGAGAACGCGCGATCTTGAAGGTCCAGGAGCTGCTAAGATATTTCTTCAGGACCCGGACAAAAAACTTGCTGATCTAATAGCAGAAGCTGATAAGCTAGGTATAAAAGCCTTAGAGGTGGCTACAGCTTTGGACGAGATAAATTTTGAAAATTTCTATGATGTATTGGATAGGTTGTTTCAGGCTGGCAAAACGCCGTTTTTAGAAGCTCAAGCTGGTAAACTCGGTAAATTTGATGAAAGTACTTTGCGTAAAATATCAAGCGTTGTAAACGAGCTTCTTGGATTGATGCCTGTGGGTGAACCTGGGCGCCCAGCTCGTAAGGCATATGAAGAGGAATCTGTGAAGGTTCTTACTAAAGCAGTGGGTGGCCTGAAACCGGAAGAACAGAAAAAGCATATAATTGATGTAACACTATTATGGAAAGACCTAGTAGATAAATCTAAAAAGCTTGGTGAAACAGGGCTTTTTCAAGGAAAGGCTTATCTCGGGCACCCTATGGCTACAGGGCTTGATTTAAGTGATGCAGCTAGTTCTCAGTTGAAGCAGTTCAATATGCAGTTAGGTAGTAATCTAAAGTCCCTAGATAAAACTATGGTTGCGATGAGCACTGCTGGTGTTAGAGGACGTGTTCCCTTTGAGCAGTTTGGATCGTTAGCACGCCAGATGTCATATATTACGAGAGGCATGGTTGGAGGATTACCCGGTGAAAAATTAGAAACACCAGCGCTAACAAGCGCACGTGAAAGAGCTCTTATAGAATCTGGTAAATATGGGGCTGGTGGTTACGGTCTGAATGTATTGACGGAATTAAGAAATACTGCTGGCACTTTTGAAGACCAAATAATGATCTCCGGTAGATTGGCTAATGCATTTACCAAGATAGTAAGTAAAGTACGTGGTCCGGCTGCAACATTACTTGAGGCTAGAGGTATAACTGAAGTTAAACCAGGCTTTAAAAAAGTGTCACCAAAAGGCGAGGATTTACTTTTCCTTGAAAAATCCCACGAAGAATTTAATAGTGCTTTAAAAACTGTTACAAATGAATTGCAAACTATATTTGGAGTTTCCAAAAAATATCAAGGCAGAGCTGATATAGCTGAGATTGGTACAAACATAGAAAACGTGTTACGTGAGCATAGGGGAGAGACTATAGAAGTTCAAATAGCTAAGCTTACTGAAACATTTATGAACTATTTTGGCCGAAAATTTGCTACAAGATTTGGTACTAAGGGCGTATCTGTAACAACTGGTGGGTTACCCTCAAACATACAAGATGAGGCTGATGTAGCCGAACTTCTAAAAGCAGGCTTTAAAGGTAAAATAGCTACAGGAGTTGGTCTTGGTGTAGCGAAAATGCCAAAAAGTATTGGACAACTTTTATCAGAACTATTCGAGGATGTTCTAGGGGAACCAGGACCGGCCGGCCGTAAACTTAATCAAACATTGATTGAGTCTGGTAATAAATTTATTATTGAAATGTTTAGAGATGCTGAGGCTGGTTTGGTTACCAAAGAAGAAGCTGCAAAACAGGCTAAATTGTTTGCTGATGTTGTTGAGGGTTACAAGAAAGTGTTTGCCGCTGAATTACCAAGCGGAATATCTGGTATTAAAGAGATAAAAGAAGTTTACACCGAAAGGTTTGGTAAGGAAGAGTTATATGAATTAAAACCGATAGAAGCCAGGATTAGTGCTCGTGGAATAGCCAAAAGAGGGTTGATGCCAGAGGTACTTGAGGGTATTGTAAATAATCTGATAGGCACTACGGCAGGCACTACTACATTAGTAGATAAAATTGGAAGAGAAGCCTTGACTGAGACTGAAGGGGCAAGGAAAAGATTAAATGAATATTTAAGCGAGCTTGGTTTTGGTGCCTTCAAAGATTTAGGTAGTATTACTGAAAGACTTGAGCTTGAAACGCCCGGTATTGACCCAAAAATAGTCGATGAATTAAAAGAATGGGAAAAGCAGTGGCATGTTTACACTAATGTAATTGATGAGTTTGGTAAAGAAATACAAAGTTTTGTGGCTCCCAAATTTCTACAAATTATAGAAGAACCACATTTCTTTAAAGAGTGGGGACCTCGTGAGATAGAGAAGGGTTTGAAGGGCGCAAAATTTGATTTTCAGTCTTTTGCAGCGATGGCTGGTGTATTTGGTGAAGGATCCAGTATGATGAAAGAATTATCATCGCAAACAACTGTGGCTTCTCATGCAGGGTGGGAATTGATTAAGGCTTTTCAGATGCTAGATCCTACAATGAAAAGTATGAAGGACACTTTGATGGCTGGTTTACGAACTGTGAAGTTGGGGGACATTGCGGCGTTCAAAGGATCGGTCGGAACTCTTGAAGACTTTAAAGACACGTTATTAGATATCGCTAAGTTCCCGACGGCTTTTAAACTAGCAATTCCTACGACACGCCCTGGAGCTGCAAAGGCTCATGAGGAACTATATGTACCGGGGCCGAGTTTGAGAGCTACTTATGAAGAACCACTGATGGGTAAGAGGGCTCCTACAGGCATAGCTCGTAGGCTTACTAATTTAGTGGAGGCTGCGCAGCAGGTTGAGGAATTAAGAGAGTCAGCTGCTAGAGGTGGTGTTGGCCTTAGCGAGGAGTTCCAAAGAAAATTTGCTAATACAATTAGAGGCGAGCTCACTAAAACTTTAACTGATCTAATAAAAAGATTTCGTGATATAGAGAAAGCCGGGCCTACTCCCCAAAATATTCAATTTATGGAGCAGACCATAGAGAAATTTAAATCTGCTCTTACAACTAGAGGAGCACCGTCAGTATATCAAGAAGTTGGTGGTGCAACCGAAATAGCTTCGCTAGAAGCTTATGCTAGAAAAACTGGTGGGCCAACAAAATATGCTAATATTTTGGGTAGAATTTCTGATCTAATAATAGGGGCTAGTCCAGAATCCTTACGACAAGATGAAGAACGAATACGTGCTGCGATTAAATCATATGAGGAACGTGGAGAAGCTGTCCCCACTAAATATCAAGGATATTTGAGGCGTAATAGATTACGCCGTGAAGCTCCTACCATTTTTGATCTAGAATTAGAAGCTGGTAATTTGGATGAGTTTACTAAAAAAGTTGGTATAAGTCTACAACGTACTGTAGAAGAGGCATTACAAGTACGTACAGAAGCCCTATCTAGAGCCAAAGTGATGTACTTTAAGACGCTTGGTGAGGAGGTAATTGGTAAAAAGAAGGGTATAGAACAAGCTTTCTTTCAGAGGATTACCCCGGCTATAACGGGCAAAGCTGTTTCCGCTATAACCGATAAAACAAAAGAACTTAAAGAACTACTTGATACGTTGACAGGAGCTAAATATGATTTAAAAATAGACATACCTGATTTAGACGATATGATAAGAAGTCTTAGGACTTTAAATGAAGAGCATGGTAAATATATAAAAAAATCTAAAGAGTTGGGACTACCAGTGCTTAAAGAGTCTGAGATAGGTCTTCCAGCTGCCATGGCCGCCAAAGTTAAAGTAAGAACCGGTAAAGAAGGTGAGATAGAAACTAATCTTGCCGAACTGATCAGGAAGCAGGAAGAGGTATTTGTTGAATCCATAAGATATCCATTTACTGGTACCTTGAGTATACAACCCCATATAGCCAAACTTATGGAGGATATAACCTCAGAATCTATGGGTAAATTTGCTATAGCTGTTCCTGGTGCTCCACAATTAGATTTGGCAGAGCTAAATAAAATTGTAACTACTTTAAGAGAATATATAGGTTTAGTTCCAGAGAAAGAAGGAAGAGTATATTTTAAAGGCGAGTCTTTAATAGAAAAGCGGGAACAGGAGTGGGGAAAAGGCACCGAGGAGGGTGCACAGAAGGCCGTGGAATTGACAAGTACAATGGAAGGGCTTATAAAAGTAGTAAATGCTGCTATACCTAAATATTTAGACATGGAGCAGAAATTAGATTTCGATGGTGATGCTTTGTTTGTGCATACAGGACAATTGGAGAAATCACGTGCAGAGATTAAAAAACACTTTGAAGCCTTGGGAGATGATATAACTTCTGTAAGGAATTTGTTCAGAACTGTATTTACTGCTGTTAGGGAGAGCGAAGTAAGTACGCTTGCTGAAATGTCATATAGATTTGGCAAGAGGCACCCCAAAGAAAAAGGGTTCGAGTTTCTTACTAAGCCATACGTAGAAGAACAGATGGAGCAGCTTAATATGGAAGAAGTTCTTAAGGGCTTGTTTGCATATGAAGCGCCGGCTGAATTAGAGGCAGGAACAAAAAAATGGAGTGATGCTTTCAACGCTTGGGCAAAGAAATCCGTTGCAGATACATTAGAAACGGAGGTATTTGAAAGATTAAATGTAGGTGCAGCTCGTAGAGGAGAGGCACTTGAACAAGTGCGTGGTTCAAAATTTGGCATGCCAGAAGAAGCCGGAGCTCTAGAGTCTAATATTAATGATCTAACTGACGAATTAATTCGACGTCAATTATGGGAAAAACGATATAGTGATGCTATTGCTGGCCAATTATATAAGTTACACACTGGGCAGACAGTAGAGGGGATAAGTCGTATAGCTCGTATATCAGAAATAGAGACTGGTTTTGGAGCCGGTTTGGCCGGTACTGGTCAAACCGAATTTATGCCCTCAGAAGAGTTTTTGCAAAGATGGCCCAAGAAGAGTATTGCTCTGGGAGCAAAACCCGGTGGTATGGCTGGCAAGCCTGTGCAAGAATTTACAACACGTGTCAATGAAATTTTGCGATTTGTTATTCAAAAAGGAATGGATGTAAAACATGCAGGTGTAGAGGCTGTTGGCAAGCAAATTATTGCGAATGTTGGTAAGGCAAGTGGTGCACAGATGATACGTGATGCCATGAATGAGGCGAGCGATCAGTTTGAGGAGCTATTGGATTTTGAAAAGCAAATAGGTAATGAAGCAAGGCTTAGATTAGGTGCGCTGCCAACGGAAGAGTTGCGTGGTGAATTGAAGAGATTTCAGGCTGGTGAGATGACTTATGAGGAGATAAATAAAGAACTTGAGAACTATGGCCGGCAGCTTGTTGGGGATGCACCGAGGGAAGCTATAGTTGATGCTATAGTTGAAGAAGCCAAAAAAATTGACCTTGGAAAAAATAGGGCTGAAATAGTAAATGAGATTATAGGATATATTAATTTAGACGCGGTGTTTGAGGAGTTGTTTAGACAAATCAAACGCACAGCTATACGTGGGCTCGCAAAGCAGTTACGTACACAATTAGAAGAAATGCCAGCTGGACCGGAAAAATCAAAATTAATTGCCGATATTGGCAGAACTTCTGGCGGTGTAGAGAGATATGCAGCTGAACAGATATCTAGGGAAGCGGCAGGTAAAGCTGGAATTAGTACGCTGAGAAGAATTACGACACCGCTACAGCCTCTTTATAAACTGCGAACTGGTATGGAAACCATGGCTACTGCTGCCGGAAGAACAAAACTAGAATTTGAACCTGAGAAAATGTTTCTACCAGAGGGCATGGAAGGCAAAGGACTTAGCAAAGAATTTGAGATAGCAAGAAAAGCTGCACATACTATGACTAGATCATTGATGGAATCTGTAAAAGAGCCTACTGGTGGTGTACATAGATTTTTGGTTATGACTGCTTTACAGCAGCGGTATAAAGAATTAGAGGAATTGGAAAAACTAGACAAAGATGCCCAACGTTTTGTAGGTGAAAAGTTTACCTATGCTTTAACAGATGTGGCTGAGGATAGTAAATTATTGGCGAAAGTGTGGGCTGATTCCCTGGAAGAGATCAATTTTAGTTTTGAAAATGTATCTGAACGGATAGGCCAGTTACTTAAAGCAAGGGGTGTAGCACACGAGAAAGTTGGTAGGGCTGCTGAAATGGCTGGTTTGCCACAAATTTCACCAGAAGAAGAAGCGGTGTTAGGTGAAAACCTTGAGCAGCGCTACGGTAAAGAAGCGTTTAGATATATAAGAGCTGAGTTGGAAAGAGAAGGCAGCCTTGGCGCAGAACAGCTAGAGAAGGAAGCGCAAAGACTATATGAAAATATGTTAAGGATATGGAAAGATCAGGCTGTCATGGCTGAACAGTTAAGTCGTGTTTCTGAGTCTATAAAAACTGTTCCTGGACAGCGTGCTTATCTTACGCAAGCTTTTCCAGATTTTAGTAAAGCCGCGTCTGAAACAACTAAAAGCCAGGAAGAACTAGTAGAACAACAAAAAAATACTATGGAGCTTATACAAGAATGGCATGAAAAACAGATGAAGGCTCCTACTCAAAAGATAGATGATTTGAGGGAAGTTGTTAGAACCTATGAGGTTCCAAAAACAACTGCTGGAGAAGATTTTGAAAAAGTTCTGACAGAGGTTGTTGACGAATCTACTGTAGCTATAAATGAAGCTATTATAAAAAGAACTAGAGAGGCTTTAAAACATCTTGAATCTAAAGCAGCAGGTAAAACTACAAAAGAAGTTCCTCTATACGAAGTGTTTAGGGCAAGTGCATTGGAAGCTGGTGGCTTATATGGTGGGGGTGGAGCCCAGGAAGAAGCAATTTTAAGACAGATGTTGGGCTTGTCGGAGCCTAAAATGATACTTGAGGCTACTGGTTTCAAAGGTAGTGCTATACATAGAAAGAAACAAAGAGAATTTTTAGAGAAGCATCCTACAGCGCAAATTGAAAAACCTGTAGAAGATATGGAAAACAGAATCACCGGCCATATAGATGTACTTTATGAAGAGGCAGGGCAGCGAATAGTGGCCGATATAAAAACTATTTATAGCTCAAGAAAATTTACGCGTTTGAAGCAAATATCCGAGGAAATTAAAAAAGGAAAAATAACAATACAAGATAAACTGGAGCAGTTGAAAGCCGCCTCGAAACCTGAGACAGAGATCATTCGAGTTTTGGAAAATTATCTTAGTCAAGTAAATGTATATTTGAAAAACGTTGAGGGTGCGGTTGGCGAAATAGTTATAGTTAGCCAACAAGATATGGGCGAAGAAGATATTGTTATTCCTATAGGTGAGTTTGATCCTAAAAGATTTGCAAGAGATATTGAGATGGTTGAAAAAGCGAGGGCTAAGGTAGCTAAAATTATATCAACAATAGATCTTGGTTTAGGTTTGCCTAAGGAATTAGAGGATTATCCACAGCTCTATAAGGATTTGACATCAAAATTAGAGCAGGTGGGTGCTGGCAGATTTGTAGAAACATTGCCCAAACGGCCTATTGGTGAGGTAGAAGCTTCAGCCAAGGAAGTTTTGGGTAGACTAACAGAGGCTGAAGAAAAGCAATACGCTAGATTAAGTAAAGACTATTTGGCGATATTCGAAGCATTGGGTGGACCAGGCAGAGCGGAGCCAAGATATAGACAGATGTTTGCTGGGGCCGGTGCTGCAGCTCCCCCTGGAGCTCCACCGGGGGTACCTCCAGGAGGGTTTGGTGGTGGCTTTGATGATGATGACGAATTTAGAAACAGAATAGAGGCTATATTAGCTAAAATAAGAGCAGGCGGAGAACCGTCAGGCAGAGAAGCTGTTGCAATTGTAAAAGCATTGGAAGAAGAAATACCAGATAGGGTAGCAGCTGCCAGGGAAAGTAACGATGAACTTGCTGATAGCCTTGAAGCGCTGGCGGAAACTATAAAGAAAACTTTGGGAGAATACGGTGAAGATTTAACCTTGTACAAAAAACTGGCTGAGCTTTATAAGACATTTAGCGCTACAATGGAACCTGGTGCGGCTGCTTTTGGCAAGTATCGAATACGTGATATAGAAACTTTTAGGCCAGAAAGACCTGAAGCTATACATCAAAATCTGAAGGCTTTGTATGATGTTGCTGTTAGAGTTAATAGACTAGCTGATCCTAAAGAGACGGATAAATTTACCCCGGAAATAGTCGCTTTGTTGACTGAGACTGCTGAAAAAGGCCCAAGAGATATGTCGAAGAAAATAAGCGAGGAAATATCTAGGTTGGCCCCTGAACAAAGGGGTATAATGCCTAAAATATGGCTGTTCTATAAAAAGGCAGTAAGTGATTATTTTATAAATAGATTAGATACACTGTCGGATTTTATAAAAAAGGAAACTGGTACCCCGGAAGCTCAGCGAGCTTATCTTGAATATGAACAGGTGGTGGAATCGTATCTAGCTAATATTAGGGGCACTATTGGTAGAATGAGTGATATATTTACCACAAAAGGCCCCAGCGGTAAAAAAACTCAGTTTGTTGATCCAGAATTAGCCAAATTGACTGGAATTTACAAGACACCAAAGCAGATCGAGGAAGCTGTACAACAGAGTACGATGTTGCCAAAAAAATTCCAACCTATAATGGATGTGTTGGTAGGCGATCTTGATGTGGCTGCGCTAAAAGAAATTGCGCCGCCAATAGAAAAAGCACGTATGGCATTTCAAATGCTTACTGAGGAAGATAAAGATTTAAAAGCGATACTAGCTGATATGGAATTATTCAAAAGAATAGGAGCTGAAGCTGTTGATGCTTGGGATTTTGAATCCTTGGTGCAGGGTATAACACAATTGCGTGCCGCAATGCAATCTTATAACAGGCTGCAGATAGGTGGGTTTGGCGGATTAGGGGAAAACTACACTGAAGCTATACGAAAAAATGTAGAAGACACAATCGGTTATTTGAAGCAGTTGGAAAAGATGTTTGCACCTATAGGTGCAAAGGCGTCCCCTATGGGCCTAGTTGGTGTTCCGCCATTTTTAGATCCTAGTGTTCAAGAATTAATAACTCGTAGAAATATTGTAAAAGCAAGAGAAGCTTTTGCGAAGCCAGAGGTTGAGGGAGGCCTGCCTGTTGGTAGAGCTTTTACGCTTAGACAAAAAATAGTAGACCCTGCAAGTAAACAGGTGCTATCTGATATATCTGTGGAATTTAGGAAGATAGGCGAAACTACTAATGCTGCTGGCAAACAAGTAGGGCTATTCACTGAAAAAACTGAGGATTTAGTTAAAAGTTTCCAATCAAAGAGAGGTATAGGACAAGCGTTTGGTCGTGTTATTAGGTGGGGCGTTGCAAGTAGAACTATATATGGAGTGATAAACGCATTACAAGGTATGATTGATACTATCAGTGATGTGGAAACTGGTATGGCTGTATTACGACAAGTTATGAATCCATTACTAACTAATTTTGAGGAAGTTACAGACGCAGCCGTGAATTTTGCAAAAGAATTTGGTTTGCCTATTAGACAAGTAATAGATTCTATGCGTGTGTTTGCACAGCAGGGTTTAATGCAGTCAGAAGTGATTGATAGAACTAGAACTTCGATGTTGGCGGCAAATGTTACAACATTAACTACTACTGACGCTACTGAAGCTATTACAGCCGCAATGAAGGTTTATGGCCAAGAAGGTCAGAGTACCGTTAGATTTCTAGATGCGTGGTCAGAAGTTGAGGCTAGACACGCCATTACATCTGCGGATTTAGCCAACGCACTAAAGAAATCAGCAGCGGTCGCAAAGACATCTGGTGTTACATTCGATGAGTTGAATGGTATTATTGCTGGTATTGGAGAAACTTCACGTCAAACTGGTAAAGAAATAGGAACTTCCTTAAGATTTATATTTAGACGTTTAACTTCTCAGAAAGCACCTAAAGAATTAGCAAAAATAGGTGTGCCCGTTATTGCTGAAACAGGTGAACTTAGAAGTGGGTTTGAGATCCTAAATGATCTTGCAGGTGCTTGGGAGACACTAAATAGTGCGCAGAAACTTAATATAGCAACAGCTATAGGTGGTAGGCGCCACTACAATAGTTTGATTATTTTGATGGACCACTGGAAAGATGCGCTAGAAACCTCAGTGCACAGTGTTAATTCTAAAGGTGCTGCAGAGAGGCGTAATTTTATAGTGATGGATACTTACGCTAAAAAGATACAGCAAGTTCGAGGGGCTATTACAGAACTACAGGTACAATTTGGCAAATTTGCATTGCCAGTTGCTAAAGGTCTAATCGATTCATTCAGATTTTTAATAGAGACTATAGCTAATATACCCCCTGGTATAAAAATAGCGGCGCTGGCAATTGCAGGGTTATTTGTGGCTCTTGCTAAAGGCGGAAATATACTTGACAGTATTATAAACAGAGTAAAATCATTCGGAGGCATATTTGGTGATTTTACATCGATGCTATCTAAGCAATTTAAGATAGGCATATTTGAGGCGTTTGGTAAACTACCGAAAGGACTAGCTGACATAAATGTACGTGGGTTATCCACTTTGACCGACACAAGTAAAGGCATGGAAGATTTTGAATCTGTTATTGGAAAGACGGCTTTTGCTCTTGCTAAGTTTGGCAGGGGGTGGAACAGTGTTATGTCGGAAATAGCTCTTACTGGAACAGCCACGGCTGAGACCATAGGTAAGGTTTTTGGTGCAGTGGCTGGTGGATTGGGGGGGCTTGCCCTTAAAACTGTTACTAAACAACCTGCTTTTGCTGCAGTAATTGAAGCCATGGCAACAGGAGCTAAGGCTGGAGAAGGTGGATTTAACAAATTGGCCAAATTATTTGGCATACCCGCTGAAGCATTGGCTAAATGGAGTTTGGAAAACACTAGTTTTATAAAATCTGTGGGGCCATTGGCTGGATCTATTGCAGCTTTGGTGCCGGTAACTGGGGTTGTAGGAGACCAACTTAAAAAACTGGCTTTGTCTGCAGATCAATATGAGAGATCGTTATCGCCTTTGAGACGCCAGTTAACTGGGCAATTGGCTGAAATAAATGATTTATCTGGTGGGTATAAAAAACTTGAAGATAGAGTTGGTAGAGCTAATAAGGCCCAGACTCCTGAAGTTACACGGGAAGCTGTAAAGGCTGGAACATTTAAAAGCCCGGTTCTTGAGATGGCAAAAACTTCCAAAGATGCGACTGATTTAGCTAATGCTCTTGCAAAAACAAATATTAATTTAGTGGAGTCATTCGATGAATTTGGCAACGCTATTTTAAAACCTACTGACAATCTTAAAAATTATCTTGAAGTGTTAAGGCAAGCAAAGATAAAGGAAATAGCTGAATCCGAGGTAACGGCTTTAGAAAAATTTGCAAACGAATTAACTAATGCTGGTACAGCGTCTTCTAGATTTAGATCAGAACTCAAAAAATTTGTTAAAGAAATACCTGCTCTAGGACCAATACTTGCTAAACAGATAAAAGTTTCTCCCGCGCAGGAATTAAAAGAAGCTCGTGATGAAATAAATAAAATATTGACAGCTAAAGCAGAATTTCCTTTTAGTACTGCTTTTGATACCCTATTTAGCAAGGCTACGCAAAATCTTGAGGAATTGCGGTCAAGGTTTAATGGGTTTGTAGGAGATTTCAGACGGATACTAAAAGATTTGGATACTAGGGGATTGTCAGCTACGCAGATAAAGGGATTACTAGACAGAGAAGAGTTACAAGCTGCGTTTGAATTAATGGCTAAAATGGAAAAGCGGCTGAAAAGGTTAAATCAAACTGGTCAGTTAGATTGGGAAGATATTCTGGGAATAGAGATACTAAAAAGGATACAAGCTAAACCAGTATATTTGGATTATGCTGCGCCGCTGACTAAAGCGATGTTTAGGGAAGCTGGTATAATTCAGCGATCTGGTAAATCATTTGTTGGGGACGTCATGTTATTTACTGAACAGTTACCTGAACAATTTAAAATAGCGGGTAAACAAGGTATATTAAAATTTAGAGATGACATAGGATTTTTTGTAGAAGCTATAGACAAAGAGTTTAGAACAGTTAAGGAAATACCATTTGAATCAGTTAAGAATTTTGTAGATGCGGCATTTCCTGTACAGCGTATAATAGATGAAGCAGAAATAAGGTTGGATATATTAGAGGAATCTCTAACTGGTGCTGCAGCCGGTATGATAGGAATTACAGACAAAGAGTTTAAGCGTAGTTTTACTTTGGGTGCGAGGTTTTTTGAACAGATACCTACCACTACACTTTTACAAACGCAACAAGGGTTTAATGTTGGCACCCGTACTTTTGGGCCGCTGCCCGAGAAAGAAAATTTACCCAATATTATGAAAGAATTTTTCTTAGAGCCGCAGAAAGAATTGGCAAGGCTTATTGAAGAACCTAAAAAAAGACTGTTGGCGGGAGAGCCTATTGGTAAAGGTGTAGAGGAAGCTATACAAAGGTTATTTACTGTAATACAAAACAACCAAGTTGTGATACAATACGAAGCGTTAATGGTAGATTTGAATAAAACTTTTGCCGAATCTACTCGTACATTGTCTGAAAACATAGCTGCAGAGAGGGCTAGAAATGAAATACTGATTGAAACAGCTGGATTATTGGCTGGATTACCGGAGAGTTTCTCAGATATAAACCTAGGCATAAGAGATTTCTTTGAACTAACTGCACAACAAAGGCTGTTACGTAGAGAGGCTGCCTTGCCGCCAGAACAGAGGAGATTTACAAATCTAAGAGCTCAAGTTACTCAAGCTACTTTGGGAAGGCAAGCGGCAGCTGACGAATTGGAGAGAATAGCTAGGGCCAGAGTACAGTTGCGCACTATTACAGCTCAGGCCGTTGGAACCGGTGTAATTGCATCTCCCCAGGATTTGAAGAGTATAACGGAAGCTGTAGAAGCCGGTGCCACTGTACAGCAAGGAGTAGATTTAGTAGTACAAAAAGATATTAGGTCTGGAATATATGAGATAGCTCGTAATACTGAGGATTTACTTGTGGCTCAAAAAGATCCTGGAGCTATATCCAGGGCTGAAGAGAGAGCTTTTGGAAATATAGCTAAAATTGAAGATAGATTAGTCGCAGGTTTAGAAAAGTCTAACGCTAAGTTTGTGAAAAGGCAGTTTATAGCGTTAGAAAGGCTGAGAACAGTTAGTGTGAAGAAAGGTAATGAAGGTGTTGTAAAAGAAGTTAATAGGGTTTTAACAAAATCAACTCGTGATGTGCTAGCTAAAGTCGGTGTTAGGGAAGCCGGTTTAAGATATTTGCCTAGTACTAATTTGCCGGACCTAATTAGTAAAGCTTTACCTGGCGAGGGTTTAACTCAATTCATGCAGAGATTTGAGAAGATTGGTAAAGATTTTACAGAAGCTCAACTAAAAGAAATAGACTTTATACGTACTACCCAATTACCACGCTATGCGCCCGCACCTAGATTTGAAAGAGTAAGTGGTTCTCCAGAGTTTAAAGCCTTGAAGGCTGCAATTGAGGACCAAACACAGATAGATGTTACTACTTCTAAGAATTTAATTAAATATTTTACTGCCTATGGTGCATTTAGTGATATACAAAGAAGAGCGGCTCGTAGAGAACAGCGTGGATTTGAAGCAGAAGAAAGAACGCTTAGAAAACAACAAGCAGTTGTTGTAGAAAGACGAAGAGCTGGAGAAATATCACCTGAAGGATTCCAAAGCCAACTGCAAGATTTTGCAAAACAAATAGCTGAAGTTAGGAAAGGTAGAGCGGGGGCTGCTGCTACAGCTGAAAAAAGGGCTACCCAGGAAGCAATCGGGTTTATAGCCGGTACTTCAACCGCCTTTGTAAGATCTATGTGGCTTAGTGAAAAAGCTATTAGTTTTTTTGGTAAGTCGGCAGCGGCTACAATTATAGCTTGGAACGCGCTTACAGCTTTGACAGGAGAGGAAATGCCAGAGGCTATTAAAAAAGGTACAGATGCTCTGAGTAAGATGGCAGAAAAGATGTCCAAAGAGGGAGTCGGCCTTTTTGATAAAGTGCTTTTTTCCATCGGTGAAGCGACCGGTGCTGGTTTAGGAGCCGCTGGTAAGGCTGGAGTTGCGGCTTCGGATATAAAAGATTTGAATAAGACTCAAAAAGATATATTTAATCAGGAAGAAAAGGATAAAATACTACAATTAAAAGGCTTGCAGATAAGTGAAGAACAGGTGAAAAAAACTGGCGATGCTTTAAAAAACGTAAAAGATGGTGATGCTAAAAAAATAGCTGATGCTGATAAGATGGTGAATATTAATAAAGATCAGCTTACTACATTACTTGTTATAGAAGAGAATACTAGGAAAGGCGCTAATGCATCTGAAAAAGCTCCTGAAGAGGGCGAGATAAAAAAACCAGTGGATTCCATGAAGCAAACACTTGGAAAGAAACTAGATGAATTAAAGCGAGCAAGACTTGCCACTGGGGGAGACGCTTTTACTAAACTTAAAGATGTTTTGGCTGGGCTGCTTGTAGTTACTACGGCGGGATTTGTGGGTGAAAAGACCAGGACTGCTGCAGAATTAGGTGAAGCTAAGCGTAGAGCCGAAAGAGTAGAGAAATCTTTTCTAGCACTATTGAAAGCGTTTCCTGAAGAAGTAGATATGATATTTAAAAAATTAAAGGTTAAAATGGATGCGGCCGCTAAAGCTGCTGGTAAAGCACCCGATGAAGTAGGCAGAAAATCGTTATTGTTAAGGCAGGGTGAAGCCCTAGAAAATGCTATGAAACAGCTCGATAAGTACACTCTGCAATTTACGGGAGAAGCCGATGCGTTTAATAAAAAAATAGGAGCTGCTAAAGATCAAATGTATTTGGAAGCAGCGGCAGAAGATATTGCCGGCCAAGTTTATGCGTTTGGTAGAACTATAATAGATGCTTCTATAGATTTAGAAACGGAATTGAAACATAGAGTTCAATTAACTGGGGCTTTGGCAGGACAGCCGCAATTTGAAGAGCTTCAATTTGGAAAGCTGGAAGCCGAATTAACGCCTACAGAAAGGCTTTTTAAAGAGGGCGGCAAACAATTCCAGGATCTGTATATAGCATTTAAAAATATACACAATATCAGAGATGGTATAATAGATTTAATGAAGGCTAATGCAAAGCAGGTAGTTACTAGCCAAGTAAACTTTGCTGCAGAAACACTTGGCATTTCAAAAACCATAGAAAAAGCTAGATCTAAAGCTGAACAAGCTGCTGAGCGTATAAAGGCCATTGAAACTGTTGAAGCTCCTAAAGAAATACTAGGCGGCGGCCCTATTTTTGGTCCTGGCGAAGGTCCTATATTTGAAGGAGCAGGCCCTATATTTAAAGAGGGTTTTATTACAGATGAAGATAAAGAAACTATTAGGAAAAGATTTCAGGAAAATGTAGATGAATTTAACGAAGTGCTAGATCCATCTATAATTACAAAACGAATAGAAAAAGATATTGCCTCCAAGAGAGCAGAATTAAAAAGAGTCCAGGACACATTTAGAGAAATTGCGAGGTCTAGAATAGAGGGCCTAATATCTGAAGACGTTTTTGCTGCAGTTACTCCAAAATTTAAAGGTAGAGCTGCGACTGTTAGGCAAGAAATAGCCGATTTACAAAAGTCGGGAGAAAAAATAGAAAGAACCGGCTTGGGAAAAGCTATGGATGAGCTAGCTGAAAAAGCACGCAAAGCTGCTATAGAGGCATCTGCACAAGGTGAATTTAATAAAGCCTTAGAAGAGACCGCATCCGAACTTAATAAAACTTTAATGGTATTAGGCCAAGCATTTAGCGAAGTAGGTTTGAGTATGGCGACCGTTGTTACTGATGTAGATAGGCTAAAAGATAGTTTTAAAGATGCAAGGATACAAAGAGAGTTTCAGAACATCATTGATGATATGTTAAGTCAACTACGTGGTGGAGCGGCTCCGGAAGCTCCGATATATCCTACTTTTGAAATGCTGGAGGCTGGTATGCCGATGGAGCAGTTGTTGAATATGACTAGAGCTCAAGGCAGAATAGCTGCTATAGTAGGGCGCACTGGAAGAGCCCCCACTTTAGGAGAACGACAGCGCATAACTTATGAAGAAGAATTTTTACCTGAATGGCGTAAAAAACAAACCAGAGAAGATGAGAAGCTAGGAGATCAATTTAGGTTGGCGGCCGATATAAATATGGCCGTAGCTAGAATACAAAAAAGAGCAGTTAACATTGATGACCCTAAAACTAGGGGAGAGTTGGTTGGGGTTTTTGACAAAATTAGATCTGATTTAAAAGAGGCTATACCTAAAGCTGGAGAAATTGTTGGAACTAGAAAAACTGAAGAAGGATTCACAGTTAATATACGTAGAGGAATAAATTTTGAAGAGATACTCAGGCCATTGGGGGAGGAATTTAAACAATTTGTTACAACATTGTCAGAAAATGTAAGAAAGGAACTAGGATTAACTGATCTTACAGACCCAACTCAATTTTTAGCTAATTTAAAAGTGCTAGGCAGTGAGCCAGTTGTCGATGCTCTAAATCAATCTAATGAATTTCTTAAAGAGATAAGAGACAATACAGCTATACAGACTACTACCGTATTTGGACAAATTAAAAGAATACTAAGTAGAGTGGGTACTGAACCTGCTGAACCTAGAGCTGTTGGTAAAGAAGTGGGTGGTACTATAACAGGTCCTGGAGGCCCTAGAGAAGATAGGGTTCCTATTTTAGCTAGCCCCGGTGAATTCATTATTAAGGCTTCTTCTGCTAACAGATTAGGTACTCCCGATCTTAATTATATGAATAAAACTGGACGATTACCAGGATTTCAGGAAGGTGGTGAAGTACCAGAGTGGGGTAGAAAATCACCAAATTTATATGCTATGGCTGAAACTCTTTCCAATATGTTTGTAAAGCCGGCTATGGCTGCAAATGAATATTTAGGAGAAGTATTAACTAGGGGGGCAGGTCAAGTTATGGGAGCACTGAATGCTCCACCCGCATTTATATGGGGATCACTGACTGCCAAGCATATGGAGGGGGAGACACTTACAGAGTCAGCTTTGAAATCAGCGAAAGCTGGATTTAGTTCTACATGGCGCAGTATGACAAAGAAAGGCGATTGGGGCACAGAGTGGAAAGAGTACTATACGCAGGTGACAGGTAAATCCGTTGAAAAAGCTATGGAAGAGTTTTTCATTAAACAAAGCTGGATACCAGATCCACAACGACTGGCGAAAGATTTAGCTCCGGCAGTAGAAACAGCAGTTCCAGTTATGACTGATCCTTTGGTACCTTTGCGTGTGCCAAAAATGCTTCAAGTAATAGGTAAAGTTCTAAAGGGCAGCGCAGGAAAGCTATTGTGGCCACTAATTAGTAAGGGTGAGGGGCTAGGAGAAGATGTGGTGAAGTTAATAGCTAAGCACAAAGTTCCTGGAAAGATCGTTGATATATTAAGTGGTGCAAAGAAGCTCCCTGCTGTGAAGGCGCCTCTAACCGCCAGGCAAATTGTGTCAGAGCAAGCAAAGTTTCGCAAGGGGCAAATTGGACTAGGAATGGGCCAATGGGAAAGCAATCGAGCGATTAGAGAAAGAATGATAGCTAAATTTGGCAAAGAAAAAGTCGAAGCTGTTATGGGCCCAGACTTTGCTGAAGCATTATATAAAATGGATGTTCCAAGATTAGATTATGTTGCTACTAGACCAGTGGCAACTCCACAACAGTTGGTGGAGCGCGCAGTACTAGATAAAGTAACAGCAAAAAAAGGTCTACTGAAGAGGGTGGGCCTAGGAAAGTTGGCGAAAGAAAGAGGCTCCGCTGTTCCAGGTGGGCCTTTACAAGAGATGGTGGAAAGTGGTGTGGCAGGTGTCAAAAAGCTTGCAGCTTCTAGGCAAATTACAGAGGGAAGAAAAGCCCTAGGGATGGCCAAAGAATCTAATTTTATATCAAAAGCAATGTACAATGACATATTAAATTCTCCTGATGCTGATAATATATTTAGAGAATTTGGAAAATTTAAGGGCAGTGAATTTAAAGCCGGCGGGCATCAATTAGTTAGTTTAAGCGATCAAGAAGTAATGAAAGTAACAAGTGTTGATAATTTTAAAGATATGATGTCGGCTTTCAAGGCAACTGATGTCCTTAGTCCTAATTATGTAAAACAATATGATGATTTTGTTGTTGCAAAATTTAGAAAATTAGAATCTGTAACTCCAACAGAAGTTAAGCCTAGACTTTCTGAAATACAAGAATCTTTATCAGAGCAAGGATTTCGTTGGCGAAAAGAAGACGCTATTCCTGAAAACATTGGTTGGGATCCTAAAGATAGATCTTATAAACTTCTTGATGCTGGAGGAATTTATAATCAGGGTGGTTTTATACAAAAATTTGCTGGTGGTAATGAAGTTGAAGATATATATATAAAAGGACTTTCAGAGAAAATGGGGGTTCCTTATGCAAAAGTCCAGAGTAGAATGAGAGAACTGGAAGGATTAGAAGGAACAGGTTTGCTGGGATGGGTTGAAAAAAGAATTGATGATCTTAAGAAATTTTTCGCCGATCCGAAAGTCTCCAATTATATGGGGGCTACACTTACTAAACAATCTATGGGAGGTCAAATTGAACAGTATGCTAAAGGTACCCCATATGTTTCAAATAATCAATTAGCTTATCTCCATAAAGGCGAAGCAGTAATACCCGCTGAATATAATATGGGCGTTAAAGCTGGAGGCGCTATAAATGCCCTAGAGACTTTTAAGGACGCTGGTAAGGAGATAGGTAGAGTAGCAGCAGAGACAATTGCTGAGGAGCTAGCAGGTATACAAGTAGATTTTAATATACCATCTGATGCTGATATGCCCAAATTAGAAATAGGTAATTTGGATAGGCTTGAAGCCACGTTAGAAAATGTAAATCTCGGCGGGGTTGGAGCAGCAACTGGATTAACACCAATCGGTCAATTTATAGAATTAGCCACAGAAAGATTTGACAGAATAGAGGAACAAACTATTACTAGCTTGGATCACATAACTGTTCTGGAAACTAAGTCCTCTGAAATGGATACACGTTTAAATAATCTAGAGGATCAATTAGTGTTTACTGCCAAAGACGCTGACGCCAGATTAGCCGAAGAAAGATCTTATATAGATACCCGTCTAAACGAAGTTCTTAGCGATTTCAAAACGATAGAAGTTACTCCACTAAAAACTCGTGTACAGCTGATAGAATTAAATATTTCTGGGCTATCCAACAGAATAGATAATGAACATGATTTTAGTATGGGTAACTTTAATAGACTTGATCTGAAGGGGGTATAAATATGCCACGAAGCGATACCTTCAATTATTTTCATGAATGGGATGGGTTGGCTGAAAACTGGATAACCAACGAGGATTCATTTGATCAAGATTTTCCTACACAACCATTTAATCCATATGTGTATTCATCTGTCGCGGCGTGGATCATAGAAGATATTTTCGATTTGAATTTGTCCCAAGATAGTAAAAGTAGGGGCAGTGTTTTACCTGGGTATGATATAAAAAGTAGAGATGCTTATCAGATGATTCAACTATCTCTTGCTACTGAGTTAGCTGAAGATACTGGCCATCTTGTTGAGTGCTATGCTGATGGTGAGGGGGTTGTTCATTTTTATAATATAGGTGAGAATAACACTACTGGCATTAATTCATCTGATATATTTTATAAAATAACTACACAATCTTTATCAAAACCTTGTGATAATGTTTTAGTAATAGGATATGATCCTCCGCCTAAAAGATACAATATAGCTGGTGATGGTAGCTCTCAGAGTTTTAATTTACTTACATTTAAAAATAGGATAAGCCAGGGTTTATCACCAGCCCTTGATGCTGAAATTACTAATGATAAGGATTTTGGTAAGTACCCTCTTTACCATATATGGGGCGATATTTTGGGCCCAGAGCAATGCGACTATTATAGAGAAGGTTATATAGAATATGGTGATCCTAAATTACAGCAAGATTTGGTTTTGGCTAATTTAGACATGATTGATCCTGCTAAATTCGACATTGTTAATACTTATATTTATAGAATAGAGGCAGAGTTTTTTAATCAAGCCAGCACCAGGATAGAATTTGCTACTAAGACGCCTAAATATATAGTATTAGAAGACTCGGCTGGCAATCCTGATATGGGCAAGCTGCAAGAAAGGCTGTGGGTAACCGAGGTTAAATATATGGCAGATTTATGCAGGGATCCGCAAGAGACGGATGTTACAAGGGGTAAACGACTTCCACGTAGCAATGAAAAGAAATTTTTAGGTGTTAGGGAAGTTTATATATATGGATATAAACTAAAGCAAATTCAGTTAGATCGTTATAGAGATGGCACTAGTATAATGGAAACCGAAAACAGCGATTTTTTGGTTGATTTGGATAGTGCGTTGGCTGAACCTTTTAGGCTAACAAGGGGACAGGACTATATCGTAGTTGATGACCCCGCTGATACAAGCTATAAAAAAATAATATTTTCAAGTAACATACATCCTGATTATGTGGATAATTTTTGTGGCAACAAGGACACCCTAATTAATGCTAAAGTTAGAGTTAGTCCAGCAAGTATTTACGATCCTGCTATTAGATCGCGAGTAACATTTCAAGATCTATATGATCCTAGTATATCAATTACTGGGAAACTTAAGGATGGCGTAACTAGTGTCAGTAATCAAGCTGGATCTGCACCATTCCAGGATCCAGTTGTTATATTTCCCATGAATGAGGGGCAGTCTGGTTATATTGTTAATCAAGTAATATTAATTTATGATTGGGATAACCCATGTATAGCTGTATATGATGAAAAAAATTCAGCAACACTAGCTAATTTGAAAAAGCTAAAAATTGATGTGTATCCTATTATCACAAGGGATGAACAAAAGCCGATTTCTTGGACTCATGGAGGTACTACGGAGTTATTAGACCCACTAGAGATCATACCGGATTATGATGCTAATACCATTGAAGATTTGGATTCAAAAACCTATGCCAGGGCTCTTACTTCACTAGAAACTGGCGATATAAAAATAACTTTGCCATTTCTTGATGCGGATGGCTGTAAGATAGTATCAAAGTTTATATATAATATGCAAAACGAGGTAATAGAGCAGACTACATATACCTGTTCGCCTGATGCTGAACCAGTTTTGGGAGAGCTTTTAGAAGGCAAAACCATAAATTCTATTGACTATTCCTATCAAGACGGCAGTCAGTACTTGATTTCGATTAATGCTGGTCCAAGATGGGCTGGTGTGTCTGGATGGGACACCGCTATTTACCAAAATAAAACAGAGAGAATTCAATTGGAAGGTATTGTTACTGGAGTAGATGGAAATAATGTTAAATGCCAAGTTCAGCTTGAGCAGTTAGGTATGATGGATTGTGTTAATGGATCTAATCAAATTTTAGAGAAGGGAGACAGGGTTTCTGTGACAGTGTATAATAACCCTGTTGCTAAGTAAATGGCTCAGATATCAGGTCAAAAAATAAGAGCAAGAATAACTGTAGGCAATGTAATTGTACAAACACCTAATGTAGTATCGTTTAGTGTTAGAAGAGCTAGAAATCAAATGGCAGCTAGCTTTTCTGCAAGTTTAAAAGTGCCATATACCACGAATTCTGAAATGAGAGCAGATATAGTTATAGAGGCAGGCTTAAAAGGCGCGCTAAAGACAATTTTTACAGGCACAATTGAAAAAAGTGTAATAAATCCTATAAGAACTGATGCGTCTATGGTAATGCTGAATATATCTGGTAGGGATGTTTTAGCGATATTAGATGGCCAAAAAATAAATAGGCGTGTGAAGACTTATAAAACTGGGGCCGGCCCACCGGAAAGATGGGGAGTTATAAACAGTGTTATTAAACACGATACATCTAAAATGGAAAAGTTTCCTATACGAATAATTGATCATAAACCTAAAGTTGTGCAGAATTTACCACAATATCAACTGGATACTACACCCGATGCTTTTAAATTGGAGACTGTGGTTGATAGAATTAGAGCTGATAGAACATATGGGGGTATTGAAATTACCAAGATAACCGAATAATAGGAGATAATATGGCTGTAAATACTAGTGATACAATAAATCTGGATGGTGAAAATGTGATAGAGTTTGTAGTCACTATAGGTGATCTTCTACAATTATGCCCACCAGTTGCGTATCCACCAGTACCATTTACTAGTGAACAGGAAGGCCTATCAAAGCAATACAAGAATGGTTTTATAATCTTAAAACCAGAACTAGGTGAGTTTGTAGGTGAGGATGGTGATTGTGTAAAATATAGGCATAAGAAAAGTGGAAAGCAAATAATACAATTTGCGTCTCAAGGACTAGGAGAAAAGTATTTTTATGCTGTTGTAGCTGGGATAACAGTGCATGATCATGCCAGCATAGCACAAGGTGGTCCGGCTTATGCAACATATTATGCTGATGTACCAACAGAGGAGGGAAGCTAATGGCTCTTTGTGAATGTAATATAGCTGCTGAGTTTCCGATTTTAGGTAGTCTGGGTATTATTTCTGCAAACTTAAGAACTAATACTGAAGTAACTCTTACTGCGGCTAACACACCGTTATACGGGGCTACTACAGGAGATTTATCTATAACAGCCTATGCTCCGCTTAGTGCAGCTGAGCGTAACAGTCTAACGTGCCCTTCTAAGGCTGGCGTTAATTATAACTGGGAGAGGCGTTATGAATGTGATGTTGGTAGTAGATTAATTGTGCATCTTATACCACGTGGGGGAATTAAAGCTTATAAGGAAGGCCCAGTAACTTCAAAAATAAGTATGACGACTGTAAAGGGATACACTTCTTTTAGTGCTTCAGCTTCTAGTGGGCCTACTACGCCTTATATCTATAACACTCACAATGATGGGTATAATTTTGCATATACTGGAGACCCAATTAAAGTTAGTGCTAATGATGGTAAGTATGCAAAGACGTTAGAAATTTTTTCAGCGGGGCAAATACCAGAGTTAGCCGGAGCGGAGTTTTATTTACAAAGTTTTAGTTGGGATTACACACCACCAAATGTACCAACTGTGACTTATTCATTTTTGCTTTCATTTAGTTAAAGGAGATAAATATGGACGGTAAATCTTATAAAGCGAAAACCTATAAACTTAGATCATCTGGTGCAGTGCCGATAGGGACTGGCAAATTTATTGTTCAGTCTTTTGGTGTGGACGAAAATGAAATAACTATATGGCCGACTACTACTACTATTACTGAGAGCGATGATTTTACTGGGGCCAGTCTGCCACCGCAGGGAAGGTTTATATCAGCTAATTTTCAACGTTTGCCTTTTCTAACCGTTTTAGGTGGAGAGGTTTTTAATGGTCAAACTACTGGCAGAACCGAGTTTGATGAGGGTAGGGAAAGTGCGTTCTTGGGAAATGTAACGCGATAAAAGGAGGATGATAAAATGTCATCTTGTGAGTTTATTGATTGTTCTTCGCTTTCTGTAAGTTATGATGCTACTGGTAAAGCCTCAGTGTCATTGACTGTATTGAGATGTGATAGTAATGAAATAAATTATTCGCAGTATATAAATAATCGATGGGGCGGGGTTGATTTTGATTTGGTTTTGATGAACGCTTCTCAAAAACCAATTATAGGCAGTACTTGGTATGAGTGGGGGCTGCAAATGGAAGGTGTGGGTAATTAATGGGGTGCGGCTGTGGCAAAAACAAAAGAAAATTGGTAAGAGACCCAAATGACGTTCTAGGTGGGTACAAGTATCTCAAGCCTCATCAGATAAAAGCCAGGCTGGAAGTGTTTAAGAAGAACCAATGCAAAGATTGTAATGATAGATATAAGTGTGGGTATTCAAAATATATAAGTTGTAAAGGCAAAGAAAAGCCTAAAATGTGATAAGGAGACTATAAAATGTCAGTTATTATAGGTAGTGTAACAACGGTACTTGTAGATGGTGTTAGTGATGGGTACCAATCTGTTAACTGGAATATAAATAGACAGCCAACAAGGCTATGGGAATTGGGTTCTTGGACTCCATGGAAAACTCAAATAGTTACGACTGTTACTGTTAGTATAACTACTTATGCGGGAACTTTGCCAGCTGTTGAGCTGCCTGAAGTGACCTCGTGTGCTGATAGTGCAGCTAAAAAAGGTATTCTTATAAATGCTGCAGCTTGTGCTACTAGTGCAGCAGTAAGAGTTGAACACACTGGCATGTATCTAACGAGTTACTCCTATTCTAAGGGGGACCCCACAGGTTTCGCTACGGAGAGTTGGTCTTTTCAAAAATGGATTGATCCAGGTGTATTAGGAAGTGAATTTATATCTGTAGGACCTCCTACACTTGTTTTAAGAGGTCAAACAGAGGGAAGTAGATCTGGTAATATTGGTAATGGAACCACTGATTTAGGAGTTACATTTATATCTCCAGAAAGTGATCATGTTATAACAGGAGAGCAAGGAAGCGTTTCTGCTGGTTTTCCGGGACTTGGTAATGCTGATACAGTGACTTTAGGCTTAGTGTCCAGCGTTGGTGGTGGAAAGTTAGAAGATAGTGGGGCGACGGGGCAGTCCAGCGCTACAATTCCACATACGCCATTATATTTGGGGTAAGGAGATATTATGAAATTTAGAATTGCTGAGCAATATAGGCTTGAGATTCATTGGAATAGTGTCAGGTATACTAAAGAAGGCGAAGCTAGTCTTATAGAATGTTATTTGGATGGCCCGGTTATTAAAGAAGTAGCAACAATGAATCAAGAAGATTCAATAGCTTTAGATTTTGGTAATCAATATAAGGTTTTTGTACAGCAACATTACATAGCTTATTTATCATGGCGAGGCGTAAGGCATACGCCTAACAAAATACACCTAGATAATGTTGTATTAACTAATAAATTCACTAATTCGGTTCCCAAACTTAATGGAAAGGATTTTATAGTTGTAGATACCAGAAATCATGAGGATACTAAACATGGGTATCATCTTACATATCCCGCATATTTGATAAATAAAAATAGTGAATTATATAATTTCAGGAGGTAGGAATGCCAAGGAATCCTATAGAAAAATGTGAAGTAACATGGGAAGATCAATATGGTACTACAAGTAGTGGCAATTTACCTACACATAAAACCAAAGAATGTGTGGAAGATGTAGTCGATCTACCAACTATACAAGCTACATTTTCTTGGATTGATATAAGCGATTTTCATTTTTATCACATAAAATGCCCATTTTCTGATGAGGCTGATTTTAATTATATTCGTAATATAATTATTGGAAGTGCTAATTATTGGCAAATGGAATTAGTTCTGCCAGCAGATAGAGTTAATCATGTAAATACTGGTGGCATGATGATTAAATATTCTAGAGGATCAAAACATGGATGGCTGTGCGTTGATCCTGTTTGTAAGTACTATTTGGGTACTACTGCTCTAGGCTCAGTTACGAGCGGTTTAAATTATTTTTACTATTAATAGGAGGAGTTAAGTTATGGCAACTAATGTTACGGTTTTTGACTTACAGAATTATCCGGACAACAGTAAGGCTATTACTGTTGATCAGTCACAAGTAGTGCCCATAGGGTACGAAGGTGACGAGCAGTGGGTGTTAACGTTTGTTACTACTGCCTATAGTGACAACACTAACACAACTGCTATTCAGGATATTTATGTCCAAGAAATAAGAGCTGGCTGGGCAAAAAGTTCTGGGCTTGTTGGAACTGGAGGTAAATTTACACTCGGTTCTTCAAGTAATGTATTAGGTATTAAAATGGATGCTAGTGGTCAGTATTATGTGGAGTTGGAGGAAGGCACTAATGTTACTGGTGACGGGATAGCTTCTGATATGGAAGAAAAAATAAGGGCTGTTCCTGATTCGTATCTGTGGGATTCTGGTGACGATTCATTGGCGTTCAAAAATGCTTCTGTGGAATACGAAGGCGGAAAATTCAAAATAATTTCCGGTTCGGTTTCGCCTTATTATACCGGCGTTAACAGATCGTCCGTGACTGTTACAGTCTCTGGCGGTGACACTTGTTATGAGGTATTAGGATTCAATTTGGGTATAGATAGTGAAACTGTAGCTGGTATATCTGCTGCTGAAGTTTCTCTAGGGGCTAGTTATTCAGCTGATAATACACCAATGACTATTGGCGCAGGCACGAGTGTAGCGGTAGGTGATTGTTTGATGATTACAGATGGTACTAATACTGATTATTTTACGGCTCTTAGTGGTACCACTGATACAAGCGTAGTGATTTCTACTACTGTGGGTAATAATTTTGCCGGCGTTATGAATAGTTACACAGCTGGTGATACTAAGATTCAACTTTTGAGGGAACAAGATCCAGACCAAATGCCGGTTTCATATTATGACACAATAGATGGCATCATTCGATGGGGAATTAAGTCAATCGCTAATCAGATTGATTTCAGTTCCTAAATGATTTTAATAGGTTAGGAGGTGATCTAAAATCGCAGAATTTTGGGTAAGAAATAGTCTTAACTATGAGAAGGCTGTCAAGTTTAATATAACGCTACGTTACTTTTTTGTTCTGGAGGGTAGTGATAGTGATTACCGATGGATCTTAGAAATAGGAACCACTTATCCAGATGTTAATGGCGACCCCATTCCCTCGAAAAAAATACATAAGATTTCCGCTGATAATTTAGATGACGTAATCGAAGTGGGGGTGGCAGAGCTATGTGATAAAGTAGACTGGACACCATTAGTTAGGGATAAGGAAGCCCCACATGTTGATGAGGTTACACCAACTGGTTTAAACACCAGCATCAATGCTAGTGTGTTTGTTACTTTAGTTGATGATTTACCCTCGGCGGGGATAGATCTCTCTAACATGAAAATCACATTAAATAACAGTATGATTGATTTTGATATAACCAGTGAAGTAACAATAGAAGGGGATCCATATGAATATCTATTACGTTGGGATCCTAGTATAAGAGTACATGACACATATTATTAAGGAGTAAGCTATGGCAGAAAACATTAAATTAATAGGCGGTCAACAAGTTAATTTTACAGTGGATCAAGGATATTTTTATACCTTTGATCATAGCCAGGATAACCTATTAGTAAAGACGGATGATGGTAATACAGCATTTTCATACCCATTTGACACGCTGTTGACAAATACAGTTATAAGTGCGGAGTTTGACGGTGTATATTTTTGGTCATTGGAAGATTCTGGTGTCAATGATATGGACATTAAAAGATGGAAGATAGATAACTATGTGTGTAAATTACAGCAGACGATTAGTTTGACTGAAACTGGTTCTCACAAATATCAGTCTGCTGCATTTTCTGTGGCGCATTATCATACTAGCTTTTCCAGTGTGTCCTCTAGTGGTACTAGTACTATTAATATGAATGATTATACCACTGATAGTACTCTTATGGGATTTACTACTACAGCTGGGCAGCCGCTTACTTTACACCTTGGACCTAACACTAATGGCGAGGAGGAAGATGTATTAGTTAACACCGCTTCTTCTGGCGTTGTAACTATTTCTGGTACTACTCAATATGATTATGCTGAGAACGACGAAATAAATTTTTATACTAATATTTGGTTATTTAATGACTGGGATGGGCTAAGTAGTGCGACAGGCGCTTTGTATAAAATTGATGCTTATACAGGTGCTTATGTAACTAGATATGCTAGTGGTGCATACAAGGCTGTGGGCGCCGCTACTTTCTATAATGTTGATTCATTTGCAGCATATGGAGATGTAGATACGCTCGCTTATGTAAAAGGTACTAATATGCTATTTGTTAATGTTGGTGTGGCTGGAGTCACTTTGTCATATTATGGCTCAATGGTTATGGAAAATATAAAAGACGATGAAGCTACTGTTATTGCTCTGTATGATTTGGCTATGGACGATCAGAATGTATATAGATTACAGCTAATAGCTGATGGTGCTGGTGGAGCTTGGTCATATTATAGCTATGAACTGTCGTCTTTAGATTCTTTTATAACCTCTATTTCACTTGCAGCTTATCCGGCTATTCTTGCTGCTAATGGAATTGCTACAGCCGGTATAACAGCCATAGTGAAGGATCAATTTTTACAGCCTATAACAGGTAGATTAGTTACTTTTACGGACGATAGTGCTACCGGTGATATTACAGGAAGTAATCCAGTCAACACTAATAGCCAGGGCAAATCTTCTACAGTTTATACTTCTGGTACAGCCGCAGAAGAGGTGAAAATTACCGCGACTGCTGAACAAACATAAGGAGTAGTTGAATGGCTTATGAGAACCTAAATTTCACAAAAGCGCACATGACGTTTGACAGTGGGTATTTTTATCTATTTGACGATGGCTGGGATACACTAATGCAAAGACTGGACGATGGGGGCACAGCTTTCAGTTACCCATTGAGTGACACGATTGATAGTGCAGTGACAAGCCTTGAATACGACGGTATAAACTTTTGGGCGATGCAAGATATATCTGGTGGTGTTTCTATAAAACGCTGGCAGGTAGAAAATAGTATTTGCTGGTTGAAAAATACTTTAAATTTCACCCCGAACTTTGATTCAGATACTTTTACTGTAGAACATTACCACACAGCTTTAGTTGCTGATGTTTCTGTAAGTGGTACAACAATACAAACTGATATGTATTACAACACAGTTATTGTAAGTGGAACGGTTTTAACATTAGGGCCGAACTCCTCCAATTTATACGAAGACGTGATTGTGAGTGCGGTAAGTGGTACGAACATAACTATAGTTTCGGGCACCCAGAATGCATATGCTGACGGTGATTTAGTAAATTTTTATAATAACTTGTGGATATTTAATAATGACGGATCAGGTGCGTTGCATAAAGTAAGTGCCAGGACTGGTGTGGCTATAACCACCTATAGTGATAGTGAATATGATAATATAACGGCTTGTACTTTTGCTAGAGTAAGTGATGTGGTTTCATCTACTGTTGATGCTTTGATATATGTTAAATCTACCAATCTTAAATATCTGAATGTAAATGGTATGTCATTCTATGATATTATGACTATTGATAATTTAAAAGTTAATAACTCTATAGTTATTGTGGTGTATGACCTGGCTATATCAGGTAATAATATTTATAGATTGCAAAAAGAAGCTAAGTATTATGGTAGTGATTATAGTTGGACTTATTATAATTATGTATTGTCAACTGTAAGAAGATTTATAGATACTGTAAATCTTTCTGCGTATCCTACAATTTTACCAGCAAACGGAGTTAATGTGGCTAGACTTTTAGTGTTGGTTAATGATCAATATGGTGATGGTGTAGAAAATAAACCCGTCACCTTTACTGATACTGATAGTGTTGGTTTTGTGACTACAAATCCAGCATATACGGATTATTTCTTTGGGACTGGAGAAGCTATTAGCTATTACAAGGCTGGTATATCTGTGGCAACTGTCACAGTGGAGGCTACAGCTACCCAGTATGATTAATGGGGTAAATTATGGCTTATGAGAATGTAAGAATACCAACAAGCTATCCTAATTTTTGTATAGCGCCTCGTTCTAACAATGAGTTTGGGTATATAAATCACAGCAGCGATGTGTTTAGGATAATCAGAACAAGCGATGGTGCTGTTCAGCAAACTTACACATTAAGTAGCGGTGTTTCAGAAATTAAATCACTTGAGTATGTGGGTCCGAGAAATTTAGGTGGGACATTTGATCAGTTGGGGGATGAACTACCATTTTTTACTCTTGAACATGTGAGCTCAACACAGTGCCAAATAAAACGGTGGAAGCTAAATAATACTGCCAATACATTTGATTGGCAGAGTACTATAACATTAACAACTGGTGGTACTGATTATTTTGATTCCTATGCTATGGTCGTTGAGAACTATGAAACAAGCTTTAATACAGCCACTACTACTGGTACTGGTCAAATACAACTTGCTTCTATTGGTAGTGTGGAAATTGGGGATAGTTTACTACTTGGTCCCAGCGGCGACACAGATAATCTAAATGCTTTTGAATATGTAACTGTTACTGGGGTGGCCGGTAATTGGGTTTATTTAGATTCGTCTGAGCCACTGTATGAATATGCAGGTACAGATCCAATAACCTATTGGAAGAACATATATTTGTTCAGTGATATAGGCCGAAATAATGACACCACAAAAGGATCATTATATACAATAGATCCAGATACTGGTACAGTAACCTCGGGCAATAGTAATGGGATGTATAACGGTGTGATAGCAGCTTCTTGGAGCAGGCAGCATTCTTATCCCGCTTTCGTAAAAAATAACAACATCCTATACATTGATCCAACTGATTATGAGATAAAGAAATCTCATGTTATGAATAATATTGATAGCGGCCAAACAACTATACTGCCCGTGTATGATATAGTTTTTGATGACGTTGATATTTATAGACTACAAGCCGATACTATAAGATTTAATGATAGTGGTAGCCCAAGTATGGGTAGCTGGAGTACTTATAATTATCAGAAAGATCAAATTACTCCTTATACTAAAAGTATAGTTTTGTGGGCTGATCCCGACGGCATTGTGCTAAATGATGATCAGGTGACTATATATGCTACGGTTAGGGATCAGTTTGGGGCTGGGTTGTCAGGTAAAACTGTTACATTTTATGATACGCCAGATGAGGGTGCCTTTGGTAACCCTCCTCCTGATAATACTGAAATAACAGATGCAAATGGGGATGTTTCTATACTTTATGAAACTCTTTATTATAATCCGACTGACAATATAACCAACGAAAGTATCGACACTAAAAACATAGCTATAACTGTAAAAACAGACGGGGCTGTGGCTGGAGTAAATGGCAGTACTTGGGTATGGGATGGGATAGAATTATTATTCCACACCAGGTTTAGAGACTATGTTTATATGGATGCAGTGATAAGTGGTATGGAAAATTTTACTTTACTGGACCAAATAGAAGATGTCTCAATAAGTGCATATATGACTGCCTTGAGTAGGTTTCAATTTCCAGGAGGGCATTGGACTGGTACTAATCCCTCTAGTGATGGCGCTACTGTTATAGAGCAGTTATTAGAGTTTGAAAGCGATATTGTGTTTGAGCAAATAGACAAAGAAATGTTCACGGATGTTTATTTAGACCAAGATAAAGAACATTCAAACGATTTACAACTTAGTCAATTGTATATAAGCCGCCATAATTTGACTGGGCACAAAGATACCGCAGACATAGAACAGTTTAGATTTATTGAAGAAGCTATACCAGCATTTTGGTCAGAAAAAAATGCTGTAAGCACAAATATTTGGATAAAACTACGGCCTTTGAGTGGATTTAGTCTTAATTTAAGCACTCTTATATTTAAGGTGAGAGAAGCCTCATACACCGGTGACACTGGATATGTGGATGTGACCTCGTCTTGTGCGGTTAGTACGTGGGACGCGGGGGGAGGAAATTTAGGATTAGAAATTTTATACAATCCGCCAGTCAATTTTCACCACAACTCAACTGTTTATGTGTCTATAGAAGTTTATGATAATGCTGGAACACCAAATATAATTTTAACAGATTATTGGTTCAAGGTAATACCTGATTTCAGACCTCCTTATATAGAGAATGAAGATCCTGATCGGGAGGAAGAAGATGTATCCGTAGGTACGAACGTTTCTTTTGATATTTATGATGCTGGTGTGGGTGTAGATATTTCTACTCTAGAATTATATATGAATAATAGGCGGGTTGTTCCTATAACTACAACAATATCGGGTGGTTATCATGTAGAATATAATCCTCCAACAGATTTTTATTATGGTCAGACTGTAGAAGTTACAGTTAAAGCTCAAGATGCGTCAGATTATTCAAACCAATTATATGATACGTGGAGGTTTTATTGTGTGGGGAGTACAGGACCATGGATTGACACAGATAGTTTTTATCCAAGAAATTGTACTAAAGGAACTTATAGGAAACTGACAGGAATATCGTTTAATGTTTATGCAGTAAATGATACAGGAGTGGATAGAGATAGTATCTTGGTAACCATTGGAGGAAAGGACAGAAATGTCACAATAACGCCGATAATTTACCGAATTGACTAAATAATCTAACTATTTATTTATAGGGGATTAGTCTAAAAATGACCATTTTAATAGACAATTTTTCCATAGGAGTGGAAAATTGGGTAGCAGCTGCAAATTTGACCTATTCAGTAGATGTGGTGGATTATACGATGCCCATAAGTACGTCTGGCACATATTTTATGGAGGATGGGCAAATTGTTTCCACGACTTATTCTGGAATTACTGATGGATATACCTGTTATTATACGCCGAGTAGTGTATTAGCGAGTGGGACTATAACTTTAACAATCCATGCTGAGAATACATCCAGCGGGGTAGAAGAACAGGATTTTCATCTATTGTATGGTTATCGTGGAGAATTCAATGAAATAATAGATTGGGGAGCAACGACTGAGGTAGTTACTACGATAGAAGCAATGAATTTGGCTTTCTGCCCTAATAAAGAGGGCCAAGCCTTTTATTTCGAAACAGCAGATTATTCATCTTATGATTTGGGCGCTACTATAAATGCGGTTGGATATGTGGATTTGGGTGCCACTATATATCCGCAAAATACTTTTTTCTTTTATGGGCGAACTTTTACTATAACGATTTCTGGTGTGAAGGATTATCATAATAATGAACTAGATCCATACACTTTTAGTTTTACAATCGAGAATTAAGAAATATAATTTTAAGGAGGTTTAAAAATGGCAGCAAGTACAAGGTGGGTGGCCTATCCGCTAACTGCATCTGGAACTGCTACTCTTGGCAGAAATAATGGGGGAAGAGGAACCCGAGGATATAGCGTTGGTACAACTGATCCTGGAGACGGAATTACGATAGGACCTACGACCAACCGCCTTCACATTTCAATGGATGGGGATAGTGGGCCTTACATTACTCTCTATTCTGGATCCAATCTTGATCCCAGGTTCGTGGCTAGAGATGTTACTGAAAAGATGCATAATCTAGCTAAGGCAGATGAACGGTGGGATAATGCGGTATGTAGATGGGAAAATGTAAGAGTTGCGGGAAGCGTAACAAAGAGAAACAGATTTAAAATTTATTCAGGAACATTAGGATCAGCTTCTAGTGTCACTGTGGCAAGCGGTAGTCAGGATGCTCGAGATTTGCTTGGATTCACCACTAAATCAGAAACTGGTGGTAGTGCCAATCCTGATGGGAAAGCATCTTATACATTCCCTGGCGATATATCAGTTGCTGGAGCTTACTATGGATTTTTCGATGAGGTATATAAAGTTGTTATTACCAACGATACTGATGCTGTAAGAGGTATTGGAACACCGAGTAAGGGTGGTAGTAACACCTACGCTGGAACTATGACAACTGGTGGGGTATTCAATCATACAGCTGATACTACATATGTAATAGAAATAGATGTTACTAATGGCACAACCATGGGTGCTAGTACTGGGAATGTACCAAGAATGCGTTGGACTTCAGCTGGTGGTTCTGGTGATAATCAAACTGATTGGACTGAATTGTTATATCCTGATTATTGGTACAGTGTTGGTGATCATGGTGTGATGGTCAAATTTACTGATGCTGTGTTCAATACAATTGATCCTGCATGGACTATTGTTGGCTACAAACCAGATTATGCTGAGGGATCAAATGCTTCGGCTGCGCCTGGTGTGGCTGAATATGTATGGAGTTCTGATAGAGGTGATATGAGCGGCGCCGGTAGAGGAACCACTTCATCTGGTTCATATACAGCATTGGGTACAAGGGGAATAACTATTAGATTTGATCATTGGTCTAATTTAGGTGCGGGCGATTGTTTTTATGTAATTTGTTCAGCTCCAGCGCCTACAAGCTACAACATCACGAGCTTGAATTATGGAAACGTCACTGTTTCTACAGAAAGCTCACTCAAATCCGTTATGTTTGAGATACAATCTGGTGCTACACAGATGAGTACCGTGAAGTTTGGTTTGCAGAGCAATGGTTCATTTAGTCATCACAACGCTGGTAACAGTGATACTTATTTCAGATTTGGTACAGTTGGTCCTGGTAATCCTAAGACTGGCACAGAATGGTATCCAGATTTGGTGGCTGACGATATTGACAGCGACACGCCACCCTCGTATCTTTATGCAACTGAAGACAATTTGTCAGTAGTTTCTACTGCTGATGCGAGTGAAGCTATAGGAAATTACCCATTGGCTGGAATGACGAGTGATCCTATGTGGATAAATATTAGGTTAGGTTCGAGTGAGACTGGTGCTAATAGTACTGTGAACTATCGTACTTATTTTGATTATAGCTAAAACCAAAATAAATAAAGGATTAAGGGAGGATTTATGAAAAGGGGATGGGAAGCTGAATTATCTAATGGAGTAATACTCAGAGAGGGTGAGCTGGACTGGAGAAAAGTGCCTAAAAACCAAATAGTCCGGCTTGCCCTTTTGTACGACGGGCGCCGGTGGGATCTAACCGGTAAAGAAGCATACTTCGTCAAATACAGAGCGAGTATGGTGCCTGGTATACAAGAGAGCTTCAGAATTGAGAGAAGAACCATAGGATTTTACGAGGGTGCAAAGAAAATATGCTATCATGTAGAAGAGGACACAGGTCTATTTAAAATGGAGGTAATTGATAACAGTGGCTGAAGAAATAACACCTAATGTGTGTCAATATTGGAGTATAGACAAAGATGGTAATCCCATTGAACCTGGAAAATGCCCTTTTTGGGATATAGCTAGTGCTGTCTGTACTTTTAAAGAAACAGATGCCGAGGGCAATGTAGTAAGAGATGACCAGGCCAATGTAATAAGAGCTAGTTATTACCCCCACTGTAATCTAATTGGTACCCAACATTTATGTAATCAATATGCAGGGACGGGGGTACAAAAACGCTGTATTTTACCGGATCCAGCCAGGCATGTTGTTAATCGGGGTACTGGAGAAAAGTGGGTATTATCATCGACTTTAGATGAAAAAGGCATAGTTACTAAGCCCGCAGATTATAGCTTAATAACTGAATACAACGATGGTGGTTGTGATGGAGCTGGTACAGCCACTAAATGCGACGCATATTCGCCTTATCATTTAGGATTCTCAGCTATTCAGCCTGATGATAGTCTGGGCACTCTGGGTTATGATGAAACAGAGATGTCCGTTCTCAGCGGTACTAGACTTCCTTTAGATTATGAAGTCTATAATCTCAGACCTGTTCTAAGTAGATGCTATTGGTGGCAGACAGATCCTATAGAATTCACGGTAGACCGAAGCACTGGATTGGTGGAAAGAATAGAGTTCCTTTGTCAAGCGACAAATATAGATGAGATGGTTCTGAATTATAGTGATTTTAAATGGGACAATGAATTAAAGATGTATAGAGGCCCATGTAATGGAGCTAAACCAGAATGTCCCCGTTATACTGGGGTTTGTTGGCAGTATTGTATAGATGAAAAAACAAGAAAAGGCGATAAAGTATTAGCTGAACAGATTTTAGAGCTCAGATATCATATAAAGAAAGATACCTGGGAAATTGAGGATTATGAAAAATCTTTTAAAGAGCCAGATATTCATGCCTGGGAAGGCGGTATAACTTATCAGGCAACCAATCAATTTGGAGACACGAATTATGAAATCCCAGCACGTCGAACTTATATATCTGATTTTGACGTGTTTGAAATAGATTATCAAGAAGCTTTGTTAACTAAGGGCATGGCGTCCAAAGACGATTACAAAAAAGACTACCCCGATTTAGTCAGAGAGCTAAAAGATCCAACCCTAACGCCACTAATAAGAAACAAATTTGATCAAGTGGGCGATGATAATGTTTTTGAAACTGGTGACATCGAGCATAAATATGTGCTTATATTTGGTGATATTTTTTGGTATAATGCAGAAACTTATGCTATTAATTTGGACGATCCTGATTTGAAATTTTTACCTCCGCAGTTGAAATTATTCGATAGTATGTCAGAAATAGAACAAGCATTTCTTAAGGATACAAATAATCCAGATGGTTTTACTAATTTTCATGCTAAACTTGATACAATTTTAACTTTCATGCTGTCTGCTATGCCTGACAAAATTAATACTTCGGAGTTTGGTAAAGATAGCAATATGTTTTATATAAATGCTGCTACGAAATTTGGCGATAATACAATATGTGTATTAAACAAAACTACTGGCAGGTGGGAGTTTAGTAAAATATCTTTTGAGAAAATTTATATAGGTGGAATAGTTGCTCAACAGAGTTTTACACTTACAGGCGAAAGCGTAATTGATTATTTGCCCGCATATGATAGTAGTTTTGCTGCTGATCTTAATAGTAACGGCTCAATATCATTTACTTATGCTCCATTATCGGCATCTGCTAGGCCTTCATTAGCCTATGTGTATCTTGATGGGGTTAGAAAAAGATTGCCAGTAACACCGACGGACTTAGGGCCGGATACTTATGAATTGACTTATCGCTTGTATAAGGTAACTGTAGGTGAAGATTTAGTCTTACTGTTGGACAGCGTGAGGTTTTTTGGTAACGCGGGGTATGCTTTAGTAATTTTGCCCGATGAGGACAAAATATTAAGTAATGTTATAAAAGATTGGGATATAGATGGAAAATTGAAATTACACTATCCAGATGGCACCTGGATAGAAATGGAGATGTATGAGAAATGTACTGACAGGTTGGAAATCAATCAACTTATTATAAGACCTAAAGATATTAATAAATTTACAGCAGCGTGTCCTGGTGCTTACGTGACTATTGAAAAGCTCTTTACATGGGAAAGGCGTTCAGCTGGGCAGACCCCATCACAAAGTTATGTTGAAGAAAGAGAATCGTTTACAGGTGAAACTGATAATATTGACTACAGAGAAGGAGCGCTCAGCATAGATGTAAGCGGTGTTTATGGTGCTATAACTGGGTTTGGTAATGAGCCCCTCATGGTTTCAGTTGTGGCTAGGGGAGCCAGCGGAAGGATTAAAGCTCATGTAAAAACTAAAATGATAACCTGGGTTCGCCAACCTTATTGTAGAGATGTAGAAATTAATTACAATTGGTCTGCTATTTATAAATATTATAAAGTATTGCCAGAGTTCAATTGTTATGGGCCAGGCGGTGTGAGTGATGAACGAACAGTTCAAAGGGGGTATACACCCCCATGTGGAGACCATGATTTAAGTCTTAATACTGGTATAGGCCCAATGTGGTATCCTTATGACGATTGTGATAGTTCTGCTCGTTATAACATCAGTGGTTATTTGACTGAATGGGATATTAGAATAATGGAACCATTTTGGGAAGGCGCCTATGATCCGCCAAAAGGTAGTCACGATATACGCATGATGGGTCCAGCTGACAATTTTGCTAAAACATGCGGCACTCACGCTCATCTGTGGAATTGTTTATGTGACTGGTCATTTTGTAATTCGGAAAAAACTTCAGAGAACCTTTTTACTGGGTATGGAAGATATAGAGGAGGATTGAGTTATTTAGACAAACTAAAATGCCTCCGTGGTGAAGGCTCACTACCAAAGTTTGGTAACACATATAGAGATTTCTTGAGAAGCTATCGATCAATGGATAATGTGGATTATTATGTTTTGTCTAATAATCGATATGTCAGAAAAAGAAAATGGGTACCTATAAATGAATTTTATACTACTGCTAGCCTCACCGCTTCAGCTTATGACTATCCCTATTTGTTATATTGCAGCAACGATTATTATGCTGATAATAGTACATTTATGCATCCACTTGGTTTTATGACAATAGACGGTAAAATAGAAGGTATAACTATTAATGAAGAAATAGTAACAGATGAAGAAACTGGATTACCCACACGATATGAGTTCGATGATATATTTAGAACCCATAGTTCATTGGCTGGTTTGTATTATCCCTATCCAAAAGATCCGTTTTTTAGAGTTATAGGAGGCCTGCCAGTGCCCATTATTACATGGTTTACTTACAAAGATCCACCTGGTGGCAGCGACAGTAGTAAATCCGTACAATGGGCTTGGCAAGAGTATTGGAAGGAAATAGAACGGTATTCTGAAGAGGCATCAGTAGTAGCAACACTTATTGCAAACGAATCATATACCTATATAGGTTTACATAAGACGCTGTCAGAAATATTCGAAGAACAAGTCGTAGCTACATATACTGAAGGGGGTAATAGTAGTGCTACTGGAAGACATAGATTTCTTGGTGTAGAATATCCCGAACATAAGTATGACTATATGCTAAAAGAACACAGGCTAGTATGTGGTGAGGGAGACCACACATTAAAAATTGTAGCACCAGCCGAAACTGAGGAGGATACAGGTTTTTATGATAGCGATTCAATATGGAGTGTACAATTAGATTCTGGTAGTAAGCGTTGTTTTGATTTAAACGGGGCTTGGGTAGATGGTGATGGTTGTAATAAGGATTTGTATGACACATGTACAAGTTCTCCTTGGGTTGAGGATGTTACTCTTTTCGATGATGTCTATACTACTACCCCAGATGCAGACAGAACTATAGATACTTATGATAGTTTGGGAGACCCAGAGGAAGCATATTATCACCGAGGATTGGCCGTGACTTTAGATACAACTAAATTTGAGCATCTGCCGAGAAAAATAGTTAGATCGGAATACGAAAATTATGAGCTAAAACTTAGTAAATTAGCAGATGGTATGGATGAAGGATCTGGTGGTGAATGGGCTACGTTGGAAGATTTAGATGAATTCTACCCAGCTACAAATGTACTTGATTTAACATACCTTGATAGCCCAGCTGGTTTAGATATAGTTGTTAAGTTTAATGGAGCGCTATCTGTAGCGGCCGTAGCTATAGAGTTTGATTTTGGTGCAGTGGAAGGCACGGATGATCCACCAAAACTACAAGAGCCGGAAGGCCTACCACTGATATTTATGGGTGAATTATATAATGTGCCTGGAGTACAAATTTATAGATCCTCAGATGGATCTTCCTATAGTCGAATATACAATATGGATAATATGGTATTGGCTGGTAAGAAAGATACTTTGACCCACCATCTATGTTTTTACGAAATAGATTTTACGACAGACCATATTAAAAATCCATATGAATACATCAAAATATCTTTCAGATTTGAACCTACTCAAGCTGAAATAGATGCCAGAGGAGATTTAAATCAGTATTATGGTACTGAGCCCGTTATTAGTAAAACTCATATAAAAAGTTTATATCTTTATCACAATAAATTTATTGATGCTACAGAAGATATTACCACCTATGAACGTAAGTATAATATATCTACTGGCAATCACGGTGATTTTCCACCCCATGGAACTGATGCTACTGGATCTTTGTTATACCCTGTGTATAATGATGGATCTACAGTTTACCAGTATGATACTATAAATGGCATGGTGGGGGTACCAAATAGCGCTGGTAGGTTTAAAACCATGAATAAATGTAGGGGTAGAATAGTGTTTGAAACACATCCAGATAAAGAGCCATTGTCTATGGGCGCAGGCGGAGGTTTAGGTTGGTTGCGTGACGCTGAAAAAGAGCAAAAAAAGATATATGATGCTATAGCTGTTGAAGAGGGAGGAGAAGAGTTTACCTGTACGTCTATGGTGCCTCCAGGACTCAATGAGAAACTAAATCCATTAGGTATGATGTTCCCATCTTGGTTATGTAGTTTTCATAATAGTGTAGTGAGACCATTAAAAGTAATAGAAGCTCAGAGTACTTATAGTCCCTGTGGCCATAAATTTGTGCGAGATTGGCCGAATGCTCACCACGAGACGGCTTGTGGAAGCCATGGTAGTGTGTTTGGTCGTTCACAACAAGAGGTGGTTTATTATGTATTTATCCATGAATGTACAGGTGATTTGGGCTGGGAGCCTATGGACGCACTTGTTGCTTATACTAGAGGCATTGCTAGAGTACTTACGAATCCGATGGCATATATAGGAGCGGAATTAAGCCATAATGAAGAAATGTCCAATAGAATAAGCGCGTCCCAGTTATCTGACCCTGTTGTATTAAGATTTATGCAGACCGCCGGATCATTGACTTAGGAGGATTTTATGTTTGAAATACAATGTGATGAATGTGGAGAGGAATTAGTCCATGATGCAAAAGAGACACTGGACAGTTATATGAAAGATATGGACTACACCGTAGAAGAAGAAGGTAAGATTGTGGAAGAGTCTATTCAACAGTATTTAGTTTATAGATGTCTACTGTGTGAAAAGCTTTACAAATTTACCTACAAGGAGTGGGAAGCTCGGTATAGAAAAGTAGTAGCACAACAAGCTATGGAAATAAAAAAGCAGAGAATGTTTTCTGAACATATAAACCCACAATCTATAGATCCAGACAATGGTTTGGAATATTGTGGACAATGTAGTGGATACGCCAACGATGGGTATTGTCTTGTTGATATTATTAACCAATGTACTATAAGGAAAGAAAAATAAATGGCATACAATTTTTTGAGAGAAGCCAGAACGGTTCATAACTCTTATCTATGTTCTCACGATAATTTAGACGGGTATTCATCGGATTTTCATATCAATGGGGATGTGGATGGGTGGGATGTTTATGACAATATTTATTTATATGGATGTTGGAATGGTGTATTGTTTGGCACCTCTTATAACAGGGATTGTTATGTTGGCCGCACGAATGTTTTTACTGTGGTTGCGGGCGAAAATTATTATTATATTAAAATAATGATGAAGCTCACCAACAACAACACGGATAAAGCTGTGCAGGGATTAACCACAGGGCGTGTTAGGTGGACAACGCTAACAGATAGTTCGTGGAATTCCTCTAAACAAATTGATTTTGATATAACTGCGGATGGTAAATGGCGTCTATATAATATAAATATGGGACCAGCCCAATGGTGGCAAGGTGATATAAATAACTTGAGGATATACCCCTTTATTGATGGGTGGAAAGGCGATCATTTTGCTATTAAATACATAAAAATTAGTTCACTGGATAATTTTGCATGTGATAATTCACAGTGCTCGTACTATACTAGGTATGTTCACCCGTGCCCTGGTGCTGGTAGTAGAGGCACATGTGAAGCTGGCACTTCAAAGGATTTATATACTACTGTGTCTGGTGTTAGTGATGAGCTGGCTGTAAATATAGATGGTTATGGTTTTAAATATTTTAACCTAGGTAATAACAGTAATGTCAGCGGAATAGAGATGGCTAAAATAATGGCCAATCAGATTAGCACTCTTAATATAGGCGGCTATGCTTATGTGCAGTGCGAATATTCCGAGATTGACAAATTGAAAATAACTTCTGGTACAGTGGGCACTGATAGTACAGTAAGGGTTTCTGGTAATGCAGTAGAGCCGCTTGGTTTTTACAGCGGGGGTTCAGATATATCCACTAAAACCACTGGAATAGCTTCAGCCACCGGTTTTGATTATGCATCCTCCCGCATACTTACTGCCTATGAAATAAATAAACTGATAGATGGTAATAACGATGATTTTGCCTATATACATAACCCCGATCAGTTCAGTGTAGAGGGAGGAAGACGTGATTTTAACGAGATTGGTACACAACAACTTACATCAAGCGTAACTGCTGGAGATTACTATGGAGCACTAAACAATACAGCTAAAACTATTATAGATTATTCCCACCCAATAAATAACAGCGGCAAGCTCAAAGCTGTATGGTTATATGGCAAGATAAGTAGTTTGTCAAAAATAAAAATACTTAGACCAAAGGCTAATGGTCAGCTAAGTGTGGCGTACTCATTGAATTTGCCGTTAGAAGGCTCAACCATGTACACCACTAACCCAGTAGTCTATAGACTAGATTGTGATATATTAGTTAATAGGGGGGATTTGATAGGGATATACAACGCCGATCTGTATGTAGGAGTATCCATTGGTGGATTACCAGACGCAACATTTTGTCAAGTAGCTGGAGACATTAGCGGCACATTTGATCCAGGGCAGTCCTATTCATTTGGTCTTGGTGGGTTCGCTATATATACAAGAGGCGACAGGCGCCAAACTAACACTGTTTTGGATATAGATCTTGGCGATAGAGTTAATATTGAAGAGGTAAATATTTATGGTAAAGAAGAGGCTGGTTATTTTGAATTTAATATAGCTTCTTGTCTTGACCTTGATTGGGAAGTGGATTTATTTGGCGAGTCTCATTATCATACGGGTATCAATTGGCTGAATGGTGCTCCGTGGTATCATACACATACTAATGTAGCTTATGGTGAAGACGCTCTGAATGATAACATTAGAACAGCGGACAACGGTAATGCTGGAGACTCTATTAATAGCCAAGCTGGCGATTTTTCCTATTTTTTTGTAAACGGGGATGCGGAATGGTTGTATAATTTTGTATGTGATGGAAAGCATGAGTACTGTTGGCCCAATGTCCCACATGGAGTTGGTGGTTTTACATATGATTCTATTGCTTTCACACTAAAATTTCCGTTTGAGTTTAAATCCACGGTGCATAAAAGTATAGTCTATTTTAAAGAGCGTAATAATTTTAAAAGTATAGCATTATCTTATTATCTTGGGCAGTATAATAGTACTGGTAATGCTGATAATGATCGTTTCCAGTATGTGCCTTCATATACCTCTGTTCGATTGGACGGGATAGAGTATACTTCAGACGAAGATTCTGATGCTGCTGCTTATATATTTAACAATCCCACTAAATCTCGCATTATATATGCAAAAGGAGATACTGAACCTACTAATTGGGAAGAATACGCTGCATCTCTATCTACTGACTGGACTGTGCTGGAACATAATTTTAACGAAATAGAGTGCTATGGTTTTAGAATTTATACAAATCACCACAAGAGTACAAAAATAACAGAGATGGAAGTTTATAGTAAAGTAGCAACTACACCTTCCTTGATAGATAATGTCACACTCACATTTTCTGATTATGGGGATTTGTGGGTACCAGCGTCTTTTGAGAGCACCGGCTCTGAGAAAATTACAGCATTTCTTGGTGGTGCCCCTAGATATGCCAGGCTGGAACTGGAAGCCGCAACAGAATTTTCATTGAACGAGATTGAATTTTTGGTCGGCGACCAAGTAAAAGTAGATGATTGCCAAGACGTAATACTATTAGATAGTGCTCAAACAGGTGCGGTAAATGAGGCTACAGCTATAACTTTACAAAATGTCTATAACAAGCCCTTTGATTTATATGTGGACATACCAAAGGAAACTAGTGGAAGTGATAATATTGTATTCTGGAGTAAGTTAGGTTCTTATGATGAGATCAATAAGCCTGAAGTAGGGCCAGCTACTAAACTATTTAAGAGTGAGGATTATGAAATAAGGAATGCTAATTATCAGTGTGCTATTAATACACCAGCTTATGGGCTGAAAAATATTATAGATGGTAAGAAAGCTTACTATAGTTATAATGATGTTGATTATATTCCTTTGGGCACTATATCTAGCGGAGTCTCGCTAGATTTTTGTAATGGTCATTATAAAAATGCTCGTATAAGTACATTGTCATTTACTGGAGTGTCCAGTAGATATTGGAAAATAGGCGTGGTGGATATATCTGCGGCTGCTACTATAAGAGATATAATAGTTTATGACGGTAGTACACGGATGCCTATTACTACAGTTTACTCTGGCAGCGCGTTGGGAGCGAGTAGCCAGACAATTAGCGAAGTTTCTGATGGCACAAACATACAGGGAATGTATAATATTGATGACAGCGATGCATTTGGTTTTGCGTTTAGTAATTCGGAAGCCGTCAACACCATTAAACTAATACATGATAATGCCACATTGAATTCTATAAGTGTTTATACTAGCCCAGATAACGGTAATAATTACACACAGGTTGGTACTGTGACGATAGATCCCTCTAATGCGTCTACATCTACTAGGTTTGCAATAGATTTAGAGAAACAACATGACATAGAGATAATTAGAAATTATGGCAGCGCTACTAATAAATTACGAATTAGTACTTCC
>SDBT01000682.1_pt1 | contig 54703 bp, 85 predicted proteins | sample 2277101 | NCBI WGS metagenome assembly SDBT01 (sample SAMN10404973, study PRJNA504765) | marine sediment metagenome | isolation source: marine sediment core GS10_PC15, 103 cmbsf | place: Arctic Ocean: Southern Knipovich Ridge | collected 2010 | reverse complement strand
AAATCAAGGTCTATATCAAAGTCCGCTTGGTCTGAAGGCCAGATAGAATTGTCTGTGGATTCTTCAATATAGAGAAAACCATTACCATCGGTTGAGTTGACATCTGCAATTATTTTGAAGGTGCCTTTGATTCCCATGAAAAGATTAGTAGCATTAAGTTGGACATCGCCCTCAGACTCGCCTCCAGTAACAATAGTACCAGACGCAAAGCCCATGTCGTCCGTTATCTCAGAACCATAAACTATTGCCCCTGAAGTCATCTTCCAAGGAATCATAGCCACATCAACACGGGCGGCATTGGCATAGGTAAGAGTTTGATCGGCAACCCATTTAACACGTAATCTCCAGAATTTAGCTAACACAGTTATTCTCCTTCGTTAAACAACTGATATGCAATAAGGCCGCGAGACAAAGGATGATATGGGTTAATCTTTAGAAAACCTTTCGGTTTATTACGTGTTAACTTCCAAAATCTTTTAGCATCTGTATAAAATAATTCTTTCATTTTTAAAGATATAGATACTGTTGACCTATCAGGATATCCCCTTATAAAAATCATAATACTCTCCTATATTCCCGTATCCCGGCGAATCATCACCTTATATAAAGGTGAACTAAACCTTTATTGGCATCTCCGGCGGTATCTATAACCAGAGTCAATTTTTGTCCAGCTACTGCCCCAAGAGAAGCCCCATTTACAAGCTCAGTATTTGCGGTATCCCTCAGTAGTCCCGCTCCAACGAGAACGTCAACTCCATCCTCATCATTTATTGCAATGTTATAATTATCAGATGGAGCATCACCACCAGCATCTGGATCAGTTACTAAAGCTATTAACTTGCCATCATAGGCTTCACTTGTTACCTGAGATACTACTCCAAGATCAGTACAGGTCCAATCCCAGGTTATTTTTTTCACACTTGTCCGTGTTATTTCTGCCACTGTTACTACTTGTGCAGTCGGCATAATCTGTCTCCTTTTTAGTTTGGATGAGGGGCCCTGGAGGTCAAAAACCCCTCATCCTGGGCACTTCCTTTTCCCCTTACAACCTCTGGCGGCGGTCAGGCGAAGGGTGGGGAGGTTTCAGCCGTGCCCGGCCCCAGGGAAAGGCACTGACCTCCAACTAACGTGCCTTGTTATCGTCTTTGCATCCAAAGAATATAGTCAATTTTCATAGTAGCTACACCGGTGTTGGCAGCTGACTTCACTTTGGATACTCGGAAATACGGTTGACACTTACTTATAGTGGCTCCAACCGCTGCAAAATTGGCGGCTGGAGCAGTACCAACCAGAACACCATCAACATAGAACTTAACGGCTGTTAGATCAGTAAAATCAATCCGATAGATGTTATATGTTCCCGCAGCCACCGTAGTAGCCGGAGAAGTTGCATTGTCGTCATCGTTGGTGGTGGCATCATCGGTTTCCCAGAGAAGGGCTGTATTAGCAGAAGCCTCAACTCTGAACCAAGCATTCATGTCAACAGTATCACTGACAGCATGGTGTGCACCGGCCACTCCCATAACTGCGTGAACTTCTTCCACTCCACCACCAACCGCAGGAAGGACTGAGAGGGTGGCTCTCCACTCAATAACAAGCCCTTTGTTGATGTCAAGAGATTCTTGATCGCCCCAATATAAAGCAGATATTTGAGTGACGTCATCAGAGTCAAGAGTTAATTGAGCCACCCCACCGACACCGTCTGTTTCTACAACGATGCCAGCATTGACATCTGTCTCAACAACAGACCATCGAGCAACGGTATTTTCACTGGCAATTACCTTCTCGACAAACCCACCAGTAAATTCCTCTTTCTCATGAATTGGAAAAGACGACATTAAGGTTTCTAAAGTGGTCGGGTTATACATAACCCATTGACCAGTATCATACCATCCGTATTTTGATTCTGCGTATTGACTTCCCATTTTCTGTCTCCTTTTATATACTTGTTATCGTCTTTGCATCCAAAGAATATAGTCAATTTTCATCGTACAGGTACCAGTGTTAGTACCTGAATCAACCTTTGACGCACGGAAGTATGGTTGTACCTTACCCTTAGTTGCATCAATATCTGAAAAATTGGTTGATGTCCCAACCAAGACACCATCAACATAAAACTTAACAGCATCCAGGTCTGTAAAGTCAATCCGGTATATATTGTATGTCCCGGCCACCAACGTGATAGCTGGAGAGGTGGCGTTATCATCGTCATTGGTGCTATCATCATCAGTTTCCCAGAGAAGGGCCGTCTTATCACTGGCCTCCACTCTGAACCAAGCATTAACGTCAACATCATCAGAGACGGCGGCATGTGTACCAGCCACACCCATAACTGCATGAACTTCTTCCGTTCCGCCACCATATGTGGGAAGAGTAGAAAAAGTTGCCCTGAACTCTATAATAAGTCCTTTATTGACATCAAGAGATTCTTGGTTGCCCCAATGTAAGGCAGCTATCTCAGTATTATCATCAGCATCGACAATCAGAGCACAAACACCATTAATTCCATCTGCTTCAACGGCAATGGCAGTATTAAGATTAGTCTCAGTCACTGACCATCGAGCAACAGTATTTTCAATTGTTATAACTTTCTCAACAAAACTTCCAGTAAATTCTTCTTTCTCGTGAATTGGAAAGGATGACATTAATGTTTCGAGGGTGGTTGGATTGTATAAAACCCACTGTCCAGTATCATACCATCCATATTTTGATACTGCGTATTGATTTCCCATTTTCTGCGCTCCTTAACCTAAATTAATAGGTGATCTCTTACGAGATGAAGAAGGTTTTTAGTTAATGTTTAAACTCCCTGCTGACCGCAAAGCTGTATCAGTTATTGTAGCTTCCAATTTCTTCACTCTGGCCTTGTCTTCCGCAGTCGGCAATTTTGCTATACCCGCTTCAATAAGACTTTCTACCGTTGCAATTCCGTAGGAAGCTATCTCACCTTTCCTGTTGTCTCTCCAGTCTTCTAAGAAAAGAACTTCCTTATTTGCTACTGGAGTTTTCTTTTTCGCCATTTTGTTTACCTCCATGGTTTATAACTCTGGGGCGGGTTAAGGCCCCAGAGTAAGGTTAATGTTTATGATACCTTAGTTGTCGGCATCTGATTCTGTGCATATCTGGGTTTTGCCAGGGCCACAATAGAAGCCAATGTGGCAGATGATGGATTATCCAACCGAAGCCGGACAAACCGTTTCCCATCAGACAGTTCCCAACCAGCTCTCTCAACAACATAAAATATGCCGTTATTAGTACTCAGAGCCAGGGTTTGTGAAGCTGATGCAGCAAAGGCTTCAAGGGTATCCCCGGAAGCTGTGTCTTCCTTCCTATACCGGAAGTCAACAGCAGTCCCAGAGCCGGACCCATCAGCATCCTCTTCAACGGTCATGTTCACAGCGGCACCATTGACACCTAAATTGACAATCCAGCATACAGACTCGTATAACTCCATGTCAATATAGGCACCATCCAGTCCTGTGCCATTGATATCCAGGGAAGGACCATTAGCCCCTATAATTTTCCACATTTCACTTAATAGTTGTCCCATTTTTCTTCTCCTTATCCTTTAGGCTACAAGCCTGGTTACGATCTGGTTTGAATAACAACGGTCGGTGATATGGTGTCCCCTGTATTGAACGGAGTCAGCGTATTGTGCCACGTGGGCTGTCCATTCACCCGATAGGTAAATCGGAAAGTGGTCTCATCCTCAAGGAACTTAACGTGAATAGACTGAGCTGATTTAAGGCCACCCTTTTCAATTAAGAGATACTGAGACAGATCAGTAAAAATAATGTCCCCAGCCGTTCCCAGTGTCTTACATTGCTCAATCGGAATAACCGGGCGTCCAAAGATATTACCATACGGAGCTGCACTCAATCCACCAGCCGGCATATACAACAACGCACCAGCAGTACCGATGGGTATGTTCATCGTAATTAACTGAGGAAGGATGTCCTGGCTGATGAAAAACACAGCACTTTGCATGGACCTGGAATACATACGGGCATACATCTTAATAATATTCCAAGCATCCAAAGTAGCAGCTTGTTGACCAGTTTCTTTACTTACCGTGATCAGATCAGGGCCATTCATGATACCTAATGGCATCCCAACACCAGACCCATTAATAATACCATCAGCCAGTTTGAAGTCCATCTCATCCCCAAACAGCCTGGAAGCCATCGCTCCAAGAGCAGTAGCATCTTCCAGAAGCTCATCCGTGGCATAAAATACTGCCATGAGCTTATCAAGCATCAGGTTCAGCCTACGGAATTTGGGTTTCTTTGCAGTAACAGTAGTAGCTTCACCCGACCAATACGCAAGCACCCCTCCTGCTCGTGAGCCGTCTGCTCTGGAAGTTTCATCAATACCATTCATGACAAGGCTGTTTGAGTTAGGGCCAATAGGAACACGCCAAACTCTCTGTGGTACTGGACTTGTCTCATAAATCCTTTCCAGTAGGACATTAGAGAAAGTATCCTGTAAAAGATACCCACCTTCTGAGTCGATGATCTCACTGGCACCACTGATGGCTTTCATCTCAATTGCCTGATTGGTCCAATCAGCCATCTTTTTCGGCAGGAGGTCTACATTAGCTCTGGCTGACATCTTGGTCGCTTCCCTGATATCAAGCAGTTGCTCGCCCATATTAGTATAAGGCCGGATGTCTGCCTCTTGCTCAGAAAGTTGACCTATTTTAGTCAGCTCCTCTTTGGTTTCAGTATGAGTTTTGGTCATTGTTTCCAAGACATCCTTTATGCCCTTCTTCACTTCCTCAATTTTGGCATCAACCCCCTGGTCCTTATAACCTTGCTCAATCTCTTTTCCGATTAATTTTTTTAGCTCTTCAAAATCCATTGTCGTACTCCTTTTAGTAGTTATAAGTTAATTATCAACCCTAACTGCTCTCTAATCAGTCTCCAGGCTATTTGGTGACCTTACCTAACGCACGGGCCACAGTATCAGATACAGTAGTCAGAAGTTCTGACATTTTTACTTCACTCTTTTCTCCCACTTGCTTACCTACTTCAACAGCTATTTTAATCACATCCTCAATAGTAGGCGGCTGTTCTTCTGAAGATTCAGGTTCAGTAGGCGTTTCAAGACCTTCAATATCTATTTCCTTCTTTTTTGGTCCCTCAATCTTAAGAACATCCTCTGGCTCTTGAGCAGCTTCTTTTAAAGTCTCATTCTCATCAGTAAGTGCTGCCACAGTTCCTTCTAACTGATCATAACTCTCTTTGAGAGTTGTACTCTCTGTAATAGTTACTTCTATCCTTTTAACAGAATCAACGATAATATCGTCAATTTCTGTTTCTTTATCAAAGTCAACACCAGCAGCCTTCCCAATCCGTTCAATAGAATTCCTAAATCCAAAATTTGACGGTATTATCAAACCTGACTTCTCCACAGGCTCATTATTCTCATCAAGGACGTGAACAAGTTCTGTAGCAGGTTCATCATCAAGTAAAATAATGCCTGGTCCTCCACCAACAGCGTTAGGTTGAGCAGGTACAGTTACAGCCGAGTATTCAACAAGATTCCATTCAGATATAATCCAAGTAACCTTGTCCTTATCTTTCTTTTTCAGATATCCAGCTGCAACAAGGTTGTCAAACTCTTCATCAAATTCATCATCCCATTTATCTATAATCTTTTCAATAGTAAGGCCCACTGACCATCCTATGGGATTATCCTTCACAAAATTCCAAATTTCTTCGGCCTTTTCAGTATCATTAAAAATGGTCTTGGCTATTACCTCATTCTCCTGCAATTTGGTCCATGCACTCCGACCTATGGGCAACTCACCATAGTTATGTCCCCACGGAACAATAGGGTACTGCCTGAAATCCTTTGTATTCATTCCCGTAGGTACCAGTACATCTCTTCCTCTATCTGGTCTGGAAGAGGAAATTATGTGGACCAGCGATCTTTCTTTCTCATTAACCTTCCGGTCAATAGAAGTGATGGCCTTTCTATAAATACGCTTATCAGCCAATTGCGGAATCTTCCGCTCTTTCGCCTGTTCTTTAGTCAAATTAAATTTAAGCATCTTCCTCTCCTTCTTGTTTTGGCTGGTTTTCTTCTTCCCCTACTATTTGCCCAGCATTTGGATTGTAAGGCTCATTGCCCCAATCAACAGGCGGACCCAAAGCCCTTGCTTCTCTTACTTCATTTATAGTAATGACTCCTTGTATGAGCCGCTTATTCTCTCTGTCTGTCTCTATTTTGTCATCCTCTGGAACAGGATTGTCAAATGCAACAAATATGTTCTCGGCATACCGGAAAGTCAAAAACTCATTTATCATCTCCTCCAGCCGTCTTATCCGGGGTTTAACTGTATCCCTCTGATATTGCCTTTCCCCGGCATCAGCATTAGCCTTATTTACATTCTCAGAAGTTGTTTTAGATACAGGGACGCCATAAGCACCAAGAATCTCCTCTTTCAAACCCTTCTTACCCTCAAGAAGTGCCAACTCCATAGGAGTAAATTGAACCCTCTCAAATTTAAGGCCGCCAGTTAAGAAAGCAACTTTTCCTGCCCGGCCCGTTCCCCCATACTCATTTCGGAGCATTTCAAGAGTTCTTTCCTTATCTGCATCACTCACATGCTTATCGGATTGGAGATACACACTTGGTGTTCCAAGATTCTTAAATATTGAAAGTTGATAAGTCTGTACATGTTCAAAAGTATTGTAGCTTGCTATTATAGCCTGTAAAGGTGATCTCCCCATAAAAAAGTCAGCAGGGTTCGGAAACTTAAAATGCACTATCTCATCAGCATTATATATCGTCTGTGTCGGTAATCCTTTGTCAAATACATAACCAGAAACCAATTTCTTCTTTGTAGTAAGAATTGGTTGCATCCTGTGCGAAGGAAGTGGCCACAATTGACCTGGTAGCCCCAATCCATTCCCTACTATATACCAATAGGCATTTCCTGTTAGTTCCTGAGCCCAATTAGTCAGTTCAAGAAGAGAGTATATTCCCATAAAAGGATTCACAGCCTTAAACAAATTTAAAAGAGGGTGTTCTTGAACTTCATCAATAGCTATTCCTTTTCTCATCCAATGTTGAAGCTCAGGCCGGGATTCCATATATTCAAGTCTGGCAAATGGCACAGACTTTGTTGGAACAAGGGTTTTCTGGCTTGCTGAAGCCTTTGACACATATAACCTTAATGGAACAGCCGCCACAGACGAAGAATTCAAATTTGCACAGAAATGTACCCAGTGCCTATTAGCTTTCATTAATGAAGCAGGATTAGTTTCTACAGCAATCTGTCCATACAGACCTTCTTGAAATGGCGCAACAAGACCAAGACGAACACGCCGCCTCAGAGACTTCACCATATTTGCTATTGTGCTTCCTATTGCCATACTCTTTCATCCTGCATAATATCTTCTGTTGGCCGAATATTCATGTTATCTATGACCCTCTGTATAGCATCCGGGGCAAATCCCTTCTCCTCAAGAGCCTTCTTAATTTCTTTAGTAGTCGGCTCTCCAGTAGATTGTCTTGGCTGTGGCTCTAAATCTTCAACACTAAAGCCTATTGCCTCACTTGCAAGCATGTTATATCCGCCAGCTATGCTATCTTCTCTATCATCTCGAATGTCGTCCTTCCCTGTAAACCGTATTAGCTCTTCCACACAAGGTCTATTCCACGGCCCTTGTACTAACCGAACTAAGCCTTGCTGTGCCCGGCTTATCCAGGGAAGACCCCTGGTTAGCTTGTCTCTGTCTACTGGTATTCCTTGTATTGTAAAACGGGCCAGCTCTGGCATAGTTTGTAGATCATTGATAAAACCTTTTTGTTGACCAGCCTCTTCTATCCCTATATATACCCCCAGCTTTTCCTCACGCTCACAAGTTTCTTTTATTATGTGTCGAGCCTCTGGCCACAACCACTGGCCCCGAACCTCATCAGCAACATAAATATAACCATCTTCACCAATACACATTCGGTAAGAGCAAGTAAAATCAGCTGAAGTCTTAGAGGATATTGCTAAATCCCAAAACCGGACCCAACCAGATGGAGGATTGATTGGGGAAAAATTAGCAATAGTTTGAAACCAGTCAGCCTGAATCTTATCTCCACCAGAAGGCCTGGGGCGTTGTTGATATAAAGCTTCCCAATCATATCGGCCTATATTTACCTTAATAGATTCAAGTTGCTTTTTGTTATAGGCCGAAGACCACAAAGGTTGTCCTTCTATCCTTCCCAATAAATCAGAATGAGACATGGGATCATTTTTATCCCATGGTCCTTTCACCCCAAGTGATAAAGCCGGAAGGTCTAATATCACCCATTGGTCATTCAGAGGGTCTTCCATCATCGATGCTATAAGTCTTCCAGAAAGATCATTATCACTCCAACGAGTTTGTACAATGAGAATTCCAGCATCTGGTTGAGCTCTTGTATAAAATGTAGAAGTCCACCAGTTCCAAGTCATTTCACTGACTGTTAAAGATTCAGCATCCTTTCTGTCTTTAACAGGGTCATCTATAATCCCATGAGTAAATCCCCGGCCTGTAATAGGTCCGCCAATTCCAGCACACTTGTATCGGCTTGCTTCTGGCCCATCCGCAGTAGGAACCATAGCCCAGTCATCAACAGAATCCCTATCCCTGGCTATGACAGCATCCTCAAATAAATGCCGGTATTTTTCTGATCTAACAATATCCTTTGTATCTCTTGACATATCGTTCGCCAAGTCCTGGCCGTATGATCCAAGAATAATTTGAGCACCTGGAAATCTTCCCATAATATAAGCAGGAAGTCTACGGCTTACTATTTCAGACTTACCATGTCTTGGAGGAGTAAAAATCATAAGGCGTTTGATTTCACCAGCAACCCACTTATCTACATAATGACAAATAAGAATATTATGATCAGCCACCTTATAACCAGGATAAGTGTACCGAATAAAATCATGAAGCCTTCTTCTGGCAAGCTCTCTTTTTGCCAGAAGTCTTTTACCTTCGTCCATCAATGCTATAACCTCAGAAGGTAAAGCAACTTTCCTTTTAAACTGGCGGTTCTTTCTTTGACTCCTACCAGCATAAGGATCAGGATTCAGGTCTATTTTCCTCTTCTTCGCCATCTGTAATTGCCTTTACATCAAGTACATCAGCTTCACTAAACTGTCCTTCAGTAAGCTTCAATAAATCAGCATTAGATAAATTTGCCAAATTTTTTTGAGCTTTCAGAAGAACACCAAGACCAGTAAATGGGTCTAACTCTATTGATTTCTTTTTTGGATATAGATAACTTAAAAACTCAGTTAATATTTTTATTTTTTGCTGGTTATTCAAGGCTCGTTTTTCAATTACTGTTGTTTCAACTTTATCCTTCCCTCTACCCTTTACTGTAATTCTTTCAACAGTAGGGTTTCGGTAAAGCTCAATCATCTCCTTCACTACACTAAAATCAAGAACTGAGAGAAGATCAGCCAGGTCTGTAGTTATTGCCCCTCTAAATCCAAGTCCCATGTCAAACCCTTCTAACAGTTTCTGGTTTTTGATAATGTTGGGATGCAAGTATTGGTAAAATAGGCATCCTTTGTTTTATTTCCTCTTCAAGCTTAATCCACCTATGATGCAACTTTTCTGGTAGATAAAAGGTTAAGTCTGATGGATAAAAAGTAGATTGGTTGCCATCATATACAGTTACGCCACTCCAATCTGTATCACCACAAGTGTCATTATTTGCCGCTGTTGCTATCATTTCTTACTCGTAATTATGTTATATATTTCCTCTGCTGCTATTCTTGTTATTGGAGAATCAGGTTCCAATAAAAAATTAATAACAGATGCCATCTTCTTCATCTTTACTTCTGCCCTATCAAGTTTGACCATGGTTGCTGACAAAGTCTCTGAGAGAAGCCGCTCATCCTTCGTCAGTATTGGCTTTATCATCTTTAGCTTCCTCTTTAACCAATTTAAGCTGGCACTCCTTAAATGCCATAATCTTATGCCCAAGATGGACTATATATTCCTTGATGTCGTTTGAGGGAGCATGACAGGACATTATTGATCCTTTTTGACCAAATTCAGTCATAACTTTGTCATCAGGAGCAAACTTAAAGTGTACAATGAATCTTGCCCCTTTCTGCTTTTCCACTGCCGCTTCTTTCTCTTTGCTTTCCGGCAAAGCCTTCCATCCTTCTCCTGTGTCTCGATCTTTCATTTTGAGAACCTCCATCCTCTTTAAAGGTTAATATTGAATATACTGAGGACCAGCAGGTTTGCCGTCATAAGTTGGGTCCCATTTGTAGGCAAACTCATTCCAATACTTATAGACCTTGTCCAGCTCCTCCTTAGTCTGTGGAGTAGTATCCTCAATTATTGTTATCCACTTATCGTAAAACTCCTCCAGCTCCAACTGCTCATCGGTGACCACCCATTTATCAGATGGCCCCTCACTTATCTCAAGTTCAGACCCAGCCCGTTTTATTGTAGCTGTCAATGGCTCTTCATAAAAGCTTTTATGAGCTATGGAGCTGCCATCTAAAGTATTGTCAGTTCGTACTTTTGGAATTTCATATTCAGTACAAGCCCGTTTTAAGATGATAGGCGCACCCTTAAGACAGTCTCTAACAATTTCAAGAGTCTTGTGTGCCTCTTCAAGCCCTCTATTATAGAAAAACGCCCCGTACATGCCTTGAACATAGAATCTTTTCTCTATTCCACACTTACTGTGACGGCTCATGCCCTCCATGACATCATTCAGCCACATAAACTCCGGCCACGTTCTTGGTTTAACTACAACCTTGTAGCAGTCCTGGCAATGGGATGGAACAAAGCTTACTTGTGGTCCATCTCCCAAAAAGACGTTATGGAACACATAATGCCACTTTTGACACTGATAACGCTCCAAATCGTACACAAAGTGTCTCCAAGGTTGTGTTTCTTTGTCAGTTTTAGCCGCTAAAAAGATGAACTGGCCATCAACCAGGCTAGGAATCGCCTTTTTGTCTCCCATCATTCTGAAAACGCCAGTCATTATGAACTTTTCCATGTCAACCGTTACGCCGTCAATCACTACTGTTTTCATCCTCCAATCTCCTTCTCCTGTGGTTGGACCAATTTAAGGTTTCTGTGCCGGAAAAACTCAGCAACTGCCCTACTTCCATCTTGACAGTACTCCCAAAAAACTTCCAAAGTCAAACGCAAAGACCAATTAAATACTTCATCGCCGTGGTCTTCAAGAAAAGCATCCCATAATTCCATTTTGCCGCCCTCCATTTAAGATTAGTTATAGGTTAATCCCAATATACCACCCGAAACCACTGGTAAGTATCAGTCTGATCAGGAGTACAAGGAAGTAATGAAATAACATTTAATCCTTTTAACCTCTTTTCAAACTGCTTCTTATTTATAAAAGGTATTTTTTTACTTACTGTTTGCATATTACTGTCTCCAGCTTAAAATTAGCTTTGGGTTATTATAAATTTTCTTACAAGAAACAATAGCTTAGTTTACTCCAAAAAATCTCTGTTTTGATTCTCTGGCGTTCTTGGGCGGCAAGCATTCGCTTTTCACAAAAATTAATTCCAGCTTGTGAGAGAGCTATTTTAATATTTGATAATTTTCTCATCATGGACCTCCATATCCAATTAGTCTTAAAATGAGCATGTAGCAGGAAAGAACAATAAATTTAGCTTTAAAGATTAAAGCCATAATCCCCATTCCCAAAAGTATCAGTAATATTGATTTCACAGAATTATGCTCCTCTGAAGCGATTTTTTAGGCTCTCTATTAAAAGGAAGGGTAGGTTCAGAGTTTTTAGGCTTACTTGCTGGCTCTACAACAGGTGTAGGCAGAGTTTTAAAGGTAGAAGCCAGGGGATTATAATACTCACCCCTAAATTTCGTTGTACGACTATTTGTCAAGGGTGGAAAAGGATAGACTTTTCTTGAAAAAGTCTTGAAAGGGTTGGGAATACTATCATTTACCTTGCCAGAGGAATCCATAAGACTAAAAAGCTTGCTAAAGAGTTGATAAGAGGCTTCGTCAACCTTCTTTCCGAGAACTTTCTCCATAAAAGCGATTAATTCCTCTTTATTAACTCCTTCAATGTCGTCAACAATTAAAAGGTCCATATCTATGCCACCAAAGGACTTTTCACTTGTAATAGGAAGAGAAGTTATCACTTTAAGACGTTCTCTATCCTTTTTAAGTTGCCGCTTATTTGGTTTTCTACTTGGCATCATTGAATACCTCCATATTCAATGTTAATAGGGTTGTACTGTGTTAAGGTTATAGGTTTCAGGGGTGTTTGTAATTTTAGTCTGCAAAATTTAGGGGCCAAACATACAATATCTCGAAATCCACGGAACTTTCTTAGCCCCCCCGGTTAGGAAAGTTAGAGTTCGGATATTTAAGAAAGCTCGAAAGTATTTAATAAAGTTCGAGACTTTTAGGCCCAGCCTACGTTTGGGCCTTTTGAGATAGGCGAAACCCTTTAAGGGTTTCGGGTTTCCGTAATCGTCAATCATATACAAGCCTATTCTTCGGTAAAGGAAAGTAGAATCTTTTTAGGTTTCTTAAAGTTCGGGTTACTCTACTCAATGAGAAGTATAGGAAGGTTCGTTTGGCGTCAAGCAACCCCCTGAAAACCCTTAACTTCCTTACTCTTAGCTCTAATTCTATTAAAAAGGATTTAATCTCCTTGGAATAGGGTTCCGCTTCCGGTCTTCTTAGGATTCTATCTTTCTTATAGTTCTTTTTAGATATCATTGAGTTAGTTCTATTCTTCTTCGAGTTCTACCTACTATTATTAGATTATTTTAGAGATTTGCTCGAAATAGTCTATCCTTAAAGGTTTTATTAAATAATATTAGATAGTTAAGTAGACTTATATTCTCTATTGACGGGGTCTTATTTTATGGTATAGAGATTACTTAATGATTCTAAGTAGTTAGAGATAGAGCTAAGAATAAGCTCTCTAAGAGGAGTTCGGGAGCTTAGAGTTAGGTCTTCCGGTTTCCTTAGTAACAGATTGAGAAGTAAGCCCTTCGAGAAGGCCGATAGATAAAGGGCTTAGAGATTTATCAAAAGTTATCCCTTTATTATAAGCTCTAAGCCTACCCTTAGTATTAGATTTTGACAAAAAGCCCTTAGAAAGCCTTCCTGGTCTTTCTTTCCTGTTTCTCGAAAGATTCTAAAAGGTTAGCTCTCTACTCTTCCGGTGAGGGTAGCTTATTTTATCGAGCTTTTTTAGAAAAAAATCTACTTTTAGAGAAAAACGAGAAACCTATTTCCCGTTACTATATAAGGGCTTAGAATTACCTTTTTTTAATCTCTCGAAAGCTCCGATTTACTCTTATTTCCCTTTTAAAAGTCGAATTTTAAAAAGCCTTTTCTCGTTACTATATAAGGTCTTAGAGCTTTCAGTTGAAAAAATCAGACTTTCTTTTTTTATTTTTTTAGATTATTCTTAAAGTCCCTCCGAGTAGAATCGGAGGTAGACCGAAAATCTTAAAACTCGAAAGGGAAAAGTAGAGAAGGCCGGAGACCGGAAGATAAGGACGAAGGCCGTAAAGGAACGATTAGACTTTTAGATTTTTCGGTAAACCGCTTTCGAGCGGACGATCTTTAAAAAAAGAATAGCGGACTTCGGATAGGGTAAGACCGATTAGATTTTTAAAGTCGGATTAGCTTTCTACCTTCCTTTATTCTTTTTCTAAAGTTTACGTTTTCCGATAAGGATATAAACCGGACTTTAGAAAAAGCGGAAAAGTAAAAAGCTTTAAGACCTTCGAGAATCCTTCTAATCTCTCGAAATAGACTTTTAAAATCTTAAGACTCCGATAGCTAAAAATTAAGAAGTAGAGTAAAGCTCTACTCCGATTTATTCCTTTTCGGAAAAGGAAAAGAGATAAGAGAAAATAGTTCCCTCCTCTCTCGAAGATCGAATTTTATACGATCTAAAAATTATAAAATCTTAAGGGATTTTCCCTTTCGTATATTAAGAAAATAAAGGCTTTAAAGCCTTTTCGATAGCCCTTTTATTTCTACCGTAAAGGGCTATCCTTAAAGCTTTTAAGGTTAAGCTTTACCCTTCCCCTTATCCTACCGGAGAAGGGCCTTAGAGAGCGAATATCTCGCTTCCCTTCCTATCTTTAAGGCTCTTTTCCTTCCTTCCTAAAATCGGAATAATAGGCTTTCTCTAAGCCCTTTATATAAGCCGAAATATAAGATTAATCTTAATTAAGCCCTTTTTATAAGGGCTTACTACTTAGGAGGTAGAAATGAAAAAAGAATTCGAGAGAAAACCGGGAATTTTAAAAATCGGAAAGTATAATTTTTTCCGCCCTAACGATTATGAGAGAACCGCTTTAGCCGAAAGCGAGAGCGATTTAATCGAAAGCTTTCTATTTATTTATAGAGATAAACCTAAAGCCGATATTTCCGATAGTAATATTATTATCGTTTTATCGGAAACCTTAGAAGAAAATAATTTCGGACTTTACGTTTTTATTTCTCTCCGGTTTAATCCGGTAGGAAGTAACGAAGGTTACGAGTTTTATTTCGAGAAAAACCGGAAGGAACCTTTAGCCAAAGGTAGTAACGATTACTCCTTTTTTACTTTTAATCCCTATTTCGGAGAAGCTTTAGACCTTTTAGACTCTCTCCCTAAAGAAAGCGAAATTTCGGAAGAAAGCCTTTTAGCTTTAGGCTTTAAAAGAGAATTCTAAAGGTTTTAGGGTTTAGCCTTAAAGAAATTTAAGGCTATTCCTTAAGCCCTTTATATATCGGCTTAGTAACCAAAAACCTTATTTAAAGCCCTTTCTATAAGGGCTTACTACTTAGGAGGTAGTAAAATGAATATCGAAAGCCCGTATTATAAGCTCTACTCGAAAGCGAAATTATTAAAGTACTCCTCTAAACTTTTAACTTCGGTAATCTTTAGAGCAGAAAAAGGTTTCGCTTCCGATAGCGAAATTTCGGAAGCAGTAGAGGATAACGAGAAAGTAATCTCTATCCTAAAGGATTATCTTAAAGAGATAACCGAACCTAAAATCGTAGTAAGAACTAAAGAAGTAATCTCTTCCATTACCGTAAATGAAAAAACTTTTTTCCCTAACCTTTCCTTCCGGAAATTCGAGAAATCGGACTGGCTCGGATACTCCGGAGCCGAAGATTTTAAAACCGGGGAAGAACCCTTTATCTCCGAAATAGAAGGGATAAGCCTTTACCCCGATAAAAACGTCTTTACGGTAGATATTATCGGAGATAAAAGCGGAATAGAAGTTTTCCTTTACGAAGAAGACTATACCCAGGACGAAGAGGACTTATTAGAAGAAACCTATTTTCTATCCTTAGACTCCTCTTATTCCACTATCCTTCTTACCGCTTTCTTAATTCCAAAAGATTTCGAGATTTCGGAATTAGAGGAATTAGGCTTTAAGAAAGTCTAAAGGTTTTAGGATTTAGGCCCGGAGTCCGGGCCTATTCCTTAAGCCTTTATCGGCTTAGATCGAAAAGAGGAAAGCTAAAACTTTTTCGAGCTTTCCTAAAATCTCATTTAGCTTCAGTAGAATCTTTTCGAGATTTCCTTGAGAAGTCTCGACCTTTCTTCGAGGGATTTCTATGCCCTCTCTATATGGATCAGTCCGTGAGTTTTCCGTATACCTCTAAGCCCGTAAGTTTTTAGAGGTATACACTTTAACGTATAAGTTTTAGCCCGTGAGTTTTTTTATAAACCTTAAAACTGCTTAGGAGGTAGTAAATGTTAAAAAGTAAAATGCGAGTTGTCTTGGAAGAAATCATAGAGCATAAAAAGAAATGCTCGAATGTCACTCGAAAGGGAAAGATAATCCACAAATCAAAGAGTTATTTGATCGCACTTCAGCAGAAATAACTGTTTTTGAATCAGTCTTGAGCGCACTATCCGATAATGACGCCATGTTAAAAACTTATCTGCCTCAGCATTCTGCTTATTAAGCTTTGCGCCAAAAGCCTAAACCTTTTAGGCTTTTGGTGGAGTGCTTAAATAGACTTCTCACCAGACCTTTCATAGTATCTGGTACCCTCTTCCTATTTTTATAGGAGAAGCCACACCTCAACACAGGTAGACCTATTGCTATGGCCTATACAAATCAATCCGTATATACATTTTAGCCTATAAGTTTTCAAGCGTGAGTATATACATTTCAACCTATAACTTTTTAACTATGGAGGTAGTGAAATGAACAAGATTGAAAAATACATGGAAGAGATCAAAATCAAAAAAGAGAAGTTCAAAGAATATCGGGAAACCGTATTGAAGCCTAAGAGTACTGAAGACCTGGTGAAGATCAGGGAAGCATTTATTGCATTAAGATTCTTCACCGAGCTTTGGGAAGAATGCAAAGAGCTATACTTTATTGATGCCGTCGTATGTGATGAGATATTTAAAAGGAGGCATCCTGAGCGGTATGCAGAGGTAAATGATAATAGGCCTGAACCTAAAACCAAAAAGTGTCACCACCAAATATCATTAGATATCCGCTGTAAAGACTGTGAGAAGGAAGCATCAGCTTCTGGTGCTATTGTATTTAATAATTAAATTTAAGCTTTGCGAGTTTGACCAGTTGGATACTGGTCATTCTTGGAGGACTTAAATCTAAAACAGGAGGTGATTGACTATTAAAACACTCTTCGAGAAAGGTGTGGCCCTATTTCTGGCTTTTGTGATAGGAATGTTTGTTGGTTATATCTGGAATAACAGGCATAACCTATATCAAAATCCACAGCAATATCCAACTATACAAGTGGAGGTAGAAAGTGATTAAAATTGCTAAAGACGCAGTACGTGAGCTTCTGGAGTCAAGTCATGGTCTAATGCTAACTGTTAGCTTCCATAAAAGAAATGGAGATTACAGAGAACTAAATGGCAGACTTTTCGTCAAGAAAGGAGTCAAAGGCACAGGGGAAGTCCCAAAGCACCTTCTCACTATTTGGGACACTGGCGTACAGGATCATCGGCGTATCATTCCTGAAAATATGAAGACAATCCATATGGAGGGAAAGGAATACAAAGTGGTATAATGTTAATATCAGATGATAACATAAGACAAATTATATCCAATTACCAAGAAGCTAATTGTAATTGGCTTTCTGGTCCTATGGCTAACCTTAACCTATTTGTTGGCCTTTTATCGGAAACCAGCGGACAAGTTTGTGATGGATGCGGAATAAAAGAAAATTGCACGCCAGTCACCTTTTCTAAAGTATCTATATCTGATATAAGTACCACCCTTCAATCTATCCCCCATACTAAAACCAATGCTGAGCTTGCTCAAGAACTTGGTATATCAAAAAGGCAAGTGGCCAAAAGAAGGAAGAGAGGTGAACTATAATAAATGGAAAGAGTTAAGCTCCTTGAATGGCCTGGTGATGATATGCCTGTAAAAGTTCCTGAATCCTTTTTTAAGCCAGAAGACAACGGAAAGCCTGATATACTTCTCAAAGATGTAGAAGAGGAGTTTCTTGATGGCCGCAGAATCTGGTACCCTGACGAAGATTGGCCAGGAAAGGATTTAACAGGATATGGTATAAACCGATCAAGGCATATTCCACCAGGATCATTTATTCAGTGTGAAAAATCAGAAGCTGGATATCTTGAAATGGTTCGATGCTATCAGCACTACGAGAACGGAGATTGTGAATGTAAAGTCATGGACCTTATTTCACAAATTACTATAAGGCCCAGGACAAGTATCCAACTGAAACCGGAAACATCTACACGAGTAGAACTAATATAGGAGGGATTATGAGATTAATCTTAGCAACAAATAATGGCCTTGTTATTCAAGAATGGGATGACATCGAAGAAAGAATTTGTGGTGTCCCAGATTCAGATATCAGTGATGATCTAAACAAGGCAGTGGCCCAGGCTACACTAAGAGGTGATGTTAAAGTCACCCACCACAGAAAGCACGATGAGGTCATGGGATTAGATTATGTGTCATGGAAGGAGGTGCCTGTAGATTAAGGAGGTGCCTGTAGATTGATGATTGCGGATTGACCAGGTTATGCCTGGTCATTCTGGATTTATTAATCCAAATACTAATAAGGAGGTAGTACATGTTAAAAGTGGTCGTAGTTGAGCCTGTGTGGTTCCCAGATTTTATTACCAGGAAGATACCAGAGCAAACATTAGAAGGTTATTCAAAAGATGGCGTGCTCATTCTTCAGGGACAAACCTACAGCACCACAAGAAAGTCATCGTGGTATATCTCTGAAGCTGTGCCTGATAAGAAGTCTGACGTTGGCTATCGGATGAGGCCTTTAACAGTCCTGGGACCTGGTATGGAAAAAGCCATTGACTTCATGAAAACCTTTAAAAGGAAGGGAAGGTAAATGATACCTGTTTATAAACAGCAAACTTGTACTATTTGTGGCAAAACATTCAGGATTGTAGTTGGCTCAGTCCACAACAAAGAGAAAATATGCACTGATTGCCAAACTAACAAAGTGTGGAGTGAACAAAAAGAAAAGGAGGGAAATTAATATGCCCTGCTGGGAAGTGAGGACTATCCAAATTGCCTTTCAGGCAAAACACAAAGACCTTTTACAGAAGGCCATCGACAGGGTGGGATTTGATAAATCAGTCCGAATTGACGGAGATTACCTAAAATTTGGTTATACTCGAATCCCTTTAGATGGTACACCCACAGAAGTAGATCAACAGCTTTCTCAAACACTCAATACTCTTAAGCGCAACTATTCAGAAGTATGTATTGAGGAAGTGGCCAGGAAAAAGAAGTGGGCCCTGAGAAAAAAGAATTCTCAATCCATGAAGTTAGTGAGGTATTAATTATGCCTGATATTCTTGATATTAAAATAGAAGATGATGGCACAGTAAGTATCACCACCGATAAGATATCAGATGCTCGTCACTTATCGGCTGACGATATCCTTACTGACTTAGAAGATATGCTGGGTGGACCTTCTTCCGTAGTGAAGAGAGATCACAAGCGGCATGTAAGATTACACAGACACCAGAAAGCTTAACAATTTAATTGGAGGTAGTAAAGTATGAATAAGTGTACTGAGGAACTATTACTGAGGTTCAGGGCTGGATATGGACTCTTTTGGATCCAGACTGCTGAAACTCTTAGGGCTCAAGAAGATATCTATGAAGCCATAAAAGACTTTAAAGCTTATCAGATTGAGGTAAAAAGATGGGACAGTTCAGATGAACCTGATCCCTTTGTTCCATTAAACTGGTTGAATGAAAAGAAAGACTCTGCTGTAACTATCTGCCTTAATTTCAATTGGTATCTGAAAGACTTGGATCAAGTCCAGAAGGATGTAGTTCAAACTCTTCAAAGAATGTCCTCTGAACTCGAAAGCTCTAAAAAAGCATTGGTTGTAATTACTCCATACTCACTGGGTGAAGCGTGTCCGATAGAGCTTCAGCCGTTATTTACTTCTATTGATTTTTCTCTTCCTGAAACAGAAGAGATTGAAAACCTTTTAGAGCATACTGTGGAAGTGATTGGAGGTATGTATAATACTGAGAAGAAATTCAAGCCTCCCACTAAAGAGGAAGCAACGGCCATAGTATCTGCGGCCAAAGGTATGGCGGCCAAAGAAATGGAAAATGCTTTCTATCTTTCAACAGTTAAGAAAGGAAAGATCAGCCCACAGATTGTTCAGGATATGAAGGCAGAAGTCCTAAAGGCAGAAGCTGGACTCGAATACAGCCAGTTCGCTGAAACCTTTGAAAACCTTAAAGGTTATAGTGTCTTGAAAGAATTCTGCTCAGGTACTATTAACAGTCCACTCTCTAAAGGCATCCTTCTTATCGGCCCACCAGGAACTGGCAAATCTCATTTTGCCAAGTGTCTGGGAAATGAAACTGGACTTCCTATGCTATCCTTTGAAATGGGATCAGTATTTGGAAGTCTGGTTGGTGAGTCCGAAAGTAAAATGAGAAGGATTATATCTATCATCACTGCCATGCGCCCTTGTATTGTCTTCGTGGATGAAATAGAAAAAGGATTAGCTGGGGCTGGTTCGAGTCAGACCAGTGATGGTGGTACAACTCAAAGAACTATGGCTCAGTGGCTTAAGTTTATGAGCGATAGACCTGACGGTATTTACATCGTGGCTACCTGTAACCAGATCGAAAGTATGCCGCCTGAATATTTGAGGGCAGAGCGTTGGGATACAGCACCCTTTTTCGTGGACCTTCCGAATGAAGAAGAGATAAGGGCCATCTTTGAGTATTATCTCAAATACTACGATATTCCTCAATCATCGAAAAAGACAATTCCTACCCTTAACACTTTAGAGGGGTGGTCTGGGGCAGAGTTAAAAGCATTGTGTCGGATTAGTAAGATGATGAATATCACTCCTTTAGCGGCCAAAGAATATGTGGTGCCTATATCTCAGACCATGGATGTTGAAATTGCCCGCTTAAGAAAATGGGCTGATGGTAGAGCTATAATGGCTTCAAGTGACAAGATAAAAACAGTGAAGTCTAAAGTAAGAGCAGTCAAATTATAATCTTAAAACCTTTTAGAAGGGCCAAAGTGAGGTATTGGCCCTTCCATAAAGGCTTTAAGCCATAAAGCCTTTAAATACTAATAGGAGGTAGCATATGGCAAAAAGAATTAGAAGAAAGGAAACAGCACCTGTTGATCAAGAGTATGGTAATCAGATCGTTGCTCGTGCTCTAAAGGAAGGGTGTCTGCTTCGTGTTAGAACCACAGGTTGGGGTAACAACGTGGTTCTAAGGGTTGATGAGCTTGGTACTTTGCCCAAGGATATTGTCAAGGCTACAAAACCTTTAATAGCTAAAACTGCGCTGGATGAGGTAGAGTCCATAAGGGCTCAGGCCTCTAACTGGCCTTACAAAAATTGTCTTCCATGGATTGATGATGGCATCCACTTCATTCCTAAGAGTAGGATTGAAGAGGGTGTTGCTTACTTAGATCAAAAGGCAATTGACCAGGTAGCAGCAGTTGAGAGATTGATTGAAGGCTATGAAGACGAAAAGGCTAAAATGAAGGCAAGAATTCTTGAAGCCAAAGAAAAGGGCTCAACAGTAATCTTTGAAGAGGACAGATACCCAGTAGCAGAGGAACTTCGCAGGAAATGGTCGATCACTTATAGCCTTTTCCACCTACAAGTTCCAGATGGTACCGGAGTATTGTCAAAGGAGCAATATGAGCAGGAGAAATCTAAACTCATAAGCTCAATGGTAGAGGCATCTGAAGTTGGTATCCTTACACTTCGTAAAGCCTTCACTGAAATGGTTGTTACTCTCAGGGATAGACTGGAGAAGGGTGAAAGGTTTAATAAGCAGATCGTGACCAACCTTCAGGATTTTATGGATGGCTTCAAAACTATGAACGTCTGGGATGATGAATCCCTGGGTGAACTTATTGAGAGGTGTAAGTATTACCTTGACGGCGTGGACCCAGTAGACCTCCGTGATGATGACGAGTTTGCTTCTGCAATAGCTCGTCAAATGGACGAAGTGGTGACTGGAATTAAAAGTCTGGAAGATGAGAAATTAAACCGGACACTAATGCTATAAAGGATAATCAAAATGGCAGATCGAATTCCAGCCTTTAATTTTAGGCCATTAATATTAAAGGAAGCATTAAGGTGTTTCTCAAGATTAAAATCAGGATCAATTCATTCAATGGAAGACTTAATTCAAGAAGGTGAAGCACAAGTCTTATTAGCCCTATATGAATTTGATCCTGAGCGGGAAAACGCCTCTCTTCCTGGTTTAGTAAAGATGTCACTTATTAATCTCTATCACCATATACTAAAACTTGACTCAAAAAGAGTTGAAAGTGCTCCCACTCTTAGGGAACTGGTGAATGAGGGTGTTGCTGGACATTATCCCAGCCCAGAGCGAATGGCCATTATCAAACAAGGTGTAGATGCTCTGGACATTATCGCTCCTGAGATTATAGATATCTTAAGAACCGAAATTGGATGGCCTAAAGCATTGCTTTACACCTATAACCAGCAAGAAGCTTTGAAAAGCAAGAAAAACAGGTCAACTAACCTACCGAAATCACTCATAGAATCTTTTTTTAAAATAAATCGTGATAAGTTGTGGGCTTTGTACTATTATATAACAGAAGACAAAGGCCCAGTACCAAATTTATTAACACTCAAACTAATCCGAAATGGAGGAAATGTAAAAATGGCAAATCGAAAAGAGTTATTGGAGTATGCAAAAGAATTGGGATTTAAGGTCCCAAAGAAAACCACGGATGATCAACTGTCCAAACTTATCATCCAAAAGGCCAACACCATTCCTGAAAGTAAGGAAAAGGCAAAGAAGGGCTATGATGGCCCTGTCTGGACAGACCTGAGCGAAAAAGGTTGTCAAGCTTTTGTAAATGCGGCCAACGAAGTGGCTAACAAGGCCAAAGGCGGCCAAAAGCAAAAGAAAACAAAGCTTCCTGAAAAGGAAAAAAAGGCCAAAGCCAGCCCAAAGGCTAAAGCCGAACCTGGCGCACACGCCATCAACCAAATCAAATCCATAAAGAAAAAGATGGTCGAAAGCAAAATGCCTTACCAAGAAGGCAGCAATTCTGACGCCATATGGCGAGCAACGAAGGACACGAAATCCAAAAAGGGCCAGGACAAGGAGGCCATAGTTAAAAAGTCCACCACAATCATCGGAAAGGAAAAGATCAAATGCAGTAATATTCCTGCTCGTGTGAATACAGTCCTCAAAACTTTACTCGAAGCCAATGTCATCAAGGAAGATGACGGCATGTTTACAGTGGCGTGATGGGTAACACCGGATCACTACTAATTAAAGCTATTGCAGTTTATATCCTTTTCAGGATGGCAGGGCTGGACCTTCTTGAGATCATCAAGGCACCCATCGGCCTCCTGAAATAACTGGGCGAACATTCTCACGCCCACTACCTCCTGGGGCACCCTGTGAAGGGTGCCTCTTTTTTTTTGCTTAAATTTTTTGATTATTCCACTCTTCAATAGCCAGGAGGTGATCAAGATATCTCAAATTGCCTTCTACCTCTAAAGTCTTGCCTCTGTGTCCGCAGTCTTGACACACCACTCTGGTTGAACCTTCTTCAACCAAAAGATAAGGCTTACCATTACACCTGGGGCATCGAATATAATCCCACTCTGACATCACACCCTTTGGGCTGATTGATAATAGTAGGATATTTCTTTAGCAGTTAAGCTGGCTGGGTCAGACTCCTCTGGTAGGTCCGCTATCTTTACTGATCCGACTATAAATGTCAACTCATCAGCCAGCATTTGTGCTTCTACACCTCCGTCACCATCGAACATTATCGTTACACTATCTAAGTTCAACCGTGAGAAAATAGGAAGCTGATGCTGACTGAAAGACTTCGTAAAAATAGCTACACAATTCAGTCCAGCTTCTTGAACTCTCCAACAATCGAATATCCCTTCAACAACGACAATTTTTTTACTCTTTATCTCATCAATACCGTAAAGTATCTCTTTCTTAGGTATTGGCACCTCTACCTCTGGAGCGTAGAGGTGCTTTAACTGGTCTCCTGTGTAATCCCTTCCATAATAGTTCACCAGCTTTCCTTCCAAATATATGGGCACTATCACCCTGCCGCCCATTCGATCATCCCTGACATTATACTTTACACCATACTTCATTATGGCCGGCTTAAAAAACCTTCTCTTTATAGTCAGATATCCCATTGCCAACGGCCATTCTGGGTCCTTTTCCCTTTTAGGGATCAAATCATAAGTAAAATCTGGGAAATTCAGTGCTTGAGAGTGTTGAAGTGTGGTTTTTAGGGCTTCAGGTGTGTCTTCGTATAGGTTCTCCCTTTTGAGGTGCCTTAAAAGCAGGATTATTTCTGGATAAGTTGCTCTCAATACTGTTTGAAGGAGGTTTTTAAGAGTTTGTCTATTCCTACATGCCCGGCAATGATATACTGACTTTTGTATATTGATAGCTCCGTGAAACCCCTCCTCTCGACAAGAGGGACAGCAGATATTGATTTCACCGGGCTGAACATTCTTGCCAGAAGTTTTGTAATCTATATCTGAGTTATCAAAAGCTTGTATAAGTCTGTCCAATTATATGAATCCATTTTCTATGGCTAACCATTCTGGTATCTGAAATTGAGTAGTACTTCCAATAAATGCCTCACTCTCATCATAAAAAATTTGACTTTTAGGCACCCACTCCTGATTGTCTCCGTCAGTAAGGGAAAAAGCTAAAGCAGTTTCATTCATTATTGTGAGGTCTAACTCAACATAGTCTTTTTCTATCTCATCCATAATATTACCTTGTACTTTGCTGACCGGCCCAATGTCCAGCCTGGTATCCAGCAGCAAATAATTCATACTGTGGATACCAATCTTCAGAGTGCTCTCCATAAGTTAAATAATCAACTCCATTTTCGTATTCAACAAATTTAAGATAAATAGTCTCAACAACAGGATACTCCATCTGATTTAAGATTCTTTCAGGCATCACACCCTCCTCCTTAGTTCTTTTAAAAGTTCATCAATAAGTCCACCCAAAAAATTTTTAGCAGTTTTGCTTTGATACATCAAGTGAACCATTTCTATTATAGCTTTTGCCATATCTTGTCCTGCTCGACTTGCTCTTGTCATACCTCCCCTCTCAATTGTTTTTTAAGTTTGCGTCTATCTATTACCTCTGAGAAAAAGCTCTTCCCAGCCATCAGACTCCAGTATATAGATTGCTCTACAGTCTTCTCTCCTATCAGATCGTAAAAATAGCAATGGCTATCTTGAGAGATTCTTCTGATGCGGCCTTCACATTGTATCCTTTCTCGAACTGAACCAGAGGTATTCCAAAATATACATATAGTCCCTTCAATCAAATCAATGGTATCACCTCCAGACTTAGGATGAGCTACCATAACTCGAACATCATCATTATTTTGAAACTTTTTTATTTCTACCTGTGGATTCTTCACAGCCCCATTCAACATAGTAAAGCCTATCTTGTTATTGAAAAGTAAGCCGGCAATTATTGTGGCATCATAAACATATTCATGAAACACTACAACTTTCGTTGCATATATGGCTGACTCTATTAAATCAGAGAAAGCCTCAAGCTTGGGATTCAAGCCTTTTATCTTTTCTATATTCCTTTCAACCTTTGTAAACTCTCCTGTTATCGGGTCTATACCAGAAGTCTTAATCATCTTAAAGCCTGAGCATATCTCTCTAAGGACGTGGAACTTATTTTCTAAGCCTCTTATCTTCCCTCCCATTTCCAAGATACCTTTAGAAGCAGCTTTGTATTCCTTTTTCTGCTGTGGAGTTAATTGATATATAATTCTCTCATAGCTTTTAGATGGCATGTCCTCACATTCATCATCTTTATATCGGATAGCATACCGCCACATCTTTCTTTCTATATCTGCCCGGCCATGCTCAGTAACCTTCCAATCAGGCCCAAACCAACCCTTATCTTCAAAATACTGCTCCCTAAAATCAGTGACTTTAGTTCCAAACGTCTCACCTCTATCTATTAAAACGTATTGAGGAAAAAGGTCCAAAAGAGTATCCCCTATGGGGGTTCCAGTAAGACAGAACCTCCTGTCAATCCTCATAGCCAAAGCTCTCGTTAATCTGTATATTAACGATAATGTAGAAGCACAAGCGTGAGACTCATCTATTATTATCCCATCAAATGTTTTAGAATATTTTTGAATCTTTCTATAATCAACAACCCACCTTTTCTTAGAATTCTTTTTCTCTAATGTTCCAAATAAAGCTCTCACACCATCATAATTTACAATAGTATATCCTGGTCTGTCTAAAGTATCTATCATCTGTTGAAGCTTCTGCTTCCCAGTACCCTCTAAGACCTGCCAGGGCCAATTCCTGGTATGCTTATCTACCTCCTCACCCATCTTCCACACACCTCTTTTTTGACAGATAAAGAGTACCCTGGTTTTTTCTGGATCACCTGTTAAGGAAAAGTAATCAAGAACAACTTTAGTCTTACCTACCCCCACATCAAGAGAGTTTAGAAGATGGTGATAAGCCATACAGCAGACTAATGTAACCAATTGATGCTTCCATGGCTTAGTTTTCAATTTTTTTGCGGCCGGAATAATACTATAAAGCTCCTTTATCGAAAGAGCCTTTACATCATTACAATTTCTCTCAGGTTTTCTTTTAGTTTTCTTTTTCATTGTACTTCTTCAATAGTACCATCCATGTCTTCAAGAATTCTACCAATATCAACAAGCCGACCTTTTAAACTTACAAAAGTTTCTCCTATTTTTTCTTTTGTTGCTTTATTATAACCAACCTCCTGATTCTCTTTTTTACACTTCCCACAAAATTCTGTAGTAATATTCATACTAAAGCCATAAGGTTGTGAAGTTTTAGCTTTTAATACCTCACCACAAGTACAAATTACTTTAATATCCATTTCCACAATCGCCTCCTTTATTCTTTTTCATCATCTAATTGATAATAATGACTAATTGGATTAGCCCACCAAGCTATTTTTAATAGCTCAGACGCCTTAACTGGTTTTGCCCCCAAGCGCACCGCCCTTTTCTTCATCCTTCTGGTTGTCAAGTCGTAGTGAGGGTGGTATCTTTTTAGGCTCTCTGCCTCATGATACCACCCTCTCTTTAGGCCAAGCTTTTTGGCAAATTCGTGGGTCTTCTCCTCTGACTCTGTACTGACCATATGGCCCATTGTATCAAGGATTATCACCAGTTCACTCCTTTTATGCAACTTTAATAGCTCTAATATTGTCTCTAAGTCTACTCCTGTACTGTTTTTCATTCATTGGAACTAAAGCTAATACATGCCCAATATCTTTGTATGTACTAAGAGCTTTAGTCCGTATGTCAGTATCAGGATGGTCATAACCAATCACCTGTAATGCTAAACATAAGTGATGAATTACATGACCGGGAAGAGCATCAATGACTGCTGGATTTTGATGTTCCATTTCTTTGATGGTCATAAAGTCTACATTTTGCATGAAGTTTTTCGTCGGGTCTGCGTTGATTAGGACGATGCTCCTAATGAATCTTATTAGAGGTTTTAACTCCTTAGACATACCTACATCAGGGCCCCTCAATGCCATTAGCATAACAGTTTGCTTCTTGACGGACAATTCGTCCATCCATTCTTGAAGTGCTTGGTTCATTTCATTTCTCCCATTTTAATAAATTGTGAATAGAAGCTCTTTTCTTTTGCCGCCTGAGCTTTCGCTTCATTTCCCGCATCATCTTTCCTTTAGGAACTCTATATGTTTTTCCATCTATTGAAACGAGCATTGTATGACTTTTCCCCATAGGAAGCTTGGTTTGGAAATTGTATATCTCCGATGGCTTTAATACTCTTCCACCCGGTATTGTTATAACCTTATGCTTTACCTTGTGCCGCTCAATTGGTTCACCCCACACATCCACTATCACCTTCTTAGAGGTTTCACTGAGAATTGCCCCCACCTCTCTTTTGTCATATAGATTAAACTCAGCTACTTTTAGCATTATTTTCTCCTAAGCATTATCATTCCTTTCATCATAAGAATGGTGGATATTATTAGCGTAATCAAAAAAGATACACCAATAAATATTTCAGTAATTGTAAGCTTTTGGCTTAAGACAAACAAGAGAACTATCATCAATATATAATACGGAACAAAACAAGATATCCCAATTAGTTTTTTCATCACTTCTCCTTTATCGGGCCTTACGCCATTGACCCTTAAATCTATCCAATGGAAAAAAGTCTCCTCCAGACGCATTTCTGGCTGATAAAAAATTAAATTCTTTATTTATAACGACCTCCATCATTTGCTCCTTGTTTTGTTTTTCCGTTTTTAACCACCACCACCCCAGCTCTGTCGGCGGCTCGGACGTGGGGGGGTTGGGCGTGATCACCCTGAATTGGCACATAAAGTCTACAAATAACACCCCGAGGTAAATTAAGCGTACAATTAGGAATACTACAATTTATACACATTTTACTCATCACTTCTCCTTAATCTCCTCTTTAACTGCTTGCTCAATAGCAGCTAATATTATTTGTCCTAATTCGGGGGTTACAATAATATCAACAGGTATATCCAATTTAAAAACTTGAGGTGTTTGGTCAACTGTGCCATCTGAAAAATGGACAGTTCCTATAAAGCCAATTGCAATTGAAATACGAGTACACTCTATATCAGCGGGAGTAATCTTTTTTATCGGCTTCTGAGTTGGTATACCAGAATAACTAATAATTTTAGACATCTTTATCTCCAAATATCTCGTTAGCTTTATCAATCATTTCATCATAAATATCAAGAATATATCTTCCAGACTGAAGACAGGTTTGTGCCCGGCTTAAGTCTCTCTTTATCCAAAGGCGCATACCTTCTCTACTATCCCGGCTTTTAAATAGCCAAATTCTGGCATAACCTTTTTTTGATTCCTCTGGAGTAACATTAATACTTAAACCATGAGTTGCTTTTTGGAGCTTACCTATATTCCACGCCACGTGTTGTTTATCAATCCAATATTTCTCTCCACCCAACCTATTACTTTGAGTTGTTCCTATTATTGCTAAGTCTCTACTCTTAGCTATATTGGCTAAATATTGATAGACAGCCGTATTTTTTTCTTGTTCACCATCATGCCTTCCTGGTGGAGGGCCATAATCATCTGGAGAATCTACAATAATCAAATCAACCTTCTTACCAGACCTATCTTCTTGTCTATCAGCAGCATCAATAATTGTAACTATACTTCTTGTCTGCTCTTCGTCATTGATAATATGAATGTCGGCATTCTTAATTATAGCACTCCTGGCCTTTTCCTGTATCTTTACAGGAAGTCTTGAAAGTTGTTCTACCGTAACCCCGCCGAAAGATTGGAGATATCGATCCCTCACTTGCTCTTCTGCCATCTCAGAGGAAGCGTGCACTACACTACTCCCAAACCTTGCCGCCATCTTACCTAAGTGAACTGCCATCATACTCTTTCCTGAACCAGTCCACCCCACTATGACTAAAAAATTTCCCGGCCTAATACCTCCATTCATATTATAATCAAGGTGTGGAGCGTTCATCTTAGTGATGAAACTTTTCCTTTCTTCATAACTATATGAATCCAAAATATTTGTCAACGGGGCATCCGAAAGCTCTGCCCCTCTAACTACTGCATCACGAAGTACAATCATAAGATCATCAGGATTTATTTTATCCCTGGCAAGAATAGTCGAAAGCTCTCTCACAGTCTGCTCAGCCACCATTAACTTGGCAAAATTTGAGACACGCAAAAGTAACACCTGACTCTTTGGAGTTTTTTTCTTGAAAGCTTTCTGGCAGTAGGTAGTATACATCTCAAGATTTTTCTCCAGAAGGTGCCCCTCTGTAACTGCATATTCAAAAAAATCCTGAAGATATTCCTTACCCGGAGAAATGCCTGTCTTTTCAAAATATGAAAATAATGCCGCCACTAAATCCTTCCTCACTCTCGAAATAAAAACATCAACTGGGAGCCTCCTGTAAATTGCCGAAAGAAAATCAGAGTCAATTAGCATCAAATGTATAAATCTATCCTGGTCGTTACTTGATAAGTCTTGTTGAAGTTCCAACTCTTACTCCTATTCCAAATTTCACGATGTTGGATTGAGCTTTAATCCCTCCTCAAGCATATCAGCTATAACTGACAAATATCCTGCTATACCTATCAGTGTTGTCACAGTTATCATACCCACCACACCTTGAGGATCGTTGAGACTCTTAACCTTTTCCAGCTCCTTTATTGTGTCACCAAGTTCTGTTAGGCACTCTTCTATTCCGTCAAGTCTCTCTCGACATGTTTTTGGCATCACTTACCTCCATCATCTTTGCATGTTGTTTACAATACAATTTATCTTTGCCATGGCCTCTTTTTCTTAAACACTGATAGGAAATCCAGCCGTCACCTCTCACTTCTTTAATACAGCGATCAAAATCTTCCTTTGTACCTCTCTCATTCCCTGCCCACCGGCCATAAATTCTTGGCTTAATTAACTCAACCCTCTTCATTCAAAATCTCCTTCATCCAAGGCTCTCCATCATCGCCTTGAGTTATCTCCATGTCAGTTAATTGCTCTTCTCTTGTCCAATATTCCAAGCTGTTGTCTTCCTCCCACTTGATTATCCAAGAATCAAAGGCAAGTCTGTTTGTTGGACTTGGACTAATTTGGAGAGGGTTAAGTAGAGAATTCCAATGCTGGGCTCTCTCATAGATGCTGATCAAGTAATCTCTCAAGACAGCTCTAAATTGTCGAGTAGACTTGTTTTCCTTGATCAAGTTGAATGAATAGAAAATTACCTTATCAAAAACTTTCTGATGAGTGGGGTCTCTTTGCAGGCTATATCTTGCCAAGTCCCTGGCTTTCTTGTCATAATATTTTTCCTCAAGAGAAATCATAATTCTGACGACAAGCTTCCTGAGTTCTTCCATTGTCCACTCAGGTGGAATTATTGTTTCAAGAGAGCCTGTATTTTCAGTGTCAATTCGTCTCATGGTAAAGGTTTTCTTTTCTTTCCCCCCTGAAACCCCCCTATCTTATCTTTCTAAACTCTCCGTAATATATATTCTTTAGAATATATATTACTTCGAGGCCCCCGTCAACGGGTGGTTGACTTGGGCCTTATTTTCTGTGTTCTTTTTCTCCTGATTTCTTAGAATTTCAGCCCTAATTTTCATTAAAATTTTACCTAAATGGTTGTGGCCTTCTCCTGTTTTAGTATCTATTCCCCAGAAAGTATCGTGCCACCAGTTTCCTTCTTGAAGCTCCTGATCTCTCGTAGCCAGGAGTAGCTTTTTCAACCTTGGAATTCGAAATTTTCTTATTATTAAATCTTCCATTATAGAAATTTTTATATCTTCCCAATCAGGTCTTAAAGTAGCATTTCGCCCTCTCATTTTTGCTATTGCAGGAGTCACAGCTAACCTAATTGATTTCTGCTGTTTTTCATCTAAAGTCTTCTGGGCTTGAAAGGCGTGCTCAACTGTAGGGTATGCAAATCCATTCAATTCTATCCAACTTGAATAAAAATTAGAAAGAAACTCATATTCACCTTTAAATTCTTTAATCATAATTTTAAAATCTGGAGAGTGATTAAGCCCTCCAGAATCCCCTTTTCTGTTTTATTTTTTACGGGGTAACAAAAGATTACTTTTGCTTTTAAGTCGAGGGTTTTCTATATGTCAAGGTTTACATTAGAATCCTCCTTGTACCAGTAAGGTTAAGTAGCTTTAAATAAAATTAATAATACATTGAACAGAACTATTTTCTGTCCTTCTACTATATAGTAGTAAAGCAAGTCCTAAAATATTAAAATATTTTTTAGAGCAATGAATACAAGCTATCTTTCAGGACTTAACTATCTAAAATAATTAGAGAATATTTTTTTTAAAAATAATTAGAAATATTAGGGGATTTTTTACTATTATATAGTAGAGAAGGAAAAGGGAATGACACAGCAAAAGTCTGAGGAAATTAGTAAGCCTGATTTATTAATCTTTGATGGTAGTCAATTGGCATATGCCTCAGGCTATAAGAACCAGAACTTGGTTTACAAGCAGTATCGCACAGGTATATTATATGGTGTATTGACTACCATCCTTTCAATCTATGAAAAATTTCCAGCCAAAGAAGTTCATATCGCTTGGGATAGCTTAGAATTTAACTTGAGAAAGATTTTTGATTCTGAATATAAATCTAATCGGATTTATAATGAGGAAAGATTAAAATTGGTAGAAGATATTACTTCACAAATTCCTCTTTTAAGACATGGAAGCCAGCTTATAGGAATATACAATTGGGAATTTCCCGGCTTTGAAGCTGATGACATTATGCATATTCTTGCTCACCTTGATAAGGAAAAGAGATCAGTTATAGTGACTACTGATGGCGATCTTTTACAATCTATTTCTAAGAGTGTGAGTATTTATGATCAAAGAAAAAAGATAGAGATAGGATTAAAAGAGTTTCAGGAAAAATATAAAATACAACCTAAAGATTGGGCCTTAGTAAAGGCTATCGGTGGGTGTTCTTCTGATAATGTCAAAGGCATAAAGGGTGTTTCTTCTGATACTGCCCTTAAATTTGTAAGAGGAGAAGAGATAAGAGATCACCAATTTGAAAAAATAGGCTCAGATAAAGGAATAGCAACCATTGCCCATTGTTTAACCTTAGTCAAGCTCCCTTATAGAGTTGTTGTTGATGATTATGAAGAGGTACTTTTAGTATTTGGAAAGAGTTTTCTCAGTAGAAAGTCATCGACAGTAGACTTAGATGCCTTTATAATGTTTTGCCGGAGATATGGCATGCAATCCTTTCTTCATGCTAATGACAAAAAAATGAAGACAATAAAAAGGATGATCGAAAATAGTAAGCAATAAGGAGGTGGCACGTTATGATAATTTTGTGGATGATAGCAATAGCCATGGCAATAACCAGCATAATAAATGCACTTCAGACGATTTAAGGTGATTGAAAATGCAGCAGATTAAAATGTTCGCTGTACAAACGGCTACTGATCTTAAGGTTGATCGAATTGTCAAAGAGCCACAGATGTTAAAACGCATCAACCAAAATTTGGCCGACCTTAATGTATCCTCTCATGACGTCATTTCGATAACGCACATGAGTTGCTATCTTGAAAATGAGATTCAAGTTTGGTATTGGGGTAAAAAAGATGTTTGAAGCAATACAAACCTTGGTGATAATCGGATTAGGAGTTCTTTATTTGTGGCACCTAATAAAAATGCATTAATCAAAGACGGCGGTGGCGAGAAAGTAGACGCAAGGGTTGATGGAATACCCACCGATAAGACCCTGGTTGTGATTAAGCGTGAGGTTATCGGCCAGAGCGTAAAACAACCGTACAGGTTCGAATCCTGTCCGCCGTCAACAAATTTAATGGAGGATAGAATGGAAGTAGATTTTTTGATCATAGGTGGCGGATTGTCTGGACTAATGGCAGCGGCTTATTTTAAAGAACTGGGACAAAATAAGGTAGTTGTCGTTGAGTCTAAAGAGCAAAGCCAAGCTGGACTGTCTCAGCACAAAGCAGTAATGAGATTAAGGACTCCAGCAGTGGCAGAGCTTCTTGGGCTTAAAACAGAAAAGATATTAGTTCAGAAAGCAGTATACACTGAGCCAATGGGACTAAAGACTGAGCCAAGTATCCGGGATGCCAATATATACTCTCAAAAGGTAGCAGGAATTATAAGCCCCAGATCAATTGGGAATCTTGGTGAAGTTGAAAGATATAGGATTAAATATCATCCTCACCATGTAGCCAATCACATACCAACTCAAGCTGATGTTTTGTATACTTCTTTGGTAACCAATATTAATGCTACTAAAAGATCAGCAGTAGTCAAAATATTCAATACAACTACCAAAGAGGAAAGCTTTATAGATATAAATTATCAATACTGTATAAGTACACTTCCTTTATTCAAGATTGCCAGCATCATATCTCCTTCAATAAACTCAAACTTTCAGTGTAAACACAACCCAATACAGACTAAAGCAATCCACCTTCCTGATCTTCCTATGGATCAAGGACTTGAGCAGACAGTTTATATAGCCAGGGAAACGCCCGTGTATCGGATTACTCTCAGGCCAGCTATAAAATTTATAACAAAGAATGTTGGATATAAAGTCTTGGGATCAGAGCTTATAATAGAAAGTATGGAAGGGTTTAGTTCAAATTTCCATAGAACAGTTACTCCAATAGTCCGTAATTGCTTTGGAGTCGAACTTCGGGATCATGAATATACTTCAACAGATTCTTGTCAACCATACGGTAAATTGACTCCAATTAGTGATGATAAGGCCAGGAGGGCGGCAATCTTTTCATTGACACAGGAAGGGGCTATATACTCTCTTGGCCGGCATGCTATCTGGAAATCAATAACAGCAGATAACGTACTTGTTCATCTTAAAAGGATCAGTAAGATGCTTGATACTGATGAGATAGTACGGAAATCTAAAAGTAAATCAATGGAGGCAAAAGATGAAGGTTGATCTAATTCACTATACACCTGATGCAGAAGCTATGCTTATCTTTACGAAGAACACCCGGAAAGAGCTTAATGCTGGAGATTTTGAAAAGATAAAAGGCTGGTCTTGGGAAAAACTTGAGCACGATATGGCCTATGTATTTGATACTATCCGGTCATCCTGGGAGTTTGTTGATTATGTTTTTCTTCTTTCTGATATAAGTCGGGCCTTTACTCATCAGATGGTACGACACCGGCATGCTTCATTTGCCCAGCAGACGATGAGAAGTGTTGAGATGAAAGATTTTGATTACTATACCCCTGATGGTATCTTAACAGCAGATTCAAATACTCCTGCCATGTATTATGATAATGCTATGGCTGATGCCCAAGAATGGTATGATAAATTGATAGAGCACGGAGCAGAAATAGAGGATGCCAGAGGTGTCCTTCCTACTAATATCTGTACTGCTATTTTAGTAAAGATGAATCTTCGAGCCTTCTCAGAAATGTGTAGTGTAAGGCTCTGTGTCCGGGCTCAAGGTGAAATGCAAGATGTTGTAAAGCTAATGAGAACAGAGGTGATGAAAGTTCACTCATGGGCAGAGGATATAACATTGCCTTATTGCGGTCAGAATGCCTCTTGTATTTTTCCCAGGTTTGATTGTCCAATTAAAAAGAAGGTTCTTGCTTTAAGAGCTGAGGAACTTGCTCAAATAAAGCGATTAGCAAAAATAAATTGGGGTATTTATTTACAAACGAAAGAAGCTTAATAGTTTGACTTATTAATTAAACAATTTAAATGGAGGACAAAATGGAAATTGGTACAAGAGTAAGAAACACAGAAACTGGTAAATTTGGTGTGATTGTTAGTGACATTTATGGGTGTTGTGATAATACAGAAGAGCCTGTAGTTTATGATGGCTCTACAGCTTTTTTAGGTACTGATAAAGGGATACTGGAGTCAGCCATAGGACCAAAGCCTGTTCCAGATGTGAGAAGGTGTGGAGCAGGCAAGGGAGCAGATTGTTGTATTTTTATTACAGTAGGAAAAGATGGTCCATGTTGTGAAAGGTTTACAAGTATGAGAGATACTCTCATACTTAAGACCAGGGATATGACTGCTCAGCGCAACCCTACAGAACCTTATCCAGAATGTATGAAGTTTGAATAGTTTGGCAAGCCAGGTGGAAAGTTGTGGTGGGTATTGTCCCTGGGGGCAAGGTAAGCTTGCCAATGGGCCCTGAGTTGGGGTTGTGATGCCATTTGTTTCGGAGTCATGACTGAAACTGTTATAGTAGAGCAACCCCATCGGCCCTAAAAAGGAGGAATTAATGACTTATAAGTGTCCATACTGTGGACTGGAATTAAAGTTTGATGAAGTAAAAAATAAGCTATCAACATATCGTAAGTGCAGCGGATACATAGCTGGTGAAAGGAACTGGAACCAGCATACTGGTGAATATTATGACAAGAAAGGTTGCGGGAAGATTTTCAGGATAAGCCGAACCGATGCTCCAAAGCTAATACTTACGAAAATTTACGAAGAGGAAACAGATGTCCAACAAATTGAAAGCTGACTTAGAGCTATATTATGAAGTTGTTGATGGTGTTATCTTTTCGGCATGGAAATATACATCATATCTCCCAGAAACAGCTTATGACGATATTGCCGATTCTATACACAAATTTATATCATCACCTGCTTCAATCGTATCTGTGTCCAAAATAGCCAAGGAGCTAATTAGAGGTATTTCTGTTAATTTGCCTGAGATTTCTTCACAAGCTCACGAAGTATTTAAACGGAAGAATGAGGAGTATGGAGGACTATGGAGGGATGCTGGGGCTGTTGGAGCAGCAGTAGAAATGCTTCAAAAGATGGCCCGGTTAAAAAATGATAAGACTAATTGTGATGCCACTATTGATCTTTTTAATTATGCCGTGATCTTCCTAATGTGTGTCCAAGTTAATAGAATTAAACCAGAGAGAGAAACTGAGGCTATTGTAGATGGATCAGAAGTTGACACAAGTGAGTATGTCAGAGTTAGTACAAAAAAATATATCAAGAAAGTAGTGATGATAGACTTTGACGGAACTGTAGCTAAATATAAAGGTTGGAATGGTAAAGGGCCAGTAGCCCCTCTTGATCCTACTCATGGTTGTCTAAAAGCTTTAGAGGCTTTTAGAGAAGCAGGATGGTTTATTGTTATCAACTCTTGTAGAGGAGATGCTGAGTTGATAAAAGGATACATGGAAGTCCACAATTTACCTTATGATGAAGTTAATACCAGACCTCTTAACCAACTAACACACTCAGATAAACCCATAGCAGAACTTTATATTGACGATAGAGGATATCGTTTCTATGGCTCGTGGGAACCAATTATGATGGAATTAGAACAAGAACATCCATTTAAACCATGGTGGAAATAAGGAGGTATCATGGAAGTAAAAAAAAGAAAGAGCCCGGAACCAGAACAGATGCGCCTTGGCGACCTTGAAACAAAAACCCTGGTCGAATACCAAAGTCATACTTATGTAATTCTTTCAAGAAGTGGGTGTGGTGCTGGTATCATAATGAAGTGGGATGCAGATCATACAGTTCTTCTGAATCCAAAAGCAGGAAGCTTGAGGTCTGTTCTTAGTGATACGCTTGTCACTGTATTGAATGGCCTTCTTGAAGTTTGGGAATCAAGTTGTCCTAAAAACTTTTTAAAGGATGATTGCTTGGATTATTAAGTGAAATTTTTAAAATAAAGAGGAATTATGACTTGGAGAAAGAAAAACCTTGTAACAAATTCTGACGGCTCTGATACATATCTTTGTACAGAGTGCGGCCATACTCAGAAATATAAGGTGCTTGGAAGCGTTCCAGCATTTTGTCCTAAGTGCTCCTCAAAAAATGCTGTATTTGGAGGATGGTCTGATGCACCAGGGAAGTGCAGTTGGTGCAACGAAAAGTTAGTTCTCTGTCCAAGAGAGGGGCACCTAATAGCACCTTCTGGGTCTTAAAGAATGACGAGCGGGATTTATATGTTTGCCCAACTGGCTGTCCTGAAGAAGGGCCATCGGCAAAAGTAGGAGTGAAGAGAGTCAAATTAATATAATGAAACTTAAAACTAAGAGAGAACCTCAACCTTTTGTTCATCTCCACAACCATACTATGTATTCAGTATTAGATGGTTTTGGAAAATTAGACGAGTGGGCGAAGATAGCCCACTCAAAAGGATTTTCTCACTTAGGTATAACTAATCATGGAACCTTATATGAGACTTCTAAAGCTATTAAGGATTTTGAAAAGTACGGAATTAAGCCTATTTTCGGTTGCGAGCTTTATATAGTCCCCAATAGATTTCTAAAAGATAAAGATCACAGAAAGATGTATCACCTCACTACCTTAGTGAAAAATGAGACTGGTTACATAAACTTGATGAAGATTCTCACTTCTGCTAACTTAGAGGGATTCTATTACAAGCCAAGAGTTGATCCTGAGCTTATTCTTAATAACTGCAAGGGGCTATTCTTTATGACTGGGTGTGCCTCTACTGTCATCAACATGGATGGAGGTATAAATTTTATTCAAGACTTGGACAGATCAGATGCTGAAGGTGTATTCCTTGAAATCATGCCTCACGATATGGAAGAGCAAAAAGAATTAAATGCCAAAATTCTTGGAACAAAAAAATGGAACAAACTTCCTTTAGTGGCAACTAATGACTGTCACTATCCAGCCGAGCAACACACAATTACTCAGGAACTCTTACTTGCTATCCAGACTAATACTCGATGGAACAATCCTAAGAGGTGGAGATTTGAAATAGATGGCTTATATCTTAAGAGTTATAAAGAAATGATAGCCTCTTTCAAAGTCCAGGGAGTGGTCCCTGAGAATATTGTAGACTCAGCTTTAGAAATTACAAAGGATATAGCAGAGGAGTGTACCTATAAACCTACACAGCAACAGGTTTTCCTGCCACTACCACCGTCTTGTGAGGGAAAAGAGGACATAGACTCCTTTATAGAGCAAATAATGGTGGGGTGGGAAGATAGGGTGGAGCCAATAATCCAGGCGAACCTAAACTTGAGGCCTGAATATGAGTCCAGATTGCGGGAGGAAGTTACTCTCATAAGTAGCTTAGGATTTATTCGCTACTTCTTAATAGTCTGGGACTTGATCCATTGGTGTAGAAACAATAACATCATGGTCGGCCCTGGTCGGGGTTCGTCTGGAGGTTCCTTAGTTTGTTGGCTCTTATATATAACAGCTGTCAATCCAATAGAATATAATCTTTTATTTTCCCGGTTCATGTCTCCTGGTAGAATAGACTTACCTGACATTGATATGGACTTTGAAGGAAGAAGAAGGAATGATATAAGAAAATATCTTCAATCTACTTATGGTGAATTTCATGTAGCTGGCGTAAACTCTTTCATGAAAATAGCCGGTAAAGGAGCCATAAGAGATGTTGGCAGAATATTCAGCCTACCCTTTAATGATGTAAATAACGCTGCCAATGCTATTGTAACCCGGTCTGGTGGAGATGCTCGACAGGATTATTCAGTAGCAGATGCTCTCGCTACTTTTGAGGATGGAAAAAGATTCAAGAAAAAGTATCCTAAAGAGTCAAGATTAGCCTCTCAATTAGAGGGTACTGTCCGCTCAGTAGGGATGCATGCGGCTGGAATGGTTGTCTCTAAGAGAGATTTGAGAGATGGGACACAGGGCTATCTTGAAATGAGAAAGAGTACTCATGTAATAAATTGGGATAAGAAGGATGCCGAGCTTTGGGGCTTGATGAAGCTCGATGTTCTTGGACTTAATACTCTTACAATTCTTAAGGAGTGTGCTGAGTTAGTTGAAAGAAATCATGGAGTGAAAATAGATTATGAAAAGATACAGCCTAATGATCCAAAGATATTCTCTGAATTTTCTAAAGGTAATAATATAGGAACATTTCAATTTAGTTCAAAAGGGCTGAGAACATATACAAAAGAATTAGGAATAGATAAGTTTGATGATCTTGTTGCGGCCAATGCTTTATGGCGGCCTGGTACTCTTCGGAGCGGATTAACAGAAGAGTATGTTCTTCTCAAAAAAGGAGAGAAAACACCAGAATATATTCACCCTATCATGAAGGAAATAACAGGAGAAACATATGGTATAATATTATACCAGGAGCAAATTATGTATCTTCTTTACAATATGGCTGGGATAGGATGGCGGACAGTAGACACTATTAGAAAAGTAATGGGGAAGTCAGAGGGTGCTGAGGCTTTCATGAAACATGAGAAAGCTTTTATTGATGGGTGTGTTAAGAAAAAGACTCTTGATAAGGAGACAGCTAAAAAAGTATTTGATAAATTACGGCATTTTGGGAGCTACGGCTTCAACAGATCGCATTCTGTAGAATATTCTCTAATAGGATATTGGACTATGTGGGCTAAAGTATATTATCCTGCTGAGTTTTGTGCCGCCTCTTTAACATATCCCAGTGGAGATGATAAAAAAGAAGAAATGATCAAGGAAGCTAAAAGGCTTGGATTCTATTTAGTCCCACCTAAAGTAAATACTTCAACAGCTAATAACTGGGAAATTTTGAAAGATGGTAAGACACTGGTAATGCCCTTAACAGAAGTGAAAGGTATCGGGGCAAAGGTTGCTGAGAAAATAGTGAAAGAGAGAGAGGAATCACTTTTCGTTGACGTAGAAGATTTCCAGGAAAGAACAAGAACTAAAGGTAACATGGTAGCAGACTCTATTCGGGAAAAGCTTAATGTTGTTGGAGCTTTTGATGAAACAAAAAAAGAGTTTACTGATAAAGAATATAATAAGATGGCTGATTATTTTTCTTTTGATATTCGATTAGACCCAACCGCCCAATATAGAGCTTTAGGAGAAAGGTTAAAAGATAGTATAATTATATCAAAGTTATCTGAGGCCAAGCTTGGAAAAAGAAAGAAAGCCAAGGATAGAGATTGGCTATATTACTGGGGGGCGATGTCGGAAGTAAAGTTTAGCTATCGTGGATCAATAGGAGAGTCTGCAAAAGATTCAGCAGAAGTAGAGGTAACATCTGATGAGCATGGTAGTGTTTATGGTCTTTATGATGATGGCTCTGCTCACGGATTGATGTATTTCTCCAAGAAGCTGTATCACGAAGACAAAGATAGAATTGAGCATTGTGAGGGAGACTGGATGCTTGCTGAAGCTGCTCCTACTGGTGGCATAACGGCTATGGTTGCCAGAGATAAATGGTTCGGAGAGGACTTATTAAAAGGAGAGTTTGGCAATTTAGAGGTAAGTTTTGCAAAAGAAGTAACAAGTAAGCAAGCAGATTACTTAGATAAGATAGGCTCAAGTCTTAAAAAGTGTGAAGGCTGCTCTCTAAGAGGTGAATGTAAGGGCCCTGTTCCATCTACCACAGGCCTCTGGAATATAGCTTCCATAGCTGAATCTCCTGGAAGGGATGAAGATGAGGCTGAAGAAAACTATGTAGGTCAATCAGGCAAAAAAGTATGGAAGGAGTTAGAAAAGTATGGCATAACTAAAGACATGCTTCATGTAGCTAATGTAGGTAAGTGCTGGCCCTCTGAGACCAGAAAGCTAAAGCCCTCTGTTATAAAACAGTGTAGAGTTTGGCTTGATCAGGAGTTAGATATTCTTAAACCCTTTTTAGTATTGGCTTATGGAAATGCTAATATGTCTTATTGGCTTGGAGAAGATTCAGGAATTACAAATATGTCAGGAACTACAACATGGGATGCCAAAAGGAGGTGTTGGATTTGCTGGTGTATCCATCCAGCAGCTATGCTTCACAGAAATGATGAGGAAACTACTCAATCATTTAAAAGAGGAATTAAAAACTTTGCCGATAAAGTGGCAACATTAGGATTTGGAATTAATCTTAAGGAGGGATAAATGGAAGACAATCAAAAAGTGGCAATGCTATCCAAGGAGAATAAAAAGCTTAAGTGTTCTATTTTTGAACATTCTACCTTACTTGAAAGACTTAAAGTGGATAACCTAATCCTTAAGAAAGACATGGAATATCTTCTTTCTTTAGATACCATGAAACACATGGGAAAGAAAATCCTTGGCCTAAGAGAAGCAATCCGGTCATTTACCAGGTCCACCAACCGGAAAAACAAAATAATTACCCGGCAAAGCACCAGAATTGTTGATCTTCTTGCAGATCTTGAAATTATAAAGGAAACCAAATGTGGCAACAGTTACGGCTCATTTCCTTTTAGGCAAGATATACATTGTGGTCAATGCCGCTATACAATAAGGTGTGCCCACAAGCAGGGTGAAGCTGAAAGAAAATGGAAATTATCAGGGAAAGGAGAGACAATTGCCGAAGACTAAAAAGACTCCAAAAGGAGAAAACCCAACCCCTGAGATGAAGTATAAGATCATCCCGGAAATTATCATCTCAGGGGAATACAAGGTTTATATTGAGTTGGACCGGGACAACTTACATGAAGAGGCCCTTATCCAAGCAGAAATAACAGACATGATTGGAAGGGCGTGGGCTGATGCTGAATTCAATTCTCGTTTAAGTAAAATTAAAAGAGAGGAAGAATTGGGGATTCTCAAGGATAGAATTAGAAAGGACCCAGAGAGCTATAATTTAAAAACTAATCCTTCAGAATCTTCGATGGAAGCAGTAATCAGAAATATCGCAACATATAAGGCTATTGTCAGAGAAAGGATTGAGCACGAAAGGATAGCCAACATTGCTGATCAAGCTAAAAAAGCAGTACAGGCCCGGAAGAATATGCTCGAAGTGGAAAGTGAGCTATATCGCTCTGAGTATTTTGCCAGAGCGGAAGGCAAAAGTACGGCAAGAGAAAGGATAAAAGGTCTTAGGTTAAAAATAAACCCAAAGGGAGATTGGTAATGATACTTCAGATTTTGGGAGGAATATCTGGATTAATCATAGGACTAATCATCCTACATCTTGTTGTATATCTTGCATTTCGTGCGGCTACAATCGGAATATTAGATGCCCGAAAACATTTCATAGACAAACAAAAGGAGAAGAAAGATGGCGCAGAAAACAAGAAAGAAAACTGAAGAGTGGGATGATTATGAGCCCACTGCAGAAGAACTGTCAAAGAAAAAAGAAGATTTTAAAACAGGCGATAGAGGCGGCGGAGCTGTTGCCAGAGACATCTTCTTAGAAGATTGTGGATTCGATGAGTTCACACCTCATGTAGGGAAGAATGTCGTAAGAATAATTCCGCCACTTGAAATTGCTGAGCTAAAGTATTATGGTTTTGAGTTACACTTTCACCGCCTAAGAGTTGGAGGCAGAACTTATATAGTCCTCTGTCCCAACCGGACAAGACTTAAGAAGATTAAAGAAGACTATGAAGCATATGATTGCCCTGAAGATGCCAAGCAGACTTCAGAGCTTTGGGATTCTGATCCTGATCTTGCTAAGACTTACTATCCAACCTTTAGGGTATTGATGTTTATTCAGGATAAATCAGAAGAATCTGAAGACACCGATGCTGTATTAGTATGGCGGTGTCCCAAGTCAGTATCAGAGGAGATTATTGGCCGGTCTGAGAACCCTGAAACTGGAGAGGTCATCAATATAGCCAGCTCCGTCAATGGAAGATATGTATACTTTGATAGAGAAGGTACAAAGATGACAGATACCAAATATAAAGGAGTAACAATTGGTGACACAGTACAACCACTTGACGTCGCTCTCAAGGATAAACTAAAGCCTCTTAGTGAGGTACTTGATCTAATTTCTGAAGAGGAGTTTGTCGAGCTTTCCGGGAAAAGCGTGGCTTTTAAGTCTACTGGCGAAGAGGACACAACCTCTGATCCCTTAGAGGACTGTGAAGACTTTGGTACTGCATTCGATACTTTTGAGGAGTGTGGCCCTTGTGATCATCGAGATGCTTGTAAGGAAGCCTCAGAGTCTGGTGATGAACCAAAAGATACAAAGCCTGAAGAAGATGTTCCTGGTGATAGAAAGACTGACTGTGATGATTTTGCCATTGCTTATAACACTTTTGAGGAATGTAACGAGTGCGAAGATCGGGAAATTTGCAAGGATGCAATAAAGGGAGATGATGAAGAGGAACCAGAAAAAGATAGCAAAACAGAGGAAAAAGCGGCAGAGGAAGAAAAAGAAGCTAAAGAAAGACTTGAAGTCGCAATGAAAAAGCAGAGAGCTACTAAGGCCAAGAAGGAAAAAGAGGCCAAGGAAAAAGCTGAAAAGGCCAAAGCGAATAAGAAAAAAACCCCTAAAAAGACTCCCAAGAAATAAGAGTCAACATGCCTGAAAGAATAAAAACAAAGTCCCTATCCATTGGTCCTGAGTATAGTGCAGACTTAGAGTTTGTCAGTACTGGTTGTACTATCTTAGACAAAGCCTTGGGTGGGGGCTTTCCTTTTGGAAAGGTTGTCAATCTTGTTGGTGGTGAGAGTTCAGGGAAGACTCTCTTAGCCCTTGAAACTATAATAAAAGCTATGAGTATCTATGGAAAGGAATTAGATGTATATTATGATGACATCGAAGATGGCTTTTCATTTAATACAGAAGCTATGTATGAAGTCAAGTTAGAGCTTCCAGAAAGGTCAAAAACAGTTAATGGATTTGCCAAAAATTTAGCAGCTGCAACAGAAAAGGCTGCTGACAGCAATCACAAACTAATTTATGTAGCAGACAGCTATGATGAGCTTTCCTCTGAAGCAGAACTTGAGAGGCAGAAAGAGGTAGAGGAAGGGGAAGAACTTGATACCAGTACCTATGGTACAGAAAAGAATAAGGATTTTGTTCGCTTTTTCCGGTCTACCTGGCACGATCTTGAGAAGGATCACGTCTTACTTATAATTATTTCTCAAATAAGAGTAAAGATAGGTGGCTTAATATTCGGGAAAAAGTATTACCGGACAGGTAGTAAGCCTTTGGATCACAATAGCAGCCAGATAGTATGGCTATATGAATCAGAAGTGTTTTCACAAACAGTTCAGGGAGTCAAAGTGCCCACAGGTGCGAGATTCAGGGCAGTGATTGAGAAGAATAAGGTGGGGCTACCTTTCAGGGAAGCTCATTTCAACGCCATCTTCGATCATGGCTTAGATGATATTACTACTATGATTGAGTGGATTTTTAATCTCGTTACTGAAACAGGGAAAACAAAAGAAAAACCAAAAACTCCCAAGAAAAAGAGAGGAGAAAAAACTCCCAAGAAAAAGAAAGAATTAATATTCCAAGGGGAAGATTTTACCAGAGCTGAGCTTGTCGCTTATGTAGAGGAGAATAATCTTGAAGAGATGCTGATTGTCGAAGCTATAAAGAAATGGGACTTTATTGAAGATAAAATAAGAAGTAATCGTAAGAGGAAATATGACTTCTGATCCTTTGTTGACCAGCTATATAAGGTGTGGTCCAGAAACATCGGATGGCAGTAACATGCATTATACGCCAGCTGAAGGTTGTTTAAGGAAAAGTCAATTTACTCTTCCTGAAGATATTTGTGCTACTTGTAGCACTTGGATTAAACAGCTAAAAGGTGAGGACTTAAAAAAGTTAATAACAAAAAAGTGTCCGGCTTGTGGAGAAGAAACAATTATAAGAAAAGCTGATGAAACACCTATTTGTCAATCTTGTTTGGAAAGATTATGAAGCCGCTTTATTTTATTGGAATTGATCCAGGAAGTCATACAAAAGAGGAAGCACTGTCTGGTGGAGCAGCCCTTTTGAATATAAGAGGGGCGTGCTTAGACACTTTCTCCTGGACAGGAGAGCTGAAAGATGCTTCTGATAAAATATTACTATGGCAACAGCAAACAAAATGGAGAACAGTTGCTGCTTTAGAAAGGGTATGGGGAGTTAAAGGGTGGGGTGTTACCACCATGTCCAAGCTCATGACTAACTATGGAGAGTGGAGAGGGATATTAGTCTCTAATAGACTTTATCCTTTTGAGAATCCCGCACCTCAACTGTGGCAAGATGAATTTCGGAAAGCTTACATAGAAGTAAAAGGAGAGATGCCTGAGATAATTCTTAATGGACTCAGATTTGAGAAGTCTATAAAAGCACTAATCTGGGATATGGCAAGAACATATTATCCAGAAGTAGAATTAATTCTACAACCAAAAAGTAAAAGAGGAAAGCCAAAACCACTAACAGGAATATCAGACGCCTTGATGATAGGGCGATGGTTATTCAATCAATATATTAAGGATTAATTATGTCATCAAAAATAAAATTTCTCCGAAACAAAGTAAAGTATGAAATGAAAAGAAATAGTAGGTTACTTGAGCAAGCTAATAAAATAAGAGATTTGCGGGCTCGTTCTAAGTTGATATCTAATATGGAAAGAGGTCGGTTGGCCCTTCTGTCTAATAATGTAAGAGATTTACGGAGAGCTTGGGGAGAATTAAGAGAGGCAGGAAATGCTCAAAACTCTTAAAACATTAAACAGACAAAGTCATGAAGAGACAGAACTTGAATTCTGCTCTGGCTTAAATATTATTATAGGTTCTTCTCACCAGGGCAAGACTGTTATCTATTCATCTTTAGTAGCAGTTGTTCAGAACAAGCTTTGGGGTCAAAATTTTATAAGAAGGGGCTCAAAAGAAGCCAAAGTTATTCTTACAACTGAAGAGGAAAGAGAAGTTAAAAGGAGAAGGACTAAAAGTAAGAACTCGTATTTTTTAGACAATGAAAAATTAGAAGCCTTTAGGACTTCTGTACCTCCAGAAATAGAGAAGGTCTTAAGGATGGGACCTATAAATTTCTCAGGACAACATGATGGACCTTTCCTTCTCTTTGATAGTCCTGGTACTGTTTCTGCATATATTAATGAGCTTTTAGGATTAGAAGAACTTGATCAAATGAGAAAGAAAATCTCCTCTAATCTAAATTCTGATAGGCTATATTTGGAAGGTGCAGTAGAGCGGATAGAAGATACAGAAGAGGAGCTAAAAGAATATGAAGAAATTGATGAAGTCAATACTCTTTTAAATGAGACTAAAGAGGCTCAAGAAAAAAGTATAAATTACAAGATAAAAATAGATCACGGAACTGCATATTTGGAAACAAGAAAAGAGGCAACAAAAGCTATTGAAAATCTAACCCCAATCTTAAATCTTGATAAAGATATTTCTAATCTCGAAAGTTTAGAAAGAGATTGGCAAGAGATACAAGTAAAATTGGAGAATTTATCTAAACTATTATCAATTAGAAAATCTTCCAGCTCCATTGTAAAGAATGGTAAGAAAATAGTTGAGCTTCAAGATGATATAGACAGCCAAAGTCAGCTCGAATTAAATTATGTAACATCTTTTAGTCATTGGAGTAGTTTAGACCGGCTTTTAAAATATAGAGAAAAGACAATAGCAAGCTTCACAGAAAGTCAAAAAGCTATAAGTAAGTTAAGGAAACAATTACCAAACATTTGTCCAACTTGTGGACAAGAAGTAGAGGAGTGGATAATATGAGTAAAAAGCCTATTAGAACTATCGTCTTTGAAGACAAAGGACAAGATTTTTTAGAATGGGATATTCAAGGAACAAAGATATTAGACAGCAGGCCGTTCCAAGCTTGGGTATGGACACGAAAGCTAATTACTAATTCTGGTGAATTAGAAGTTGGTGGTTATGTTGAATTATATAGCCGTGAAGGTCCAAGAAAAATAAATTACAAAATCATAGAGATAAAGAAGAAGAAATGAAATTTTTATTAGCAGCAGATATTCATATTCGAGATACTACTCCAAGAGCCAGAAAGGATGATTATTGGCTCTCACAGTGGGAAAGCTGGTCTGAAATTTTAGATATATTTACCCAACGTGAATGTGATTTCATCTTAGTTGCTGGAGACTTAGGCGATAAAGCTGAGTGGAGTGATTGGCTTATAAATACGTTCCTAAGAGTAACAGAAGATAAAATCGGAAAGAAAAGAGATATCATAGTAGTGCCCGGACAGCACGACTTACTTCATCACCAAAGAAGTGAATTTCATAAAACTGGACTGGGATTACTTAAGCAGTTAAAGATGATAAGTGTATTAGATGAGCAAAATAAATTCAATGCTCAATATAGAAGCTCAAAAGAATCAGTATATATTCATGGCTACTGGTATGGTGATAAACTACCAAAACGAGAATTTAAAACGAGAAAGGATGATGCTAACCGCAAGATAACAAGGATACTCCTGCTTCACAAAATGATAATTAAAGAGCCTCTCTGGCCTGGACAGATAGCAACTAAGCATATAGACTTTTTTGAGAAGCACCCTGAGTTTGATTTAATTGTCTCTGGAGACAACCATCAAAGTATCAAACTTATTGATGGAAGAATGAAAGGACATTATAGGGCATTATATAACTCTGGATCAATGATGAGAATGAGAGCTGATCAAGTAGACCATAAGCCTCAAGTGGGAATATATGATACTCTTGAGAATACTCTTAAGACGGTATATCTTAAAGAGAACATAGGAGAGATAAGCAGGGAGCATTTAGTAGCTGATACTAAAAGAAAAGAGATGGCCGCAAGTATAGCTGAAGCCAGATTCCAACCAGATAGCAGTATCAAAATAAGGCCAAAGGCGGCTTTTGAATCTTACTTCAAGGAAAACAAAGTCAAAAAATCAGTAAAAAATATAATATGGAGGTCTATGGAATGACTGACATCGTCAAGATTAGAGAAAAGATCAAGGAAGCAGAGACTAACATTGCCATAGAAGAGTCTCGTATAACTGAAATTGACAAAGACTTAAAAGGAGAATTTGGCATAGAAACTATCCAGCAAGCTCAGAAGGTTCTAAAGAAGTTTGAAGAGAAAGCTCAGAAAGCTGAGATTCTATACAAAGATAAAGAAGGAGAGCTAATTGAGAAAGCTGAAAAGTTAGGAATTAATAATGAATGATCTCTTAACACTTCAGTCTAATATAGATCAAGCTATCGGCCGCAGGGATCAGCTTGTGACTCAATTAAAGAAGCATACAAAAGAAAGAAACTCTCTAAAGAAATCAATAAGTGATCACGAAGAGGCCAGGATGATAGTTCAAAAAGTATCTAAGCTAATACAGAGTACCATCGAAAACTATGTATCAGAGATGGTTACTTTAGCTTTAGGGGCTGTCTTCCCTGAAGAGGATATTAAATTCGAGTTAGAATTTGAAGAGAGAAGAGGGAATGTGGAAGGTGATCTCTGGTTTGTTGAGGAAGGAGACAGAGCCAGGCCCAGAGAATCCTCACAGAGTGGAGGGGCCATAGATGTGGCTTCCATAGCTTTAAGAATAGCTCTGTGGTCTCTTACTAAGCAAACTCGGAATACTCTTATCCTTGATGAACCTTTCAGAAATTTAAAGGACGAAACTAAGCAGTTACAAATGAGAGCCAGAGAAATGATAAAGTCTCTCAGCTCTCACCCAGACATCAATCTTCAAATTATAATGATCAGTCACGACCCTACTATTCAAGAAGGAGCTGACAGATTATTTAAGGTTACAAAGGAAAATAAAGTATCTAAAGTGGAGGTAATATTATGAGTGCAGAAGAAAGAAAGATGTTTCTTGCCCGAATACTAAAATTAAGTGACCTAAATACCAAAATATTAAAATTACCTCCAGATGGACCGGCGCACGTTCTTGCACAAATGAATGCAAACTTACTTATTGAGCTATCCTATTTACAAGACAGAATCAGTAGATTAGAGCGAGAAGCAGGATTATATTAGAAAGTGGGGTAGTCATTACATAATAATCTATAAATTGTCAAGCCTACAACACACTTTGCTGTGGTTTTATAGTTATAAGACAGGGAAAGATATAGATAACAAAGAATTCAACACTTAAAAAAGGAGAAAACAATGTCAGAAGGGTTAAAACGAAACGAAATAACGGCTTGCCATGTATGTGGTGGTCCAACTGCCCCATTCTTTTATCGAATTGAGATAAAGCAGTATGTTTACAATCCTAATGCAGTACGAAGAACGGCTGGATTGGAAATGATGTTAGGCAATGCAACACTGGCTCACGTTATGGACCAGATGAGGACTTGGCTGAAATGATCAGTACAACAGGTCCAATAAATATCTGCACAAATTGCACTGTACGACCTCTGGCGGCTTTATTAGAAGATATCAGTGAATTAGAAGAAGAAGGAGAAAAGCAATGAACGAAGACAAATCTATGACAAAAGAAGGAAGTAAGAAAGAAGAGTTCAAGAGACTGGAGTTATATTTTACATCAGAACTATTTCCCCGCTTGAGGGTGTCCAGAAGTAGAACATCGGCTGGTGGTGCAGACATTACTCTTTTTGTAGGAAGTCATTCCAACCCAAAAAGTGCAGACCAGGGAAGAATAACCTTTGGAGAAGGGTCTGGAGATGAGGAAAGACTATATGTAGAAGAGGTAAGAGAACTTGCCCGGCTTCTTATTGAAGCGGCTGATGAACCCTGCTCAATTGAATAAGGAGATAAAGATGCCGAGTAGCCGAATACCACAACACAAAATAGATGCCATCAGAAAGGCAACAGAGGAATCAGATTCAACCTCATCTTATATAGCAGATGAATATAATGTGTCTTGGAAAACAGTAGACAATATTAAAAAAGGTTTACCACCTTATTACCCACCAAAAGAAAAGAAAAACATTAATGGTGCCAGTGAGATTATCGACTCAGAAGGTGGGTATCTTTTACGATCTAAGACTTTTTAATCTCACCATTAAATACTGCTCCCTTTCCCCTTAATAAGCTGATAAGCTATATTGCCCCCAGTCAAGACAGCCGCCACAGTGGGGGTTATTTCCTTTCCGGCCATCAGCAATACAAAGACTATGGCGAGAGTAAGGACGTTAATAATTTGCCGGCCCATTTTGTGAAGGGCATCGACCCACGGAATTGTTTTATTTTTCTCTGTCATAATATCTCCTATATTAAACCACCTTTTTTCATTAGTTCTTTAAGGAATTTTGCCGTCCTGCGATCAGCAAAGTACCATCCCCAGACCACTGTAAACATATATAAAACCGTATATACAACAGCCTCAAGTAAAGCCATTGCATTTTCTGGAGTTAAGATTTGACCCTCTACTCCTAATGTCTCCTTAAGTGTGTTATAAGACATCACCGTAATATACGTTGCCATTACTCCAAGATACACAGCCATGCCCGGTCTTATCATTGCTTTAATAACATCAACAATACCAAAGAAAATAGACAAGATTATCCCTGTTCCGACTCCCCACCAATGGGATAGTAACTTATCTATCGTTGCCTCAGGGAGAAGTTTTGGCTGAACCATCATTGCTTTTATAGATTCAGTGAAGGCTGTCATCTCCTCAAGTTTCACAGCACCTTCAGTTTTAACATTAGCCAGTGCTATTGCTGAATCAGTTTTGGCTTTCAATAATGCTAAATCATGTTTGTTCGCCTGTCTTTGATTTAGCATATTAATTATTTGGGTAATTAGATTACCTAATATCCCTGTAATCCCGCCACCTAATAGAGTACCCAATAAAGTCAACATACTTAACCCCTCCCTAAGCCCAGGGTAATCTCATCCACCCTGCCATCAGCAAAATAATAAATATTATCCAACATACTGATAAAATCCATACACCCTTAGACATTATTCAATCCACCGCAAATCCAATCCTTTGATTTATCCAACCCCGGATATTAGCCTCCTGACTTGGATCCTCCTCCACAATTTGTACGTATCGAGCAAACTGAAAGCCGTCCATGCCCTTTAATAAAACTCTCCACCATCTTCCGCCTGACCACTTATTAATCTCAGCCAGGGTTTTTGGTCCCATTTTTTTGTCCACTACCAATGGATCACCCTCTGCTATAAGATTAATAGCCATCTGAGCACACCATATAGCAGAGCTTGGTCCCATATTTACACCAGTATCAAAAAACTCTTCCGCTACAGATTGACGAATAAACTCCTCAAGCAAAAAGGGTTTCCAAAAATCACGATAGTATATATCTCTTGCCTCTTCAACTGTCAGATTAGCAATATCCAGATCAGGATATGACCGTTGCGATATTCCATACTTTGTCTTCCCTCCACGGTCGGCCTCTCTATCAGAGTATCCACCCTCAATCATCACTGTTCTTTTAAATGCCGGTCCAAATTTTGCCATTAGTCTTCCCTCCTTCTTTTATGTCCAGGGTTATTTGATTGGGTATGCCTTCGCTCAATAAGATCATAGACACGAGTCAATTTTGCATCCATCTTATCAGACATCTTTTCGTAGCCATCTGTTATAGTTTTATTTATATCTTTGACCAATTCTGCCAAATTAGCAGTACAAATAAATCCATGCTTCTCTTCAGTAAAAGGAGGTTCGCTATTTCTGCCATTTCTAATCTTAGGAAGAGCCCAATACTTTAAAGCTCCAAGTGTAGTTACAACTCCAGTAGAAATCAGCCCTATGTGTTTCAAGGTAAGCTGAAAGGATTCAGGTTCGGGAATAGGCATTAGACTTCTCCTTTGTTATTCTGGTTGTCTATCTGGATTAACTACTTTTAATCCATCTTTGAAAATATGTATTATTTCGTGCCCAAAGCACATAATATCAAGCCAAACTTCATCATATCTCATTCCAGTTTCTTGATTTGCCGTTTCCACTATTTTCGCCTGCACCCATACCTCTGGAATAGTCCCTCCTCCAGCAACTGACAAGCAAAAATTTCTTTCATCTAAAACAGTCCCGTGAACTCTGGACCATTCAGAACGAAGTTTTTCTATGCTGCCTACGATGGCAATTCTTAATATAAAAGTAGCTTCAGCATATTGGACAAAGTCCGGATTGTTATTAGGAAGTCTTTTCCAATCCTCATCGTCATAGGCATAAGCCGCCGAACTAAATAAAAGAATCAATAGACACAAAATAATCTTCTTCATCCTTTGTTCTCCTCTGATTCTATTTCGATTAATTCCGGTTTCAATTCGTCCTTTATATTATCAAGAATACCAATTTCTCCCAATTTAGCTACAAGTCTGGTCACAAAGGTTACTTCCTCTTGATGTTGAAACATTATTCCAGCCATTGTCCCAACCTGCTCTTCAAGAAGCTTTAATCTATCCCTGACCTCAGCATCCTTATTTTTGACGTGATCAAGTGTTTCTTGTAAACCCAGTAATACTCCTTCTATTCGTGGAAGATATATAGCAAGGAATGGGAGAAGTTGAACATTCTCTTTTTCTACAACGTGCTTATGATCACCTGATTTTCTTGCTCCCTTGTCAATAACTATTTCTACATTGAAATAATCATCAAAGACTTCCTGAACAATACTTTTAATTTCTTTTTTAACTTTGTCTCTCATAATTATACATCTGGATAAAACAGTCTTCCAACCGCCGCATCCGGCCTCCATGTACTTCCTATTGTTAAGTTATGATTATGGCCACCGCCCCCACCAATACTATCAGTTACAGTCGCTATCTGATCAGCAATACCTTGGTTTGCTGCAAAAGAATTAGGTAAAGAACCAATACCGGCTAACTGATCATGGTTGATGCCATGACTATGGGCAGGCATTTCACTTGTAATCAAAGTATGACTATTTACAGATACTCCAGATATGGTCCAGGAGCCTACATTGTGTGTACCACCATTAACATTATAAGCGGCACTTCCTCCTTTAATAGCAAGAACATCATCAGCTCCAGTAGAGGCGTCTAATGCCCAGCCTTCTTGTGCAGCATTTAGATAGAGCCATAACTTAAGGGCACTTGTCCCAGCCAGGACACCTCTCCAAGCAGAATTAGCTTGATTTCGGTGCTTCATAAGCTTTTTAGCAGTATCATACCATACTTGACCAGCTACTGCACTACTTGGAGCAGAAACCCCAGAAAAGGCCGACTTTAGAGTAGCAAACATCAGCTCCATATTACTAAGAGTTGTATCAGCTACTGTACCAGCGGTATATAAATTTGCTACCCAGGGTTGAGACATGATCTATCTCCTATTATGTCCAAAATTTCACAGTCAATATTGTATTACCAGCACCACCATCCAAATAAAGATAGGTTGAAATATTTGGATCAGTTAGTGTTACTACCACTCGAAAATACCTTGCTCCATAAGCATCAACAGCATGTAAATGAAATAAATCAGCCTCATTAGGATACACCCCTGAAGATGTTCCCCATTTTAATTTGGCAGTTAATTGAGCGGCTTCATATTGACCAAATATCTGAGCCCACGTTTGAGTCAATGGATCATAATTATCGTTCCACTTATCTGAAGCAGGAAAGAGATTTGTCCAGGTAGTTAAAGCATTTACAATTGAAGTAATGAAATCTCCAGCTACTCGAACGTCTTTGTTTGAACCCAGATCCATTTCTCTTGTAGTATAGGTCCCAGTTAAAGCCGCTGTATGATCTACCCTTAATACATAATCTCCTCCACCCTTATCAAACATTTCTGTATCAACAAAAGAATCCCCAGCATCATCGTAATCAATGAGCTCAGTAGTATCCAAAGTATATCCATGAGGGTCTTGAACTGTAAAGGTAGCAGTAACAGCATTGTCGGCATATTTACCGGAAGTGTCAAGTGGTTTACAAAATACTTTGAAAGTACCTGGTCTCATGCCAGCAATAGAATAGTCAGGCTTTCTGGCAGTAGCAAGTAACCATGCTCCATTCCAATTAGTGATAGCAGAATTAGCTATTCTGAATTCATATATCTCAACATCAGGATCAGATACCTCATCTCCTCTAATATTGACAACATCATGAGTCTGAATAACATTTAAATAGGTCATATCTGACGGAGCAGCTGTCTTGCCAAGGATCAGCTTCTGTACTGTGACGGCGTTTCCAAAAGATTCTTTAGCATTATGAATAGAAACAGACCTCATTTTAACAAGATAGGTGCTGCCTTCTTCCACTGGATCAATAGTAAAACTTCCTTCTGACTTAGTTTGATATTTCCATTCTTCTGTTGATGGAAGATTATAAAGATCATCGATATTAGAGACAGAAAGAATTCGGCCTTTATAAAATCTTACTTGTGTCATTGAAATATCAACAGTATGTACTTTCCCAATTACAAAGTCATTTGTATTGGACAGAGAGGCTTGTCTTGCAGAGAAATCAGTAGTGTCATCTAATACATTATCTATATAGGTGAGGCAATTACCATCCCTGTCTATCGTAAAGACAACATGGTGCCAGCTTCCATCATCTATTGCAGTTGTACTTCCTGATACTGTACCTCCACCAGCATCCTGTATGAAAAACCTTGGCGCTCCAATGCCTATATATGGAGTATATCCCACCAAACCATCATGTTTATGAAAATGCTCTTGTTGGTCTGTGCCAACATCTGGAAATTTAACCCAATAAGAAAGAGAAAAGTCTTCAGTACCAATATCAACAGTTTCACTATGATCAACTACAATCTCCTCATCATTAGCATCAAAAGTGACAGCTCCTCCAATTATTCCAGAACTCCACTCATCCCCTTCCATATTAGTAAAGGTTCCATCATTGCCGTGCTCACTATGATCCCGGACAGTAAGTCCAGTTCCTTCACTAAATGGAAGATATAAGTTCATTTGAGCGGCAAGACCTGAATTTACTTTTACATAGACCTCGGCATAATCCCACCAAGGATATACTTTTGGGGATGGTTTTATAAATCCAACTTCAAGTCTGGTAAATGTCCGGCCTCTAAAGTTATAAAGAACTTCTGTGGC
>SDBT01000681.1_pt1 | contig 54725 bp, 39 predicted proteins | sample 2277101 | NCBI WGS metagenome assembly SDBT01 (sample SAMN10404973, study PRJNA504765) | marine sediment metagenome | isolation source: marine sediment core GS10_PC15, 103 cmbsf | place: Arctic Ocean: Southern Knipovich Ridge | collected 2010 | reverse complement strand
TGAGCCCCGACTCCATCTGGAAGGGGCTGCCCAGCAGCGTAAACAGGTTGGTCTTCTTCATCAGGTAACCGATGTCCACGCCGTAGACAGGGTCGGCCGCCTCGTCGAGCAGCATGTGCCTGAGGCCGAATCCGATCTTGGCCTCCATCTTGGGCAGGATCTTGAACCGGGTGCCCAGGGTGGCGGTCAACTCCAGGTGGTGGTAAGCGCGGCCCTCGTCCTTGTCCGCCGTGTTCGGATCGTCCTCGGGCCGGGTCAGCTCGGTCTCCAGCATGCCCTCCAGATAGGGCATCGGCACGTACCAGCCGGCGTCCGCATCGCGCAGGGCCTTGAGCTTGTAGATGGCGTTGGCGGTGGTCAGGTCCTCGCTCTTGATCCAGCCGCGGTCATCGGTCGACGACCGGGCGTACTTCAGCCGCGCGTCCAGTGCTAGGCCGTGCAGCAGCGACTCGGCCTCGATCCTCCCGCGCACCTCGCCCTTGAGCGCGATGAACTCATCCCGCGCAAGCTGGCTTTCCTCGTATTCTCTGTCGTTGGAGATGCGGGTGTCTGCCAGGTTGAAGTTGACCCCGCCCGCGAACGTCCAGCGCAGGTTGCGCGCCAGGTCGGGGAAGTTCCCGGCCGGGTCGATGGGCTGGGCGCCGGATCCGCTGAAGTCGGGCCCGGACAGGAAATCGCGGGCCACCTGGCCCAGGATGGGAGGCTCGGCCCCCTCGTCCGGCCGGAAGACCACCATGCCCGGTATCTCACCGGAGAAGTAACCCAGTACGCCCTTGGCCAGGTACTCGATGGTCACGGCCGAGAACCTGTCCGTGGCGTCCACCACCCGGCCGTTGACCTTGTTCTTCTTCTTCCCGCATTCGAGCCCGCGCGGCACCAGGCGGAGCCCCCCGGTCTCGGCCCATTCCTTCTTGAGCTGCTTGCAGAGCTTGTCGATCGCCTTGCCGGTCAAGGTGAAGGTGTAGAGCATGTTGCGATGGGGAAGCCCGGCGAAGAAGTCGTGGCGGGTGATGCCGTCCTCGATCGGGAAGACGCTGTGCTCGTCCACCAGCCCGGCGTTGACGAACGCCAGCTCGCTCCTGGTGGTGTGCCGCATTATCTCCATCAGGTACACGCGAAATCTATCCGCGTCCATGGGCCTTTTGAGTCTGCCCCGGCCGACCGGCCTGTCCCACTCGTCGCAGTATGCGTCGAGCTGTGCGGTTATCTGCCGGCGCACCTCGGGATCTGGCCGGGCCTTTCCCGGATCCAGCTCGCCGTTTGTCAGCCGCACCAGCCGCCAGCGGCCCTCGCGCCGGGCCACGGTCAGGTCGGTCCGGCAGAGGTGCTCGCCCAGCAGGTCGCAGCCGACGACCGGCGAGAGCCCGTCGGCGAAGCGGATCACGCCGATTCCGCGGTCGTCGCTGCTTGTGGCGAAGGCGTTGGCGATGATCAGGTCGGCGCCGGGAATGGTGCGGGCCAGGTCCAGGGTGGCCTGGGGCGAGGTCTCGGAGTGTTCGATGTGCGAGATGACGAGCACCAGGTCGGCGCCGGCCTGCCGGGCCGCCGCGATCACCTCCCGGGCGCGCTTGGCGGGATCGGCGACCTGGATGCCCTCGAGGTGGCCGGGCGCGACGTTTTCGGGAAGGTCGCCGTGGATCACGCTCAGCACGGCGATCTTCAGCCCGGCGCGCTCGAGCATGGCGAACCTGCCGGGCCCGGCTCCGATGTACTGGCAGAGGCCCGCGTCCGGGTCGGCGCAGTCCAGGTTGGCCGCGGAGAACACCAGCCCGGCCGCGCGGCCGGCTTTCAGGTAGGCCGAGAGCCGGGAGCGGACTGCGTAGAAGTCCTGGTTGCCGAGGGCCACCAGCTCGTAGCCTGCCCGCTTCAGCCAGCCGGCCATCAGCTCGCCGCCCGGCTCGCCCTTCGACAGCACGTAGCGGGCGAAGGCCCGCGGACCGATGTTGTCGCCCCCGTTGAGCACCAGCGGCGCGGGCTTGCCGTCTTGCCTGAGCTCCTCGCGCACCGCCTCGAGTGCGCCCACCAGGTTGGCGAAGTCGGTCCCGGGCCGCTCGGCGCACCTGGCCTCGACGAAGCGGCCGTACAGGTCCGTGGTGAACAACACGGTCAGATCTTTTTGTTCCTCGCCTTCCGACTGCGCCGGGGCCCCGGCGGCGAAGAAGGCGAGAGAAAGGGTCACAGCCAGCGTTGTTCTCAAGCAGCGTCTCACGGTCTCTCCCTACGGTCGATCGGGCGGTCTCAGTCTTCTTTTCTGGCCAAATCCTCTTCCTTCAGCGCCCGGCGCAGGATCTTGCCGGCGGTTCCCTTCGGGATCTCGTCGCGGAATTCGACCAGGCGCGGGAACTTGTAGGTGGCCATGTTCTGCTCGGCCCAGTCGACGATGTCCTGCTCCGAGACTCTGCCGCGGGAGCCCTCCTTCAGAACGATGAAGGCCTTGATTTCCTCGCCCGACTTCTCGTCGGGCACGCCGATCACGGCGCACTCGAGCACGTGCTCGTTCTTGTTGAGGTACTCCTCCACCTCGGCAGGGAAGACCGAGTAGCCGCTGCGCTTGATCATGTCCTTCTTGCGATCGACGATCGCGAAGTAGCCCTCCCCGTCGATCGTGGCCAGGTCGCCGGTGTACAGCCAGCCGTCGCGCAGGACGCCCTCGTTCTCCTCGGTCTTGTAGTAGCCCTTCATCACCTGGGGTCCGCGGACCACCAGCTCGCCCACCTCGTCGGGACCCAGCTCGCGCTCGCCGGTCTCCTGATCCACGATCCTGGCGTCCGTGTCCGGGACCGGGAAGCCGATCTTGCCCAGCTTGCGCCGGCCGTAGATCGGGTTGGCGTGGGTGACCGGCGACGACTCGGTCAGCCCGTAGCCCTCGATCAGCCTGGCGCCCGAGAGTTTCTCGAATTCGACCTGGACGTCCTCCGGAAGCGGCCCGGCGCCGGAGATGCAGGCCCGGATCGAGCTCAGGTCGTACTCGCCGACGCGCGGGTGGTTGTTGATTTCGTCATACAGGGCGGCCACGCCCGGGAACAGGGTGACCCTGTAGTCCTGGACGGCCCTGAGCAGATCGCCCCAGTCCTCGGGCGGCTTGGGGAACAGCAGCATGGCGCTGCCCGAGATGACCGCCAGGTTCATCACCGTGGTCATGGCGTAGATGTGGAACAGGGGCAGCACCCCGCAGATCACGTCCTTGCCCGTCTCGGACCTGGGATCCCAGGCGTCGGCCTGCATGGCGTTGGCCACCAGGTTGAAGTGGGTCAACATTGCGCCCTTGGGAAGCCCGGTGGTGCCGCCGGTGTACTGCAGCACGGCCAGGTCCTCGCGTGAGTCGATCTCCACCTTTGGCAGTCCGGCCGGAGTGCGCAGCAGGTCGGAAAAGCGCAGCACGTTGGCCGGCAACGGGGTCGCGGGAACCCTGCCCAGCAGCTTGCCCAGGAAGCGCTTCATCCCCGGCAGGAAGTCGGCGATGTTGCAGCCGATCACCCTCTCGATCTTCGTCATCGGCAGCGCCCGGGCGGCCTCCTCGTAGAGGATGTCCATGACCACCAGCACCCTGGCGCCCGAGTCGGAGAACTGGTGCTCGATCTCGGCCGCCTTGTACAGCGGGTTGTTGGCGGTCACCACCGCCCCGAGCTTCATGGCCGCGAAGTAGGCGATCACGAAGTGGATCGAGTTCGGGAGCCTCAAGCCCACCACGTCGCCCTTTCCGACCCCCAACTCGTGCAGGGCGGTGGCGAACGAGTCGACCCATTTCTTCAACCGGGCGTAGCTGACCCTGGTGTCCAGGAATATAATCGCGGTGTTGTCCGGATTCCGCGCGACCGTCTCGTCGAAGACATCGGCCAGGGACTTCTCCGGGTAATCCAGGTGCCTGGGAACGTCATCGGGCCAGTGCTCGTACCAGGGTTTATCCATGGTCGTGCTGCTCATGTCCGCTTCCCTCCGCGTACGGAGTCTGCCGCGCCCCGGCATTCCGTGCGCTCGTCGCTCACAGCGGTCCGACTCCATTTTGGCGGGGTGCATCATACTGATGCGCCAATCAGGGTGTCAACAACACTCTGGCGAGCGACTTCCCATTGACCGCTTCTTGCCTTTCCCATCGGTTCGAGGCTAGATAATGGGGATCTGGCGGCCCTGAACGTGTCCTTGTCAGCTGTGCGTACCGGCTCAATCCGCCGACTGCCGGACGAGATGCTCCAGAGCTGCGAGCCGGTCCATGTCTTCGAGCGCCGCACAGAACTCACCGAGCACCGCTCGAACCCGTTCGAAGTCAATCTCCTTCTGGTACAGCGCTAGCAGCTTCTCGGCATCGTCGAGGTCCCGGGGACGGAAAGCCACCAGCTTGTAGACGAGGAGATCCTCGGGGCGCGGAATGGGAATGCAAACCCCGGCGTAGTCCAGGTCTCGAGCCGAGCGGATGGCCTCCTGTTCGAAGGGAAGCCAGGCGAAACTCACATCGAGCGGGACTCCGGAAGGCTCGTGCTCAAGCAGCAGCACCTGATGCCGGCGTGCGAAGTCGGCTGCGTCATCGATTCGGGGTCGAATCTTGTGACGGCTCAGGATCTGGAGCATTCGGTCCGGGTCGGCCCCTTCCCCGACGACAGTGGCGTCGATGTCAACCGTGTACCGGGCGATGCCTGACGCGATGACCGCAACACCGCCGATGCACATCCACGGGCAGCCGATGGCCTCCATCGACGCGCGAAGCGACGCGAGGGCCTCGGGGAAGCCCGGGCTTCTCGGTGTACTCACCGAGTACCTCCCAACGCCTGCCTGAGACAGGACCAGATCCGGCGGACCCTGGCGTCTTCCTCCTGTCGACGGTCGTCGAGCACCGGTCGGCCGGCAGTCTCGATCATCGAGAGCGAGACGGAAATAGCCCAGGCCGAACGCGGCCCCTTCTCTCGCAACGCCTTTCGATCGCGACGCGCTGCAGCTTCGAACCCGGCGATCCAGCTTCGTACTTGTTCCGCGTCCATCGACATCATGGATAATCGTAGCGTAGATGCGGATCCGCAGTCAACCGACGATCAGGGTTGCCATGCGCCTGGTCGTCTTCACTTCCCCTCCTTTTCAATCCAGTCAATTGTACCGGCCCCCGGCCCGGAATTCGAAGAGGCCGGCGATCGATACGAGCTGAGGTTGGACGAGCTTTCGGATGGTCAGCAGGCCCTCATCGCGCTCTCCGATGCCTGCGGAGATACCGTTCCGCAGGCGGTCATCTGATCCCACCACCCGGAGCTGATCGACTATCCCGGCGGCGACCGGGGACTGCTCCTCCGGCGTGAGAGCTCGGGGGCAACCACCGCGCGTCCGCTGGACACGACCGGGACAGAGGGGGGGCTCAATCTCTCGGAGCTCGTGGCTCGGGGGTGGGAGCGGTGAGCGACCGTCGCATGATCGGGCTGGTCATGCTGTGTGAGGACCGTCAGCACGAGGCCTTCCTGCGCCGCTTCCTCAAGAGCGCAGGGTAGCCGTCAGCGAATGAGGGTCGAGAGGTGCCCGGGCGGTCGCGGTGCCGGAGAGCAGTGGGTTCGAGAGCGTTTTCCGATGGAGCTTCGTGAGTTGCGGCGAACGAAGACGACGCCTATCCGAAGCTTCGTCGAGAGAGAGACTGTGCACCGAGCGTCAAGGCTCTCAAGAAGAGGGCGACGGCGAGCTTCGCGCGCCTGCACCGCCTTCGATGGAGGCCGCATGCGACGAATACAGCTCGCGGCTCGCGGGAGGTGGTGCGTGACGGCAGCGGCGAATCCGACTGGCCAGGCGCCGGGATTTCGCCCGGATCGCCCACAAGGCCGATCCCGCCGCAATCTCCACCGCTTGTCCCTGGAGCTTTGCGCCATTTCGAGAAGCGGTTCTGCGGGCACCTGACGCCTGCCACGCTTGAGCAGCCCGGCATATCTTTCTGGAGAGAATTGGTTGCGAAGTGGCTGGCACAAGCCCCGCTGGCACCGCTGGCAGTAGGCTCAGTCGGTGTGTCCGAAGGCACTGAGGATTCGGAACAGACGGCGACGGTCCTTTTCGTCTATCTTGGAAACATAGACCGCCACTTTCTCGGATAGGCGAAGGGTGTCGAGTTCTGCGTCAGGATCCGGAGGGTCGGACGATGTACCGGCCCGGTCCGGCGTGGTTATGGGAGAGAGAAGCTCGGAGAGGCCGACATTGACGGAGGCGGCCAGCCTCATCATGACGTCGAGCGTGGGATTGGCGTCACCGCGTTCGATCCTGCCGATGTAACGGTTGCTGAGCCCGGAGATCTCGGCCAACTCTTCCTGTGTCAGTCCTCGTGCGCGGCGGATCCTGCGAAGGTTCGCGCCCAGCAGTAGACGAGTGATATTACCGTCGGTGGTCATGGCGAGGAAGCTTCGCCGGTCTGCCTCAACTCAGCAAGGAACTATGGTTCTTTTAGGCTTGACAGATCAGGCACTATCGTGCTAGTGTTTGCCTCGAGATTCCTAACTTAGTGTTTTGCATAGGGTTTATTTGGTCGAGAGAGGAAGGCGCTTGATCCTAGCCGACCAACTATTCAGGTCGCGGCGCGAGGACCCGGTGCGGTGGTGTTTTCTGGGGCGGGTGCGTCTTCATGGGGGTAGCATGCGAGTGCGATCCCGGCTATCGCGCCAAGAACGTCGAATGTGTCCCGGACTGATCGACCGATCAAATCCGCAAGCAGGTCACAAGCTGGTTAGAGGAGAGAGACTGACCAAAATTGGCTGCCTTGCCGGGCATGACCAAGAAGGAGGTTCAAGATGAAAAAGTTAGTGCTGGCCGCAGTAGCTGCGTTGTTTACCATTGTTCTTGGCGTCATGGCCATCCACTGCGGTGGCGATACGTCGGCAGTTGAGTGCAACAAGGACAGCGACTGTGAACACCCACTGGTGTGTCGGAACAACACATGCGTCGAGGAGTGCGATCCTCCTTGCGAACCAGGCGTTGAGGTTTGTTACCAGGGCCAATGCCTTCCAGTGGGCGATCCCGACGACAAGGACGGCGACGGCTATCCGACGGAAGAGGATTGTGACGACTTCAATCACGAAGTCCATCCAGAGGCGCAAGAATATTGCGATGGGTTCGACAACAACTGCGACGGAACGACAGACGAGGGTTGCCCTTCGTGTGTGGACGGTGAAACGCAGGAATGCGGAACCGACGTGGGACAATGCATCAAAGGTTTCCAGACCTGTGTGGACGGGAACTGGGATGTCTGCAGCGACACTGGTCCATCTCCTGAGGATTGTGACGGAAAGGACAACGACTGCGATGGAGCCGTGGACGAGATTTGTCCATGCGAGACCGGCGATCAGGTCTCTTGCAGTGTAGACGAGGGTATCTGCGTCAAGGGTGCCCAGTTGTGTGAGAGCGGAACATGGACGGGGTGCCGAAATGGTGAGTTGCCGCAGACGGAGATCTGCGACGGTCTGGACAACGACTGCGACGGGATGACTGACGACGGATTCATGGTGGGCCAATTCTGCGATGGGATTGGCGAATGTGGAGAGGGAGAGATCGAGTGCATCACAGAAACTACCACGCGTTGCAGCACAGATCCTGGAGGCAGCCAAGACCAGTCTCAGAATGAGACCTGCGACGGTTTGGACAACGACTGCGACGGCTTCGCGGATGAAGACTTCGAGGTGGGAGAACCATGCGTGGGGACCGGAGTGTGTGGCGATGGCACCTGGGAATGCTCTGCCGATAACGAGAGAGTCTGCAGCACCGGCCCTGGAGGCAGTGCTGACCAGTCCCAACCCGAGGTGTGTGACGGGCTTGACAACGACTGCGACGGAGAAACGGACGAAGACTTTCAGGTTAGCTCGCCTTGCGAAGGCGAGGGAGCCTGTGGCGAGGGCCAGATCGAATGCGTCACCGAGAGCACTACCCAGTGCAGCACGGACCCTGGAGGCAGCGCCGACCAGTCCCAGACCGAGTTGTGTGACGATCAGGACAACGATTGCGACGGCTCGACAGACGAGGACTTCATGATTGGTGGAGTTCTTTGTGGCAACTGTGGAGAATGTGATCCAGCTACCGGGGGATGTGCGGGAAACGACGCCTACTGCCTCGGCAATTGCGGTTATTGCAGGCAATTGTCGGATACAGAGTTCATCTGTGACGCGCAAGCCGACAGCTGCGGCAACTGTGGCACTTGCACCGGTGCGGGGATGCAATTCAACTGCGTGGTGGATCAGGGCAAATGCGCTGGTAATTGTTCTCATTGCAGCGGCTCCGGAACATCATTCAACTGCGAGTCGGACGCCAGCCAATGCGCCGGCACCTGTGATGTCTGCAGCGGTTCCGGAACAACATACAACTGTGCAGCGGACGACAGCCTATGCATAGGCAATTGTGATGTCTGTGCCGGATCAGCGAATTCGTTCAACTGCATGGCGAATGATAACCTATGCACTGGCAATTGTGATGTCTGCACTGGTGTTGGAACAATGTTCAACTGCGGGGGGGACGCCAATCTGTGCACTGGCAATTGCGATGTCTGCAGCGGTTCCGGCACAACATACAACTGTTCGGCGGACGACAGCAGATGCACCGGCAATTGCGATGTCTGCAGCGGTTCCGGCACATCATACAACTGTTCGACGGACGACAGCCTGTGCATAGGTAATTGTGATGTCTGCGCAGGCTCGGGGAATTCGTTCTATTGCATAGAGGACAATGGCCTATGCACCGGAAACTGCGACTACTGCAGAGGGTCAGGGAACTCGTTCAACTGTTCGGCGGACGATAGCCTATGCGTCGGCAACTGCGATGTCTGCAGCGGTTCTGGCACAACATACAACTGCGCGGCGAACAATAACCAATGCACCGGCAATTGTGATGTCTGCAGCGGGTCCGGCACGGCGTTCAACTGCGCGGCGAACAATGGCCAATGCACTGGCAATTGCGATGTCTGCAGCGGTTCCGGCACTTCATTCAACTGCGCGGCGAACAACGGCCTGTGCACTGGCAATTGCGATGTCTGCAGCGGCTCCGGCACAGCCTTCAACTGCGCGGCTGACGCCAGCAGTTGCACTGGTAATTGCGATGTCTGCAGCGGTTCTGGTACAGCATATAACTGTTCGGCAGACAACGGTAGATGTACTGGCAATTGCGATGCCTGTAGCGGTTCCGGCACAACATACAACTGTGCTGCGGACAATGGCCTATGCACTGGCAACTGTGACTATTGCACCGGTTCCGGAACGTCATACAACTGTGCTGGGGACAACAGCAGATGCACTGGCAACTGTGACTATTGCACCGGTTCCGGCACATCATACAGCTGTGTTGCAGACAATGGCCTATGCTTTGGTAATTGTGATGTCTGCAACGGTTCTGGCAGCGCGTTCAACTGCGCAGCGGATATCAGCAAGTGCACTGGCAATTGTGATGCCTGCAACGGTTCCGGTACATCATTCAACTGCGCGGGGAATCCTAGCCTATGCACTGGCAACTGTGACTACTGCACCGGTTCTGGCACATCATTCAACTGTGCTGGAGATATAACCATGTGTGCAGGCTATCAACCTTGTGCTGGATGCCCATATTGTAAGAGTTGCTCCGGATCGGGGAACTCATTCAACTGCACAGATTTGGGCTGCCACATACACGGCGTTGTAGGCACGGATGGCACGTTCAATTGTGATCCCCCCGGAGAATTGGCGGTTGCATACCAAACGGTGAACCGAGCTTGTGGCCCAGGGGGTGGAAATACCTTCTGCAATCCTGGTACCTGTTCGGTTGGTGGAACAAATGAATGGACGGCTGCTCAACCGAGTGTGGATACCTGTCGTTATTGGTTTGATTGTTTTCCGTGTTGTTATCGTGATTGCCCGGCAACGAAGCAAGTTATGTGCCGGCCATAACCGACTGCGTAGCAATGAGCTAGTGGTATGTATTCACGGGGGTTGATTTGCCGAGGGCTGGAGGGAAGGTTCGGAGAATCCATGGAGCCGAGACCGATAAGCATCGTTGGTGTACAGGAGGATATTCCTGTCCTGCTGCCGATCGGTGGAGGCCATTGTCATGACACGCTAGACGAACAGGCTGGAGTTGGAGGATTCAGATGAGATACATTCTGCTTTTATTCCTGGCGGTTGGCCTGCCCGGCGTGCTAATATCCGCATGCAGTGACAATTTAAATGTAGAATGCGTGCCAGACTGCACAGGTATCGAGTGTGGAATCGACCCGCTCTGTGGCGATTCATGCGGAACATGCGATGAGAACGAGGCTTGCAACCAGGACGGCCGATGTAATTGTCTGCATCTCTCATGCGAAGGCACATGTTGTGCATTGGACCAGGACTGCCTTGATGGAGAGTGCTGCACTCCCGGTCCCGAGGGCCCCAAAGACCATCCGTCATGCTCTAATGAAGTTGACGACGACTGCGATGGCTTTGTCGATGAGGATGATCCCGACTGCAGCTTCTGCAATCATTCAGTCGAATGCGATGACGAAAATCCCTGCACCCTCGACGATTGCGTGGACAACATCTGTTCGAACATTGCGCTAGATGATGGGGCGCCGTGTGCAGATGATGGTCTTGCTTGCACCGAGGACGTTTGTCACGGCGGATTTTGCATCCACGAAGAGGGCGATGACCAGGATGGTGACGGAATTGGCGACAGATGCGACAACTGCCCTGATATTTCAAACCCAGTCCAGGACGACATGGACGGCGATGGACTAGGGGATGTCTGCGACCCGAAACCTGCAGTCTTCAATTACGCTCTCCGGGCAGGAACGGTTGTATCAGGTGGAGGACTCATGGTCTCGCTTGGCTACAGCGCCAACAGTGTTATTGGACAGGCAGTAGCCCCCTCTTGTGAACCACTGCAAAGTTCAGAGTTCATCATCAAAAGCGGTTTTATCCAAATTAGAAAAACAGAGACGCCTTGAATGTCTCTATCTTTGTCGCTTGCCTGTATGCAGACAGAAAAGGAGAAGATACCATGGCAAATCTGAAAAGATGGCTGATAGTCGTTACTCTCTTCCTAGGAACCTTTGAAGCGAAGGCACAGGTTGTTCCATATTCGGTCAGCTACCATGGATATTTAACGAACGTTGGCGGAGAACCCATCAATGCGGCTGTACCCATGACATTCCGTCTTTACTCAGATCCAGAGGGCGGTACTCCGTTGTGGGAGGAGATCCAGCCTGGGATAGCAGTCGAAAACGGCGTCTTCAGTGTTCAACTCGGGCTTGTTAATCCTCTGGATGAGACGCTCTTTCCATGGGGAGAGGATCGGTGGCTCGGCATCCAGGTTGATATCGACGACGAGATGGTACCTCGTCAACTCTTGGTTTCGACACCATACTCATTGCGCTCCTCTGTCTCGATATACGCAGAAGCCGCGGGCGATGCTGATACATTGGGAGGAGTCACGGCCGCAGAACTGGAGGAATCCACGGAGATTGACCAAGACATATCGGCCCACGCTTCCATTCCAGACGCCCACCACACTAGATACGCCGATGGAGAGTGCATCGCAGCCGTTGATGGCGCCGGATATGTGCTCGGCCCCCACACAACTTACACCGCAGGCAATCAGCTGAGCCTGAATGGTAATACTTTTGACGTGGTGGAAGGCTTTGGTAGCGGGTTAGATGCGGACACTGTCGATGGCGCGCACGCTGCGGCCCTAGAGGAGTCAGCGGAGATAGACGCAGATATTGCAACGCACGCAGTTCTTACAAACGCACATCACAGTCGACAACATTCGCTAAGTGGAGGCGACCATACGGGAGACCTGGTATATAGTCAAATTGATGGCATCGTAGATACCTCTAGTGGAGGTTCTGCTAGTATGATCAGTGCTGCAGGGCATACACATAGCGGTTCTGATGGTTCCAGCCAGGTTGCCCATGTGGGCCTAAGTGGTGTGTCCGCCAATCAACACCATGCAAAATCTCATGGACATACCGCCGGAGACGGGTCAGGACAACTGGACTGGGATACATGTTGGACAGATGCAGTTCATAGTCATGCATCTAGCGCAGAAGGTGGAAGTCTAGATGCTAGATATCTAAGAAGTGATACTTCGGATAGTATGAGTGGAACGCTATCTGCAAATGAATTCAAATGTGGTGGGGGGAATTGTTGCTACATAAGGGTTCAATCGAACATTGCTTATGGAACGGTAGTTACATGTAATAGTGGTGGTACGATTGTTGGAGGTGGAGGAGGCTGCTATGGCTATGCTGGAGGTTGGCGTAGTTTTCTAGTCGCTTCATACCCCTCTGGTAATGGATGGGCAGTCAAGTGTGAGAATACCGATAACGGTGATCAACAGTTGTCCGCCAACACATGGGCAATATGTTGTAAAATTGGCCCATAGAAGATTGCCATAGCCTTTTGTATTGGTGTAGCTGGCTAGTCGGATATGACCATGAAGGAGTTTCATTATGAAGAAGATAGCGCTAGTCGCTGTGGCGACAACGTTTGCCATTGTTCTCGGCGTTATGGCCCTCAACTGCGGTGACGATAAGGCAGATGATAAGTCGTGCAACACTAACAGCGACTGTGAATTCGGCAAGGTGTGTCGGGATAATATATGCGTTGATTACTCATATGAGAATGGGTTCTGCGACACGGACAGCGATTGTGAATTCGGCATGGTGTGTTGTCCCAACTACATATGCGAAGAAAGATGTTCAGAGTGCGATCCTCCATGCGAACCTGGCGTTGAGGTTTGTTACCAGGGCCAATGCCTTCCAGTGGGCGATCCCAACGACAAGGACGACGACAGCTATCCGGTGGGGGAGGACTGTGACGACTTCAACCGAGAAGTACACCCAGGGGCGCAAGAATATTGCGATGGGTTCGACAACAACTGCGACGGAACGACGGACGAGGGTTGCCCCCCGTGTGTGGACAGTGAGACACAGGAATGCGGAACCGACGTGGGACAATGCATCAAAGGTAGCCAGACATGTGTGGACGGGAATTGGGATATCTGCAGCGATACTGGCCCATCTCCTGAGATTTGTGACGGAAAGGACAACGACTGCGATGGAGCCACGGACGAGATCTGTCCCTGTCTGGATGGAGATCAGTTTCCTTGCAGCGTAGACGAGGGTATCTGTGTCGAGGGTGTCCAACTGTGTGAAAGCGGAGCATGGTCGGGGTGCCGAGATGGTGAGTTGCCGCAGACGGAGATCTGCGACGGTCTGGACAACGACTGCGATGGTATGACGGACGACGGATTCATGGTTGGCCAGTACTGCGACGGTTATGGCGAATGTGAAGAGGGAGAGATCGAGTGCGTCGCCGAAACTACCACGCGCTGCAGCACCGAGCCTGATGGCAGCCAGGACCAGTCTTGGCCTGAGATATGCGACGGCTTGGACAACGATTGCGACGGCTTTGCGGATGAAGACTTCGAGGTGGGTGAACCCTGCGTGGGGAACGGATTGTGTGGCGTTGGCACCTGGGAATGCTCTGCCGAGAACGAGAGAGTTTGCAGCACAGACCCTGGATGCAGTGCCGACCAGTCCAAACCCGAGCTGTGTGACGGGCTTGACAACGACTGCGACGGAGAGACAGACGAAGACTTCCAGGTTGGCTTGTCCTGCGAAGGCGAGGGAGCCTGCGGTGAGGGCCAGATCGAATGCGTCAACGAGAGCACAACCCAGTGCAGCACGGATCCTGGAGGCAGTGCTGACCAGTCTCAGAACGAGTTATGTGACGGTCAGGACAACGATTGCGATGGGTCGACAGACGAGGACTTCATGATTGGTGGAGTTATTTGTGGCAACTGTGGAGAATGCGATCCAGTTACCGGGGGATGTGCGGGAAACGACGCCTACTGCCTCGGCAATTGCGGCTACTGCAGGCAATTGTCGGATACGGAGTTCAACTGCGACTCACAAGCCGACAGTTGCGGCAACTGTGGCACTTGCACAGGTGCAGGGACGCAATTCAACTGCGTGGCGGATCAGGGCAAATGCGCTGGTAATTGTTCTCATTGCGGCGGCTCCGGCACATCATTCAACTGCGAGTCAGACGCCAGCCAATGCAACGGCAACTGTGACGTCTGCAGCGGCTCCGGCACAACATTCAGCTGCGAAGCGGACAACAGCCTGTGCATAGGCAATTGCGATGTCTGCGCAGGATCAGGGAATTCGTTCTACTGTATGGCCGACGATAGTCAATGCACTGGCAATTGTGATGTCTGCAGTGGTGTTGGAACGATGTTTAACTGTGAGGGGAGCGACAATCTGTGTACTGGCAATTGTAGTGTCTGCAGTGGCTCCGGTACAACATACAACTGCGCGGCGGACGACAGCATATGCACTGGCAATTGTGATGTCTGCAGCGGTTCCGGCACAACGTACAACTGTACGGCGGACGACAGCAAATGTACTGGCAATTGTGATGTCTGCAGCGGTTCAGGCACAACGTACAACTGTGCTGCGGATAACGGTAAATGCACTGGAAACTGTGACTATTGCACAGGCTCCGGCACGGCATATAACTGTGCAGCGGACAATAGCAGATGCACTGGCAATTGTGATGTCTGCAGCGGTTCCGGCACAGCGTTCAATTGTGCGGCAGACAACAGCAGATGCACTGGCAATTGTGATGTCTGCAGCGGTTCCGGCACAGCGTTCAACTGTGCGGCGGATGACAGCATATGTACTGGCAATTGTGATGTCTGCAACGGTTCCGGCACGGTGTACAACTGTGCTGCGAACAATAGCATATGCGCTGGCAACTGTGATGTCTGCATCGGTTCCGGCACAGTGTACAACTGCGCCGCGGACAATGGCAGATGCACTGGCAACTGTGACTATTGCAGCGGTTCCGGCACATCATTCAACTGCGCGGGGAATCCTAGCCTATGCACTGGCAACTGTGACTACTGCACCGGTTCCGGCACATCATTCAACTGCGCGGGAGACGTAACCCTATGTCCTGACTATCAGCCTTGTGCGGGATGCCCTTTTTGTATGAGCTGCTCCGGATCGGGGAACTCATTCAACTGCACAGATCTCTGCCACGTTGTGAGCGGCACGTTTGATTGCCCGGGCGCAGAGATGGAGGTGGCATTTCAAACGGTGGATAGGATTTGTGACAGCGGAAGTTGTGTTTTATGTCCCCCTTGTAGCTGTACCGCCACAGGAACAGGGACTTGGGAGCCATCACAACCAGCTGTGGGAAGTTGCATTTATTATGGCGATTGGGTGCCATTTTGGTGTCCCACCTATATATGCTATGCCGAAAGGCAGGTGATGTGTCGGCTATAAGCAGCCAAATAGTTAGAGCACTTTGCATAATGAGAGGTCTTGCCCCCCCATGAAAAAACATGAGGGAGTCTGACCTCAAAACAGATCATCGCCATTTGCAGGTCTTGCGGAAACGTCCATCTGATCCCACATAGCTGCAAGACTCCGTTGTCACAGGTGGTCCCAGGGAATGGCCCGGAGGTGGCGGGTCAGTTGTTCCTGTCTGGGGGCGCGGCAGATCACGAAGCCGCGGCGTGAGAGTTTGGCATGGCGCTTGATGAAGTGCTCGGCGTGTCTCGCGTCCGCAGCACGGGGGTTGCGGGTGTACTTTACCTCGATGGGGATGATTTCCCCGGATGTTTCGAGGAAGAAGTTCACCTCCGCGCCGTCGACCGTCCTCCAGAAGCTCAGCCGGTGGCTGCGGCCGAGGATTCCGATCCGCGCCATCAGCTCGCAGGCCACCCAGTGCTCCAGCAGATGACCTCCCTCGGTGGCCAGGATTCGTCCGTCCAGGGGAATGCGTGACAGTGCATTGCGTACCCCGACATCGAACAGGGAGAACCGAATGCACGGTTCGGAGGGGGGGGATTCGGGCTGTCGGGCGGCCGGGGAGAGCCACTCAACATTGTCCTTGTATTCCAGCCGCCTTGTGATATTGGACGGCAGTCAACCCCCAAACATGGAAAGGGGTCTGAGGTGATGAAACGAGTTGTGATCTTTCCGTTGGCCTGCCTGCTGCTGGCGGCGGGCTGCACGGGCTGCAAGAAGGAAGGGCCCGGCGGGCCGTTCGGGCCGTTGGCGACCCGTCTGCCGGCCACGTCGGACCTGGTCGTGCTTCTCGACCTGGCCGAGACCGGCCGCTCCTGGACCGAACTGCAGAAGGAGACCCTGGCGCTGCCCGTGGTGGCCGAGAACCCCGGGGTCAAGCAGGCGCTCGAGGAGCAGCAGGCCCTGTTGCGCACGATGGTCGCCGTGGCCAAGGGCACGCTGGGCCTGGATCCGCTCGAGGACCTGCAGCGGGCGGCCATCGGGGTGGTCATCGTGCAGGGCGGGGATCCCGGGCTGGTGGTGGCGGTCGAGGGTGAGTTCCCGCCCGACCTGTTCGCGCGGATCTTCCCCGGACAGAAAGTCGAAGAGCAGCACGGGCACGAGGTCTGGAACATCCCGGACAGCGGGTTTCAGGTGACACTGCTCGACGGAAAGCTCCTGCTCCTGGCCGACCAGGGCCGGATGGGCGCGGCGTTGAAGGCCGGGAAGGCGGATGACAAGTTTCTGGCCGCACATGCGGGCCTGTTCGCCGAGACGGGCGGAGGTTTCCTGTTCAGGGTGTCCTTCGTCGTGCCGGACTGGGCGCGCACCCTGCTCGAGGGACAGAAGGGCGTGTTCGGGATCTCCACCCCGCTCGGCACCCGGCAGGTTCTGGTGGACCTCGGCCGGAGACTCGAGCTGACCGTGCACACGACCGACCAGCGCGCGGCCGAAAACGTCCGCTACATGCTCGAGGCCCAGGGCGAGATGCTGACCGGCAGCGGGCACCTGGTGCGGGGTCTCGGCTTCTGGTGCATGGCCCTGGACCTGGACGCCCTGCCGGACATGCCGCAGGTTGCAGCCACCGCGTTTGCGAACCGCAAGCCATTGCTTGCCACCCTGGAGAAGCTCTTCCCGGCACCCAGGGAAAAGCCGAAGGTGGTCATTGACGGCCTGCGGGTCAGCCTCGAGGCGGACCGGCTGATACTCAAGGGCGCCGGCCTGCTCATCGGCGTCATGGCGGCGGCCGCGGTTCCGGCCTTCATCGAGTACCGGAAAAAGGCCGCGGCGGCCGGGGAATGAAAGGAGCGCACCATGATGGCAACAAAGACGATCTTGCTCGCTTGTATCTGTTGTGTCTGGAGCCTCCTGGCCGCCGGCCGGCCGGTGTCCGCCGGTGGGTCCGGTCCCTTCGAGCCGCTCTTGACCCATCTGCCGGCCGAGTCCGACCTGGTGGTGCTGGTGGACCTGGCCGAGGGTGGCCGGATCTTCTATTCCATCCTGGACAAGGTGCAGAACACCGCCCTGGTGGCCGAGAACCCCGGGCTTGCGAAGATGTTCGCCCAGCAGCGCTCCGTGATGGAGGCCCAGATGGCGGCCACCAAGGCCAGCCTGGGGTTCGATCCCTTCCGGGATCTGCAGCGGGCCGCCGTGGGCGTGGTGCTCGAAAATACCGACCGGCCGGGCCTGGTGCTGGTGGTGACCGGAAAGTTCCCGGCCGACCTGGCCGAAAAGCTGGTCCCGGGCGCCCAGGCCGAGCAGGTCGGCGGGTTTCCCGTCTACAGCCTGCCCGATGGGTTCAAATTCACGTTGCTCGACGGCAAGCTGATCGTAATGGCGCCGGATCGCCTGCAGGCCGCCCTGCAGTCCGGCGAGGTGCCCGCACGCTTGCGCGAGCGGCACCCCGGCCTGTTCGCCAAGACCGGCGAGGGGTTCCTGCTGCGCATGCACCTGGCAGTACCCGGGTTCGTCCAGGCACTGGCCGCTGGCGAAGAGGCAAAGATCGTGCGTACATTGCTGACCTCGCTCCGGCGCGTCACGATCGAGATCGACCGGCAGCTTGCCATGGGCATAGAGTGCGCCGACGAGGCCGGGGTCGAGCGGGCCGAGTTGCTGCTTACCGGCTGGCGCGAGTTCATGATCGGCGGCGCACACATGTGGCGGGCATACGCGCTCATGGTGCTCGGCTTCGACATCGGCTCCATGCCGCAGCTGCCGCCCGAGGTCAAGGCGGCCCTGGCCAACCGGCAGGCCTTTATCAAGACCATCGACGAGTTCTTCCCCACGCCGGCCGAAAAGCCGAAAGTGGCTCGCCAGGGCAATTCGGTCAGCCTGACCGCGCTGCCCGCGATGCTGCAGGGCAGCGCATTCATGCTGGGCGTGCTCTCCGCCATCGCCATCCCTTCCTTCCTCAAGTACATCCAGAAGGCCAAGCAGGCCGAGGTCCAGGTGCAGCTGCGCAGCGTGCAAATGGCGCTGGACATGTACCGGCTCGACAACGGCCGCTATCCATCGACCGAAGAAGGGCTCGGAGCCCTGCTCAAGTCGGGCGTGTTGAAGACGATCCCCACCGACGCCTGGGGCAACTCGCTGGTCTACTCCTCCGATTCGGACGGGAGCTTCTCCCTCAAGTCCCTCGGCACCGACGGCCAGCCCGGCGGGATCGGCGCCGACGCGGACGTCGAGTTACGTCCGTAGACCCGGGGGTAAAGCAGGGTACTACGACGTCTGGCTGCTGTTTCCCGCGCCGGCTGCTGCAGTCCCGGGCCGCAATACCTTGACGAATAAAAAGATGACCATGGCCAGGACCCCGATGCTTACCCACTGGCTGGTGCTCAGGGGTCCCAGGATGCCGCGGCTGACGTCACCCCGCAGAAACTCGACCCCGAAACGGCAGATGGCGTATACGGTGCAGACTCCTAAGAAGACCTGCCCGTCGTAGCGCCTTTTCGGAAAGACGAAGAAACGAAAGAAGAGAAATATGGCCAGCCCGTAGAAGGCGCAGTAGAGCTGGGTCGGATGGACCGGGAGAGAGCGTTCGGCCGCGTCCGTGATCCAGCCGTTGGACAGGTGCAGGCGATAGGCGTGACTGCGAACAGGGAAGCTCACCGCCCAGGGAATATCGCTCACCTTGCCGAAGTCGCATCCGGCAAGGAAACACCCGATCCGGGTGAAGAACAAGCCCAGGGCCACGAAGGGGCTTCCGGAGTCCAGGACCTTCCATACACTGACCTCTCTGGCGCGCCATCTCAAGTACAGAATCGGTACGCCGAACCCGCCGATGAAGCCCCCATAGGCCACCATCCCCCCCCGCTTGAAGAGCCGGAGGGGATCGCCGGGATTCTCGAGCCAGTAGGGAATGCTCATCGAGAAGAAACCCAACACCCAGGCCCCGGCGAATCCGCCCACATAAGCGAGGAGGATCGCGGTCACGCAAGGCAAGGCCGGCAGGCCCTGATCGCGCTTCATGCTCCGCACCGCCAGCCATCCGCACAGGATGGATGCTCCGCCCATCATGTGCGACCAGCCGGGAACCACATAGCGGAAGATGCCGGTGGAGAAGATACCGTTCAGGTACTCGACCAACAGGGGTCTCATGGGCTCTGGGTCGGTTCGCCGAACCGGTATCAGGGCGAGGTGTCTACCCCTTGTTCAATTCTCGACGATGGAGACGGCGTCTCCATCCCCACAAGAAGAGGCCCGGGACGAACAGTGCGCCCCAGTGGAAGAGCTTCAGATACGCCCTCTTTGCCAGGCGCCAGGAATCATAAGGAGGGGCGACGGTCGCACAGTGCTCGGGATCGTCGCCACAGCCGTACACACACTTGTCCTCCTCTCCGGTTTCTGGATCTATGTAGGCATCGTCACCGCAGGCACATACGCAAACGTCATCATAGTCCTCTATGCAAAGTCCACACGTGCACATACAGGGGTCAACCGCTTCCATCTGGGCCTGCCTGAGCTCTCCCAGCTCGCCGGTGCTCGCGGCGTCCGTTCCTGTCTCCCTTGTCGTGCCTGTCGTGCTTTGTGAAGGCACCTCGCCGACATCCGCCTGCGGGGCGATCGTCCTGGTATCGCCGGAAAGGCCAATGAGCCCGCTGGGAACTGCAGGCGCCGGAGAAAGGACGGTGGGCTGGTCGTCGACCTTGGATACGTCGTGCTTCATAGCCGCTGTCAGGTGGAGGAGGATCGGGTTGAGGCGCATCTCACCCGGGGAGGGGCCCATGGCCACGAAGACGGGCAAGCCTTCGGCCCGGATCAGCTCGATGCTTTCCAGGGCCGGTCCGTCCACCTTCCGGGCCACCGCAACCAGCCACGGCTCCAGCCACTCGAGGACCTCGATCTCGCTTTGTCCCTGAAGGTCATCGCGTCGCGTGTCCTTCCAGTCGCCATCGGGGTAGAGAATATCCAAGCTGGCATCCCGTTCCTTTCCGGTCAGGAAAGCCACCGGGTCGGCGAGATCCAGGTCGCTGTGCGTCAGTGCCGGGGAGATGGCCACCGAGCTCCGATCGCCCTGAAGCGAGACAAAAACAAAAGGCTCCACATCACCCTTGGCGCGGACCTCGTCGCAAGAGGTCAGCAAGACATGGATTTCGTCTCTCCCGCCCAGGTCCTGGTCCGCGGAGAGAGACATCTCCACCGCGTCTTGCTCGGTCTCGCCTGCTTGCGCCGAGGCGGCTTCGACGAGCATCTCATATGCATCGAGTCGTTCGTTGTGGTACAGGAACTGGATCTCATCGCCCTGAAGATCGAGGACGACCCTCAGATCGAGTTGGGCCAGCTCCTCTCGCACCCCTCCCCCGCAGCGAGTAGCCAGTAAACCGATTGCCAACAGGACGATCGCCAGCACCGCGCCAACAAGACCTTTTTTCATCGGAAAGCCTCCCCGTCTCCAAGGTAAAGAAGATATCCACTGAGGATAACAGTGCTTGAATTTTTGTCAATTGGAAAATCGCGGTTCAATGACCTTCGGGCGCCTGCTGTCAGGAAAACGCCTGAACCAGCGGCCGGATCGATCCGCAGAAGGTGACCGGCACGCCCTCGAAGTCGTCGAACATGTAGGTGAAGAAGTCGAGCAGGTGGGGCCTGGCCGTGTAGTCGAGGTCCTCGGGGACCGGGCCGAACTCCTCGACCGCGAGGAAGTCGTCCGGGGTCCTGGGTCCGCCGGGCAGCAGTCCCGCCGGCCTGATCAGGTACGAGAAGACCTTGCGGAATCGGCCGAACAGGATCACCTGCGACGGGTAGGCCGCGATCATCTCGTTCTTCTTGCGGATCTCCTGGGGGGTCAGGCGTATACGGATGCGCGTGCCCCGGTACAGCGGGTGGAAGCGCATGGCCAGCAGGATGGTGTACTCGTAGGCCGGGCAGTGGAAGAACTCGGCCTTGTGTCCGGTCTCTCGTTCCATCTCCCGCAGGGCCAGTCCGGTGAAGAAGTGCGTCAGGTCGTGCTCGGGCTGGCCGCCCTGCCAGGCCAGCGTGAACACGGCGTCCGGCCGGATCTCGAACACCGTCTGCCTGACGGCGTCCCGGATCTGCTCGAAGAACGGCACCACGTCCATAATCTTGCTCTTGCCCGAGTGCAACTCGCTCAGCCGGCGATAGATCTCCACCTCCGAGAAGTCGAGGCAGCGCGTGCTGGACTCTTCCAGCCCGATGGCCCCGACCGCCCTGATCCCCTCTGCCTTGCGGACCTCCCCGTAGCGTGCGGGCCCGAGATCCGACTCGAAGTACAGCCCGTCGCTGTTCGTGACCCACACCACCCGGGCTCTCGGCCCCAGGCGCTGCAACAGCCCGGCGGTCACGATCTCGTCGTCGTGGTGGGCCAGCAAGTACAGGGGCCGCTCGAACGCCCCGGCCCTGGCCGAGAACTCCCGGCCTCGGATGTATGCGTCATCTCCCATGGGGGACTGCATTTTCGTAATAAGTTCCGAATTTGCTCAGCTGATTCGGAGCATCCTACGAATCAGCAGACGGAGTCAAATCGCCCCGGCAACTCATATTCGGCTGATACCGAGGACGAGATCCGATTTTGGGTACAGGGCTAGAATTAGCTCGTTGAGTTTCTTGATCGTCGGCACCGACTTGCCCTGCTCGTATCGGGCGTACGCGTTGAGCGATTTCTGGCCGAGACGTTCTGCTACTTGGGACAACGAGAGACCAGCAGAGCGGCGATGCCGTTTAAAGCCCTGCGCGATAAGGGCCGCGTTATCGTTGGAGCTGACTTCGAAAACGGCGCTCCCCCGTATCGAGTGGACCGTCACTTTGAAGTCTGACCGATCGACGTCCAGTTCAAGGTACTCCTTGATCATCGCCAGTGCATCCGCTCGGCTCGTGCCCTGGGTCATTGCGTCCAGGATCGGCACCTCGACGAGCCAGTACTTGCTACCCTTGTCCTTCCAAACTCTCCCTTCAAAACGCATGATACGCTCCATTGGTTTGAGTTAGATGCGGTATCATCCTACCTCTCACCACGCGCCCGCCTGAGTATCGCCTTCGCCAGATCCTCGGCAACGTCTCTGTGGCGGGGGATCTTTTCCTTGTTGGCGCCGTCCGTCCAGATGTCATGGTTGCCACCGTGCCGCAGGAACTGCCATCCGAGTTTCTTGAGCTGCTTCTCCAGGTCTCTCCGTTTCACGGCTACCACCCTACACGTATTGGTGTATGGTGTCAAGGGGAAAGGCCGGAGACCGAGCGTGAGCTTCGAGTTGCTGTAGGTTCAGACCCTCGGGACGAGGACGTGCTCGATGGACCAGGAGCCGATGGAGTCGTCGCGGGTGAGGACCAACGTGCCGCAGGTGGGGAAGGGGGGCTGGTCCTGGTCGGAGTGGGAGATGAGCACCGAGGTCAGGTACTGGACGAAGGGGAGGTGGCTGACCAGCATCAGGTCCGTGTCCATGTCGAGGATGTCGCGGGCCACGGGCTCGACCGGGTCGTTGGGCTTGAGGCCGTCGCGCTGCTCGGGCTGCGGGGCGGGGTCGAGCTCGGCGGCGATGATCTCGGCCGTCTGTTGGGCGCGGGCCTTGGTGCTGTGGCGGATTTCGGCCACCCGCACGCCCAGCGCGGACAGCTGGCGGCCCACGGCGCGGGCCTGGTCGCGGCGGTGGGGGCTCAGGCCCCGGGCGGGGTCGCCCTTCCGGGAAAGGGGCTCGGCGTGGCGGACGATCACGAGCTTCACCGGCTTTTCTCCGTAACGGTTTCCTGGAGCGTCAGGGCGATGCGTTCGCCCGGCTGTGTAGCCTTGCGGGCCATCCTATCACAATTTTCGGCCGGTCCAAGCCTTGTCCAGATTCTCGTCGTTTCCTGAAACCGGTGACTTGACCACTTCGTCCTCGAGGCCGTATCATCCGAGACAGGTGTAGAGCAATGCCCATTGCAGTTGCCGGGAGGGACCAGTGACAATCGGTCGTCAACTCGCCTGCCTGTTCTTCCTGTTTTTCCTTTCCTCCGCAAGCCAGCTCTCCTGCTCGGAAGAGTTGAACGAGGGACCGGCCGATGCGGCGGATGCCGGGGTCGACGCGGGGGCCGACGGCGCCGACGCCCCGGCCGACCAGGAACCCGCAGACGGCGGAGATGGCGCCGCGGACGGGGAGCCCGACGGGAGCGATCCCGGTGCCGATCCCCTGCCCGACGGCGGTGACGAGGCCGGCGACGAGGTCGATGACGGGGGCGGTGACCTCGAACCGCCCGATGGCGGGGACCCCGGTGACGACGCGGACGACGGCGGCGACGCAGCGGGAGATCCGGGCGATCCCGGCACGTTCCTGGTGTTGACCATCAACCTCAAACATCCCCTTACCGGTCTGGACGAGGCCCGGCAGCGACTGCAACTGGTCGCCGACGCCATCATCGACAGGCAGCCGGATGTGGTCGCGTTGCAGGAGGTGATCAAGGACGGCGAGGAGCCGAGCTTCGCGGAGCAGCTCGCCGTCTTGACCGGCTACGAGTGGATCTGGGAGTACACCTTCACTGTTCCGTTCCTTTTCAACGAGGGGCTCGGCATCCTGAGCCGGTGGCCGGTGGTGTGGAGCGATTCGGAGAGCCTGCCGCACCTGGACCTGATAATATTCACCCGCAGGATCCTCGGCGCGCGGGTGGCTTCTCCGCACGGGGAGATACAGCTCTTCTGCACGCACATGACAACGGACTCGGACGAGTCGGTCAAGGCCGACCAGGCGCTGGCCGTGTTTGAGTTCATTAGCAGTCATCCATCTACACTGCCCGGCTTTTTCGCCGGGGACTTGAACGCCGAGCCGGATTCGCTGGCCATGCGCTTCCTGCGCGGCGAGGCCGAGTACCAGGGGGTGAATGGAAACCTGATCGATGGGTGGATGGCGGTGAACCCGGACGATGACGGGTTCACGATTCCCTCCGGCGGACCCAACCGGCGGATCGACTACATCTACCTGGTTCCGGGGTCGGAACAGGCGGCCGACGCGGTTTCCTGTGAGGTGATGTTCGCCGAGCCGGTCGGAGACGTATACGCCTCGGATCACCTGGGCGTGCTCTGCCGGTTCTCCCTGCCTTGATGTTTTGACCTCGAACCGCTCCCCTGGTACGGTCTGGCCCCCTTATGGGCTACCTGTTCCTGTACGGGGTGATCGGCTCAAGCATCGGCGGGGTGATGGGCGCGAACCTGTACGTCAAGTTCGTCGACGAGCTCAACCAGCCGCACACCCTGTGGTTGATCTTCGCTGGCATCGGGGTGGCCACCGTGGTGGGTCTGCTGCTGTACAACAAGTTCCTCGTCAAGAAGGAAGGACCTGGAGACGATTGACGCGGGGGCGGATCCGTACTATTTACTCGCCGCAAGGTGCGTCAACAGAAAAGTGAGGCGGACATGGCAGTGAAGAAGGCCGCGAAGAAGAGACCGGCAAAGAGAACAGCAGCCAAGAAGAAGACCGCAGGGAAGAGGACTGCCAAGAAAAAGCCAGCCAGGAAGGCCGGGATCGCGCTGTTGAAGAAGAAGGCCGGCGAAGGAGACGTCGAGGCCCAGTACAAGCTGGCCCTCCGGTACATGGAGGGCCGCGGGGTGGCGCGCAACCGCAGGACCGGAACGCGGTGGCTGCAGAGGGCCGCCGAGGCGGGGTCTGGACAGGCGCAGCTGGATCTCTCGTTCTGCTACTTCGAGGGACTGGGCGTTGCGAAGGACGACCAGCAGGCCTTCCGCTGGGCCCTGGCCTCGGCCGAGCAGGGCGAGCCGGTGGCCCAGTACAACGTCTGGGTGGCCTACTCCAACGGCATCGGGGTGAAGGCCGACGAGGAGGAGGGGCTGAAGTGGCTGGTCCGAGCCGCCGAGGCTTCAAGCGCCGACGCCATGACCGAGCTGGGCCAGCACCTGCTCGAGCAGGGCAGGGACCGCGAGCAGCGCGCACTCGGCGTCGAATGGCTGCGAAAAGCCGCCAGTCAGGGCGAGGTGGAGGCCCAGTGGACCATGGGCCTGGTGTACGAGAACGGCTGGCTGGTGGACCACGACCTCGGCAAGGCCTTCTCCTGGTATCTCAAGGCCGCCGGGCAGGGCCATCCGGTCTCCCGGGCCATGGTGGGCCAGGCGTACTACCACGGCGAGGGCGTCGAGCAGGATTTCAAGCTGGCCATGAAGTGGTACCGCAAGGCCGCCGCCCAGGGCGATCCCATGGCCCAGACCAGCCTCGGCCTGGCCTACCTGGACGGCGAGGCGGTGCGCCGTTCCACCGCCAAGGCCCTTCAGTGGTTCGAGCCGGCCGCCGAGCAGGATCACCCCGACGCCCTGTACTCGCTGGGCGGCATGTACCTGATCGGCGAGGGCGTCAAGAAGGACAATGCCAGGGCACAGCGCTACCTGCGCCGGGCCGCGAAGCTGGGCGACGAGGAGGCTGTGGAGCTGCTCGAGGCCATGGAGTCCGGTTGACTCGCCACTGTGCAACGGCCTAACATCTGTCGCGTCATGCAGCGGATGGCCATCGCCATAGGAATATTCGTCGTCTGTGCGGCCTTGCCGGGCTGTGAGACGAAATCGGACGGCGCTGCTCCTGCCGGCATGATCGCCATGTTCGAGGGCGCCTGCCCGGAGGGCTGGACCAGGTACGCGCCCCTGGACGGGCGCTTCGCGCGCGGCGCGTCCCAGTCCGGGGCGGTGGGCGGCGAGGAGGAGCACGTCCACTCCTTCGACATCACCGCGCGCACCTCCAAGGACGGCGCCCACCTCCACATGCTGGCAACGGCCGACCGGATCGAAGTGGATTCCGGGTCCTACGGCCACATCGGCATCTACGAGGGGTATCTGCAGGCCTTCGAGGAGGGCGGCCGGGATCGCAAGCGCGCCCGGCGCGCCCGGGCGGTGACCGACACCGACGGAGCCCACGATCACCTGATCAGCGTCACCGGCGATTCGGACGCGGCCAGCACGCTGCCTCCGTACTTGGAGCTGGTGTTCTGTATGAAGAACTAAAAATCAATCGAGCCCCTGGCCGCGGGACTGTGAATAGCCTCGCTCGATCCGGTCGTGCAGCGTGGCGCGTTCGTCGGGATCCAGAAAGGCGGCCTTGACTGCGTTGCGCTCCAGCCGCAGCAATTCGTCGAGGCCGATACCCCAGCGGGTGAGGGCCACGTCGTAGTCGTCCACCAGGGAGGTGCCGTGGATGGTCGGGTCGTCGGAGTTGATCGTCACCCGCACGCCGGCCCGGTCCAACTCCAGAAGGGGATGGTCCTGCAGGTCGTCGACGCAACCGGTCTGGTAGTTGCTAATCGGGCAAATCTCCAGCGCAACTCCTCTGGCGACCAGCAGCCGGACGACATCCGGATCCTCGAAGGAGCTGATACCGTGGCCGATTCGGTCGGCCTGCAGGATCCGGATCGCGCTGGCCACATTGGAGGCGCTCGTGCCTTCGCCTGCGTGGATCGTCACCGAGAGCACGCCGGTGTCCCTGGCACGGGTCATGATAGATTCGAACTCGGCGTTGGGATGGCGGAACTCGTCGCCCGCCAGGTCCACCCCGACCACACCCTTCGTGGACAACCCGGCGGCGTGGTCGATGACCCGCTTCCAGGCGTCGAGGTCGAATCGCTCCCGGACGAAGGTTACCAGGAACTTCAGGCCGATGCCGGCCTCTTCGGCCGCGGCGGTGCCAGACTCGATCACCGCCTCCATGGCCCCAAGCCGATCCAGGCCGCTGTGACGGCCCAGGTGCTCGGGCGAAAAACGCAACTCCATGTGGACGATGCCACCGGCGGCGGCATCGTCGACCGCCTCGGCGCAGATCCGTTCCACGTCGTGGTAGGAACTGTACCAGTCAGCCCTGAACTTGGTCAGGAAGTGAGCCAGGCTGCGCGGCTCGCCCTCGGACCAGGTCACATGCGGCGCCAGGGTGTCGACGCTGTCGAGCGGCAGATCCAGGTTGCGCTTCCTGCCCAGCTCCAGCAATGTGGACAGGCGCAGGGCACCCTCCAGGTGGCGGTGGAGCTCCACCTTGGGCAGGCTCCGCAGGATGGCATGTCGTTCAGCGCGCTCCACTCTATCGGCCCCGTCGCGTGCGCCCATCTTAGGCGGCCGCCGAAAGCCGGTCAAGCCGGAAATGCTTGAGGTTGACCGGGCATTGTGGTAATTTTCGCGACTCGGCTCGGTTGGAGAGGAATTGATGCACTTGCCAAAAGGAGCACGTCATGGACGCCAGAAAGAGTTTCGTCCGGTTTTTCTCATTCCTGGGAGTACTTGTGCTGGTCGCGGGCTGCGGCAAGCAGCGTGGGACTGAAGGCGCGGCGGCCACCGGACCCGCGCTCGGGAGCGGCCAGGCCCCGAGCGGCGAGTTGGTGGCCAAGGTGGGTGAATCGTACATCACCCTGTCCGACTTCGAGGCCCAGCTCAACCAGCAGAATCCACTGATCCGGGCGCGGTTCAAGTCCCTGGACCAGAAAAAGAAGCTCCTCGACAACCTGGTCCAGCGGGAGGCCATGGTGCAGGAGGCCAGGCGGCTCGGGCTGGACAAGGATCCCGAGATGATCCGCGGCTACAAGAAGATCCTGGCCAGGCACCTGGTCAACATGGAGTTCAACAAGAAGAGGGTCAAGGAGATCGAGGTCTCCGATTCGGAGATCCAGCGCTACTACGAGAAGAACCACGATCGCTACCACTCGCCGGAGAAGGTCCGGGTGCACCAGATCCTCATCACCGCCGACGCCTCCGACCCGGCCAAGCGCAAGACCGGCCGGGCCAAGGCGGCCGGGCTGCTAGAGAAGCTCAGGGCGGAGCCCAACGACCGCCGGTTGTTCCTCGAACTGGCACGCAAGAACTCCGAAGACGAGGCGACCCGCAACGTCGGCGGCGACACGAACTTCAAGACCAGGGCCCAGATGGAAGAGTCCTTCGGCAAGGCCTTCGCCGAGGCCGCCTTCGCCCTGAAGAAGGCCAACGACCTGAGCGACGTCATCGAGACCGAGAAGGGCTTTCACATCCTGCGTCAGTCCGGCCGACAGGCGGCCATCGACCTGCCGGTCGAGAAGGTCAAGGGACAGATCCGCACCACCTTGTTCGCCCGGGCGCGCGGCGAGGCCTACAAGCAGTTCGTGGAGGAGATAAAGAAAAAGGTCGGGGTCGAAGTTTTCGACGACCAGGTGGCCAAGGCCAAGGTGGACACCAGCGGCGCGTCCGGCGCGAAAAGGTCCTTCCCGGACGGCCTGAAGAGGTCGCCGAGGCGACCGGGTCCGGTCGGGAGGCCCGGCGTCGGCCGCGTGCCTCCAAGTGTCAAGCTAGAAGAGCACGGCAAGCTTCCGCTGCCCAAGAAACCGTCCCGGTCGTTCAAGCCAATCCGTCTGCCCGAGGGCAAGGACAGGCCGGCCGGCAGGTGACGGACCGGGCTGGTGACGCTTGACCTCCTGGCGTACAGCCGGACTGGTTCGGATCTGGCCGGTTCTGTGGGTGGCGTGGGTGCTGGCCGCGGCCTGCCAGCAGCAGACCGCCAGTCCGCCTCCCGAACCGGATCGCGTGGCCGTGGTCAATGGCGAGTTGATCAGCGTGGCGGAATTCCAGGAGGCCCTGGACGAGATCAAGCAGGCCGGCAAGGGCTACTTCGCCAGCAACCAGACCGCCAACAGGATCAAACGCGACCTGCTGGAACGCCTGATCGATCGACACCTGCTCCTGCAGGAGGCCGCCAGGAAGCGAATCAATCTGGACCCCAAGCTGGTGGATGCGTCGATCCATCTGCTGAAGCAGGAGTATCCGCACGACGGGCTCGTGAAACAACTCGAATCCAAGGGCAGAGATCTGCAGCGCTATCGCCTGGAGACGGAGACTTCGCTGATCATCCACCGTCTCTTGAAGCAGGAGGTGATCGATCGGATCGCCATCTCGCGCGAGGACATCCAGAAGTACTACGAGCGACACCGCGACCGCTTCGTCAGGCCCGGGGAGGTCCGGGTCCGCCAGATCGTCACCCGGACGAAGGAGGAAGCCGAGCAGTTGCGCAAGAAGATCCTGCGGGGGGCCTCGTTCGAGGAAATGGCAAAAAAGCACTCCCTGGGGCCGGAAGCCGTCAAGGGCGGGGACCTGGGCTATTTCCCCAGGGGCCGCATGCCGCGGGAGATCGAGGAAGTCTGCTTCAAGTTGTGGGCGGGCTCCAGGGCCAGCAAGGTGATAGAGTCGCCGTACGGCTTCCACCTGTTCAAGCTGGTCGACAAGCGGTCGGCTCGTGAACTGAGCCTGGGTGCGGCCCGGGCCGAGATCAGCCGCGCCTTGCTCGACGAGCGAACCGAGGAAGCCGAACGCTTCTATATCCGGTCGCTGCGGGAGCAGGCCAGCATCGAGCGCGACCTGCAACGGCTCGAGCGGATCCACTGACTTCAGTGACTGGAGAAAAGGCGGTGTAATGGCTTTCATTCTGCGCATACAGCGTATCGAGTCGCGAGTTGTCGGACTGTTCCTTGCAGGCGCGGTGCTCCTGTGGGCCTTTCCCGCGGTCGGGCGGGTGATCGACCGCGTGGTGGCTGTGGTCAACAACGAGGCGATCCTGCTCAGCGAGGTCGACGCATTGTGCAAGTACACGATCGAGCAGATGCCGGCCACCCTGCCGCTGGACGAGGCGGTAGCGCGCAAGCGGAAGATCCGCCTGGACGTCCTGCAATCGTTGATCGACGACAAGTTGATGGAACAACAGATGAGTGAGCGTCGCATCAAGGTCAGCGACGAAGAAGTCATTACCTTCAGGAAACAGGTGCGCAAGGACAACAACCTGACCGAGGAGCAGTTCAAGCAAGCGCTTCTGCAGGAAGGCAAGACCCTGGAGGAATACAATGAGATGCTTCGGCGGTCCATCAAGAGAAGGAAGCTGATGCAGAGAGAGCTCCAGGGCAAGTCGGTGGTGACCGAAAAGGACATCCAGGAGTACTACAAGGAGCACTACCTCGGCGGCTCGGCGGCGGAGAAGGTCAAGGCCAGCCACATCCTGTTCTCTATTCCGCCGGGCACTTCCGCCGAGCAGGAACTGGCTGTGCGCGCCAGGGCCGATGAGGTCCTTGCCGCGCTGAAGGCCGGGGCCGACTTCGCCGAGACGGCCAGGAAACAGTCCGACGATCCCAGCGCGGCCATGGGCGGCGACCTGGGGTGGTTCCGGCGGGGCGACATGGTGGCGGCCTTCGAAAAGGCGGCCTTTTCCCTGGATGAGGGGGAGATGAGCTCCTTGGTGCGCACCCGCTTCGGCTATCACATCATCCTGGTGGCCGGCCGCGCCATTGACGAGCCTCCTCCGGTCGACAAGGTGTCCGGCGAGATCCGCATGCGTTTGAGGAAGGACCTCGATCGTCGGCTGACGCGGAACTGGCTTGACGATATACGCCGGCGCACGTACATCGAAATCAAGCTTTGAGACGCATCGGCATCACCATGGGCGATCCGGCGGGCGTCGGACCGGAGGTTCTCCTGATGGCCCTGGCCGATCCGGGGATCGCGGGCCGGGTAGAGGCTCACGTGTTCGGATCGCGCTCCGTGCTTTCGGACCTGGCCGAACGATTCGGCTGGCCTCTTGATTTCGAGTTGATCGAATCCGCGCCCTCCGATGCCGGAGACGTCGCACCCGGCGGCTACACCCGGGCGGGAGGTCGGATTCAGGTGGCCTGTCTCGAGGCGGCGGCCGATGCGCTGCGGCGGGGAAGCATAGATGCCCTGGTCACCGGCCCGATCCACAAGCGGGCCCTTTCCGAAGCCGGCTTCGCGGGCTCTGGCCACACCGAATGGCTGGCCCGGCGCTTCGGGGCCCGCAGGGCGGTGATGATGCTGGCCGGCCCCAGGTTGAGGGTGGTGCTGGCCACCACCCACTTGCCGCTGCGCGAGGTGGCCTCCGCGCTTACTCGAAAGGACCTGATCGAGGTGATCCGGCTGGCCCACGCAGAATTGAAAAAATACTTCTTCCCCGGGGGGCCGCGCCTGGCCATGGCGGCCCTGAATCCCCACGGCGAGGAGGACGGGCGTGAAGGCCGGGAGGAGCGCGAGCTGCTCGTTCCGGTCATTGAGCAGCTCGTGCGAGAGGGCATCGACTTGACCGGGCCGGTGGCCGCCGACGCGCTGTTCGCCCAGGCTGCCGCCGGGCGCTACGACGCGGTCGTGGCCCTGTACCACGACCAGGGCCTCGCTCCGCTGAAGGCGCTCCATTTTTACGAGGCGGTCAACGTCACCCTCGGCCTGGGTTTCGTGCGTACGTCGCCGGACCACGGCCCCGCCTACGACATCGCCGGGCAGGGCCGTGCCGATCCGGGCAGCATGAAGGCGGCCATCGCCCTGGCCGATCAAATGGTCGCCGCCTCGCCGGGGAGCTCCTGAGCATGCCGGGCGACGGGCCGGAAGCGATCCGCATCCGGGGAGCCCGGGTCCACAACCTGAAGAACATCAGTGTTGAAATTCCCCGCGGCCGGCTGGTGACCATTACCGGCCTGAGCGGCTCGGGCAAGAGCTCGCTGGCGTTCGACACGTTGTACGCCGAGGGCCAGCGCCGCTACGTGGAGTCGCTGTCCGCATACGCCCGGCAGTTTCTGGGGCAGATGTCCAAGCCCGATGTGGATTCGATCGACGGTCTGTCGCCGGCCATCTCGATCGAGCAGAAGACGGTCAGCCACAACCCGCGTTCCACGGTGGGAACGGTGACCGAGATCTACGATTACCTGCGCCTGCTCTACGCCAGGGTGGGTCGGCCCCACTGCCCTGCCTGCGGCCGGGCGATCAGCCGCCAGACGGTCCAGGAGATCGTAGATGCGGTCCTGGGCATGGAGCCCGGAACCCGGCTGTCGATCCTGGCCCCGGTGGTGCGGGGACGCAAGGGCGAGCACCGGAAGCTGTTTGCGGAGCTGCGCAAGGCGGGCTACACGCGCGTCAACGTCGACGGCGAACTGCGCGACCTGCAGGAGGACATTGTCCTTGCGCTGCGAGTACCGCATACCGTCGACGTGTACATCGATCGCCTGGTGGTCAAGGAAGGGATCCGGCAGCGCCTGACCGACTCGGTCGAGACCGCGCTGAGGCAGGCAGCCGGCCTGGTCAAGGTCGCCCCTCTCGAAGGCGACGACGTGCTCTACTCGGAGAGCCACGGCTGCGTGCACTGCGGTCTTTCCCTGCCCGAGCTGAGCCCGCGGCTGTTCTCCTTCAACAGCCCCCAGGGCGCCTGTCCGGAGTGCTCGGGGCTGGGCAACATCCGCGTAATAGACCCCGGGCTGGTGGTGCCCGATCCGGGCTTGAGCCTGCGCAAGGGCGCTTTGGCGCCCTGGGGCGCCAAGACCACCGGCTACCACTGGCAGATGATCGAGGCGCTGGCCGCCCACTTCCGCTTCGACCTGGACAAGCCCTTCGGCAAGCTGTCCAGGCGCGCGAAGAACGTCGTGCTGCACGGTTCGGGCGACGAATCGATCCAATTCAACCTGAAGCGCGAAAACATGAGTCACGAGTTCCAGCGCGCCTTCGAGGGGGTGATCCCCAACCTCGAGCGGCGCTATCGCGAGACGTCGAGCGACGCTATCCGGGCCGAGCTCGAGGATTACATGGCCCTCAAGGCCTGCAGCGCCTGCGACGGGCGCAGGCTGCGCCCCGAGGCCTTGAGCGTACTGGTCTCGGGTATGAACATCGCCGAGGCGACCTCCATGTGCGTGACCCGGAGCCTGGATTTTTTCGCCGGCCTGCGCCTGGACGACCAGTTCGCCGCGGTGGGCGAGCGCATCCTGCGGGAGATCCGCACCAGGCTGCGGTTCATGGCCGACGTGGGGCTGGATTACCTGACCCTGGACCGCGCAGCCGCGACCCTGTCGGGCGGCGAGGGCCAGCGCATCCGGCTGGCCACCCAGGTAGGCTCCAGCCTGGTCGGCGTCCTGTACGTGCTGGACGAGCCGACCATCGGTCTGCACCCGCGCGACTGCGACCGGCTGCTCGGCACGTTGAAGGACCTGCGCGATCGCGGCAACACGGTGCTGGTGGTCGAGCACGATCCCGCCACCATCGACGCCTCCGACCACGTGATCGACATGGGACCGGGGGCGGGTCGCCTGGGCGGGGAGGTGGTGGCCACGGGGACCCCCGAGGCGATCCGCCAGGCTCCCGGGTCGCTGACCGGGGCCTACCTGTCGGGACGCGAATCCATCCCGACGCCCGGGAGCCGGCGCCGCAGCAGCCGCAGCCTGAAGTTGCTCGGCGCCCGGGGCAACAACCTGAAAGGGCTGGACGTGGAGTTCCGGCTGGGGGTGTTCACCTGCGTGACCGGGGTGAGCGGTTCGGGCAAGTCCACCCTGGTGATCGACACCCTCTACCGCGGGCTGGCCCAGAAGCTCTACCGGGCGCGCGAGCAACCCGCGCCCCACAAGGGCTTCGAGGGGCTCGACCTGGTGGACAAGGCGATCCACATCGACCAGAGCCCGATCGGGCGCACCCCGCGCTCCAATGCCTCGACCTACACGGGGCTTTTCACCGGCGTCCGCGAGCTGTTCGCCAGGCTGCCCGAGAGCCGGGTGCGCGGCTACGGGCCCGGGCGCTACTCGTTCAACGTCAAGGGAGGCCGCTGCGAGGCCTGCCAGGGCGGCGGGCAGATCCGGATCGAGATGCATTTCCTGCCCGACATGTTCGTCACCTGCGAGGCCTGCTCGGGCAAGCGCTTCAACCGCGAGACCCTCGAGATCCAGTTCCGCGGGCGCAGCATCCACCAGGTGCTCCGGATGACGGTGGACGAGGCGCGCGAGTTTTTCTCCAACCAGCCCCAGATCCACCGCAAGCTTCAGACCCTGGCCGACGTCGGCCTGGGCTACGTCCAGCTCGGCCAGCCGGCCACCACCCTGTCCGGGGGAGAGGCCCAGCGTGTCAAGCTGTCCCGCGAGCTGTCCAAGCGCGCCACCGGCCGCACCCTGTACATCCTGGACGAGCCCACCACCGGCCTGCACCCGGCCGACATCCGCCAGCTGATCGAGGTGCTCGACCGCCTGGTGGACACCGGCAACACGGTGGTGGTGATAGAGCACAACCTGGACGTGATCAAGCAGGCCGACTGGATAATCGACCTGGGCCCCGGTGGCGGCGACCAGGGCGGCCGCCTCGTGGCCCAGGGCACCCCTGAGACGCTGTCCGGCCGCAAGCGCTCATATACCGGCCAGCACCTGAAAAACGTGCTCGGAATTCGGGGGAATTCGGGGACGGTCTCTACTTCATCACTTTTCCTGCATCAAAAAGTGATAAAGTAGAGACCGTCCCCATCTTCCTTCCCCATCTTCCCATCTTCTCCCGAATTTGTTGGGAGATCGGCTCAGATATCTGAGCCCCCGGCCATCCGCCTGGTCGATTTTCCCCTGTGATTTCAGGTGAGTACTTGAAATCACGCGATGGCGCGCAGATTGCAAGGGACTGGGATTCGGTCAGATCCACGATCGAAAGAGACTCCCCGGGAGGTTCCATGAAAAACCGTGCGGTATTCGTGCTCGTTGCGATGTCATTCCTCTTCTTCTTCCTGGCCGGCTGCTCGTTCTATGGCAACGGTCATCCTCCCGAGGGCTGCACCGGCCTGGCCGACTGCAACCCCGACCAGGACTGCGGAACGCTCGTCATGTGCGTGGACGGCAAGTGCGATCCCTCCATGACGGTCGAGGTCTCCTGCGATGACGACGAGTGTGAAGACGATTCGGACTGCGCCGGCTGCTCCTTGTGCCAGGACATGGGCGGGCGCAAGACGTGCGTTGGCATCGGTGTGTACGAGTGCATGAATGACGCGGATTGTACAGAGGGCCAGGTGTGCACGTCCTACCTCCCCGACCTGCCGGAGTGCGGCGGCACATGCGAGGCGCGGCCGGGCTCCTATGTGCTGCACGAGTGGGGCGTCAACACGCCCCGGTTCGACGGCAGCGCGGCGCTGCGGGGCGGGCCGCCGCGTTACTGGGGAGCGGTCGATGCAAAACCCGTCCTGTACGTGTACGCGGACGGGCCCATGACCATCGACGTGGGCGTTCGCTTCGCCTCGGGCGGCGCGACCGAGACCTGGCCCGAGCTGCCGAACGGTCAGAGCATCTCGTGGAACGACGTGGCCGTCACCCAGGGCGAGTGCAACACCACGCCCACGCCGCAGCCCGACTGGGTCTGGGATCCGCCGGAGGACAGGGAGGTCTTCCAGCTTCCCGAGTGGGTTGTGCCCGGCGCCGACTGCCTGACCCACGGCGACACCGTCTCCAGGCTGTTGTTCTACACCGGCGAGCTCGCCGACTACCAGCCGCCCATCTCCGGCCGCGTCGACTTCGACATGGACGGAGACGAGCAGATCCACTTCGAGCTTCAGAACACCGGCTCCGCTCCGATCGGCCCCATGCTGCTGCTCTACCGCGACGTGGCGGCCAGCGACTGCATGGAACCCTCCTACTGTTCGGTGACCGAGGCATACCTGGCCTGGGGCCGCGTGGAGAGGCTCGGCCCGGGCGAGTCCGCCTCGTATCCCGTGCAGCTGGTGCACCTGGTCTCCGGGCAGGAATGGGAGAGCGTTGAGCTCCCGCCCGGCTGGATCGGCATGGCGGACGATCTCAAGGACATGCTGGCCGGGGCCGGCCTGTACCACGACGAGATCGAGGTGTTCATGGGGGCCTGGTGGGGAATGTTCTTCGGGCTCTTCTCCGCGGACTCCCAGTTCTACATGCCGGGGTACCAAGACGGCGCCTTCGTGCTGTACCTGTGGCCGGAAAGCCAGGCGACCCAGAACACGCCGCTTTTGCTGAGCCCGCCCCCCAGGGAGCTTGCCAGGGCGATCGTGGAGCACCAGCAGATAGCCGCCAGCCAGGTCAGGAGCGGCACTGTCCGCGGGACGGTCATGCTGGACGTGTGCGGCTCCATGCCCGGCGAGGATCCGGTCGATCCCATCCCCGCGCCCGGGGCCACGGCGACCGCCTGGCAAGACGGCAGCGCGGTGGCCCAGGCCGTAAGCGACGAGGAGGGACGCTTCGACCTCGTCCTGGCCGAGGGGACCTACGACTTCTCCGCCGAGCGCAACGAGGGGGAGGTCGGAGACCTCGTCGAGGGAGTTGAGGTGCGGGCCGGACAGGAGGTGGAGGTGATCCTCCTGCTGCGCCCCATGGACGTGGGATGGAAGCCCAACCTGTACCTCTATCCGCAACAGACCACTGACGTGGACGTCACCCTGGGGCTCTGCCACGGCTGCGAGCTGATCGATTCGGAGCCGGAGTACGGCCACGGCTGGCACGTCTCGGTGGAGCCGGGCGGCCTGATCGACGGCCGGTACGGCTACCTTTTCTACGAGGCCCAGATCCCGCGCCGCTACCCGCTGACCTCCGGCTGGTCGGTGCCGGCGGCGGAGCTATCCTCCTTCTTCGAACAGACGCTCGACGCATACGGCCTCAACCAAACGGAGCGGGACGACTTCGTCGACTACTGGAGCGAGCACCTGGCCCCGGCCCCGTACTACGGCGTCTATCCGCTCGTCGAGGCCGCCGTCCTCGACGGGCTGGTCGGCCTCCGGATCAGCCCCGCGCCGGACACGCTGTTCAGGCTCTGGTTCGTGATCACCTTCGAAGATGGGCCCGCATCGCTGCCAGAGCCGGAGATATCACCTGTCGTCAGGCAGGGCTTCACCGCGGTCGAATGGGGTGTAATCCTCAGATAGCCGAAACATCTTCTCGACAGGACAAGCGGCCCAGGGGGCCGGAGGGAGGATCCCGTGATGCGGACGATTACAACCTTGCTCGTACTGGCCACCTTCGCCCTGGGTTGCGACGATCGCGGCGGGGAGGCCCAGGGGCTGGCGGACAAGCAGGACGTCTCCGCCTCGGTGGCCTCCCTGCAGCAGGCCAGGCTGGACTCGACCGAGCTGACCATCAAGGCTGTCGTCCAGGCGCTGGAGATGTACAAGGTCCAGCACGGCGAGTTCCCCACCACCGAGCAGGGATTGCAGGTGCTGGTGGATCAGCGGATCCTCTCCGCGCTCAAGGGGGACGCCTGGGGCCACCCGCTGGTGTACGCCCGCAATGGCGGCAAGAGCTTCACCCTGAATTCCCTGGGCGCGGACGGCAAGCCTGGGGGGCAGGGCTTCGACGCCGACATCGAGATGGAGTACTGACCGTCCCCATCTTCCGACTCCGAGTTTGATTTGACGCTGAGCATCGACGGGATTGCGGAGTTGACTCGGGTGCCGGATCTGTGCAATGGTTCCAAGGTTCCAACATGGAATATCCGAAGCATGGAACATGTCCGCGGAAGAGCAGAAAAGGCCCTTTGTTTTTCCTACAAGCAAGTGAGCCGGAGCACGAGGAAGAAGACGAGACCATGTTCGAAAAAATCCAAAACCTCGGCTTTTCTTGCACAAAACCACATATCAATCTCCAGGAGCTTTCCGAGCCCAATATAGAGAGGGTCTGCTTCCGTGCCAAAAAGGCATTCGAGCAGATTATCTTCGATACCGTAAAGCTGGAAGGCAATCCGTACACGTTCCCTGAAGTCAAGACACTGCTTGAAGGCATCACCGTGGGTGGTCACAAGCTGTCTGACGAAAAACAGATACTCAATCAGGCGGAAAGCTGGAAACGGCTGTTTGAGAAAGTGAAAGACCAATCGTTCAGAGTGGACAAGGAAACCTTCTGCGAACTCCACGATATTGCCGGGGAAGAAGAAGCGCTCACCTGGGGAAAATTCAGGGACGGTGCTGTCAGCATCGCGGGAACCGAGCACAAACCACCACCGGCAGACCAGCTCGATGAGATTTTCAGCATAGGAGTCGATTGTCTAAACAGGATAGAAAACCCACTTGCGAAAGCAATGGCGTTCTTTTTATTCGGCAGTATCCACCAGTTCTTCTATGATGTGAACAAGAGGGCATCCAGACTGATGATGAGCGGCGTCCTGCTGTCCTCCGGCTACGATGCCATCAACATACCAGCCAAAAGGCAGTTGGAGTTCAACGAAAAAATGGTTCGGTTCTACGACACCGGGGATGGAACAGAAATGATGGAGTTCCTTGCCTCCTGCTCTCTTGACCCGAAACTGGCGTCAAAGGCCCCCTGAACGAGGCCACCTACGCAAGAAGGTCATCCAGGAGGGGAACGCGGACCTGCTCACGGAATCGCTGGATCCCATGAGCTTCGAAAGCTCTACTTCGGAGGGGACAAGTAGCACACCTACGGCATGTACAACCGCGCGACGGTCGCCTACTACTTCTTGCAATAGCTTGATGTCCGTGAAATTCTCTAGACCATGAAGACCATGGCCAGGGTTGTCATGTTGGTCCTCGCCATCTCCTCCTGCACCGGATCGGGCGGAGGAGGAACCGACGGCGGCAAGGACGGGGGTGGGAGTCGGGTCCTCCCTCCCGAATGCCTGTTCGATCCTGGCTGTGAGATCCCCTTCGCCTGCGCCCACCGCGGCTTGTGCGGCGGTGAGCCGGAGAACACCCTGGCGGCCTTTCTCAACTGCGAACGACAGGGCGTCCCCATGCTGGAGATCGACACCCGGGAGACCGCGGACGGTACGGTGGTGATCATGCACGACAGCACGGTGGACCGAACCACGGACGGGGAACAGAGATATCCGGGACGCACCGATGTGGTCGACCTGACCCTGGAGGAGTTCAGGAGCCTGGTCATCGACGACGGGCGCTGCACCGGAGATCCCGACGCCGACCCCGACCGCTGCCGCCCGCCGACCTACGCCGAGATCCTGGAGCGAACCAGCCAGGACACCGTCATTTTCATTGACTTCAAGACCGGGGATCCGGCGAAAGTGGCCGCAGAGACCCAGGCCCATGACGCGGCCGGGCGGGTGATCCTGGTGGAGGACAACCTGGATCGGGTACGGGCCTTCCGCGAGGCCCTGCCGGGTGGCCTGGTCATGCCCCGGGCTTTCGGCCCCGAGGACGTGGACACTCTGCTATCCCCCGAGAAACAAGACTTGGAGCTTCTCTGGATCCACGGGGAGCCCTGGTTCATCACCGATGTCATGCCCCAGCTTCGGGCAGCGGGCGTGAGGCTCTACGTCAACGGGTGGGACGACCAGGTGGACCTGTGGCTCGGCACCGCCGAGTTGACCGAGGATCCCGACCGGAAGGCCGAGTACGAAACCGAAGCCTGGCGGGCCCTGGACGCCATGATAGAGAAAGGCGCCCGCGGCTTTGGAACCAACTTCGCCCACCACTACGCCGCGCACCTGTATTCCGACGGATTCGGGAGCTATTAGCACCGCGATAGAGGGGGTCGGAGGTTGTCATATGATTCTGCTGCAACGAATTCGGGGACGGTCTCTACTCCTTCACTTTTCCTGAATTAAAATCTGTAGCCGATCACCAGCCAACCGATCTCTGCCGACCCCTGGGTCGGGCTGTCGTCCAGTACGGCTCCCTGGTCGGAGCCCGGCCTGGTCTTGGGGCCTTCGACTACTGCTCCCTGTTCCCGGGTGGGGCCCTGCTCGTCGGGCTCCAGCACGGCGCCGGTGTCCATGGTGCCGGGGTCGATGGCAGGTATGCCGGGCACCTGGGACAGGATCGGTACCGCCACCCAGACCGTCGACTCTTTTCTGTGCTGCCCCTGTCGCAGTGTGTCCAGTCCGGGTGGTTTAGTGCCGCCGGGATTCAAGGCGGCCAGGACGGTTCCGTCTGGTTTGAGTACCGCGACATAGACGGCCCCCGGTACCGCTTCCATGGAGGTGGTCAGCACCTGTTCGACATTTTTCTTGTCATCGAAGACCACGGCCGCGGAGGCGTGCCGCGCAGCCATGGTTGCCACCGCCCGGGCCACCCGATCCTGACAGGCCTGTTCGGTGACGGTGTGGGCACACGTGATTCCCAGCAGGCCGCCGACCACGGTGAGGAGGCCGAGCAGCCCACCTGCCGCCCGGGACATGCATCCTTCGATCTTGCTCATGCGGGCCTCCTCCCTGAGTGCCAGGCGTGTCACGAGAGCCTGACGGATTGCAGACCATACACGGGTCGAAGAATACTTTGATATCAACAGGTTGTCAAGACCGGGCAGCACTATGACCGGGAATACTCACCACAGGGCCAGGCCGGTCGCCGGGTCGGGCATTCGCTCGGGGACCTCCCCGTCGAAGGCCCAGACCGTGAACTCGCAGGCGAACACCCGGCAGCCCGGCATGAGGTGGCCGCCGAAGCAGCGGCGCTTCTCGTCGGCCAGAACCAGGTGGGCGTGGACGAAGGTCTGGCAGTCCTTGGACGAGACGTTGCCCACCAGCGAGGCGATCTCCATGCCCTGGTCGAACCGCATGGTGTCGTAGCGGCCGGCGTCCTGGTCGTAGTACCCCAGCGCGCCGCACTCCACCGCACCCAGGCCCTGGATGCACCCGGCCCGCACCCCATGCTCGTCGCAGAAGCGGACCAGGCCCTCGACCAGGTCGTCCCCGCGCTCAAGCCGGGCTAGGAATACCCGCTGGCTCTCGAAAGAAAATACTTTCATCATCGTCGGCGCGGGCGTCTCGACACGCCCCGGTACGTTGAGCTAGCCGTCCAGGCTGCCCACTTTTTTCTCAACCGCATCGAGGATCTCGCACGATTCGACAAGTTCCTTCATCCGGGTGTGATCCGGGTAGAGAGGCCGGTCTTCGTCCAGGTGCTCGACGTACTTGCGGATCACGTCCCTGCCCGCGGCCACCCCGGGCCCGTGTTTGAACTCGCGGAAATCCAGGGCCTGGGCCGCCGCCATGAATTCGATGCCGAGTACGCCGCAGGCGTTGTCCAGGATCTGGCAGTTCTTGATGGCGGTGTTCATGCCCATGGACACGAAGTCCTCCTGATCGGCCGCCGCCGGGATGGAGCAGATGCTCGCGGGGGCGGACAGGATCCTCTGCTCCACGATGAGGCTGCAGGCGGTGTACTGGCTGAGCATCATGCCGGAGAACATGCCGGCCCCCTCGGTCAGGAAGGCGGGCAGACCCACGCTCAGGGCCGGGTTGGTCAGCCGGTTCATGCGCCGCTCGGACATCACACAGACCATGGTGATGGCCGCACCCGCCATGTCCATTGGCAGCGAGACCGGGGTGCCCTGGAAGTTGGCTCCGGTCAGGGTCAGCTTGAACTCCGGGAAGAAGATGGGGTTGTCGCCCACGCCGTTGAGCTCGATCTCGACCTGGCTTTTGGCGAAATCGACAGTGTCGTGAGCGGCGCCTATGACCTGGGGGGCCGAGCGCATGGAATAGGCGTCCTGGACCTTGAGCTTGAGCTTGCCGGTGGTCAGATCGCTGCCCTGGATGCACTTCATGATGGCCCTGGCGCTTCTCACTGCGCCTTTGAATCCGCGCACCTTGTGCAGCCGCTCGTCATAGGGCTTCATGTTGGCCAGGAGTGCCTCCAGGGACATGGCGCACGCGATCTCGGCCTGCTTCAGCCAGCGGTTCATGTCGTACAGATGGATGGCGCTCATGGCGGTCAGCAGGTTGGACCCGTTGATGGCGGCCAGCCCGTCCCGGGCCTCGAGACCCGGCACCGGGATGCCGGCCCGTTTCAGGGCCTCCGCGCCGGGGAGCCGTTCGCCCTGGTAGTAAGCCTCGCCTTCGCCTAGTAGCAGCAGGGCGATCTGGGACATGGGCGCCAGATCGCCGCAGGCTCCCACGGAGCCCTTCTGGCAAACGACCGGCGTGACGCCCGTGTTCAGCATCTGGACGAAGGTGTTGGTGATTTCGGGACGGCAGCCGGATTTCCCATGCGCGTGCACGTTGATCCGGCTCGCCATGGCTCCGCGCACGAATTCGATGGGTGCGGGCTCGCCGATACCGGCCGCGTGGTTGTAGATGAGGTATCTCTGGAACTGCTTCACCTGCTCGTCATCCAGGACCACCTCCGAGAACTCTCCGATGCCGGTGTTGACGCCGTACATGATCTCCCGGGCCTGGATCTTTTCCTCCAGCATGCCTCGGCAGATCTCTATCCGCTCCCAGGCGTCGGGGGAGAGTTCCACCTTCTCTCCGTGCCTGGCGATGCGCACCAGTTTTTCTGTTGTCAGACCTGAGCCGTCCAAGGTGATAGGCATCTTTGTCTCCCTGAGATCGGGTTGTGTCGCCTTGCTGGGTATGTACCATATGCCACGGCTCGTCGGAACTCAAGCGTTGCGACATTGTTGACTGCCCTCGAAGCTCCCGCTAGCCTGTAGCTGATGAAAGTCGCCGAAGCCGTAAGGCACTGTCACGCCTGGATCGAGGCGAACGCTCCAGACGCGCCCCGTCTTCTCGATGATCTGTACCGTCGACAGGCGGAGCGGGACATCACCTACAAGGACAGACCCATATCCACCTTCCTGCGGCCTTGCTTCATCACCGACAAGCAGCGGGAGCTGATCAGCCGAACATCGCAAATCCTGCTGGAGTGCGCCGAGCGCATCACCGGGCAATTCCTCGTGGACCCGGCCATACGAGAGGCCATCGGCCTGCACCCCGAAGAGGAGGAATTTGCGCTGCTGGAGTCCGGACTGAAGCGCCGGCTGGTCGTCGCCCGGCCCGACTGTTTCCTGAGCGGTGACTCGCTGAAGTACCTGGAGCTCAACTGCGACAGCCCGGCCGGAGTGGCCTGGACGGATCTACACGAGGAGGTTTTCCTGGAACTGCCGTTGATGCGGGAGCAATCCTGGTCGAAGAGCCTGGGGACTTCCAACTGCCGGCGGCTGATGCTCGACGCATTTCTCGCGGCCTTCGAGGAGTTCGGGCTGCAGGAATCTCCGGTTGCAGCCATCGTGGACTGGCAGGAGGTGACGACCCGCCCCGAGTTCCAAATAATCCAGAGGTATCTTGCCGCTAACGGGATCCATGCGGTGGTGGCGGACCCCCGGGATCTGGAGCTTCGGGGCTCGGGACTGTACGCCTGCGGAACGCGGGTAAATCTGGTCTACCGGCGGGCGATCATCCGCGAGGTCCTGGAGAAGAAGGACGAGAAAGGAGTCCGCGACTTCCTGGAGGCGTGCCATCGGCGACTGGTGTGCGTGGTGAACCCCTTCTGCGCCAAGGTCTCGGGATCGAAGGCCGTCATGGCCCTGCTCTCGGACCAGGCATATGACGAGCTGTTCACGAGCAGGCAGAACGATATCAGGCGGAGGTTCGTCCCCTGGACCCGGCTCCTGAGAGAAGGCAAGGTCGACTTTCGCGGAAGACTCGCAGACCTGTTCGAGCTGGCAAGCGAGGAGAAGGACGACCTGGTCGTGAAACCCACAAGCGGATACGGGGGCAAGGGAGTACTCATCGGAAGAGAGACGGGACAGGCTGACTGGGATGACATTCTTCACAAGGCGGCCGGCGATCCGGGAGAATGGACGCTGCAGGAGTACGTGGAGATCCCGGAGGAACTCCTGCCGGTCTTGGAGCCGGATCTCCAGTTCCAGACCAGAAAGGCGAACATCAATCCCTACCTGTTCAGGGGCGTATACGCGGGATGCTTCATGCGGCTTTCGCGCAGCTCCATTATCAATGTCGGCACGGGCGGCGGCATGGTTCCGGTGTTCGTTCTGCCCTAGTCCCGCGCGATGGCGTCTATTCCAGGAACTTCGGTTGATACTTGACGGGTCTTTCGTCATTTGTCATGCCAAATGACGACAAACATGACACCTGAAGAGCGTGCTCGAACTTTCAGCCCTCCGTCGATCTCGTACGCGTTCGAACAACTGACACCATCTCGCGCACGGCGGGTGCGTAACAGATTCGGGGGTCCCACCTTGAGCCTCGTCTCCGAAAGCCCCGAAGGGGCGTCATATGAAAGCCCAGGGCAACGCCCTGGGTTGATGAGCAGGAAAGAAATAAAGCCATGTAAGGGCGAAATAACCTGTCGCCGCTTGCGCTTATTTCGCCCTTACAGGGCTTCCACACACCCTTCTCCCGTTTCCAGGGGCTTCGCCCCTGGCTTGCATATCACGCCCCTTCGGGGCTTACGGATATAAGGCCCCCTTTTTCGTTAGGCACCCGCGCACGGCACGGCGATTGACGAATTTTTGCAGTCGGCCTAGAGTGTTGGGGTGATCATTCCGAACACCGAAAAACGGATGTAAAGGAGGACGAGATGAAGCTGAGCATGCCGCCGTTCCTGGCGCTGATCCTACTTCTAGTCGCTCCCCGTGTAGTCACGGCCCAGGAGCAGGCCAAGCCGTACATGCTGCTCATCATGGACACATCGGGGAGCATGGACGGGACCCCGATCACCAACGCCAAGGGCGCGCTGGCCGACGCGGTGCAGTCCTCCGGGGAGGTGATCTACGCCCTGCAGCGCTTCGGTCAGGAGTGCACCGGCGTGTGCGACTGCGTGCCCGCGCCCTCCCCGGGAGTGGAGGCGTGCGACGACGGAACGCACTGCCAGGACGGCACCTCCTGCGGTCAGGACGCCGACTGCGCCGGCATCGGCGACGAGGTCTGCACGACCCGGGACGCCGACGGCTGCTCGGTCGACTGCCGCAGCGACGAGAGCTGCGGCAACGGCTTCGTGGATTGGGCCGTGGGCGAGCAGTGCGACGACGGGAACAACAATCCCGGCGACGGGTGCGACGGCAACTGCCAGTGGGAGCCACTGCCCGTGTGCGGGGACGCGGCATCCTCCGGGGGCGAGGTATGCGACGACGGGATGCAATGCCAGGACGGCGCTGCGTGCGGCTCCGACGCCGATTGCGCCGGGATCGGCGACGAGGTCTGCACGGCCCGTGACGGCGACGGGTGCTCGACGGACTGCCGCAGCGACGAGTCGTGCGGCAACGGCTTCGTGGATTGGGCCGTGGGCGAGCAGTGTGATGACGGGAACGGGAATTCCGGGGACGGGTGCGACGCCGGCTGCCAGTGGGAGCCCCCGCCCGAGTGCGGGGACGGGGTGGCTTCCGGGGGCGAGGCCTGCGACGACGGGAAACACTGCCAAGACGGAACCTCCTGCACCGTCGACGGCGATTGCGCCGGGATCGGAGACGAGGTCTGCGTAACGAGGGACGGCGACGGGTGCTCGGCTGACTGCAGCAGCGACGAGAGCTGCCCGAACGGCATCCTCGACTGGGCCGTGGGCGAGGAGTGCGACGACGGGAACGGGAATCCTAACGACGCGTGCGACAACAACTGCGTGCGGGACATCAACTGGAGGTGCGACAACGGCACCGTCAACTGGGGCTGGGGTGAAGTGTGCGACGATGGGAACAACGACGACGGCGACGGGTGCTCGGCGGACTGCCGCAGCGACGAGACCTGTCCGAACGGCGTCGTCGACTGGGCCGTGGGCGAGGAGTGCGACGACGGGAATTCGAATTCCGGAGACGGGTGCGACGCGAGCTGCATCAGGGAGATGCCCGGCGTGTGCGGGGACGGGGCTCGGGATCCGAACGAGGCCTGCGACGATTCGAACACCACTGGGGGCGACGGGTGCTCGGCGGACTGCCGCAGCGACGAGACCTGCGGCAACGGCGTCGTGGACGCTGCCCTGGGCGAGGAATGCGACGACGGGAACACGGATCCCGGTGACGGGTGCGATGGCGGCTGCGCCAGGGAGATGCCCGGGGTGTGCGGGGACGGGATGCCGAACATCAATGAAGCCTGCGACGACGGGAACAACATTGACGGCGACGGGTGCTCGGCGGACTGTCGAAGCGACGAGACCTGCGCCAACGGCGTGGTGGACCTGTTGCTGGGCGAGGAGTGCGACGACGGCGATCTGAGGCCGGGCGACGGGTGCGGGGCAGACTGCCTGAGGGAGATCCCGCCGACCTGCGGGGACGGGGTGGTCGATCCGGGCCCGGACGAGGATCCGGGCTGCGCCGGCGAGTGGCCCATCGTGGAGTTCGCCGAGGACAACCAGATGGAGATCCTGAGCTGGGTGGACGACATCTGCGACTACGCCGCGGGCGACCCCGAGCTGGTGATCCCCACCGGTGGAGGGACAGCCTGGACGCCCCTGGCCGCGAGCCTGGACGTGGCATTATCGTACTTCCAGACCGTCGCCCCCTCCGATCCGTACTGGGGGTGCAGGCCCTACTACGTGATCCTGCTCAGCGACGGCGATGAGAGATGCGGTGGAGACCCGGCTGCATCGGCCGCCCGCCTGCTGGTCGAAGGTATCAGGACCCTGGTCATCGGCTTCGGGGTTGCCGCCCCCGACGCGCAGCTCGACGACATCGCCGACGCCGGCGGCACGGGCAGCGCGGTCTACGTCGAGGTCGACCAGGCCGAGCTGGCGCTGGCTCTCATGGGTATCGTGGTGGACTCGGTGCTGGTCGAGATCTGCAACGACGTGGACGACGACTGCGACGGGGAGATCGACGAGGGCTTCGACGTGGGCGCGACCTGCAACAACGGCCAGTACGGCCTGTGCTACGCAGAGGGGACGAGGGTCTGCCGGGCCGATCAGCTCGGCACCGAGTGCGGCGCAGCTTCCGTGACTCCCCCCGAGGATCCGGAGGAGACCTGCGACGGCCTGGACAACGACTGCGACTGCACGGCCGACACCAACGGCGACTGCCCCGGGGATACCAACGGCGACGGCGTGGTCTGCGGCCCGGGCGACGACGGCGTATGCGGACCGGGGGACTACAACGTCGACGAGGATCTGGTGAACGCCTGCGGGGACTGTCCCGACGACGTGCCGGAGGAGGTCTGCAACTGGCTGGACGACGACTGCAACGGCGTGGTGGACGACGTGGCCGATGTGGGCCTGCCGTGCGCCCACCCGGACGCGCCCGGACCCGCGGGGGACGAAGGCGAGTGCGATTTCGGGACGTTGGCCTGCGTGGGCGAGGAACTGGCCTGCGTGGGTGCGCTCGGGCCGGCCACGGAGATCTGCGACTGTCTCGATAACGACTGTGACGGCGAGACCGACGAGACCCCGGGCGCGGGCGAGTCGCTGTGCGCCGAGGGGACCGAGTGCCTGGGTCCCCCGGTCTGCTGGTGCGCCAGTACTTGCGATTTTTCGGGCGACACCATGCCCTGCCCGCCGGGCTACGACTGCGACCAGGGAAGCGACCCTCCGCTCTGCATCCCGGACGAGTGCACCCGCGCCCAATGCCCCGAGGGCTTCTACTGCAGGCAGGGCGAGTTCTGCGCCTGCCAAGAGAGCGAATGCGATTGCGCGGATGCCGGGTGCGGACCGGACCAGTACCTGCACCGGGGCGAGTGCTACGACACGCCCTGCTTCAACCTGTGCGATCTGTGCGGGCCGGATCAGCTATGCGTGGAAGGAGCCTGCCTGGACGACGACTGCTACAACTTTCCGGAGTACTGCGCGGAGGGAGAGCTGTGTCTTGATGGTGAGTGCACCCCGGACCCGTGCAGCGGTATCGAGTGCCTCCCGGAGCAGTTCTGCCGCGACGGCGAGTGCATCGACAGCTGTGGTTACATCAGGTGCGGAAAGAACAAGCTCTGCCGCGACGGCGAGTGCTATCCAGACCCTTGCGCCGGCCTGGAGGAGCCTTGCCCAGAGGGCGAGGTCTGCGGCGACGACGGGGAGTGCGTCGACGACCCGTGCCTCGGCGTGGAGTGCGGGCCGGGGCGCGCTTGCCGGGACGGGGGTTGCGTTGACGACCTCTGCCGCTACCTCGATTGCCCGGTGGGCACGGTGTGCCGGATAGACGACTGCGTCGCGCCGGTGGAACGTACGTTCAAGAGCACCGGCTGCGGCTGCAGCGCGGCAGGCGGAGAAGACAACGGTGCCTTCGGTGCCTTGTTCCTTCTCCTCGCCGTCCTGGGAATGTCCGCATCGATTTCTGGCGCACGCCGCCCGCGCGCAAGAAGGCCGTCGAGAGAAATCATTCTAACGATTGTCTGCGGACTCGCCCTGCTCGGGGCCGGCGCGACGGGCTGCAGCAAGGAATGGAAATGTCTCGACTGTGACGAGTGCGTCCTGACCAACAACGGGGTGGAAGCCTGCGACTGGATCGACAACGACTGCGACGGGGAGACGGACGAGGAATTCGACACCGACACCGACGAGCTCAACTGCGGGGAATGCGGGAACGCATGCCTCCTGCAGAACGCATTTCCAAGGTGCGAGGGAGGCTCGTGCCTGATCGACGAATGCGTCGTCGGCTTCTACGACATCAACGGCGAGCCCAAGGACGGCTGCGAGTACGCCTGCGTCCTGACCAACAACGGGGTGGAAGCCTGCGACGGGGTGGACAACGACTGCGACTGCCCCGGTGACACGAACGTGGACGGCTGCCACTGCTGCGGGGGCGACGAGAACGTCGACGAGGACGTCCCGGGGATGGGCGTCCCGTGCGGCAGCGACGTGGGAGAGTGCACTCAGGGCGTCGTGACCTGCCAGGAGGACGGCACGCTGGTCTGCCTTGGCGTGGTCGAGCCCCGGATCGAGGTGTGCGACGACCTGGACAACGACTGCGACGGCCTGACCGACGAGATCTTCGTCGAGAAGGGGGACGCCTGCTTCGCGGGCATCGGCATCTGCCGCATGCAGGGCGCGCTCTTTTGCGACGAAAGCCAGGACGGCCTCTTCTGCGCGCAGCTAGATCCCCCCCACGACCCGCTGCCGCCCGATGGGGACCTGTCACGGGTGAGCGACGAGGTCTGGAACGGGCTCGACGACGACTGCGACGGAGCGATAGACGAAGATATTCCGGCCGTCGAAGACATGGTCAACGTCGTATACACGCATCCTGACTTCGGAGATCTCGACTTCTGGATCTACAAGTACGAGGCCTCGCGCCCGGACGCCACCGAGGACGACGCCGGGTCGATAGAGTCCATGCCCTTCTCGCGGCCGGGCGTCCTTCCGTGGGCCGTGGTGTCCTGGCAGATGGCCAGCGACGCCTGCACGGCGGCCGGAATGCGGTTGTGCGGCGAGCAGGAGTGGCAGGCCGCCTGCGAGAGCGACGAGCTCCGCTCCTGGCCCTACGGTAGCGAGTACGTCCCTGACATCTGCAACGACAACCTGTATGACTTCGATCCCGGCACGCAGGACGACGAGGACGGCCTGTTGCCCACCGGCTTTCTGGACTCCTGTGTCACCGCAGACGACGTCTTCGATATGAGCGGCAACCTGAAGGAGTGGACTTCGACCCAGGTCTCGGACCTCCCCGCCTGGCGCATTCGCGGTGGGTCCTTCGACAACGTGTCCGACGGGACCACCTGCCAGTTCGACTTCTCCGCGGCGGACGACACGTTCATCTTCGGCAACCTGGGATTCCGCTGCTGCAGCGACACCGAACCATGAGAAGGAGGTGCTCAGTACAGCTTCTCGAGCATTTCGGACGAGTAGTAGACCAGGAAGATGAATCCCGCCAGGGCCAGCAGGAGCATCACCCACATGAAGATCCGGTTCCTGTGCCCGGGGTCGTCGCGCGGGCCGGCGTCCAGGCCGATGGGGGCTATCCGGGCCTGGGCCAGCGAGAGGACCCTCAGCTTCAAGCGTTCGGCGACTTCGGCCATGCCGGGCCTGCGCCCCAGGATGCGGTACTGGCGGGTGGCGTAGTCGAGCCGTTCGGCGTCGCTGCAGGCCTTGACGAAGCGCTCGTGCAGGTCCATCTCGTCCGGCCGCTCGATCAACTGCTCCCAGAGCCCGGCCGCCTCGGGCGGATCGGGCGGCAGGTTGGCCGGGTCGAAGCGTAAAAAGTTGAGCCCGCAGAGGCGGCAGGCCTCGTCGACGGTCTGGGCGTGGCCGCACTTGGGACAGACGATTTCGCCAGCGGAGTCCGCGGCTTCCGTGGCCTGCTGGCGCTCTTTTCCAAGATTGTCAAGATTGTCAATATTGTCGGGATTGGGCACGAAGATTTCCTGGCCGCAGTCTCCACAGCGGAATCTCAGGCCCGTCTCGGAGGTCGAGAACTCCTCCATTGCTGCGATCTCACGGCACTCGGGACACTGGATTTTCAGAAGTTTCATATCTGCACCGGGCTCCAGATCACCGGGGTGACGGTCAATACCAGCATGGCCAGCGCGATCCAGCCGATCGCCGTCCGCCCGCCGCCCAGGGGCGCGTCCTCGTCGCGCACCGGCGGATGCCTGCGTCCCACGAATCGCAGCAGGATGGACCACACCAGCCAGGGTAATGTGCCGCTGCCGCGGAGCACCGGCCAGTCAAGGCCACGCTGTTGCAACCAGGTCAGGGCGGGATCGTACAGCAAGGCCAGCCAACACGCCAGGCCGACAAGGCCCATGACCAGCACCACCTGGCGGACCAGGCGCGCGACGCGCCGGTGCGTATCAGAGCCCAGCAGCGCGTACAGGACGTGGCCGCCGTCGAGTTGGCCGGCGGGCAACAGGTTCAGGCTGGTAACGAGCAGGCCTATCCAGCCGGCCCAGGCCAGCGGGTGCAGGAACACGTCGTCCGCCGGGCCCAGGCCCGGATGGGCCAGGTGCTTGAGCAGCAGGTAGAGCAGGGAGTTGCCCTCCAGGATGGCGCCGGCGGGCAGGTCGGCCAGCGGCTGGACGGGCGACAGTCTCAAGCCGATGTAGCAGACCGGGACGGCGACCAGCAGCCCCGCGAGGGGACCGGCCGCGCCGATGTCGAGCAGCGCCGCGCGGGTCTCCGGAAGTCTTCGCATCTGGATGACGGCTCCGAAGGTGCCGATGGGCGGCAGCGGCATGGGAATGAAGTAGGGCAGCGAGGCGTCCACGCCGTGCAGGCGGGCGGCGGTGAAGTGGCCCATCTCGTGCACCAGCAGGATGCCCATGATGGCGGCCATGAACATCAGCCCGTCCGGGATGGAGAAGTACTCGCCTCCAGAAAACGATCCGGCGTAGAAGGTGGTGGCGCAGGTGGTGAAGAACAGCAGGCCGTGCAGCCACAGTTTTTGGGGAGTGTGGGGAGTGTGCCGCTCTGAAGGAGAAGCGGCCGCGTCGGCGCCCTGGGATTCAGGTCCCGGCATCGGAGACGGGTTCCGGCTCGATCTCGACGATCTCGTCCCGTTTGATGGTCAGCAGGAACAGGTCTTTCTTCGCCTCGCCGTCCGGCCCGAATCTCGTCCTGCCGGTGGCGCCTTCGAAGTCTTGAAGGTTCAGCAGCTCCCGCCTGAAAGTCTTTCGGTCGTTCGGCTTCTTCTTCTCGATGATGGTGCGCACGATCCGGGCGGTGTCGTAGGCATGGGCCTCGACCCAGTCCGGTTCGCGATCGAAGTTGGTCTTGAACTTGCCCACGAACGTCCGGGTGGCCGGCCGCGAGCTGGCGGCGAAGAATCCGTCGCAGAAGATCGCCCCCTGGACGTATCGTTTGGCCCAGTCGATCACTTTCTGGTCGTTCCACCCGTTGCCGCCCAGGAGATAGACCATGTCGAGCTGGTCGCGGCCCAGGCTCTTCTTGAGCCGCTCTTTCTTCCAGTGGCTGGTGGTGTGGATGACGATGTCCTCGAACGCCAGGGCCGGCGCGATCATGGCCACTTTCTCGTGGTACTCGGGAATGAAGATGGCCTGGAAGTCCACATCGGGCCGCAGCTTCTTGACCAGCTTTTCCATGGCCCGCTTCTTTCCCAGGGGGTTGTCCTTGAACTCCTTGCGGATCCGGGCGCGCTCGCGGATGAAGTCCCAGCGGGCCTCGAGCCAGAAACGGCCGACCATCTTCTTGATGGGAGCGGCGAAGTTCTTGGCGTCCGGTTCGTAACGCTCGGCCGCCCGGATCTCACCCTTGCGCTTTTTCACCTCGTCCCAGAACGCGTTGACGAACCCCACCCCGTACTTGTCGTTCGGGTAGAGCAGGGCGAACTTGCGCACCCCGAGCTTCTCCATCGCGTGGCGGACCAGCAGTTCGGCCTGTGCGGTCAAGGTGAGGAAGTTTCGGAAGACGTATTTCCCCACCCCCGGGATGTCCTCGCGCAGGCTCAGAGTGACGATCGGGACCTGGAGCTCCTGGGCCTTGACCGCCGCCGCGTAGGCCTCGAGCGAAAACACGGGCCCGATGATCGCGACCACGTGCTCGTTATACACCAGGTCCTCCATGTGCCTGGCCGCCTGGACGGGGTCGCCGGCCGTGTCGCGGATCACCAGCACCGGCCCTTCGACCCCGGGCCTGGAGTCCTCGAAGATGCCGGCCCCCAACTGGATGCCGTCCAGCGCCTTCTGGCCGTAGGAGCGGAACTTGCCCGTCAGCGGCAGCAGCACGCCCACCGCGGCGGGATGAACCCGGTCGCGATCGATGATCTTCTTCAGCAGTTTTCCGGCCTCGCCGGCCTTGTCGTGCTCGGGCCAGGCCGCGACGAACGACTGCAGGTTCGTCCGGGCCCGCTCGAAGTCGTAGATGTGGTAGAAGATCTTGGCCAGCTTGAACTGGAGCACATCGGCCGGGAAGTCCCTTTCGCCGGCCTGTTTGAGGACCTCCACGGTCTCCCGCACCTGGATGAACGACAACCGGCGATCGATCATCTCGACGACCCGCTCGCGCAGCCCGGCCCGCACGCCGGGGTCGGGGCTCAGCCGGTAGAGTACCGCGTACCAGCGGATGGCTTCGACCGGAGCGTCGTCCCGATCGTACGATGCGGCCAGCATGCCGGCCACCTCTGCCTTGCGCTTCTGGTCCGGCAGGCGATCGAAGACCGACTGCAGCGTTGGCAGCGCCTCGGTCGTCCGGCCCAGCCTGGCCAGCGAAAGCCCCAGCTGGACGGCGGAAGCCAGGTAGTGCGGGCTGGAAGGATGCTCCGCAACCAGGCGCTGCAACACATCGACCGCCCGCTCGTGCCGCCCGGCTCCGGCAAGCAGCTTGCCCAGGGCGGCCAGGGCGCCGTCCGTGAGCTTGGAATCGGGAAACTCCTGAAGGAACTTTTCGTACCCTGCGATGGCCTGATCGGTTTTTCCGGCCTCGGCCAGCTTGCGGGCGTCGGCCAGATCGTCCCTGGTAGCCTCGGCCACGGGAATCTTCTTGCCGTCCCGTATGACCGTGGGCGGCGGGCAGCCGGCCGATCCGAGGGCCAGGGCCAGCAACGCCAGGGAAGCCAGGGATGTGCGTCCGGGGTGCATCGGACTGAAGTTACCAGCGCTTCGAGCGACGGTCAAGGCGGATCAGGACGGCATCACCGAGGCCCTCGATTCCAGCGAGGAGATCAAGAAGACCAGGACCGGCGGCGAGCTGAGGAAGGGAAGGCCCGTCTTCCAGCCGCAGTTGGATTGCTCGGTCTTTCCGGTTCGTACCGGTGCCGGGAAGAAGCCGTCTCATATCATCTCGATCGGAAGGGACGTCAGCAACGACTTGGTCATCCCCAACGACTTGGTCACGAAATATCACGCCTTCTTCAGGAAGAGAGAGGACGGAAGGTTTCTTCTGTTGGACGGAGCCTCAAAGAACGGAACCTTTCTCAACGACGAGCCCGTGCCGAAGTGGGGCAAGGGCCTGCCGGTGGAGGTTGAGTCCGGCGCGTTGATTCGCCTCGGCTCGATGGAGTTCATCTTCCTGATGGCTGACGAGTTTCGCAAACTGGTGGCAAGGCTTTTCAAGGAGTGAGAATGAATTCACGCCCGGTCGCCATTCGGCCTGATCGTCGGAATGGCGACAATGTGGAACCGCGATTTGCCCACCACCAGATCGTCGCCTTTGCGGACGGCGGCACTCGTGACTTTCTTGCCGTTCAGCTCCACGCTGGCGCTGCCGATGCAGGTCAGCCGGCATTCGTCGGGGTCTCCTGTCTCGATGCGGGCGTGGAGCGGCTTCACCAACATCCCGCGGGCGCGCACGTCCACGCCCTGGGCCTTTCCGATGGTGATCGTGTCGGTCAGGAGCACCGACAGCTCGTCGCCCACCAGGTACAGGGTCATCTCGCTGGGCTGGAAATCCATCAGCATGGTCGCTTCCGCGGCCAGGGGCTTGACGGGGGCGGCCAGCCCGATCTTGAACTTTCCCACGCTGATGCTGTCGGAGGGCTCGAGCACCTTGCGGTCGACCCGCTCGCCGTTCACGAATGTGCCGTTGGCCGATCCCAGGTCCTCGATCACGAAGCGGCCTCTTTCCCAGCTCAAGCGCGCGTGCTGCCAGCTGACGCTCAGGTTGTCGAGGCCCAGCTCGCAGGCGTGGTTGCGGCCGATGACCATGGACGGCGGCATGAACGACCTCGTGAGCACCGGCCTGCCCGCCAATTGGACCTGCACGTCCATCGGCGGCGGAGGCTCGGCCTCCCTTGCCAACTCGGCCAGGGGCCGGCCCGAATCCGGGTCTTGCTCGATTTTGAGGCGATCGAACACCTCCACCTTGCCGACCGGTGTATCGGGAGCGAATCCAGACATGAGGAAGCGATCCGCGACCGACCCCCCTCCCGGCTCCTGTGCGGGGTCGCCGAAGAAGATATGGGTCGGATTACCTTTCTGCAGAAACATGAGCGTGCGCAGGCCGGAGCGCTCCAGTGACAGAGCGGAGTCATGACCTTCCCGGGCCAGTTCGTCGAGGACGTAGCCCAGGTCGACGAAGTTGGTGGCGGCTTGAAGCACGGGCCGGTTTCGGAAATGCACGGCCACCAGAAGGACCCGCACGAGATCGGCCCTGAACAGCCTGCAAACTGCGCCTTCCAACTGCCTGGCTCTGACCGGGAATTCTCGAAGTGGCACCCAGGAGAACGCTTCCGGTTCCGACAGCCCGGCAAGAAATGGCCTGGACTTGTGGATCAGACAGGTCAAACAAGTCTCGGCCCTCTC
>SDBT01000680.1_pt1 | contig 54748 bp, 55 predicted proteins | sample 2277101 | NCBI WGS metagenome assembly SDBT01 (sample SAMN10404973, study PRJNA504765) | marine sediment metagenome | isolation source: marine sediment core GS10_PC15, 103 cmbsf | place: Arctic Ocean: Southern Knipovich Ridge | collected 2010 | reverse complement strand
GAAGATCTGGATCCTTAAGGATCATATCTTTAGGAAGGTTAAAATCATCAGGAACTCTTTCAAAAAAAGCTTGGAGAATTTCTTCTGTTAAAGTCCACCAGGAAGGAGTGCAACTTGGTGGAGGGATTGATATTCCTGCTCCACAAAATGCTATAAAACCTTCCCTTAAAAGAGGAGCGAGTGTTTGTGCTAGTAGAAGCGGTTTAGCTTCTGCTTTAGTTTCAGAACCCGGATTATTTGGATTTAATGACATTAACATCTCACCTATAGATGAAAAATATGAATTTCTTTTTTATTTTTCTTTCCCTTTCTCATTTTAAAACATAAAAGAATATGAATATTTATAATTATTTTTTTAAAAATAAATGATTCTCAATTGATTTTCAAATTAAACTTAAACTATTTCAACCAGTAAAAAAAAGAAAAATGTTATTACATATTTTTAAGTCTAACTTGCGATAAATCAAGATGGTCAGTCTCAACTTCTATAAAAGCTTGAAATATCTCTTTAACTCTTGGATTTGTAGCCGCTGAAGCCGCTTCACCATAGAATTTTATTGCTCTTTCTTCCCTTTGGTGAGATTCTTCTAAATTGGGTTTAAATTCTATAGAACAATCATCATATTTAGGAAATTCAATTTTATCTAATTTAAGAATCTTTTTCCACACAGATGCATGTTCGTTTTCAACTTTGGCAAGTATTTTAAATAATTTTTGACCATCTAATTCAGGCGTTTTCTTACTTGAACATTTATAGAAAATGGTGTTTGAAATCTCTACTTCTAAAGCCTTTTCAGCGTTAGCTTTATCATTTTCACTTAATTCTACATCCCAAGCTCCCGTATCATCATATTCTTTTGAATCTACAAAATATTTTTCATAAGCGCCACAAAATGGACATCTATTTGGTTTTCCCTCATTAATATATGCTTCTCCACAAATTTTGCATACCCATACTTTTACAGCCATTTTAATTCACCATATTGGATTGGTTTTAAATTAAGATTTTAATAATTTTACGTGTTATAAATTTTTAGATTATAAACATTTTTAACTTAGATCTATAACTAGTAAAGTAAATTTAATTATGGTTTAAATATGGTTGATATAAAGGTTTTTTTATTTGGACTTGATTTTGCAGGAAAAACTGCACTCTCAGAAACAATTAATCGTAAAAATACATTCGAAGATACAAAACCAACAATGAGAACAACTATAATGAAGATATTGATTAAAAATATGTCATTTTATATTTGGGACCTACCCGGACAGACTGGACTAAGGAACACGTGGATAAAAACGCTACAGGATTCTAAGATCTTAATTTTTATCTTAGATACGGCTGATATGCAACGTTTTACTGAGGGCAAGAAAGAATTTTTTTCAATTTTAAACCGTTCAGAATCGAAGGGAATACCTTTAATTTTTTGTTTTCATAAAATGGATTTACAAGGAGCAAAAAATAATTTAGCAGAAGCTCAAACAATGTTTGATTTAAAACACATAAAAAATAGGCAAGTGATTATTCTAAAAACAAGTATTAAATCATTAAATACAGTTGACGAATTAAAAGAAAAAATGGTTTCTTTCTTTTTATAAAAATCTTTTTTTAAATAAAGAAGTGATTCAAGGAAAAGAATTAATTTATATTAAAAATTTAATGAATTTTATTAACATTTTTTAATAAATGTTAATATTTTAAAAATTATTTATGATGATATAAAACTAATACGCACTTCTTAAGCAATATTTTAAATTAAGTTGAAACTATTGAAAGTATTGGGAATTGACCCAGGTAGTAAATCTTGGGATTTTTTCGGGTTAAGTGATGATGAAATAATTCTGGACACATCGATTCCTTCGAAAGAGCTAATTCAAAAGCCTCAGAAAGTTATAAATATTATAAGATCTGTTGAAAATATAGATTTAATGGTTGCTCCAAGTGGTTTTGGTCTTCCATTAAAAGACGTTCATGATTTAACAGAAAAGGATATTTTTTTTACACTATTAAAATTTAAACAGAAAGAGAAGGATAAACTCTTAGGCTTAGGAGATATTTTGAGATTGATTAAAGCAGAACCTATAAAAGGCGTTATAGTTCCTGGGGTTAAACATCTCCCTACTGTACCGAGGTACCGTAAAATTAATAAAATTGACATGGGAACTGCGGATAAATTATGCACAGCTGTAGTTGGAATTAGAGACCAAATAGAGACTTATCAAATTAAGCCTGAAGAAACAAATTTCATTATGGTTGAAATTGGATACGGATTTACAGCGGTCTTAGCCATTGAAAATGGACAAATTATAGATGGAATAGGGGGGTCAAATATTATGGGATTTAGAGCTTGTGGCAGTCTTGACGGTGAATTGGCATATTTAATAAAAAATATCCATAAGAGAAACATCTATAAAGGTGGAGTGGCGTCGATTGCGGGGTATTCTGATTTAAGCTTAAAAGAGATCACTTTACTAGCAGACAATGACGAACAGGTAAAAAATGCTCTTAAAGCTTATATATCAAGTGTAAAAAAAGCGGTTTTTGGAATTTCTTCCTCTTTTTCTAGTAAAAATAAAATTAAAGAGATTTTACTGGCAGGACGAGGTGCTGATTTAAGATATCTTAAAGAAAAAATTATTAGAGGTTTAAAAGATGTAGCAGGAGTTAGAATAATGAAATCTTATAGTCAAATAGCTAAACGTGCTGCACAAGGAGCAGCTTTTATAGCTAATGGGCTTTTAGGAGGTAGATTTAAACCGATTATTAAAAATTTAAAAATAAAAGAAGCATCAGGTTCAATTTTAGATGATATCTTTATTCCATTTGATAAGGACAAATTGATGAGTGATTTAAATTAAAATACTTATAATCACAGGTCAACAAAGTTATCCAATAATAAAAAAAGTAATTAGACAAATTAAAAATCATTCTATTGAGATTTTAAGAGCTCCAATTTCGGTTGCTGCTTTTCTTAGTGAAGCTATTACAGAAAAAATTTTAAATAATAGCCCTGTTTCCAATTATGATTTAGTTCTTTTACCAGGATTTATTCAATGGGATACAACAAATTTGGAAGAAAAACTCTCAATTGATATTAGAAAAGGACCTGAATTTGCCTCTGCCCTACCTATAATTTTGAAAAAAATTGAAAAATTAAAATTATCAAATATAATAGCAGCAAATAAATTAATTGAAAGTTCTGGGAAAATACTCTATAATAAAATTGTAAAAGAACAATATAAAACCGCGCAAGATAATTTAAGTGCACATACTTTTTTTATTAATAAGAATAGGTCTAACATTATAATAGGCCGTAATCTTCCTCCTCCAATTATAGCTGAAATTGTTAATTGTACCGAGAAGAGTGACAAAAACATAATAAAAAAAGCCAAACACTATTTAGATTCAGGAGCAGACATTATAGATATCGGTTGTGTATCAAATAAACCAAATCCAAACAGAATTAAAGAAATTATTAAATTATTAAGGAAGAATTTTGATACTTTATTAAGTATAGATTCAATGAATAGCTCTGAAATTTTAACCGGAGTTGAAGAAGGTATTGATATTATTCTTAGCTTTGATCTCGGAAATTATAAAGAGTGTATTAATATCCCTAAAGATATTCCTATAGTGATTCTTCCAACAAACATTAAAGAAGGAAATTTTCCTAAGGATCCTAAAACTCGTATTGATAATTTATTAGCCTTAACAAAAAAATTACACAATTATGGGTTTAATAAATTAATAGCAGACCCTTTATTGGAAACTCCTATATCTCCAGGGATTTGTAATTCTTTAGCAACTTATTTTTTATACAAAAAAGAGATATGTAAAAACCAAAATAGAGATTTAGAACTTCCTTTATTTTTTGGTATTTCCAATGTGGTTGAGTTAATGGATATAGACTCTGTAGGAATAAATGGACTTTTAGCCAGTATCGCAATTGAACTCGACACTGGAATTTTATTTACTGTTGAACATAGTTCAAAATTAATGGGTGGTGTAAAAGAATTAAAAGAAAGTATTAAATTAAATTTCATATCGAAATATAGTAAAACGCCACCTATTAATCAAGGGCTTCAAATTTTCAAAGCAAAAGGAAAGACAAATCAAATAATACCAAAAATTGATGACATTAATGCATTTTTAGTTGAAAAAGTTAACCCAAACTATATTCCAGATGAAAAAGGTTATTTTAAAATCTATGTAAATCATTATTCCGAGAAGATTTATATTTTATTTTTTTCTAATCATCATGAATTAATTGATACGATAGTTGGAACTAATGCTGAAGCTCTAGGGAAAAAAATTATTGAACTAAAGCTAACACAAAACTTACAGCATATTAATTATATTGGGAGAGAATTAGCTAAAGCAGAATTTTGTCTAAGTTCTGGGAAACCTTATATACAAGATCAATAAAAAAAAAAATTAAATTATTTCAAAGCAAGTTTTTAAATCCATACCAGGTTCTAATAAGGGTGAAAATTTTTCCATATTTTTTGGTAAATTTGCCATATGCAGCTTTAAAGCTTCTTCATCAGCATACTTTTCATAGAAGATTATTGTATTTTTAAATTTTTTTCCTTTAACCGTATGAGGAATATATTCTAAACAACCGGATTCGGATTCTCTTATCTTTGGGACTATCTCTTTTAAAACTTCAATTGCTTTTTCCATATTTCCATTTTTAATTTGAATTGTTGCTATTAATGAGATCATAAGATCACTTCTCAAGATGTATTTATATGAAGATAAAGAAGCCTCTTACTTAAATTCTTATTAATAAATTGAAAAATATAAACAAATGTTCATTTTTAAGGTTTTTATCCCTCAAAGTCATGTCTAAAATTAACAGATCTGAACAGTTTTAAATTTAATAAACCCATATAAGTAAATGTAAAAAAATATAATTATATTTAATCGTATCTCTTTTAAACTACTGCTTAATTCAGTATATATTATATAATAGGAAATAAACTGTTTTAATGAGAAGAAATTATGATTCCAAAAAAAATGGATACTTACCTACGGGAACATCTTCCGGAAGCTACTCTTAAAAATAGAACAAAAGAGGTTAATGGAAAGTGTTTTTTAGAATTGACATATTCTGATGAACACCTTCTTTCCCGATTAGGAATTATTTGTGATAAACTCGGACCTAAATTTGTTGTATGTATGTGGGACAACACTTCACCATTAGAGATTGGTGGTTATTTAGTTGTAGATAATCTTTCGATGGGGAGTCCATCAATGGGAGGTATTCGAATGCTTCCAGACATAACACCTTCTGATATTCATAATTTAGCCAGGGGTATGACTTTAAAAAATGCAGCCGCTAATTTGCCTTATGGTGGGGGAAAAGTGGGGATTGTAGCTGAAAGAAATTTGACTTCTGAAGAACATAATAAAATAATTCGTGGATTCGCCCACTTAATCAGTCGTTACAAAGAGTTATATATACCAGGACCTGATGTGGGTACAAATGATGCTGATATGAAGACTATTGCTATCGAGAACGGAATTGACAGCTCGGTTTCGAAATTGGCAGATATGGGCGGCAATCGAATTGATGAACTTGGTGCTGCTGCAGGAGGAGTAATTATTGCTCTAGAAACGTTACTCAAAATTCTACCAAGACTGAGAGTTCTTCCTCAGTTCGTTAATCTGGATATTCCTCCCTTTAGTGATCTGAAATTGTTAATTCAAGGCTTTGGAGCGGTTGGAGCGCATGCTGCACGTATATTAAAAGAGAGAATTCCAGAAGCTAAAATAATTGGTATAAGTGATTTAGAAGGGTATTTGTATAATGAATCTGGCTTACCTATTGAGAAATTATTTAAATTGTGGCAAGAAAAAAGTTTAGTTACTAATAATTACTTTAATGAAGAAATAGTTCCAGGAGGATATAAACATCCTACTAAGTTTTCAACAAATCAAAATAATCTACTCTTAGAGAATGCATTTTGCTTTATACCTGCTGCTCCTATATTTAATTATCTTGGAGTTCGTATATCAGAAAATCCATCAATGATAACAGAACGAATGGGGAATTGGAAACTGATAATTGAAGGCGCAAATACATATTCTCCAGATCCGAATAGAAAAGCTGCTCGAACCCGAATGGAACAAATTGTATATCGTGATAAAGGTGTGATGATTGTTAATGATTATTTGGTTAATTCTGGTGGTGTAATTTACGCTGCTCAAGAACATCTTATTAAAACCCCTGCTAATCTTCAAATACCTGAAAAAATCTTGGGTGATCAAGATGCAGTAAACCAGTGGTTAAGAGATCACGCCAATGAATTTTCTGAATTGTCAAAAAAACGTCTAGAGGCAGGAGAAGAATATAGGGAAAAGGTTATCCCTCGTAACATGATCGAATTAGTCAATTTATTAACCGTAAACCAGGATATGTTACCTTGTTTAGCAGCTGAAGGCATAAGTATTCAAAGACTTACAACAAAAGAAAGTGAACGTACAGCAAAAGATCTTATGATTCCTATACCTACAATTGATGTTAATTGTAGTATTCAGAAGGCGGCATCACTTATGATTGAAAAAAATAGCGGTATAGTAGCAGTTCTTACAAAAGAGAAGCTTATTGGAGTTGTTACGGATTGGGATATTACTAAAGCTACTGCTGAGGGTACCAGTGATATTACTCTCGATAGAATAATGACAAAAGAAGTAATTACAGTTTCCCCAGAATTTAGTATTTTGGACATTGTACGGGAATTAGAGCAATATAAAATCTCTGCAATGCCAGTAGTGAAAGATGGTGGAGTTTTAGGGAAGGTAAGTTCTGATTTAATTGCGTCGAGTTATATTTTAAATTATTTAAAAACTCATGAAATATAAAAATCCTAAAATTAATTAACTTTAGATTTAATAATATTTAAGAATATTATATAAAGTATCCCTCTGTGCTGGTTGTTTTCCTGCTCCTTTTATAATTTCTATTATTTCTTCTGGAGATAAATATTCTCCATAATTCGCTCCAGCACTTTTTGAAATGTTTTCTTCCATTAATGTTCCTGAAAAGTCATTAACACCGTAATTTAATGAAACTTGGGCAAATCGTGGACCCAACTTAGCCCAAGAACATTGCAGATTATCAATATAATTATTTAAAAATATTCGTGCTACACAGAACAATTTTAAATCTGCCATTCCATAACTAGGATTTAAAGGATAATTTTCTAATTTCGATAAAACTGGCTTTTCTTTTACAAAAGGTAATAGTACAAATTCAGTAAAACCATAAGTTTCTCTCTGTATATCTCTTATAACTTCTAAATGTTGAATTCTATCTTTAAGGGTTTCAATATGCCCATACATAATAGTTGAAGTGGTTGGAATTCCTAATTTATGTGCTGTAGAAATGATTTTGATCCATTGGGAAGTTGTAACTTTATTTGGGCAAATGGTTTCCCTAATCTTATCAACTAAAATTTCAGCTGCAGTCCCTGGAATTGAATCTAAACCTGCATTCTTCAATTCTATTAAAGTGTTTTCAATTGAATTCCCATATAATTTGGATAAATAAAATATTTCTTGAGGAGAAAAAGCATGAGTATGTATGTTTGGGTCAATTTTCTTAACAGTTTTTAAAATATTTAGATAATATTCAAAAGTTAATTCAGGGTTTATACCTCCTTGGATACAAACTTCTGAACAACCAGCCTTCTTCGCTTCAATGATTTTTTCTCTAATTTGATCGTTTGTAAGTAAATAAGATTTACTATGGTCTGCTGGCAAGCTAAAAGAACAAAACTTACACTGTTGATAACAAATATTTGTAAAATTTATATTTCGATTTATTACAAAAGTAACAATATTTTGCGTTTTTTCAAAACAAATTTGACTAGCTACATATTGCAAGGCAAAAAATTCTTTTCCACTTACTTTTAATAATAGTAAAGCTTCATCAGACGTTATTTCTTCTGATTCTAAAGCCCTTTTTAATATTTTTTTTATATTTGGGTTAACCTGGTCAAAAATCTGAGTTGTAATCATCTAAGTCAATATTATCTATTACTTTTTTAATATTTTTTGGACAAAAATCCTTCTTTTTTATAAACTTTTTATAAATAGGGAGGCGCTCTCTGAGTTTATAGCCTTTTTCCTCACAAATTTTATTTAAATCATCAATTTGAGGCCACAAGTTATCAGGATTAATGTAATCTACTGTAAGAGGGGAAATGCCCCCAAAATCATCAATACCCATATCGATAAAATCTTTTTCAAATCCAGCTATGAGATTTGGTGGAACTTGGATGGCGATCTCGTTTTCAAAAATAATTTTCGCAATTCCCGTAATCTTTAGCAGTTCTCCCAAAGATATTATTTTTTTAGGTTGATATGAAATTCCATCTTTACTTACGAAATTTTGAATTATAACTTCTTGTATATGACCATACTCTTTATGAATATTTCTGATTAAATATAAATCTCTTATAACATCTTCTATAGATTCTCCAATGCCCAATAACAAACCTGTGGTAAAAGGGATTTTTAATTCTCCTGCATTATTGATATGTTCAATTCGCTTTACTGGTAATTTACCAAGAGAATGTTCATGGACTCCATCTTTTTCAAAGAGCTTCATACTTGTACTCTCAAGCATCAAACCCATGCTTGCATTATATTGCTTTAATTCTTTCATTTCGTTATAAGTAAGAAGTCCTAAATTTGTATGCGGGAGGATATTAAAATCAAGTAGATAAGTGCAAATATCTTTTATGAACTCAATAAAATCCAAACAATTGATTTTTTTTAATTCTTCTTTAACTTCTGGAAAATTATCAGGCCGTTCTCCGGACATAAGAAGTGCTTCTTTGCAATTATGTTCAAGGGCTTCTTGAATTAAATTTTCAATTTGCTCATTTCCAAGTAAGATAATATTCCCTGGCCCACTAATCTTAGGTATCTTATAATTAAAAAAACAGTATCTACATTGATTAACACAATAATTTGAAAGTGAGAGTGTGAAATTCTTGGAATAAGTTATTACATTTTTCTCATCCTTAGGCGATTGTTCATTTATGTCTTTTACTTTTTCTCTCAATTGTTTTAAAGTAAGGTTTCTAAGAAAATCTACATTATTAAGAGTATTCATTATTTACTCCTTCTATATTTTAAAAATACATAATTATCTCGATTTTTTACATCAATTAATTTGAATCTAGGTGCTTGCTTCATTGTTTCAAAGCCATCTCCATCAACAAGACTGATTGCTGCTTTTCCACCAACCATCCATGGAGCAATAGTTAATCTTATCTCATCCACTAAATTATTTTTAATAAAGCTCCAATTTAAGGTTCCTCCCCCTTCTAATAGGAGTTTATGTATTCCTAAATTGTAAAGTAAAGGTAATAAATTAGGTATATTTACTTTTTTACCTTTTCCTGATTTAATGATTTTAACTCCTTTTAATTCATAATCTTTAAGTTTCGCGATTGGTGTATTTTCAGTTGTACATATTATCGTGGGATACATTTCTGGTTGAAATATAATAACTTGTGAATCAATAGGGACTGATAGGTTACTATCTACAACAATTCTTTTATATCCATCGTGTTTGTAAAATTTAATATGAAGTTTTGGATTATCCTTTAAGATTGTGTTTTTTCCAACCATAATACCATCTACAGTTGAACGCAATTTATGCACATCTCGCCAATCAAGCTCATCTGATAACTCAGGATCTCCTGTTTTTGAGGCTATTTTACCATCTATCGTCATTGCAGCACTTAAAATCACATAAGGTTTTTCAATTTCTCTCAAAAACGCACTCTCCCTTTCTATATGTTCTCTTAATGTTATGAGATTTCGTTCTTTGCAGAATTAAAGGAAACAAAGAATTAGAATCTATATTTGGTGAATAATAGTTTGGTGAATTTAAATCAATCATAAAGAAATCAGCATATTTTCCTTCTGAAATCGAACCTAAATTTTCCTCTAAATTAAAAATTTTTGCAGCATTAATTGTAACCATTTTTAATAATTGTTTTGCTGAAATTTGGTACGATTTATCCATTATTCGTGAAATCAAGTATGTATAACGCATTTCTTCAAATAAATCAGGGCTATTCGCCATTAAATTATCAGTTCCTAAAGAAACAGGAATTTTTAATTTTAGAATATCGTTAATTGGAGGAAATCCAACCCCAAAATATCCGTTACAGCGTGGACACAGAACCAATTTTATATTATTATGCTTAATCTGTTTTAAATCCTCTATTATAAAATGTGTTCCGTGGATAATAATATCTACAATCTTATCATTTACTAATTCTTTAAGTAAATAATTTTCTCTGCTTAATTCAGCAATATGACAAGCAAATAGCTTCTTGTATTTTGATTTGAATTCATTAAGTTTTTCCTTATTCTTTTTTGAAACCACAGTATAATTGGCTAAACCAATTCCATCCGCAGAATCAATCACTTTTTCTATTTCTTTTCCATCAGTAAAACGTCCAAAAGCTAAATAATATATTGGAGAATCTTTTAATGCTTCTTTTAATATAGATAATCCATTAACACCCCTTTCTCTAAAATCAATAAAACAAGTAATACCGTATGATAACATTTCTAAAGCAGCATTTTTAATTCCCTTTACTTTTATCTTTTCATGTGTTTTTGCAAGTAATTTATGTTTCAGTCCATTTGGGGGTTCCACAATATCGATTAAATCTTTATTGAAACCTAATTCTTTAGCAAAATTGTCCCCAATATGAACATGAGAGTTTATAAATCCAGGAATTAATAAAAAATTTTGACCTTTCTGATGAAGATCTAAATTATTATTAATATTATCATATGATATATTAACTATTTTCCCATCTCGACTAATTTCTAAATTGACATTTTGTTTTAAATCTAAATTCTCTCCAATTAAGCCGAACTTACTAAATAAATTTTTACTTGACATAAATTCTTGAGCAAATTAAATTATATTGAAAAATATTTTAAATTATATTACTCTTTTTAGAATTAATAAATAGTCTATTTCTTAGTGATTTCTATGGTTAAATTCAGAAAAGATATGCAAGATTCTAAATCATTTATAAATTTAAGAATTGATAAAGTAGGTATTATTGGTGTTAATAAAAAGGTTGAGATAATTCAAGAAAATAAAAAATATTCATTTTATCCAAGTATATCTGCATTAATTTCACTTCCTCAAAACCAAAGAGGGATTCATATGAGTCGTAGTAGTGAAACTATTGAGGAGGTTATCAATGAAAGTGTTTTTAAACCTGCATCAACTATTGAAACAGTTGCTGATAGAATAGCAAGAAAATTATTTGAACGCCATCCTTATACATCTAATATAGAAGTTAAATTAGAAGGAAGTATAAATGTACAGTTAAGAGAAATTGAGCATAGAAACATTCAAAAAACTTATGATGTGAGTTCTTTAGTATATGGAAAAAAAAATGAATTAGGTCAAATAAATTATGAATATTTCATAGGAGTAAAAGCTGTTGGCATGACTTGCTGTCCTTGTGCTCTTAATCTTAGTAAGCAATATGCAGAAGATATCTTAAAAACAAGAAAAGATATTAAGATTTCAGATGAGGATATCACCAAAATACTAAATTTATTACCATTTGCTTCACATAATCAGCGGTCAGAGGGAACTATTATAGTTCAAATAAAAGATTTAAATAAACAAGAAATTGATGTTTTAGACGTTATTGATGTTATTGAAGAATCAATGAGTGGTAGAATTCAATCTATTCTAAAAAGACCAGACGAAGGTGAATTGGTAAGAAGTGCTCATTTAAAACCTTTATTTGCTGAAGATGTCGTGAGAGAGATGGGAAAAAATTTTATCGCAAGAAATTTTCCTATATTAGATGACACGGATATAATTTTTAAGGTAGAGACTTTTGAATCAATACATCCATATAATGTGTATTGTGAATTAAAAATGAAATATGCAGAATTAAAAAGTAAAATGATATAATAATTTTGTCATATTGTATATTATATTCGAAATATAATAGCCCAGACTTAGTATTTTCTATGAGTGACAAATTATTCAAAAAAAAAGAAAAACCTGAGGAATTAATTCTTGCAAAACATCTCATTGACGAATACAAGCTTGATGAAGCGGAGCAATTTATTGAAAATTTCGAGGAAAAGGGAGGACACATTCTTCATGATATAGTTTTATGTCATATCCTCAACTGCGAGCTCTTATGTGAGCGAGATTTATATGAAGATGTTGTAAAACTTGCCGAACAAACATATAAAGAGAGTTTAGGATTAGGAAATAACCTCCTATCAGTTGATATCTTACTAATAATGGCTTTGGCTCTATTACGTCAAGGTCAAACGGATAAAGCTCACGATATCATTAAACAGGGAGAAGAACTGCTAAAAACTTTAACACTAGAATTACCAGCAGAGTACAAGCAAAGAGAGGCGTATATAGCTTTTCTGAAAGGATGGGCTTACGAACAAAAAAGTGAGGCTGATCATGCGGTAAAACAGTTTGAGCTCAGTATATCATTGCGAGAAGAACTTGGTGCTAAAAGAGAAATTGCACTTTCACTTGTAGGAATTGCTCATGTATTTATGTATCGAAAAGGTGATTTTGACCGTGCTTTAAAATATTTGAAACAAGGGTTGGTTCTTGTCGAGGAAAGTGGTAATAAAAATGTTATAGGATATTGTCTTTACTATATGGGAGGAGTACATCTGGTTAAAGGTGAATTGGATCATAGTATTATGCTTTTTGAGCAAAGCTTGATAATTTACAATGAACTTAACAATAAAATTATGATAGGAAGAGTTCTTCGCTCTTTGGGAGGAAACTATGCAATGAAAGGGGAATTAAATCGTAGTATTAGATTTTATGAGCAAAGTTTAGCACTTTTCAAGGAATGTAACAACAATTATTTAATGGCTCATGTTTTTAACGGTTTATCTGAAATTTATAGAATGAGAGGTGAATTGGATCGTGCTTTAGAGTGTATAGAACAATCTATGGGATTAAGCCGTGAGTTAGGAGTTTTAAGAATCCTAGCTTTTAACCATGACTCTTTAATTCAGATATTAATTGATATGGGCGATCTTGGACAAGCACGGAATTCTCTTCGTGATTTGGAGCAATTAAACAGTCAATTAAAAGACAAAATCGTTAATTTATTGTATCTTTTTGATAAGGCTTTGCTATTGAAAACCAGTCCTCGAGCCCGTAATCGGGTAAAAGCTGAAGAATTATTAAGGCAAATTCTTGAAGAAGAAGATTTACACATTGATATTTTACTAAGATCATTACTTAACTTATGTGAATTGCTCCTCGCTGAATTACAAATGACTAATGAAGTAGAAATTTTAGAAGAAATCAAGCCTTTTATCACCCAATTATTAAATTTGTCCGATAAATCACATTCATTTTGGATTTTGGGGGAAACTTACCTTCTACAAGCCAAATTAGCATTAATCTCATTGAATCTAGGAGAAGCCCGAAGATTATTAACTCAAGGACAGAAAATTGCTGAAAAGTATGGAATTTCCCTATTAGCTCGGAAAATTTCAATAGAACATGATGAATTACTTAAGCGGTTAGATATGTGGGAGAACTTAAAAAAATCAACTCCATCATTAAAAGAACGGATGGAATATGCTCGGTTAAATGAACAAATGGAGAATATGATCCGAAAGCGAGCAGTAGAAGTCCCTGAACTTTCAGATGAAGAGCCTGTAATTCTTATAATAGTTTCAGAGGGGGGAATACCCATATTTTCTCAAATATTTGTAGAGGATCAGGATTTTGAAGATCATCTTTTCGGAGGGTTTTTTACCGCTATCAATTCTTTTATCAAGGAAAAATTCTCTGAAGGGCTCGATCGGGCTACTTTTGGTGAACATACACTCCTTATGAATGCTGTTTCACCCTTTTTTTTATGTTACGTATTCAAGGGTCAGTCATATCTAGCTCAACAGAGGATTAGTTATTTTATAGAAAAAATTAAGAATGATGAGAAAATTTGGCAAACCTTTAAAAAATTTTACAAATTGAAGCAAGAAATTCAATTAAAAGATATCCCTTCCCTTGAACCCTTGATAAATGAAATCTTTATTGAGAAAAATATCCTGTAGAATCTAGTTTTTATAGATATGATAAGCATATTTAAAACTAGAAAAAAAGAAATTATTCTGGAGATTAATTCTTATTGTATCATTACCGTCTAAGTAGATTAATATTATATTAAAATTTTTAATTTTTCTTTAAACTTGAACCACATTTTTTACAAAAAGTCCAATTTTCATTAATTTCTGCCTTACAGTAAGTACAGTGGATTACATTTGGGGGATAATGCTTTGACTTCATCTGAAAATTCATTAGAAATCCTTTTCTTTTGCCTTTCCTGTTCTTTTAGTTTTTTGTATCGAGCGACTTCATCTTTGGGTAATCTTGATTTTTTAACCTCGACAAAAGTCTTTATTCTTTTTACTCCAAATATTATCACAGTTATACTAATTCTAACGATTGTGAGAGGTGAAAGCATAATCACTCCTTCAAGAGAAAAGGAAGGCGCGACATCCCCATTACCATTATCTCCATTTCCATTATTACCGTAAAGAGCAATACAGCAATTATTATAAATGATATTATTGCGAAATCCTTGATCATAATCAGTGATACATTGGTAAGTCACAATTAAGGTGTTTCCCGTAATAGCGTTATAGTCACTCAAAGCTTGAACTGCTATGCCCGTATAAGTATTATCTATTGTGTTTCCCAAAACTTCGTTATGATCAGATCTAAAATAAAGGTCTATTCCCTGGGAATGGTAATCAAGGATATTTTCCGAAATGATACTTGGAGTAGTTTTTTATAATCTTAATGCAAATGATTATAGGGGGATTTCAAACGATTTTATGATACAAGTTTATACTATTTTTATAATTGGTGCAATAATGATATAAGTAAAGATTTATCGTGTTATTTTTTATCTAATTCTTTAATCCCATATAAAAATTTTTCTCTTAAAATTATTCAACTATTTTAGAATTATTTATATCTTTTATCATCGCTTCTTTCTAAGAAAATCTTTATAAATTAAGATATAATTCTTTACACTTATAATTCGAGGATTTCTTCCATAATTTGTTGGAATTCGTGCACTACATCGAGAACATAAATTTGAACTCCCTAACCAGTCTTTAAATTCATCTGCATGTGCAGGATATCTACAATTAGGGCATAAAACTATTCCTCTTCCTTGATCTTGAGGAAAATTAGGTAATTGAAAACAAAAGATACATTTGAAATCCTCGGATGATAGAGCTGTGGTTTTAGGTTTATATTTATTCAAATTTATAATTTTTGTAAATGAGGGTTTGGTTTTAGATCTTTTTTTTGTTTTTCCTGTAGTTGTTCGAGTAGTTGCTCTAGTAGAGGTTCGAATAGTCTGTGTTTGACGATTTGGGGATGTTCTCGAACTCCGAGATGTAGATCTCGAAATGCGAGTATCAATTCTTGTTGGTCCCGGTGTTCTTGTCCGTTCAATTGTATGGGCCCTCTCTCTTTGTCGGGTAGGTCTTCTTACTGGTTGAGGGCGAGTAATGTGATCTACTCTATTTGCACGTCTAGTTATATACTCCCTTGTTAATTCTGGTAAAGACCTACGTTTTGCAAGAAATCCATCCATGATCATTATAAAAATTGTACTTATAAAAATGAATATAAGTATTAAATCAACAGAAAAGTTGATTGGGGATAAATATTCTTCAAAAATATCATTTGCTACATAGAAGACAATCCAATAAAAAATTATACAAAAAAGTATTAGAAATATCATAATATAACCAAACTTTTTTCCATTTACTGATTTTGTCCCTAAATAGACAACATTATATTTTCTGAAGCAAAAATGAAGGGAAAAAGATCCATAGATAGCATAAGGAAGTCCAAAGACTAAACTCCACCAGCTTAAATAGAGAGATGAATCCGTTATGAAATTTTCAACCAATAAACCTGTGAAATTACTCCAAATAGTATAAAAAATTGCTATAAATATAGGTAATACTACAAAAAATGCTGTATTATGTGGAGAATTAAATTCACGATATCTTTTTGTGTTTTTAATGATTTTTATTGTTAAAATTAACCAAATGCCAATTAAGAGCCAAGATAAAAAGACATTAAATGAAGAAATAATTAATCCATGAATTAATCCAATTATTAAACTTATCAGGAGTAACACTGAATTATACTTCTTAACCATGGTTATATCACACTAAAAAAATAGTCGACTTAGTCTTATAGTATTAATATATAGTTATTAATTTGAGTATATGCATTTAATTTGATTTTTAAGATCTTTAGAACAAAACCTGCATAGCTCATCAAATGGAAATCTTAATCTTCATCATATTCCAAGTAAGCAGGTTTACCCTCTATAATTGGTCTCATGAATTCCAAGATTTCTGGAAGCATCCGAATATCTAAGGCTCCTTTAATACCATATACTAATGGAAACCATTCTTTAGTTTTTAAATTTGCTCGGTAAATCTCAAAACCTGCTGATGATCCATCAATTAAATAAGGATCAATAACTAACGCAACTGCTTTATCCCAATGTTTTTGATATCTTGCCTGAGTACCCATATCTTCTTTTGACATGAAGCAACCATAGGAAGGATGAGAATGATACCAACCACAAATAAATAACTTATTTTTTGAAATTTCTTCATATGCTTTAATATGTCCAGTTTTTCGATTACGGGTTTCATCCATTTCTACATAAATCGCATTTCCATGTCCAATCGGGTATACGTCCTCAATATATAACATGCCAGTGTTATCTATTTTTCCCGCTAAAAGTCCTATTACTTCAACCCATTTTTCTTTTGGAACCTTGGAATTAGCATATTTAAGTGCATGACTGGCAACCTTAAGTATAGCTTTTACTGAAATAAACACTTCTCTCTCAATATTTTCCTCCATCTGTGCTTCTATTACCTCTTTTTTTAATTTTTTAATGGCAGGTTTTTTCGAATGAGTTTTTTTATTTAAGGGTTTGTCTTCTGCTGGTAATTCGATTTTTCCTAATTTTAGCTCCTCATAAATTTCTTCAAGTAATTCTTCTTTTAATTTTTCTTTAATTTTTTTTTTTATTGCTTCTTTGATTGAATCATTGACTGAGCGTTCATTCTCCATGAATGAAATCACCACTTTTTATTTGCATATTTTTTTACAAGATTTTTGACTTTTTTCTCATATAATTTAGGTTGCTTAATCATTTCTAAAGCTGCTTTTTTATTGAAAACATCATTTGGGTTTATAAATTTACCCCTAGTATTTAGCATTGCGATAATTGATTGAATAACTGTTATGGCTGTTTTAGAGGGACTCCACCCACCTTTTTTACCAATTAGACTGGGATCAACAAGAGCCAAACAAATATTTCGCTTACCTTTATACTCAGATGGCTTAGGCCAAAAATTTGGGTGCCAAATTGGAGTATGCATTCTAACAAAAGGTGGTTGTTTTGGATACTGAACTGGGAATTTCATTTCCAATTTAAAAAAACCACCTGCAAAAGCAGTTCCTTTAGGTCCTTTTATAGTAATTGCAAGATGATTAATACTTTTTTTCTTTGGATTAAAAGGTTTTAATTGTATAATTTTACCTGCCTTTAACATTTTCTTTAAAGCTGCAAAATCTTGGGAAATACGACTACTTCTTACACTCATATTTTTAACCTCTTTTTTTTATTTTGTTTTAGATATTTAATTATAATTTTAATTGGTTGAATTTTTAAACAATTTTTAAGGTGACATATATTTCTCCACCTTTAAAACCAATAACCGTTAGTAATTCACAATTTCTTAAACCATTTTCGCCTGCATTCTGATCTAAATCAATCATTTGAACATCATTAAAATCTAATAAAGTGATTACAGGCTCGAGATCTGGATCTAATTCAAAACTATTATTACCTAAAAGTTTTATTATATTGCTTAATGGTGATTGAGCTCTTAATTTAATTGTAATTCTTCGAACAGCTTTTCCGCATTGGGAGCATTCTGGCCTTCTTTTTTTTTCAATATGATAAAACTTCATTGTCATTGCATTAAATATTAAATATGAACTTATAGGTTTTCCTAAACCTTTATGCCCCCTTTGCCAATGAAGTATTTTTATTGCTTCATGAGATTGTAATGCAGAAATTATAGCATTTACAGTTATTATTCCTGGATCATGCCTGTCAATTATCTTTACAATATCATCTTTAGTATATTCTGGTAGAAAATTGTGTTTCTTTACAAGTTTATTGGCAATTTCTTGAATAAATTTTATCTCATTAATGTCTTTCGGATTTGGATCTCTGTCATATTTTTCTTGAAATGCCATATTTCCCTTAAAAACACAATGAATTCTTTTTCTCGGGATTCCAACAACTGTACATGCTGCCATGTCATCAGATTCAGGCACTGGAAGCGGATTACATTCATAACATGCATTTTGATAAGGAAATATTGTATATACATGACCATGGTAACCTGAAACTCCTCCATCAACTAAGGGTTTTTTAAACCTTAAACATTGTGCATTTAAATTCAATCTTGCATTCATCGAGTCAAGTCCTCCAATTACTACATCAGCAGCCTGATATATTGCTGGATCTAAACGTTCTAATGATGTATGGTAACCTTTAATTGTAATATTTGGATTTATTTCAGCTAATTTTTTTGTAGCTGCTATAGCTTTCGGTTCGCCCATCTTAGCTCCAACAAACAGTATTTGTCGGTTTAAGTTAGAATATTCGATAATATCTAAATCTACTAAATCAAGATGACCTACACCTAACATCGCTAAATTCTTTGCGATTTCACATCCTAATCCCCCAACCCCTGCGATTAATATTCGTGAATTTTTTACTAAGTTTTGGGACCAGCCTTCGAGTCTAAATTGCCGATCATACAAGTTTCTTTCTTTTGCCGTTAAATCCTTACTAAAAAAGTCATTTTTTTTCTCCATCTCAATCACTCTTATAATATGAAATTATACTCTACATTGATTATATTAGTTCTATCTATTAATATTATTTTTAAAAAAATAAAAAAAAAAACTATGAAAGAAAAAAATCTTTCATTTTTAAATTATTTAGACTTTTTATGCTCCAGCTGTTGAGGCAGGAATCAATAAGATGTCATCTCCATCACATACATTGTAATCTTTTAATGGATTTGACTCCTCCATTGTAACTCCTCCAGAACTAAGATGGAAATCAGCAGGATCTAAACCAAATATATTTCCAACAGTCTTTTTTACATCTTCAACTAAATTACTGTCGTTTACAGTAAGTTTGTTTTTCTTTTCTCCAGGTCCAATTGTACTTAAAAAATAAACTGAAATCTTTTTACCTCCTGAAGGGATCTTGGATACAGGTCCTGGGGTTTTTGATTTGACTTTTTCTTCTTCTAATTCTTCTTCAAATTCTTCAAAACTCATTCATAATCACTCCTTATTTTTTATTTAATTTTTTTATTTTTTTTAAACTTAATAAAAAAGCGTCAAAATGATATTATATAACCCTTTGGAATGATTTTGAAGTTTTTTGAGATTTTGTTTTAAATGTTAAAGGAAATCCTTTCGGATTCCGAAGAAATTATATTATAAATTGAATGAATAACTATAGATATATATAAAGTATAAAATATTGTGATAGAGAGAATATATAAGTATAAAAACCAGTTAAAACAACACATTAGAAGTCTACGTTTATGAGTTTCCCGAATAATTTAGAATCTGTTGTTCTTGAATTAGTAAAAGAATATTTAGCAAAAAAAACATTCTTTTCAATCAAAGACATTATAGAATTTGTAAATTATAGGGTAAGGTCAAATCCTAATATAAACAGAAATAAAATAGAAGTGATTTTAAAGTCTTTGATAAAAAAAAGGATTATTATTCCTGGAACACGATTAATGAAAAATAATATAATTGAAAATCCAAAAAGGAATGAGATTTTTAATTTAATTAAAAAGAATCCATCAAATATTAATGAAATAATGAAAGCTCTAAATATCGGAAGTAATCACGCTTTATGGCATTTATCATGTCTAGAAAAATTTCAATTTATTAGATCAAAAAAAATTAGCAATCGAAAAATGTTCTTTAAATTTGATTCAAATCCAAAGTTTGATGAGTTATACTATTATTTAAAGATGAAAATAGTTCAAAACATAATTAATTTGCTGGAAAAAGAAAATAAAGCATTAAAAATTACAGAAATAACAACTAACTTAAATAAAAATCATAGCACTGTTAAAAAATATGTAGATGTTTTAATAAATCTGAAATTAATAGAAATTGAAAAAGAAAAAAATAAAGATTTATTCAAATTAGACACTAAGAAATATTCTAAGGTTAAAAAAATAATTCGAGGTATATGAAAAAATAAAATATTCCAAATTTATTCCAAAGGAATTTATTAAGTTGATATAAATTTAATTACGTAAGGATAAAAGAAAAAGCATTATTATAAAAAAAATCTATAAGAAATTCAGAGAACATTTGATTAAAAAATCATGAGGAAAAAAAATAGGGTTATAAGTGTTATTCTTCTTTACAGTATATTTATTTTAATGTATCTACTTTTTTTCCTATTACGCATAGGAAGCACGCCTTTATTTCTCTTTCTAACTGTTGGTAGTGTTGCAGTTTTATCCACTAGTACAATCTATACAGTTATACAGTCTAAAGGTAGCCAAGATGGGAGCATAAGAAAAAAAAAAGTTATCGCAAAAAAAATGGCACGCAAAAAGAAAATAGAAGATATTATTGAAGATTACATTGATGCCATGCCTTCAATAGAAGAATATGTTGAATCAAATGAGTCCTATGAAGATATGCAAGTAATTAATAAATATATTTTCTCAATATTTAGTAAAGATGAAATATATAAAATAAATCTTTTAGGATTATCAAAAATAGACAAGATATTGTTTATTAGAGAAATGTTATATTTTAGTCATGAAGAGAGGCGCAATTTAATCGAAGCTATGTTGAAAAACCAGGAAAAAAACGATGAAGAGATAATTTATACATCCCCTATGACGACTATTGAAATGGAGGACCAGATCCGTGTTTATATTAGGTCATTAATCGAATCTGGTGAGAAAACCAAGATAATTATTATTGACACAGCTGAATTTATAAGTGCAATCAAGGAGCGCATCGGAATATTATTTGATTACGAATTAGAAGATTTTCTATTATCCTCTGGAGGACTTATTCTGGAGGGCTCTTCGGATCTTCTTGTGAAAGGTTTTGATATAGCCGACGATGACATCATTGCATTGATACCACATCGATTATAATCGTATTTCTTTCTTTCGAGATGCTCTACCCTCGCTAACTGGAATAGCCTTCTAAATTTTTGTTTCTAATATTTTTGAATTTAGTTAAAATTAGTTCTGATTTCTTCAAGAAAAGAAAGAAATAAAAAAAAAAATAAAAATTGCGGAATAGATTTAACCCGCTGTTGAAGCAGGTATCAGTAAGATGTCGTCTCCATCAGCTATGTTATAGTCCTTCAAGGGCGAATGCTCATCTAACGTAACGCCACCGCTAGAAAGGTGGAAATCAGCAGGATCTAAACCAAATAAATTTCCTACAGTTTGCTTTATACTTTCAACGATGTTTCCCGTATCAATAACCATTTTTTGTTTTTTCTCACCTGGACCAATTGTAGACATAAAAAAAACGGAAATCTTTTTACCTCCAGGTACAGTTCTTGCAGAAGGAGTTTTAGATTCGATCTCCGGTTCTGGTGTTTTTTCTGATGATTCTTCAGTTTCATCATCTAAATCTTCATCCAATTCATCTTCATCAAAACCCATCTTTCATCACATTAAAAATTTAGATTAAATGTTTTTCTATTATATAAATAAATATATGAAATTCTATTATTAAATAAATATACGAAATAGGATAATATATTCTTTTTTGTATTTTTGTCGTTTGAAATTTATGATTTTAATGCTAATCTGAAAATTATTTAAAATTCCTTAAATTGATGTTAATATGAATGATGATACACCTCCCAAATATCAAATACATGAGAAAACTCCTAATGAAGAGTTAGATCAAGTCTCTAATAAAAAATATCTAAAAAAAATAAAAGCGGAACGTGCGAAGCTAAAAAGGGAAAAAATGGAATGGGCAAAAGTAGTCAATAGCATAGAAGGATATAAAGAAACTATAAGAGACCTTGAAAAAAAAAGAAAAAATAAGGAACTTGAAATTAGAGATTTTCTGAATCAACGTGAACGTTTAACAAACGAATTGAATGGAATGAAGAAAGAAGTTGTAACTCAAAGAAATCGTTTAGAAGATATCAAGCGACTTCAGAATAATATAATAAATGAGAAAAAGGACCTAGAGAAAGAGAAATCAGTGGCAGAATCACGGATTAAGGAAATTAAAACTAAAACACCTGGAATGGAGAGAAGAGAAGATGCTCTAAAAAGAACGATTGAAGATTTGGAAGAGAAATTAATGGATTTAAGAAATGATATCCAATACCTAACAAAAGAAAGAGATAATTTAAAGAGAGAAATAAATAACCTTAAAAAGAATATTTCGGCTGAGAATGATCGAAATGACTTAGAAAAAAGAAAAATGAAGGAATTTAAAGAGAAAATGCGTTATGAAAAAGATAATTTAGACCTTGAGGCTCGTGATATTAAAAAGAAAAAAGATGATTTGAAAAAATTTAAAGGCCGATTAAATAATGATATTAGAGATCTAGAACGTGAGAGAAATCAACAAGAATCCCGATTAAAAGAATTGAATAAAAAAATCCCACAAATGGAAAATAAATCAGATTCTTTAGACAGAAAAATCAATAATCTTGAGGATAAGCTAAGACAACTAAATAACGATTTAAAAGAATCACAAAATGAAAAAAATCGAATTGAAGATGAAAAAAGAAATTATAAGGAATTAAAAGAAAATATACGTTATGAAAAAAAGAAATTAGACCTTGCATCAAATGAGATTAAAAAGAAAAAAGTGAATATACAAAAAAAAAAAGATGATTTGAGGAAATTCAAAGATCGATTAAATAAAGATGTAAGTGATCTAGAAAGAAATAAAAGACACCAAGAATCACGCTTTAGAGAATTGAATAAAAAAATCCCACAAATGGAAAACCAAGCGAGATCTTTAGAAAAGAAAAATAGAAACCTTGAGAGTGGGCTAAGAAAACTAAATAACGATATAAGGCGATTACAAGATGAAAAAAATCGAATTGAGGATAAAAATCGAAATCAAGAGAGAAGAATTGCTAAAGAAAAATCATCCAATGAAAGAGAAAAAAGTATAATTAAACGTGAAAGGGATAAATTACAAAAAGATAAACAGCAATTAATGAAAGAAAGAAGAAATTTTGAAAATGAACTAAGAAGAGCAAAATCAATTCCAAAATCAAGAATTAAAACTAAAACTCCTTCCAAATATTAAAAGCAATATTATGAGTTCACTGTCCATTCCTAAAGGAATTGAGGGAGATTATATTGAAACCAAGGAAGATAATCTATTTTTTGATGTAAAAGGATTGCTACATCCAAAAAGCAGAAAAATTTGTTTTATCAGATACATTCCAGATCCTAAAGGAGATAGAATAAAGGCTAATATAAATTATAAAAAAATTTATGATTTAAATAAGAGGTATTCTTATTTAAAAGAATTTTATCCTAAGTATCTTTTTTATTCTAAAGAACTTGATTTAGAATTACAGAGTGTAAAAAATAATGATATTAAAAAGATATTTACTCCAAGAGACTGTTTCAGAGAGTTATCCAAGAAAAATCACATTACTAAAATTGAAAATCGTTCTAAACAACTATGTGAATTGTTTATAAATAAAGGTGAAATTCCAGAAAATTCGATTGGTATTACAGGATCAACTATGATTGGATTAGCTAAAGAAAATTCTGATATTGATCTTTTAATATATGGGACAGAAACGAGTTTAGCATTTCAAGAGAAATTAAAATCAATTTTTGAAATCTCAAATAAATGTAGAATGTATAATAATGAAGAATATAAACAGCATTATAAGTGGAGAGTAGGTGGCTCAAACATTTCTTTCCAAAATTTCTTGAAAAGCGAAACGAGAAAGTTACACCAAGGCAAGTTCTATGGAATTGACTTTTTTCTAAGGTATATTAAAAGTCCCGAGGATTGGAATGGAAATTTCTATGATTTTAAATTTGAAAATTATGGAAGAATTAGTATCAAAGCAAAAATAATAGACTCTAATGATTCAATATTTACCCCTTGTTCTTATAAAATCTCACCAATAAAAAAAATTGAATCTGATATAAAATTCGATGATTTTTTAGTAAATGATATTAAAGAAATTAATTCATTTAGAGGTAGATTTTGCGAACATGCAAAACTAGGAGATAAAGTCTCAGTCAAAGGTAAGTTAGAAAAAGTGTTTTATAAGAATAGTTTTAATCATTTTCGAATACTTCTTGAGGATCAAATTAAAGATAAAATGATTAGGTTATAAATTCTATTAAAAATGCGAAATACTATTAACACTTTTTAATAAAACATGTTCATGCGAAGTTTGGAACACATCCATTATTCGCACGGGTTGAAACCAGCAACCCCTATCGGATAGATTTTGAATAAAACCATCTCCGACTACTTTTCTGAGGATATTTAACGCTCCATTTACGTCTGCATTGAGCAGGTAATTCGAACCTCTAAATAAACCTCGTTTGATTCGTTTTCCTTTATACTTATTATGTTTTTGAATTGGTTCTAAATCTAACGAGCTACATTTGGATGTATAGGACTCGTCGACTTCATGAACTTCAATGCCCACAAGCTGAGCTTTATAGGTTATCGTTTGTTTAAGCTTTTGAATGGGGATGTTAACAAAATTTTGGTTATTTTGTTTGCCCAATCGTATATTTTGTTTTATGTTTTTTAATTCACCCAAACAAATGTGCCCTATTTTGTTTTTTAAGCCATAGCCAACGATTAATTGAGCAGTTTTATGCAAATAGTCGTTAACAACAGAATTTCGGTTGAGAGTAATAGTATCAAGGCGATTTGTCCACTTTAGCTTTTGTTTATCTTTAATTGAATAAAGTTTTGCTTTCCGTTTATTCCATTGCCGATTGATTGATTTTAAGATTTTGCCTGAAATAATTAGTGGCTTAGTATTTTTATTTTCTATAGTTGTTATTAAATTGTTTAGTCCAAAATCGATCGATAAATAAGATTCTTTATTTAATTTTGATTTCTCTACGTCTTTTTTATATACTATTTCGATTTCATAGTAGTTCTTTCTCGGTAAAATCCGAATTTGCTGATATACGTTAAAATTCTTATGCTTATAGTGAGGGATAGATAATTTTATTGGAGCTTTAAATTCAGGAAAAGAATTTTTAAAACAGTGAGACATCGTAAAAATAATTGTATTATTCTCAATTTTGCTATTCTGGTTAGTGAATATCAACAGGTTAGTGCAATCCTTCTTATAATTAGGTGGTTTTGGTCTCCCGTTGAATCTTTTTCGTTCTTTTTTCCATACCTTTAGTGCATTAAAAAAACTCTTCCAGTTCTTATGTGCTAGTTTTAAAAGTTGTTGCGAAGTCTGAGCTTTTAAAAGTTTATAGTTTTTTGTAGTTTTAAAAATAAAATTTAAATCCTCATAACTAAGCCAATTCTCCAAATGAAAAAAATCTTGTCTAATATACCATGTAGCGTGATTATAAAGGTTTTTAGAAATAGTGCAAAGTAACTTTAAATGTTCATTCTTAGGCGTTCGAAACTTATAGACTAATCTCATCTTGAAAATTTTTTTTGTTCATTTTTTAAATTTTGGGAATATCTTAACTTCGTATAACAATGCAATAATGACATAATTGCATCTCACATTAAGATTTTTAACTGTATCAATGATTTCATGTTATATATAATTAGTTAAGGTTGGTTGTGACACTTTCAACAAAATTAAGATTTCACACGCTTTTGTATAATAATTTAAATAAACTTTAATAAATAACTTAAATGAGTCTTATGATTTTTAATAAAATTAATGATTATATTAAGTTGAAAATAAAAAATATAATATTTATCGTCAAATTTAAAATCTTTAAAAGTGCTTTATTTTAATAATGGATATTTTTAATACTGATTTACACATTCATTCTCCTCATTCAATTGCTGTTTCAAAATCTTTAAATTTAGATTCAATGCTTGAAACATGTAATAAGAAAGGTTTACATATACTTGGAACAGGTGATATATTACAACCGGAATGGCTCAAATATATGGAAAAAAATTTGAATAAAGATGAAAATGGAGCCTTCTCCTATAAAAATGTTTATTTTATTCTTCAAACTGAGATAGAAGATAATAATAGTATTCATGAAATTGTTTTATTTCCTGATTTTGCTTCAGTTAGAGAAGTACAAAAGAAGTTGATTCCCTACTCTAAAAATATTCTTGGAGATTGGGGAGGACGACCCCATGTAAATGTATCTCCCGCAGAATTAGTTGACATTGTTATTGATTCGGGATGTTTAATAGGGCCAGCACATGCTTTTACTCCATTTAAAGCTATATTTAGACAAGGAAAATTTAAAACACTAAAAGAATGTTATCAAGATACAACAAAAAACATTCATTTTCTTGAACTAGGATTATCTGCAAACACTGATCTAGCTGATCGTTTAGATTGTTTGAAAAACATTACATTTCTAAGCAATAGCGATTCCCACTCACAAGGTCCTCGTGCCCTTGGTCGAGAATTCAACAAATTTGAAATTGATAATCCCTCTTTTGAAGAGATCTTATTAGGCATTAAAAGAAAAGATGGTCGCAAGATAAAATTAAATGTAGGACTTCATCCCAAATTAGGTAAATACTTTAAGATGTTTTGTCACAAATGTAGAAGGAGAGTATTATTCAAGAAAGCTAATAAAAAAGTTGCTACGCCATTCAATCAATATTCAATTACTGACAATTTTATAATTTACTTTTCTAATGAACCTCTATCTTCAAAAAAAGAATATATTAATAATGTATCTAAAAACAAAATAATATGTCCTGCATGTAAAGAAGAATTTAAGAAAAACTTCAAAGTAAAATTAGGCGTAAGTGAAAGAATTGATACCATTTCTACATTTGATAGACCTATCCATCCCAAACATAGACCACCTTATATTAATGCTGTACCATTAATTGATATCCTCCGTTCAATCAAAGGAATAAAAAGTACAATCAGTAAAACAATTCTAAAACAATATTACAATATTATTGAGGATCTTGGTACAGAATCTGAAATTTTAATTGACACTCCGCTATATATAATTGAAAGAACTAATGAAAATGTTGCTTCTATTATAACTGCTATCAGAAATAATGAGATTAAATATACTCCAGGGGGAGGGGGTATATATGGTCAAATTAATCTTAATCTATAAAAAAAAAATTGAACCTCTTTAAGAAACTTTAAAAATTTCTTTAACTATTTAAGTACAAAAATTGGTCTAGTTAAGTTATTAGTATTTAACTCTCATTTCTTAATACAATATAATAGAAATAAAATATAATCAACTATGATGAAAAATAAAAAATTAGAGATGAAACGCGAAGTTTGGGAATATTTCAGACAATATAGAAAGACACCTATTCAAAAAAGATATTTAGCAATGCTAAAAGAAGAGGAATTGAGTAGAAATAAAAAGCAACCAGAATTATTTTAAGAAGAGATATTTCAATTAAACAACAAATTCCAAGTTAAGATCAAGTAATTCTCCACATAGGTGGCAACACATCCAATCGAAACATTTTAAAGAGATTACCATAAGTTCAATCTGGCTTCGCCTAAATTGATTTTTGAATTTTTTCATATAACCGCAAGAAGGGCAAGAAATAACTGCTCTAACCTTAATGAGATCGGTATTTTCCGAGCTATTTATGGCTCCCTCTGTATTTTCTTTTGTATTATCAATTTCCATATTTCTTTACCCTAAACATGATAATCATGAAAATTTAACTTTATAAACTTTTTCTACAACAATTATTCTTTTATTTCAGATGAAAAAATGGATGATAAACCCAAAATCCAACCCAAAAAAGTTTATATCCGCATATTATTTGGGTATTACATCCACATATTATTTGGGTATTTTTCTTGTAACATAAAATACTTTTTTTTTTTGATGATACATAATGGATGATACTACATTTGATTTAACAAAAATAGCAAAATCTCGCTTATCTATAAGAGACAGGTTTAATGAAATAGCAAAAAATAACCAAAATCCTAATTCTAATCCTAATTGTGATGATGATAATTTTTTAGCAGATTTAATAAAAGTTTTAAAAATCAAATCTCTGGTAGTGGGTGTCGGAGGTGCTGGGAATAATACAGTTACACGCTTAGAAGACATGGGCATAAGCAATGCTGAAACTCTAAATATTAATACAGATGCTCATGATCTCTATTACTCTAATGCAAAACATAAACTACTAATTGGAAAAGAACGATGTCAGGGGATGGGATCTGGAAATGATCCTGGTGTTGGTGCTGAAGCTGCTAAAGAAGACTGTGAAAGATTAAACAAAACTTTGAATGCTGATATAATATTTTTAACATGCGGTTTAGGAGGCGGCACAGGTACAGGTGCTGCTCCTATTATAGCACAACAAGCAAAAAAAAATAAAGCAATTGTAGTTACATTCTGTTCTCTTCCATTTAAATCAGAAGGAAATCAAAGAGCGGCAAGAGCAAAAGAAGGTTTAAAAAATCTTGCTAAATACTCTGATTTTTTAGTCCCAATCCCAAACGATAATCTTTTAGGAATTGTTGGAGAGATTCCTATGATAGCTGGTTTTAAAGTTATGGATGAAGTTCTGATAAGAAATATCAGTGAAGTTGTTAATTTAATTAACAATTGTGGTTTAGTCAATATCGATTTTGCTGATGTAAAAAAAATATTTATTGAAAAAGATAAATACCCAACTGGATTAATTGGCATAGCTGAGTCTATAGGAGAAGAATCTGATTTAATCGAAAAAGCTAAATTAGCTATAAATAATCCCCTTTTGCAGCCAGACACGAGTCAAGTTAAGAGATGCTTAGTATCTGTTTCTGGAGATCATACTCTATCTTTATCTAAAATTGACAAAGTAATTTCGACTATTTCAAATGAGATTCCCGAAGATGCGCAATTAAAATTTGGAGTTCAGAACAATCCCGATTTAGGATCAAAAGTAAAAATAATGGTTTTAGCAAATGGGCCTGTTTCTCCATTTGTACGAGCGGCTGTAGATTCTGTAACTGATTCTTCACATCTAAGCATTTTTGGTTTTTAGATATAATAAAAAATTAACTTTTCTATATAAAAAATAGGTATTCTTAGAATTGCATAAAGTTATATTTTGTTAAATATTATTTTTATTTACAAATTTAATCCTTCTTTCTTCATCAATTTAGGTTCCTAAGAAGATCTCCTTATCTCACAAATCGAATAAATCTATTTTTTTTATTTTTAAGTGTTTAATTATTCGACGAGAGTAGATCTCGATCACAATATTAACAATTGATGTAATTCTATGAGAATCAAAGGAATTATTAGATCTTTACTATAAATATCAACTTAACATTAAATTTTTAAATTTTGGTTAAATTACTTTCCATTGATATTACTTTACTTTCTTAGAATTCTTATTAAACCATTCTCTAAGCTTTTTAAATTCTATTAATCTTTGTGCAACATTTATAGTCATACTATAAATTTCGCCTTCAATTGGGGAAAACTCATATCCATTTTTAAATAAGAAGATATATGCTAACAAAGAACCTATTCTTTTATCTCCATCAGAAAAATAATGATTTTCTATAATTTCCTTATATAAAATAGTGACTTGATCCCAGATAGTTGGAGCATCTTGGAAAGATCCACCCCATTTAACTTTATCAAGAGTAGATATTAATCCCTGACGATTCACTAAGTATCCTGCTTTAATTTGATTTTTAAATAAGGCTTCAATATATTCAACTGAAGGAATCCATACCACTAATCTTCACCAAGTTTTCTCCATTCTTCGCCATATTTTTCCATGAATTTCTTAATAATGTCTCGGTCTTCCTCTAATCCTTCCCTGGCTGCCATTTTTTGGCCTTCTAAATATTCCTTAAAATAATTCTGAATTAAATAACGAACAACTTCTGCATCACTTTGAATCCCTAATGTGGATTTAATAATGTCAAAACGGGTTGAGAGATTACCTCTTAATTCTGTATGTAATACTTTTGGTTTTTCTTTTTCCATTCAAAACACAATTTTAATTATTATTTTACAAAATATTACAGATTATTATAAATAATAAATTTTTGTAATAAATTATTATTCAGTAATATTTTAAATTTGTTAATAATATAATATTTGTTGTTTAACATAGTGGTTTAGAATCATAGATTAAGTTTTATTTTTAGATTTCATTTTATTTCAAATATCATTAATTATAAAAATTTCAAGATTTAACAGGATAAATTATAATGATTGATAAAAAAATGCCCATGGAAGAATTAAAAAGAGAAATTAGGGAATTTTTAGAAAAGAGGAAGGTTTTAGTATTATGTACTTGCAATGATAACATTCCTCGAGCGACACCAATGGATTTTTATATTGAGAAAAATGGTTTTAATATTTATGTAGGTCCAGCTCCAGGTAGGAAAGTTAAGAATATTAAAAAAAATCCAATTGTTAGTATTGGCATATATACTCCTTTATCAGATGGCAAAATTCAGGGAATGCAGATTACCGCTTCAGGTAAAGACAGGTTAATTTTTTTAAGGGAAAGTGATGAAGAATTTAAAAAAGCCCAGAAAATTGTGAGAGGAAAGAGAAGATTGATTTTAAAGATAATTCCCGAGAAAATAGAACTGCTTGATTATGATTTCATTAAAAAAGGATATTCCCGGCTGCAATATTTAGAAAATTTTTAAGTTTTTATATATTTATAAAAGAAATAATTAGGTTAAAGTATAAGAAAATGCTAATACAAGAAAAATTAAATAAACTAAAAGAATCTCGAATTTGAAAAAAATGCTCTCAGATAAAGAACAGAAAGAACTGAAGAAGGCTGAAACTGATAAAGATTTAAAGAAGGTTTTTAAAAAAATAACTTCAAAAGATCCTGATAAATATTTTCCTACAAAAGAATTAAAGGAATTAGGATACTTAAGGAAACAATGTGATTCTTGTGGAACATATTTTTGGAGTATACTTAAAGATAGAAAAGTATGCGGTGATCCTGTATGTTCTGGAGGGTTTCAAGTTGTTATTGACAATCCGAGTAAGTTAAAATTATCATATATTGATGTTTGGAATAAAATTGTTGAAATTTTACAGCCTCGAGGATATAAACCCATTAAAAGGTACCCTTGTGTCGCAAGATGGAATCCTACATCTGAATTTACAATAGCTTCGATTTCAGCCTTTCAACCATATGTCATAACTGGGGAAGTCGAGCCTCCCGCAAAAAAATTATTGATCCCACAGTTTTGCTTAAGGTTCAACGATATAGAGAACGTAGGAATCACTTCAAGTCATTGTACAGGTTTTGTAATGATAGGTCAGCACGCGTTTGTCTCTCCAGAGGAATGGAATCAAGGTGAACTATTCATGGATATGCATGATTTTATATATAAAGGAGTAGGGTTACCAAAAGAAGAAATTACAATTCATGAGGACTCCTGGGCTGGTGGTGGTTCATTTGGATGCAGTCTTGAATTTTTCAGTAGAGGTATAGAACTTTTTAATCAAGTTTATACCATGTTTGAGCAAACTCATGAGGGTCCAAAAGAGCTTAAACTTAAAGTTCTTGATATGGGACTTGGTCAAGAACGAGTTGCGTGGTTCTCCCAAGGTACCCCTAATATGTATGAAGCAATTTTTCCTTATGTGTTATCAAAATTAAGAGAAATTACAAAAATGGAATTAGATTTAGAGTTGTACAATCAATTTTCTCAATATTCTGCTTATTTAAACATCGATGAAGTTGATGATATGGATAAGGCATGGCAACGAGTCGCTAACGAATTAAACATTAGTGTTGAGGAACTTAAAAATAAAATAATGCCGATGACCGCTCTTTATTCTGTTGCTGAACACGCTCGAAGTTTATTATTTGCAATTAATGATGGAAAGCTTCCTTCAAATGTTGGAGGGGGATATAACCTTAGGGTGATATTTAGAAGGGCTATTAGTTTTATAGAACTTTTTAAATGGGATATAAATATGGCCGATGTCTGTGCTTGGCATGCTGAAGAGTTAAAAGATATTTTTCCTGAAGTATCCGAACGCCTAGATGAAATTAGAGAAATTTTAAATTCTGAACGAGAAAAATTTTATGCAACTAAGAAAAAAGCGGGAAAATTATTGGAAAAGATTATAAAAGAAGGCGAAATTTCTACAGAAAAAATAATTGAATTATATGATTCCAATGGAATTAATCCTGATATGGTGAAAAAAGCGGCAAAAAAATACGGCAAAAAAATAAAAATACCAGATGATTTTTATAGAATGGTTGTTGAAAGGCACGAAAAAGAAGAAAAAATTCATACAACTGAAAGAGAAATTAAGTTGGACTTAGAAGGAATTCCCGACACGGAATCGTTATATTATTATGATTATATGAATATTTCAAATAAGGCTAAAGCCTTAAAGATTATTGATAATTTGGTAGTTTTAGATAAAACTGTTGCCTATCCTACATCTGGTGGCCAATTGCACGATATAGGTGAAATAAATGGGCAAAAATTTTCAGATGTCTTCAAACAAAAAAACATCATTATTCATGTGTTAGATGAAAAACCTACTTTTAATATAGGAGATAATGTAGTTATTAAAGTTGATGAAGATTGGCGAACACAACTTTCTCAACATCATACAGCCACACATATTGTGAACGCTGCGGCTCGTGATATCTTGGGGGGTCACGTAAACCAAGCTGGTGCTAAAAAGACACTCAAGAATTCTCATTTAGATATTACTCATTATAAGAAAATTCCTGAAGAGACCCTTATTTTTATTGAAAAAAGAGCTAATGAAATTGTAGAAGAGGAAATAAACCTTAATCTTAGTTTTATGCCACGTTCTGAAGCAGAACAAAAATATGGTATGGCCATTTATCAAGGAGGTGCTGTTCCTGGTAAAAAAATTCGAATTGTTGAAGTGCCAGGAGTGGATGTTGAAGCTTGCGGTGGTACTCATTTAAATAATACATCTGAAACGGGGTATATTCGTATTACAAAAGCACAAAAAATTCAGGATGGGATTATAAGATTAACCTTTACAGCAGGAAAGGCAACTGACAAATTAAATGAAAAATATAAAATTATATTAGGTCAGATAAAATCGATTATAGGTGTAGATAAGAAACAAATGCTAGGACGTGTTCAAGAATTATTTGAAAAATGGAAGAATGTAAAAAAAGCACTAAAATCAGGAACAATCAATAAAGATGATTTGGTCCTTAAATCCTCTGATACTTTTGAAGAAGATGTATTATCAAAAATTTCTCAAATGATTAACATTAAAAAGGAAGATATACCATCTAAAATTCAGAAATTCTATGATGAGTGGGTAGAAGGTAAAAAAAGCCTTAGTCAAATTCAGAAACTTCAAAGTCATGAGAATATAATGCAAATTAATAAAGATGCAAAACCTCTTCGAGGAGATCATAGATTTAGAGTTGTTGTAAAAGAATATAACGTATCACAAAAAGATCTTCAAAATCTAAGTGCAAAAATTTTTAAACAATCAGATGATATGATAACATTTTATATTTCTGGAACTGAAAAAGGTCTAGCTGTTACAGGAATGTTAGGGCCCAAACCTTTAAAAGAATCAGATATTAGTGCATTAAATATGACGAGGGATTGTGTTAATCATTTTGATGAAAATGGAAAGGGTGGTGGAAACGAAAGTTATAGTACATGGATTATTATGGATAAAAATGTTCAAAAATTTGAAGTAATTGATTTCCTAAAAAACAAATATTATGAAGATTAATCCCATTTCCTAAGATGTAAAAATCTAAATTTTATCATTAATTGAATGACTTCTTTATCTATATAGTTTATATAGACTTTATATTATATGATGAGAGAGCTTATTACACTTTATTATTTTCAGATAGTTAAAAATGATTGAAGAACAAATTATAGAGAAAAAAATTCTGAAATCGAAATTTGAGAAATTTTACTGCCCCTAGTGTGGAGAACTACACTATATTAATATTAAAGGTACATATATTGATTGTAGGAATGAAAAAACTCTAATAACATTAGCAAAACAACGTATACGACAGAAAAAGCTAAATAATTCATATCAAACTCTCACGATCGAGAATCATAGTTAAAAAGATTACGCATCTAGTTTTAGTAGCAGACAACTTTCATCCTCTAACTATTTTGGGTAAGATAATTACTTATTAAAAACATTTTAAACTTAACACTTATTATTAAAGTTATAAGTAATTGAATTTATCTCTTAAACTATAAACTTAATGTTAGAGTGTGCTGAAAAATTGGTTGAACTCATACAAATTTCTGATTTACATTATGGATCTGAATGGAATACTGAATATATGGAAAATGTTATAAGTTATATTAAAGAAGTTAGACCGGATGTTGTAATTTGTACTGGAGATATTGTACATAAAGGTAGGATTGCTCAATATGAAGGTATCTTACCATTTATTAACCGAATAAAAGAAATAACTAGGTTCATGGCTGTCCCAGGAAATCACGGGGCGAAAAATACGGTGTTAATCTTCTTTGAACGTCTTATTGGACCAAGACGTTCAAGGATGATTCTAGAAGATAAAAATAGCATTATTGTGGGGCTCTGTAGTGCTATAGATGACATGGCTGAGGGTATGGTTGGTGACGAACAACTTGACTGGATTGGAAGATGTTTTAATAAGAATTTAGAAAATAGAATAATGGCTTTACATCATCATTTAATCCCTATTCCTATGGCTGGACAAAAATTTACTACTGTTCGCGATGCTGGAGAATTAATAGAACTTACGCAATTATTTGAAATAGATCTAGTTCTGATGGGTCATCGTCACGTACCTCATGCTTATGTAGTTTCTTGGAAGCATGACTCAACTACAACTTTTCTTTACTGTGGAACGTCAACTTCAAATAAGGTTCGTGCCGATGATAGCCCATGTTTCAATCACATATACTTAGATGGGGGGGATTTAGAAGTTTATGTTATTAATTCAATTAATCTTGAGAAAGACTTATTATTAAAACGTAAGGAAGACCATACAGAGTTTCTCAGACCAAGAAAAACTCGAATTGAACATTTACTCGCATCAGCAGTATGGGATGAATAAATCAAGAAATTTTAATAAGCTAACTTAAGAAAAATTCAAAAATAAATTTAAGATTTGCGATGTCAAAACCAGAAACTCCTTTACTGACTGTTGATGCTGTAATTTTGTTTAACAATAAAAAAGATATTGTCTTAATCATACGTAAAAATCCCCCTTTTAAAAATTCTTACGCTCTCCCAGGGGGATTTGTTGATATAGGCGAAACAGTAGAAGATGCCTGTATCAGAGAATCTCTTGAAGAAACTAATATTAAAGTGAAAATTATAAAACTAATTGGAGTTTTTTCTGATCCCAAACGTGACCCTAGAGCACACGCTGTTTCAATAGCATATTTATGTGAACCACGAACAAAAAATGAGAAACCTATAGCACACGATGATGCTGCAGACGTGAAAATTGTTCCGATCTCGAAAGTAAAATTACTAAAATTAGCTTTTGATCATAAGAAAATTATTGCTTCTGCAGGGATTTTTAAAAGGTCTAATTAAATTTCTTCAATCCAAATTTTCAAATTTTTTTAGAATTAAATTCGATTAATTTTTTTTTATAATTCCTTTATTTCATAAAGATTCTGAAATGAGTCTTTAATAAATAGATAATAACCATTTCCGTCATCTCTTGGAACTTGAATAACTTTAAATCCCAGTGATATCGCCTTCTTTATAAGCTCATCTCGATTTTCAATTAATAAACAAGAATGAGTAAAGATATCTTTTGCTTTACTATTATCATCAGTTATAAACACTTCAAAACTTATTCTATCATTTCCATAAACTAATAATCTCTGTTCTTTTCTTACTCCAAAAAATTTTTCTATTAAAACTATTGGAACGACTTTTTGTCTTAACTTCTTCAGATCTAATAATTGAATAAAAAATTTATCTGACTCTAATTCGGAATTAACTGCTATTGCTATATGATCAATCAAATTTTTTCATCTCAGAAATAATTTGTTATTTTTATAAAAATATATGTTATGAGATAAATTAATTGCTATTTGTCGATTCATTTGTATCTCAGGTTTTTAGTTTAAAATTTAAAATCATTTAGAATTTAGTAATGTTATTAAACTCTAAAAAAAATATTAACTTAAAGCTAGGGTGTTCAAAGGATGACACAAGTTCCTGATGATGATTTCTTAAACAAGCTCTTAGGAGTTGTTCATAAACTCTCAAATATTGTAAAAACACAGTCTTACCGTTTTAAAACAAAATGGGATGATTACTTAAAACCTCTAAATGAGAAACCTCATATTGTTCGCCAAATACCTCTTGATAAAGAAAAATTCTTAGAAGAAATTGATTATAGAATCCAAGTCTTAAAAACTGTTGAACAAGCAGCAGTAGATGGATTCTACTGTATAAAAACGTTATTACAAACATTATACCAATCATATTTCGATTCTGAATTATTTAAAAAGGATTTTTCTGAAGAAGACCAACTAATCCTGAAATATCTTGTGGCAAAAGAAATATTAGGCAACTTAATACAATTTAATAAATTAGATCATGAATCTGTTCCATTAAAGTATAATATTATTGCTAGAAATTATACGTTACTAAAGATGAAAGGTCAAACAGATATAGAAATTCTTGATAGTTTAAAGAAATTAAACTTGAGAGAAATAAAGTTATCTGAATTGAATAAGTTAATGAAAGAAATAAAAGCAGATGGCATTATAAATATTACAAAGAAAGATAAAAACTACTTTTATGAATTGAATAAAGAACTGGAATTAAGTAGTGAAGGGAAAAAACGATATAATATGATATTACGACCACTTATAGATTTTCCTACTAGTTTCTGGCGTAGTTTTTATAATATTAGGGAATTAAATATTACTCCAGATGAAAACTTTAGATACCGTGATTTTCTCCTTAAAGTTTTAATTAAATCTGCTACACAGGGTTACTCGCCAACTCATTATGTTTTCAAGAATTTAATAAAATATTATGAAAAAATTCAAGAAGAACCTACTTAGCCAGAAGTAGTTATTCTCAATCTTCTTAAAGACTTTAAAATTAAAATTCCTTCGTTTTCTTTATAGGGATATTAAATTCCTCTAAAAGGGGAATCAAATGCTTTTTATCAGCAGAATTAGTTCCTTTCCAGTCAATAATAAAATAATCAACGTTTTCAAGAGTATTCTCAATCATTTTCGTAATCAATTCAATATTTAACTCTTGAATATAATACTTTGGGCAAATAAATGAGATCGCAACATTGTTATTTTTTATTAATCTATTAAAATTTGGAGCGTAGTGAGTTCCACCAAACCCTAAACCAATTTTCTGATTATTTCCTTCCTTAAATTCTAAAAATTTTAAAACAGTGTTGATAATACTTTTGGCAAGTAATTCACCAGCATCCTCAATAATCCACTCTAATTTACTACTTCCTAATTCCATGAATACTAGTGGTTTTTCTAATACAGTAGGGCCATGGTGAGTTACTTCAATATCAAGAGAAAAATTATTCAAATTTATTAAGAAATTTTGTTCTATCAAAGAAATAAATCCTGCCTTTTGAAGTAAAGCGCTTGCTCGTGATAAATCTTGAGATTCTCCACCAAAATCCGTGGTTTTGCTCCAATTTCCTGTAGTATGTGTTAAAAATGCTGGTCGAGCCGTTTTTGACGTATGACGACTTGCAAAAATAAGTAAATCTGGATTGAGTTTTGATTGGCTTAATTTTAAATCATTTAAAAAAATTAATGGCTCTTTTGTTAGACCTATAAATATGTCATTTTTATATAGATAACTTTTTTCATATTGATGAGTTGAGAAACCCTTAAATTTGAATATTTGATTATTGTGCCACGAAATATCTGTTCCTTCGAAATTAAAAAATTTAGATTTTAGAAATTTTTTTCGAATATTCATTGAAGCTTTATCTTCCGATGAAGTAATAATTAAGAATTGAATAAATAATTCACCTAAGATGCTTTCCTTGCGTATTTTTATTAAACAAAACACGCATATAATTTATAATTTTATAGTTAATATCTAAAAACTTTAATAAATTTTAAGAATATTAACAATAGTAATGACAGTTAATCTAATAGTAGTTGTTATTTTATTGAGTTTATTAATTGGTGTTATCTTTTTTATTGCTGGTTATTTTGAACACAGACTTTTTCAATGGCATGCTTCATTTGTTGCTGGAATATCTGTAGCATATTTTTTTCTTATAGTCCTTCCTGAAATCGCCGAAAGATTGCCAAAATTTCCTTTTGATTTAGAAATTTTTAAATACCTCTTTGTTTTAATTGGGTTTGTATTTGTACATATTACTGAAAAAATTATCCTTCAAAAAGTCGAAAGAAATACACAAAAAAAAATGCGAAAATTGATACAGAAAGAAAAGACACTTGAAGTAGTTGAACATAATATGGAAAAAATCCTCACAAATGAATTAAAACGTAAAAAATTGGACGAATTGGCATTAAGAGAGATCTCTCAAACTTTATCCACACTTATTAAGCAAGAAGAAAATATGAAAATTGAAATAAGTAAATATAAAACAAAGATTCAAACTCATATCAATAAAGAATTAAAAAAATTTAGATTTTTTACAGATTACACTTACCATTTTCTTGTAGGAATAATATTGGTAGGATTATTAAAAATTGATTTAGTATCTGGGATATTGTTCTTTTTCTATGCCTTCTTTAGAACAATGGTATCTAAAACATCTGAAAGCCATCTTATTTTTACTGACTTGGAAATCTATGAAAAAGTGGAATTTGAAGAAGGTTCTATTACTAAATATATTTTAAACACTTCTACTCTAATTGGTATATTTTTTGGTTTAATAATAAACTCAATTTTCCCTGAAAACTTAGAACTACTTTTTATCTTTTATTCTTTCATCTCTGGTGTCATCTTATATGTAATTGTACGAGAAGTTATTCCTGAAAAAGAAAAAGGGGATCCTATTAAGTTTCTTATAGGTTTAATTGTTTTTGCAATAGTAATTCTTATAATTAACATATTTACAAATGTTTTATAATGTTTGTTAGTAGTTCTTTTTCCATCTTTTACTCCAAATTTTGAAAAATTCAAGGTGTCTAATTTTAAACTTTTAGATTATTAATCCTTATTATTTTTTCTTAACTATCATATCTGTTCTCTTTATAAAGATTTAAATTCATTAAAATTAAGTTTAAATTATAGTGGAGTTATAAAAAAAATGGATATGAAAAAAAAAAAATTTAACGATCTATTAAAAATCGACGATGATGATAAAAAAATCATCGAAATGATTGAAAAAAACCCTGGTATAACTCACAGTGATATTGCTAAGGAAATTGAAAAGTCTCAGCCTGCTGTAGGCGCCCGAATCATCAAATTAGAACGAAAAAATTTGCTAACTAGGCAAGTTGGCTTCAATATTAAAAAAGTTGATATAAGAGTTGTCATTGTGTATATATCCACGAAAGATGTTGAAGAAATTGTAAAGAAAATTGAAAGGTGCCCGTTTATTAACCATGCATTTAAAATTTCAGGTGAATATAATTTATTATGCTTTATCGCCGCATCAGATTTAAAAACAATTGAGAAATTAGTTGATTTGTGTTTTAGGAAAGACTCAAACGTGATCAACGTCAAAACTAATGTTTTAATTGAATCTATTCATGATTTTGTAGTACCTATCGATTTTCAGATCGAGAACTTTGATGGTAGATATTGTGGTCCAGGGTGTGGGGACTCTGAAAACCTACCTAAATTTAAATTTAATCAAAAAAGTGAAGATTGAGTGAATAATCTTTTATTTTATTAAAATTAAATATTCTATATTCCTAAGAAAACATTAAAGTTTATATATATTTAAAAAAATTTCTTCAATAACCTTCTGTTTAATTGATGCATTAATAAGTATCAAAAAGGAGGAGAGGAAATGTCTAGAATAATGTCGAAAGATTACGATGTAATTATCATAGGATGTGGTATAGCTGGCTCAGTTGTCGGTGCGATTTTATCCAATATGGAACACAAGAATGTTCTTATCCTTGAAGCTTCTTCGCAGATTGGGGGACGTGCTACATCGTTCCGAGGTGAAAGTATCAAAGATGCTAATAAATTTCGTAAAACCCTCGCGCAGTCCGCTCACTCATGGGTTGTTGATAGGACAGAACCTGATCTCCCCACACTAATTAAGAAGAAAATGCTGAATGGGTATGTGCTCGAGGCGGGAGGTAGGGGTGCCTGGTATACCAATCGGGGACGCGTTAGCCAAGCCTTGACCTTGTTTAACAAGGCTTCGATTTTCTACCCTAATGTAGGCTTTGTATGGTATGATCATGATTGGAAACCTCATATAGTGGGTAGGAGATCTAAATATGGATGGATGAGTAATGAAGATTATGCTGAGATGGTGAAGGTCCATAAACGAAAGCTCCAAATTCGCTCGATAGCTGAAGCTGAAAAATTGGACCATGTAACCTTGAAGGATTGGATCGAAGGCATAACTAAAAACAACCTTGCACAAGAATTCCACTACGCCATGGGCACCTTCCAGACGATTATCAACGACCCAGCACTGAATTCTGCTGGAGAGAACTTGAAGGTATTTTTACAGGTTCAGGAATCTAAGGTACATATAAATAATGGTTCTTGGGCTTTCGCGGGAGCACCAGGGCACCGTTTTATTGTCGAAGGTTTTACCAGCGCAGTCAAAGACGCCCAAGGTGATATCTTTACTAATGCTAAAGTCAAGGAAATTATCATCCAAAATGGGAGAGCGACTGGTGTATTAGCTGAAATAGCAGGTAAAACAGTAGAGTTAAACGCTTCACTAGTAGTTTGCACTACCCCACCAAAGGTATTACTTAAACTCATACCGGAGAATTTGTTGCCTAAAAATTTTGTCAAATTAACCAAAAGAGTAATCCATACTGCTATGGTCGCTGCACAATTTGGGTTAACCAAACCTTTAAACACTTTTTGTAAACTTGAAGTGGATCCTAGGGCTTTTTACCATACTTCTATGTTGATCCCCGAGAGCGAAGGGATGTTTAGGGGCAATGTTCCACTTGATGTAGTAAGTATGTCTAATATGGCACCTACAACTGCTCCAGAAGGCAAACATCTGGCTGGTATGGCAAGCAGTATCCTTGATACTGAGGCACATGATAAGAAGAAGGTGAATATAGTAATTGATAGGATGTTAAAGTTTTTGGATACGGCATTCTCAGGCTGGAGAAACTCTCTTGAGTTCATGTTATTTACTGTTGGAGACACTTGTATACTCTGGCGGCATCCGGAGGACGAATGGGTGGACGTGAAATGCCCGACTATCGAAGGTCTCTATTTTGCTGGAGATACCTACGGTAAGCGAATCAACGAAGGAGGTATAGAGGCTGCTACCCATTCTGGCTTTATCTGTGCCAGTGCAATAACGGGCAAAGACTATCTACAGCTTCTGCCACCAGTCTTCCGCTAATTGAAAGGATTATTTAGATCTGGGCGAATCATCAATAATTAGCGGTAAATTTAATAAGAAAAAAGTTTTTTTCCTTAAAATTATTTATATAATGTTAAGAAGTATTAGACCAACAAAATTGATAAAATCATACTCAATTTGTTTCAAATAACATTATCAGATTAATTATATGAAAAATTATTTGTGGCTACTTTTTAAAACTATAAAGAATTTTAGAAAAAAATTACTCTTCAGTTATTTTTCCTGAACGATTAAGTTTAGCTAATTTGTATTTACATTTATCTCCACATCCGTCCTCAAGAGTTGGATCATGTTCTTCTGAATCGAAATCTATCGGTAAAACAAAATCTTTAGCAATATCAATGACAACTTCCATTGCTACTGAAATTATCACAGGGTTATTCCTGAAATGGTAATTCACAATATTATCTAATTTGTCAAGTTTAGATGAAGCGAGAAGTATACAGATATTATGCTCACCCGATAAGCGAAATGCGTTTAACATAAAAGGACAATGCCTTGCCATCTCCATAATTTCTTCAGGATCACTGGTTTTCATTTCAACAGTCACCAGATGTAAATCTACTTTTTTAAAATTAATGCCTGGTTGAAACTGAAGTATACCATTTTTTTCCAGCTTTTTTATACGCATACCTACTGTTGGTTGGCTGCGATTTATTCGCGTTGCAATTTCTGTATGTGTGAGGGCGGGATCATCTTGGACCAACATTATAATTTGACGATCTATATCATCTAATTTTAGCTTATCTGATATCATTATATTCATATTAGATATTATTTCTTATTATAAAGAAATAATCTATTCTGAAATTTATATTTATAATATCAATATAATCTTTACTCTTACAAAATACTCTTGAAATAGATGATATTAAATTAAAAATCAGATAATGGGATTCTACCTTCATAATAGATAGTTGATCCATCAAAACTAACTCTAACAGGAATTATCTGGATGCCTCTCCTTCTTGCTTCACTTAGTTTTTGGGAAAATTTAGGGTCAGTTTCCCAGTTCGGAGCAAATATTCGAGCATCTCGTAATATTAAAAAAAGGATATAACCTTTATGTTTAATAATTTCTTCGACATGTCTAGTACCTCGTTCTGTCGGAGCATCAGGAAATAGGGCAACACCATTTTTAACTAGTGAACAACCTTTTACTTCTAATGGGATACTATCAAGAGTAAAATCAATTCTACTTTTTCCAAATGTTACTTCGCTCTTAATTTCTTTCACAGCTGAGAATTCTGGCAAATATTTAAAAATTTTCCTTGCGATTTTCGAATGAAGTGCTGTATCTATTAATACCCATTTATCTTCTGCTTTAACTGCTTTAATATAGTATTTTAATTTACCCCGTGAGTGTGTGAATAAAACTTCTACACCTTCGATTAGTAATTCTTCTAATCTGCCTGGATCGTGTATGTGAAATGAAGAGGAAATCTCCCCTTTATATTTAACTTCTCCTATAAAACGATTAGGTCTTGATAAAAAAATACCTTTCATTAAGTTCGGAATTTCAAAAAGAGGTTCTTTAACGAGACTCATTAGTTAGATTTATTGCTTTGTTATCTATTAACTTAGATAAAGTTTTCATTGAATAATAAGAAGTACCATTATAGAATATAACCTTAAGAGATTTAAAGTCTTTAGAATTATTCCTTTATAATGAGTGAAGGTAAAGATCCAAGTACAATTGAAAGTTATAAATTCCATCATATAGATGTAAGTAAATGTCAGGCTTGTCAAGAGTTTTCATGTGAAGAAGCGTGTTTCAGAGGAATTTATAAAGTTATCAATAAAAATTCTAAACCTAAATGCATTGTGGTAATAGAACGTGAAGAAAATTGTGTGAAATGTCATATTTGTACAACCGCATGCAAATTGAAAGCTTTAACTATAGATTAGTAAATATTTTAAGAATAAGCTCTTAATTGACCTGTAGTAATACAATTAGCGCTTCCAAAAAAAGTGCTAAACTCTGTTGAACCCCAATAAAGAGTCTCGTTAATAAGTGTTTGCATTTGTATTGTATAGTTAGTATTTATTACTAAGTCTAATTGAAAAAATCCATTGGATTCAGTTATTATTTCATCCGAAATTGTTGATATCTCACCATTGGTACTAACAGTATAGTTAATCAACTGGTTTGGTAATTCGCCAGTACAGCCGGAACTGTGAGTGTGACAGGTGTGAGTGTAAGAAATATAAGGAGCAATATAAATAATTTTCGTGTCTTGTTCCCTACGGGTTAAATTTGGAAAAAGAAAAAATCCAAAATATATTATAAAACCCGTACTGATAATGATTACGAAAGGAATAATAACTTTAAATTTTAACTTCATACTATTGAGAATGTTTACCTTAATTTAATTTGAATAATAGTATACTAATATTTGTATTTTATTTTTATAATAAAAATGAACTATTTAAATAAAATATTTATTTTCTTTACCGGGAATTAATTAGAATCCATTATAGTCATATGTTACTCCAAGAATTTTGAATCAATGTTTAAAAACACTCAATCGATTGTTTCTAAACCCAATTTTCGAATTATCAAATACTTCTTGAAGGGTTTTAAACTTCTTGAGCCGACGGAGAGTTGAATATTGAGGGAAAATCATTTTGATTTGATTTTCCTTATACAGTTCTAATATCTGTATTGGAGATCCCCATAATCCATCTAACAATTCATCATCAAATAAATTAATATTCTGTTTTAGAGGTAATTTACATAGAAAGAATTGTGTATTAAACCTAATTGGCGATAATGCAGGTGTGACCAATCTTCCAAAATATTTTAAGTTATTCGTAGCATAATAAAGATTTTCTTTTGTCAAAATGTCAGTCATGGTTCTTCGTTTTTGTTGAAGATCTGCTTGATATCTTCTAAATTTTTTGATTTTTTGGTCTGTAATTGTAATTAAACTTCCAGCTTCTTCAGCCGCGATTAAAATCCCCGTTTCTTCAAATAGCTCCCGTATTGCGATTATCCAAAGAATAGATGGATCTCCAAATATTTCTGTAAAATTATTCTTGAAATTTCTATCAAATCCAACTATTCTTGCTCTTGATTCTTTAGTAATGTCTTGATCATCAATCCCTCCACCAGGAAATACGTGATACTCCCCTAAGAATCTATTATTAACATGTCTTTTTGCCATGAAAACTTCAAATTCATAATTATCGTTAGTGTTTAAACCAAGTACTCGTTCACGTAATAAAATTACGGTGGCCGCTAATTTAGGTTCGACAGGCATTAAAAATCAATCCTTGGTTATCTTACTGTTTTTTAAAGTGAACCTCATCTCTAAAGAAGTAAGACTATTTAAATTTATTATAAATATAAAAATGAGAGAAAAACCTAAATCTCTTGAGATAGCTTCTGTAGACACGATTATTTAATAAAAAACAAGTTTTAGAGAAAGCCTTATTAATTCACACAGCATAATTTAATTAATTTGAAATCTAATAAAACTCTGTTTTTATAACAAAAATATAAAAGTGTTTGTATAATGGGAAAATCATCAGGATTGGCAGTTTTAGCTCTATTAATTGGTATCGGAGGACTAGGCTTAGGAGCGTATTCATATTTTATTTTCAGTGGTCAGATTGCAGACCTTGACGATCAGTTTGCAGAAAGAGCGGTTGTTAACATGTGGTACGCCGAATATTTAGAAGATTGGACTCCATCCATGGTAGGCTCAAATGAATCTGTTATTACTGTTAATTTCCAAGTAAATGCAGGTGAAAAAGTTTATTTCTTATTTATAACAAGAGCAATTATCTATAGTAATATTGTTGAAACCTATATGCGTTTTACATTTAGTATCGATGGAGTAATTTTGAATAAACCCTATACCATAGCAGGTGGTCGTAATATAGATGAGACATGGGTATATTTCCCTGTTGCGCTTCAATATTCAATAGCAAGTCTGACAGAAGGGAATCATTCAGTATCAGCCATGGTATTAAAAGAAGATAGTTCGAATTTTATACGCCAAAGTACGTTTTTAGTTCAAACTTATATCTAATAAAATTCTAAAACTTTTTTTTTATTTTTAATATTTTTTGATTAATTCCTATACTTTGTGTATGAGCAAAAAAAAGTTTTTGTTTAAGGGAACTTGGAGGCGAAGTGCGCAATTTTATTAATTAAGAAAAACACAAAGACCAAAAAAATTTTAATTTCATCTTAATAATTTAAAAATTCATTGAGAGGCTGTTTTTTAATATAAGAAATAAACTTATTAGTGCTAGTGATCAAAAAAATTGAAAGTCATCAAGGAGCGCAAAGAATTCCATATCTCAATAAAAGATGTTATTTTTGCATCTTATGAACGTAAATTTTTTAATTCGGGGATTCCACTGCGCATTCGAGCCTCAAAAGGAACTGAAGTTCACCATCTTTTCCAAAACAAACGAAGGAAAACTGAAAAGTACTTCCAACGTGAAATTTTGGTAAAATTTCAGACAGAGGTTCAAGGGTGGAAATTTATCATTTCGGGGCGCGCTGATATCGTCTATGAAAAGAAGGGAATCTTGATTATTGAAGAAATTAAGTCAATCTTGGACCTTGATAACTTTAATCTTGAATCAAAAACTGCCGAAGAATATCGCCTGCAGTTGTTATTGTATGGGCATCATTTTCTCCAGTTGGGGAAACATATTCAGTGCCGTATGGTGTTAATTGATATTTTTACCGAAAAAACTAAAATTATTGATGTTCCACCTCAAGATCTTTCGGATTATATTCAAAAACGATGTAAAACTATTTTAATCTCTTGGGAGATGGCACGAAAATTAAAAACAGAGCAGCAAGAACGTGCTAAAACAGTTATTTTTCCATTTGAGAAATATCGCCCTAATCAAGAAGAAATTATCCAAAAAACCGTCCAATCCCTTAAAAAACAAGAACGATTAATGCTTTTAGCACCCTCTGGTTTAGGAAAGACCGTTGGGACTCTATTTCCCGCGTTAAAATATGCTTTAAAGAAAAATTTGCGAGTATTCGTGGTTACCTCAAAAACCACCCAGCAACATATCTATCGGGAGACTTTACAGGTTTTTAATAAAAAGAAAGCGAAATTTAATTCGATAATTCTCACCGCTAAAGAAAAAATGTGTGTAAATAGTGCTTTTATTTGTGAGAAATCATTGTGTTCCTACCTTGAAAATTACGGGAAGGTCTCTTTGGGTAAGATCGTTTCAAAAATGCTCGCTAAACAAGTTATTGATGCTAGATATATTCGAAAAATAGCAAAAAGCCATACGGTTTGCCCCTTTGAAATTTCTCTGGATTGTGCTCTCTATTGTGATGTGATTATTGGGGATTATAATTATGTATTCCATCCATACATCAAGTTGAAGCGGTTTTTTGATCAACCTTATGATGACATCATATTAATTGTCGATGAAGCTCATAATCTACCCTCCCGAGCAATAACTTATTATTCTCCAGAAATAACATTAAAATCACTCACTGATGTTATCAATTATTTACGATCGCTATGTATGTCAAAATCTATTGAGGAGAAAGGTATTGCAATCTATCAACAGATATTCAGTTACATTACAGAACTAATCAACCAATTTCCCGATCCGTTAATAAAAAAGCCTGTTCTGGCGAAATTTGATAAGAAATTTTTCCATAAACTAGTGAAGGATTATGATCAACTTATTTTGAACTACATTCAAGTCTTTATTTTGCAACAAGGATTTCAACCAGGAGGGAAAGACAAAGTTATAGAATTCGCTTTAAATTTAAACCAGTTCTCTATGATCTTGCGAGAAAGTGATTCTCCTGAATATAGCGAATTATTGTATATAAAAGAAGGGAAAATCAAAATATTATGTAAATCTGCAGCACCAAAACTCGAAAAACAAATCATAGGATTTCACTCGGTCATCATGCAATCGGCTACATTATTTCCACTGGATTACTTCCGAAAAATGGTAGGGTATCCCCCCTCAGCACAGAAAATACAATATCCTTCCCCATTTGCTCAACAAAATCGTCTTTATCTTATCATACCCAATGTTTCCACAAAATATGAATACCGTCAAGAATTCATTGATCAAATTGCCTCAATAATCTGTAATTCTGTGAATGTTAAAAATGGGAATTATTTGGCTTTTTTTCCTTCATTTGCATATCTTAAAACTGTTCAACGTGAGATTGAAACTAAGTCGCTCTCGGTTGAGCTTTTAGTGCAAGAACGTCAAATGATTGAGCGTAAGCGTAAAAATTATTTAAAAAAGCTCCAAACTCCTGATAAAAAATATCTTCTCCTCGCTGTACATGGGGGAATCTTTAGTGAGGGTGTGGATTTTACTGGAGATATGGCCATTGGAGCCTTCATTATCGGTCCTGGACTACCCGCGTTTTCAATGGAACAAGAATTAATGCGAAAATATTTTGATTTCAAATGGAAAAAAGGTTTTGAATATGCATATCGAAATCCCGGGATGATGAAAGTGATTCAAGCCGCAGGACGAATTTTCCGGACATCTACTGATCGCGGTTTTGTGATGTTAATTGGGCATCGCTTTAGCACGCCCTATTATAAAAGTGTTCTTCCAAACGATTGGAAAATTGAACAACCCCCAAATCTCATCGAGCGCCTTCAAACTTTTTGGATGACTCAATATGCTGATTTAAAAGATAAATCACAGGTGGAGCAGTCAGAAAATCTACAAACGATTCAAAAAAAATATCCAAAGACTGTAGATTTGTTTGATTTTGTAGAAAAGCTCTAATCTCCCTATTAGGTTATTTTGATATGCACATGACAAAAGTAAATAAATAACCTCAGACGATAGTTGCAATGGCTCTGCTTAGCAAATCTATGATTCTCGAAAAAGTAATTAAGGTATAACATTAAAAATTTATGGAAGCACTAAAGGATAATTTTTCTGAATTCGAAACTGCATTTGAAGAAATGAGTTATAACAAAATTTTATCACTGGATTATTTTCTAAAAATAGCAGAGATTCTCTCAAGAAACAGAGGAGGTTAAATATTTCATTAACCTTAATTTTACTTTTTTTTTTTTTTAAACTAAGATTATTTTAAGGAACTATTATTCTGGAGAATGAAGTCTAAAACAATTAATCAATCATATTTTCTATCTTTGCTAATAAATCGAGCCCAGTTTCATCGTCAATGGGATTGCAAGAAAGATCTAACAGCAGAAAATGATTTAAATGATATTATCTCATACTCTCTAATCTTCTTTCATTTACAAAATACAATACATTAGGAATAATATTTAAAAACGACAAAAAAGTTTATAATAAGTGAAATAGTATTCACCATTCAATACAATTTTTTGGAAATTTAAACTTACAAAATGTGTTAAAAAATGGCTTTACAATAGCGAGTGAGATATTTTATGATGTTAATTGAACAAATATTCTTGGTAGGAATAGATGAAAAATCTAACAAGATTTCTCTCGATTGGGAAGATTTCTTGTTTTATGGAGCGATCTTGATGGATTTAGTTTTAAAAAATAAGATTTCTATCAAAAAGGATCAAAGCAAAGAAAGAAAAAGCACTACTACGAGGTTAAAAATAGAAATTCTTAATAAAGATTCGACAGATAATACAATTTTAGACAAAATGCTTCAGTTTATTGATATAAATAGCGAAAAAAATACTTTAATTGAGGTTCTTGTCGAATTTGTGAAAAGATCAAATTTTTCTGATTTTAGGGAAGTTATAATTTCAAAATTAGAATCTTTAGGGTTTATTAAATATTTAGGGAAAAAGCGTTTGAAAAGGAGATATCAGGTAACTGAACCAGCATTAAAAACAAAAATATTAAATGAAATTAATGCTGTACTTTTTGACAACCAAGAACCTACGAAAGAATTAATCTTTCTACTCAGTCTCCTAAGAATTGAAGATAATTTCTCAAAAATAACCCCAAAGAAATTAAGAAGGATAGCTGAGGAGAGAATATTTAAATTAGTAATAGACGAACCGATTGGTTGGCAAATACAAGGCGTAATAGATAGTATGAATGACGTTTTGGACGATGATTAGTAATTTAACTTCTAAATAAATATCGTGGAGTTTCAACTGAGATTGTTTCAATTTTTACATGTAATTCATTATTCTTCTAAAATAATAATTAAAGAAATTAAACCGGAAAAAAATAATAATAATTATAAAAATAATAAAAATAATAGAAATAAAATTTGAACAGCGCTTTTATTTAAAAAATCAGTTACTACTGTGCCCGCAACAATGATCCCGCACCTCAAAATGTTCCGCCTCAAGATTTAAATCTATAGGCAAAACAAAATCATTCACAACGTCCGCAATAATGTCCATGCGCACGCTTATAACCTCCGAATTGTTCCGAAAATGAGCATTGACGAGATAGTCAAGATCCTTGAACGTTGACGCAATCATCATAATACTAATGTCTGTAGCGCCGCTTAGCCGGAAGGCGTTCAGCATAAATGGACAAGCCTTCACAATCCCGATAATCCCCTCTGGGTTCTTCGTCCGCACCTCTACACGCGCAAAACATAAATCGGCAACCCTAATATTAATCCCGGCTTGATATTTTAATATACCCATTCGTTCCAACTTCTTAATGCGCATACCAATTGTAGGCTGGCTGCGGTTCACGTGCGTGGCAATCTCAGTATGGGTAAGATTAGGCTCGTGCTGAATTAAATCCATGATCTCACGATCTATCTGATCAATTCCCATCTTTTCACTTAACATTTTTTCGCAATTCCCCTCGCTCTGAGTTTTAAGCTTTTTTTTGTAGTTTTTAGTTTTGTGTTTGCATTTTTTAAACAATCTTTCTAAAAAACTTTAAAAGTTAAATCATTTTATGAAGTTCTCATATTTAATCTTTGTCACTTTTTTTAAACTTTTTTTGATTTTTTTTGTATTTTTTAAAGTGGGAATATAAGGGGAGTTTAAAAAGTTTATATTTCAAAAGCTAATAGTTTAAATATAGGAGCATACTACGTTTATTTTAAGAGATGATGTAATATTTTCGGTAGATAAAATGGTTTTAGAAATAGAGGTTCCTTCGAAATTTTGTCCCGAATGCCATGGTTTGTTAATCGAGCTTCACAATAAGGGGGAGACAGTGTGTAACAAATGCGGGCTTATAATAAGTGAGCGGGACATAGATAATTCTCGAAGTGGTATACGTGTGTTTAATTATCATGAGAAAGCGAGAAAATTGCATAATGGTAACCCTATTTCAATTTTAGTGCCTAATATTAGTTTAAGCACAGTTATAGACCGAAATAAGATTTATAATCAAGATCTAAGGAGAGCAGTGCGCTGGGATATCCATATGAGTTGGAAAAGCAAGAATTTACTCATCGCAATAACTGAATTAAAGCGCATTGCATGTAATTTAGATTTACCAGCGTATATTCAAAAAGCCGTGGTTAAGCTTTATAAAAAAGCATTAAAGGAGGGATTAATGCGGGGGCGGTCAATAGAAGGTATTCTTACGGCATGTCTATATTTGGTGTGTAAAAAAGAGCGAATACCTATTACTTTACAAGAGATGAGTATTGAATCTTCGGTGAATCCGAAAGATCTTAACAAGTACTATAGGGTGTTAATAAGAGAATTAAATGTGAAGTCTCCGAATATAAATCCCGTTTTATTAATTCCGAAATATGTTAGCAGATTAAACTTGGATATTGGAGTAGAAAAGCACGCAATTGGGTTAATCAGGGATTTTATAAAGGGGAAGCTTTCCAGTGGAAAAGATCCGAAGGGTTTATGTGCTGGTGCCTTGTACTTAATATCAAAATTGGAAAATAGGGGGATAACTCAAAAAGAAATTTCAAGAGTTGTGGGGGTAACGGAAGTTACTTTGCGTTCACGCTATAAGGAACTCCTAAGCTTTTTAAATATCAATCCAATCAATCCTTCTCAAGAATTAAATAATAAATTAAACACTTTTGGAAATGAAATGAATAGTAAAGTTTGGAAAGTTTAGTAAAGTTTAGAAAATCAAGAATTATTAAAGAATTATTTAAAATTGAAACAAATTTTATTTCATATGTAAACAAATAAAATATAATTATTACTAAATGGTTATTAGAATATAGTCAAGTTTAAGAGAACGAGATAATTGAATGATTTAGAGAAGAAACTGAAGGAATTTGAACATAATCTTAAGGAACGAGTCAAAGAGCTTGGCTGTTTATATGAAATCTCTCGAATAGCAGAGCTCCCTAATATTTCGATTAATGATTTATTAAAAGAAACTCTTAAAACAATTCCACCTGCTTTGCAATTTCCTGAAATTGCACATGCGAGGATTATTTATGATGGAGCAGAATTTAAGACGGATAATTTCAAAGCGACTAAGTGGAATTTATCAAGCCAAATTAAGATAAATTCGAGTACATTGACGCTTGAGGTATATTATTTAGAAAATAAGAAATTTCTTAGAGAAGAGAAGCATTTAATGGATGACATTGCTGTTAGATTAAAATCTATTATAGAACATAGGGAATATAAAGAAGAAATATCTATTCGTGACAAAATAACAAAAGTTTTTCGTGAGTTTACAGATGATCGAGTCTATAATGAGGTTCTAAATATTGTGCAGGAAGTAGTAGAGAGCGAAATGGGATATTTTGGTTTTATAAATGAGGAAGGTGATTTGGTAACTCCTTCATTGACTAGAGAGATCTATTGGGAAAAGTGTGACGTTCCAGATAAAAATATTATTTTCCTTCGTAAAGACTGGGGAGGTATTTGGGGGAAATCCCTTCTTGATAAAACAACTATAATTTCGAAGGGACCGTTTAATTTCCCAAAAGGCCACATTGTACTATCTAATGTAATGTCTGTCCCAATACTATATCAAGATAATGCTATTGGCCACATAACTGTTGGTAATAAAGCTACAGATTATAATAATAGAGATAAACGATTTTTGGAAAACATTGCTAACAAAATTTCACCAATTCTTCAAGCAAGATTGGAAAGAGATCAGAAGGAGAAAGAACGGCAGAGAATAGCAAGAGAATTAAAAGAATCAATAAGAGAACGAGAAAAAATTCAAGAAGATTTGGATGACATAGACAAACAAATTCTTAGGGAATTAAATGAAGATGGTAAAAAAGGTTTGCAAAAATTTGAAGTCGCTATGTCGAAAGTTATGAGTCATACAGGTATAAAGAATAGAATAAAGAAATTAACTGATTCAGATATTCTAAAAATTCAAGGGAATGTCAATATTAAAAAATTGAATTATCGCTTAGCGTTTTTATTGTTGGAATTACGGAGATCTGAAGATTTAAAGAAATTTATTGATTATTATACTAAATGTAAACGGGTATTTTTTGTTTTATCTGTTTCTGGTAAATATCACTTACTTTTAGGTATTATTGCGAAATCTTTTGAAATTATAAATAATTTTGTGAGCTATTGTGGTCTAATAAATGATGAGGATGTAGCTAAATCAGAACTTATTTTTGGTTCCAACTTAGAGTTTCCATTATATCTTCCGATAAATTTATTCGGAAATAAGAACAAGGATTTCAATTGTGAAAGAATCTGTAAGGATTGCGATTATTTTAAACAAGGATTGTGTGAAGATTGCGAAAAAAACTAATATCAGGCTCCTTTTTAGCAATTTTTAGATTCAAACTATATTCTATAAATGAAGTTGATTTTTATTTTAGGTTTCAAGCGCCAAATTTTTGATTTTTTGTTATTTTATTGAAAGAACTTTTATATAAGCTAATTTCTAAACAATAATTAAGAAATAAAATTATTAGTTATGCCTAAAAGGTGTAAAAAATGTCAGAAGTAAAAGACGTAAAAGATGTATAGGAAGTTGAAAATGTAAAAGAAGTTGAAGAAGTAAAAAGAGAAAAGTTTTATATCTCACCAGATGTATGTATGTTTCCCAATGATGAGCATGATACGTATTTAATTGAGATTCAATTGCCTGGAGTTGAAAAGGATACAATTAAACTGAAAATGCATGAGGACTCATTTTTCATAAAAGGAGAAACCGATGATACTGTTTATCTTGGTTCTTATGCTGTTTGTTGTCCTATCGAGCCAGAAAAAGCTACTGCTATATACAAGAATGGCCTCCTTAAGGTGAATGTTCCATTTAAGGAAGAAGAATTTCATACCGTAGAAGTGAAAATAGAATAAAATCTTTTTTTTTCCTATTTTTTATTTTTAAAATTTAAAGTGGTATAATTAAATAATTTTAGAAAAGCTTGATTAAATTATTCTCTTGTAGATTTAAAAGGAGAATTTAATATTATGATTTTTTATTTATTATCTTAGTGTTAAAAATACTAATATTCTTAAAAAATTGAGAAAAATTCTGGAGTTTTATAACCTTTGAATAGTTATGATACTAACAATTCTGCCCCACATGTGATAACATAACATATTTCTTTCTAATTTTGCTGTAAAATTAACTTTTAATCCATCAATTTTAAATTCTGAAGGTAAATTATGTGGATCATAGTGATTCCCATCATCAGAAATTATACCATAAAAACCTCCTTCAAATGAAAGATATGTAATTACACCATTCCCACCTATAAAATTCTCTTCAGGAATTAATTCCGGATCAGTATTTTCTTGGATATTAATAATCCCTACAACAATAACAGAAAAAATAATAGCAATGCTTACACATAAAAGGCTTATTCCAATTAGTTTTTTGGAACTAGTTTTTTCCATTACATTATATTTTTAAGGAAGTTGAGTATATAAATTCTTATTTCAACAGAATAAATTTAATAAAATTTTTATTAATATTCTATATTCATTTCTTTAGCATAATCGAAAGCAGAATTTCCATTC
>SDBT01000679.1_pt1 | contig 54754 bp, 90 predicted proteins | sample 2277101 | NCBI WGS metagenome assembly SDBT01 (sample SAMN10404973, study PRJNA504765) | marine sediment metagenome | isolation source: marine sediment core GS10_PC15, 103 cmbsf | place: Arctic Ocean: Southern Knipovich Ridge | collected 2010 | reverse complement strand
TTTCTTTGGTCATTGCTGCATTCCCTTGTTTTGGTGTTGATGAATCGAGCGCTCAGATCGCGATTACTATGCCCCGAACCGAACGCGCGCGCTTGTTGTCTATGGACGTCCAGTGTTATCAAAGACGGCTTGGTTTCCGTTTTCAATGACTTTCATGATGTCCAGATCGGCCGAGACCGTCAGTGCGTCAGTGCCTTCGCTGTGCGAGTTCTCGACGCTGGTGATCCTGCAGCCGCGTAAGATGTCGGTGTTGATGGCACCTGACTTCAACTCTTGATAAATGATCGTGACAAGGAACGACGCTTCCATGAATCCTTGCGTCACATTCTGCGGGTCCACTCTGATGAGGCGGATGAACTCCGCCCAGTCCTCCTTGTACATCGTGAGCGATCCTTCGGCATCGTACTGGCCGCGAGTCCGCCCCAACTTGTGGGGACTCGTGCCTCGAAGGATCCCAGGTTCCAACGTCTGAGAGTACGTAATCTCCTGAACGTTGGTGAAGATCTTGCCAGGCAGAAGCGTGAGCTCGATGCTCGAGAAGTCGTAACGGTGCCCATTGATGAGCTGATTGATGAGGTTTGATGGCATTGTCTGTGTCCTCCGTTACGGCCCTAGTTGCCGACGTCGACGGCGAAGCCGATGTCGGTGGTGATTTGTTTTACATACCCGAGCGGCCTGATGGCCACAGTTGTCGGCAGGATGCCGGTCGACTGGATGTTCGCTGTACGACTGACCGTGTAGTTGAAGTCGGAGACATGACCTGGCGTTCCTTCGGCGTTGAGCGGGTCGAGCAGGACAGCATTGAGCTTCTCCTTCACGTCCTCTTCGAGCTTGACGGCGTCTTTCTCGTTGATCGTCCCGTTGGCGTTCGTCCTCAACGCGATGCTCAAAAAGAGCAACTGAGCGTCGTAGACCGTGCGGCACGCCAGGTCCATGACAATGCCGTGCTGCCAGAAAATGAAGTCTGACCCCAGCGGCGACTTGAAACGCGCATTCGTAATGAAGAACCCAGGCGCGCCAATGAACGTCCGCAGCGTGGTGAACTTCTCCTGGTCCAGCACCTCGATCTGTCGCTCGTCGTGCTGGATCTCAACGACGCTCGTGAGGGAGCCGTCAACGAATCGCGCGAGATCGGTCGACACTAGTACATCCGCGGCTCGAGCTGCGACAGTCAGAACGCCCGATTGCTTGGGTGTCCCGTAGCCCACAATGGGTTTCGAACTCGTCTGGTCTGCATCCCCATAAACGACCGCAATGCGCTGGTCCGCAGACGATGCAAAGGCAGTGATGGCCGTGGCCACGACGTCGATACCGGCGTCCATGATGCCTCTGACGTATGTGAAGTTGGTCTCCAGGCTCGTCAGGTTTGTATCGAAGGCAGCGAACATGGTTGCACCGTCGGCGGTGCTAGCAGGTTTGCCGAGCAACACCACGATGGTGAACGCCGTGCTTTCGAGCAGAATCTGCGTAAACGCGTTCGCCAGGTCTGTGGTCGAGTAGTACGGCGCTGTCGTGTCGAACTCGAACAAGTCGCCAATCTCGAACAGGACCGGTCCGCCAAGGTCGGCGAACGTGACCGTAAGGCCGGTGTTCGCGATGACATAGGCACCGCCGGACGGGATGAGGATGGCTTCCGAGAACGTGCGGCCATCATCGAGCGAGTACTTGAAAGTGCCAATACCGACTCCGCCTGTGCTGAGAATCTCGATGACGACTTCGTACTTGTCGAAGGCGACAGCAACAGTCACGACGACAGTGCCCGTCGAGCTGTCTACGCGGGTCGTGGTAACCGAACCAGAGGCACCGGCAACCGAACCGAGGAGCCGCATGCCGAGCACGGGACCGCCGGCAATGTCGAGCATGTGGCAGATGGATTCTGACAGAGGCCCCTGGCCCCATTCGTCGATCGCTGCTTGCTTGTCGGAGACTGACACGAGCGTGTTCACGGTGCCAGTTTGCGCAGTGCCAAGCTGCAGCTCAACCGTCGCGCCAGGTTCGATGATGCCGAGACCTGGGTCTCTGACGGTGATTGTCTGATTTGGGATTGCCATTTACCGGTTCTCCTTGTGTTCGCTGGTGTGGTGGAGGTTACTTTTTCTTGCCACGCATGTAGGACGCGTGGGGCGAGCAGGCTGCCTCGTGCGGTACGTATCCGTGCCGCTTGAATGGCTTGCGCGCTTTGTTCTCTTTGGTGCCGTTCTTCGTGTCGACAGGATGTCGCTCCGGCACGATGTGGACATCTGCCACTGGTTTCATTGCCGCTTCGATGGCAGCGTCGTACGCGGACCTAGCGAAACGAAACGCGTTCTCTGGCAACTGCTCGTGATGTGCGTGCTCACGCCAACCATGCAGAGCCGATGCGCAGTTGTGCTTCCACCGGCCAGGATTCGGCTTCATCTTGCCTTCGACGCCAGGGAACGGAACACGTGGGAAGACGACGTCACCCCACTCCTCGCCGGTTTTCAGCTTGTCGTCCTTCTTGGGCCCGCTCGCGGGTGGAGTTGGATCTGCGGGTGGAGTTGGATTGTCGTCGAGTTCTGCAACAGTTCGTCGTGTGCCCATGATTCTCCGTGTGTGGTGTTGTTCGTGGGAATCAGCCCACGGTCTGCATCATTGAAATCACTGCTCTGTCGCCGGTCACTTCGGTGAACGCCACCGTGACCTCGACCGCATCGACCTGTCCGTGAGAACCGCTCGCCGCGATGGCGCTGATGGCCACGAGGAACGTTGAGGCCTTGACCTGATCGGCTGTTAGGCTGGCGCTCCAATCGTCGGCCAGACCACCGTACTCAACCCAATCGCCCTGCGTGCTGAAGATCGGCCACAACGTGACGGCGTCGGCCTTATCGTTGCCCACGAAGACGCCAGTCGAAGTGCCGAGGCGGATGCTGGCGTCCTTGACATCGGGTCCGTCCATGCGTTTGCGAACACGGACCCGGATACCGTCGATGGTGGCGCCATCGGTGACGTCCGACAGTCCGGCGAAGTTGGAACACTCGAGGAACTCCGACGTGTCGGTCAAATCCTGCGTCGCAAAAAGCTTGTTGCGTGTCCCCTGGGTGTTGGTCGGGTTGTTCCACGAACTACCGGACCCTGCAGCGCTGATGACGGTTCCTGACGATATGCCCATCGCGATACCGTCGGGCAGCGTGAAGGTGACCTTGCACTCGATGGCGTCGATCTGGGCGTTCGACCCACCGGGCCCGCTCACGTAATCGTAGGAGAAGCCGCAACCGAAATCGACATCGTTGGGGTCGGTGTCGGCCCATGTGCCGCCCCACAAGTCGCTGGGCCCACCGAGGACATTGGTCTGGTCCACGTTGGTCGTAAGGGTTACGCCGGTTTTTCCGGTGCCCTCCTCGACGTCGGCCTTCCGCATCTTCGCGTCGTCCAAGATGATGCTGACGCCCGCAATGCTGACCCGGTGTTCGTTGCGAAACTCATGGCCGTCGATGGTGGTGCCGGGCGGCATCGCGAACCCGAAGTCGCGGGCGAAGATGTACTTGGTGAAGTCGGGCGACGTGAAAAAACCCGGGCTCGAAAACGAGCGAGCGTTGTCGCTGACGATGATGCGGCTAGGGGTGTTCCACGCCTTCGTGGCGGCGCCGCGGTCTCGCACCTGGCCATCATCAGCGGTTACAAATCCGGTGTCAGGCAACTTTTATGTCCTCGACTGCGGTTCGTACGACGATGGCCGTGTGTTCCTCGATGTCGAGTTCGTGCTGCCTGCAAAAGCCCTCGATTCCGCGTGCCAGGTCTTCTGCGTATCGCTCGTGAACGCCCGGATTCCACGGCTGTCCCCAGTGCATGCGCGCCAGTTTGTCGCGATCGTCGGCAGGCAATGACAGGATGTCCGCGCCCATCCTGGCCGCGTCTGCGGTGTCGCGAAACCGTGGCATCAGGTCTTCTTGCCGATTACGGTCGCCGTGATGATGCTGCCAGCGATGGTGCTGCCGATTTGGTCCTGGTTGAGCCGAAGGATTGAGTTCTTCGCTCGTGCCGCGGTTCCAGATTCGATGTCCGCTGTGCTACCGAACTTCGACCCGGCCGAGATGACTCCGTTGGCTGCGATGACGATGTCGACGAACGTCTCGTCGCCTGCGCCTGAGCCTTGAAGCGAAACTTGGATGTCTGCGTCGGTCGGTGCCGTTTTGACCTTCAGCAAAAGCTCGGTGATGGTTATCGGGAACCCGAGCACAAAGTCGATGGGCGTTTTGTCGTCCTCTTCCGTCAGCGGGTCTTCGTCGGTGCCGAGGGTGATCTGTACGATGTCGTCCTGCCAGACAACGTCCGTACCGTTGGACTTGAGCACCTGGCCGTCGTCGCCGATGGCGAGCCGGACCCAGTTCGCGCCGTTGAAGTGAAGCAGGTCGCCTTGCGCCTGGCTCGCAATCTTGAGGTCCACCACCTGGTGGGTGTGGTTGGAGCGGGCCAGCGTCGTCGCATCGCCCTCAGCATTCGCCGCACCGACGGAGACGGCTGCTGCCGTAGTGATGTCATGCTTGTGGTCGAGCCGTGCTGCGGACGACGAGGAGCCCTCTGCGGCCGCTGCCTTCGTGACGTCCTCGGGGTCTGCTCCGCCGATGCTGCCAGACATGAGCGAGGACACGGTGGCCTTCTTCTTCACGAAGCTCGCTTCCGAGTCCTCGAGCACGAGCACATCGTCACCCACAGGCGTCGCTTTAGCGGTTATTGCGCTAATCTCGTTCGCGATGTTGTCGTGAATGGCCGTCGGGTCGCTGGTGCCCGACACCTCGAGCGTGACGGGGTCCTGTCCGCCGACAGTGATGACGATGGGCGGAGCGGTCGCCGATCCAAGCGGCTTGCCACGGCCCTCCCAGGCGTCCTCAACGGTTACCCGTCCGCGCAGGTATGTGACGGTATCCGTCGTCGGCGCAACGGTGTCGAAAATCGTCAGTGACCAGTTGCCGTCAACCCTGATAGCGCTCTCTGCAGTGGTCTGTGAGAGGTTCCACAGGCCTCCGGCCGCGTCGGTGATGGTCGGCGTCAACGTGTACAACAAGCCGCCTGAGTTGATGCTGCGCACCTCAGCGAGCACGGTCTTGCCGGCAATCGAGATGGCGTCACCGGCGGTGTTCTTCAGCGCGAAGGCCAGAAAGAAGCTGTCACCCTTGACAATCGTCAGGTCGAGTTCTGCTGGTTTGAACGTCATTGCCTGATGCGACCCCTAGGGTGGAAGTTTGTTGGGTTACTTGCGCCAGCGCACGGAGAACCAGCCGATGGCGTCGGTCACCGTTTCGCCTCCGGATGAGTTGATGGCGATGACGATTTGTCCCGACGCGACATCAGCGTTTGCGGCATCTGTGCTGGCGGCTGTGTTGTGGGCGAGAGTGACGAGGACCGATGTGTTGTCGCGAATCTTCACCTCGCTGTCACCGGTCAGGCACGTCATCCCAACGCCAACGACGGTGGCGTTGAGTGGCATTATCATGCCTGCGTCTGCTACATTGAATGGCGTTCGACCGGTTCCCTCGTACAGAGCGCCTGCGACAATCGCTGCAGTCGAGCCGAAACTGAAAACCGCGACTTCCTGGCTGAGCCACTTCGAGCGGCTCGCGTCGTAGAACATCAACCGATTGAGGTCGCTGTTGTAATACTCGTCGCCGCCAACCATGTCTTCGCTTGGCTCGCTGGCACTGTCTAGAGAACCGTAATGCTGACATGGGTTGAGGAACCGAAGCAGCCGAGTCTCCCATTCGTCGGCCACGGTTTGGGTGCCACCGTCCGGGTAGTCATCGAGCATCGCCTTGAGGGCTACTGATACTGCGCCCATGTCAGTCCCCCAGCGTGTTGTCGATGATGCACGCGATCGGGAAGTCGCGGTCGTCGTCCGCGTTGGTCTTCAGCGTGCCGTCGGACACCTTGTGGTCAGCCTTCAATATGAGGATGTCCCACGTGAACTCTTGGACGATGGCCGAAATGTTGTTGTGCATGTAGCCAGCGTCATCGCCCTCGGTTTTTACTTCGTAGCCACCTTGCGTGTAGACGCCCAAGCATGCGCGCGTGTCGATGAGCAGCTTGGCCCACATGATTTCGACTTGGCCTATGCTTTCCCCCTGAATGTGGGCCTGCACGATGGCCTGATTGGTGTAGATGGCTTCGATCTGCCTGTCGCCATCCTCGATGAGTCGACCGCCGCCAGCCGCTTCCTTGAGCGAACCGCCGGGCCACACGAAAACAATGCGTCGTTTTTGGGCGTTCTCGTGGAGCGCCTTGACGCCCGTCGCGAACTCGACAGACTCGTCAGCGTACTCGACTTTGATTGCGTCCACGATTTGCTCGTAGGACGCCCTCGGAGTTGGATGTGTCATCGTCGACTGCCTATTCTGGAGATCCCGATGCGGCTACGCAGCTTTCGCACGCCGGAAACGGTCGCGGCGCCTGGGCTGAAGTATGACGTCAGCGCCTCGTCGATTGTACTGTTGATGTCGCGCGCCCACTTTCGCGGAAGTCCCTTGGACTCGATGGGTACCATCATGCGTCGGGGGCGTTTCAGTTTCCCGGTCTTTCCCCGTCTGGGAGCTTGGTGGTGCGAAGCATAGTCGACGGACGGCGAGATTGTCAGCGTCGTCCGCGTCTCCTTGGAGACATGCCAACCGCCTTTGAGGCGACTGGTCTTGCCCGACAATATCTTGCGGCCGTCCGGTCGTGCCTTCGGTCTTTTCCAAAGCCTACCGTACGGGTCTTTTTCCTTACGGAATCCATCCTTGATGAGACCGATGACCTCCTGGCCAACGCTCTTGAGAACGACGGGGATGAGTTCTCCCGCGTGTTCGATGAGGTCAGCCCACTCGTCGACTTGCTTGATGCTCATCAGACTCTGTCGGTTCCCCAGCCGCGATCTGTCTCGGCCTCGATTGTCGGAACGTCGGCAGGGGCAGGGTCAGTGTTCGTCGTGTTCGGGTTCAGCTTGCCGCGGCCAATCTTCCTGAAGTAGCTCAGCGCTCGGTCGTAGTTCCGTTCGATCATGGAGTCATCACCGATTGCAGAGAAGCCACGCTGCGAGAGGTTGTGAAACATCGCTGCTCGAGCCACGTGCACCTTGATGTCGTCGGACACCGCAGTGAACGAGGTCGCATACCTGGAACCGGTCATCGTATCGAGTTCGCCACTGGCCGCTCGAATGCCGAACTGCTTTTCTTCCACCGAGAGGCCATGCAACGCACCGGCAGCGCCGCCCCACTTCTCGAGCTCCTCGATGTCGATGTACTCTTTTTGCGCTGGCATGTGACCTCCGTTCAATGAATAGAGGACCCGGGGAACGCCCGAAAGGGCATCAGATCAGACGCCCCCCGGTCCCGGGAATGCTGGCTACGCCAACATATCAGCGCCGGTTAGGACGCCGACCTCGTGTGGTGCCGCGCTTTGCCCTTGTCTTCTTCGGCGCGGTGTTGCTTCCCCCAGATCCAACGGCTTTCTGAGACTTGGGCTCGTCTTTTTCTTCTGCCTCTTTGTCCTTCTGCCCGTGATCGTCGGTTGTGGCACCTGCAGGAATGTTCGACTCGGGTTCGTCATCGTCATCGTCGTCATCGTCATCGTCGTCATCGTCATCGTCGTCGTCGTCGTCGTCATCGTCGGCCGACTCTGGCTTCGGAGTCGGCTTCGGAGGCCCGTCGAGTCGGACCACGACCAGCATCTTTTCGGCCTCGATGATCTTCAAGACCTCCTGGGTGACCTCCATGTCGACGCCGGTGGACGGCCACTGGATCTTGGCTCGCCAAAAAGACGGTTCCCTCATTGCACGGACGTGCACCCATTGTTTCGTGGTCTTGGTTTTCGTCTCGGTTTTCGTTTTCTTCTTCGTTTTCTTTTTCGTCTTCGCCATGAAACGACTCCTTCAGAACGGTCGGACCAATCGCCGACCGCGGTTGAATGTAGATGCCCCTGTCGTTGCTGACTTAGGCTGCGCTTTTGTGCATGAGGAACGGAAGCGACACACCGGCGTTGTAACGAGCGTCGGTGTAGAACTTGACCATGTTGTCCTCGAGCACGACCTCATCGTCCACGCGATTCTTCGCCTGGAAGTTGAGGGGTCGACGGGTCTGGAACACCAAGCCCTTGATCCGACGGTTCGTGGCCGCCGTGTACCAAGTCGTGTCCTCGCCGGCGAGCTCGGGAATCACCAGCATGTCCGACAAGCGGAAGCTGATGTTGGACGAGCCGTTTGCATTGCGCTCGGCCTGCACGATCTCGAGCGCGTCTTTTTCCAGAGCAGGCGGCACGATGATGAGGTCGGGCATGATCTTCAACGGACGGTCTCCGTCGCTCTTGTAGGACATCATCGTGGCTCGCACCGCGAAGAAGTTGTCCTGCGTGAGAGCTTGTCCCGACGACTGGAAGTTGCTGTACGTGCCGAGACCAGCATCCAACCTCGCCACCGGATGGTCGGTGTCGAAGTAGAACTGCCCATCGAACGCAAGGACGGTATCGCCGGTTTGAAGCAGCGTGACCATGAGGCTGTCCGGATGCTTTCTGGCTGCCTCTCCATTCGCCTGCGCGATGGTCGTGTAGATGCCGAGGTTGTCGTCCTCGATGTCATCACGCAGTGCGCCGAACGTCAGCTCGAACGTCTTGTTGACGATGACGTGCGAGTGCGTGATCAAGTTGTTGACCACGCGTGGTCCAACCCACTCCCGCATTTGGGGTAGTGACGCCATCCATGCATAATCGTTCTGACTGGATGAGCTCGGGATGGTGACCGCGATCTTCGGGTAGAAAATCTCGGTTTCGTCGTACGCGTCGCGAAAATCCTTGTTGACGGTAGTGCGCAGCGCTCGAATATTTGCTGGTGTGAGATCCATTGTTCTTGTCCTCTGTTCGTTGGTTCTTCGTTTGGTGGTGTGTGCTGAGCGCTACGCTTAGCTGGTGGCCAGTGCGATTTTCCCGAATACCCCGATGCCGTGGAGGCTAATCAGGTCTGTCGCGTGTGTCCCAAGGGTCAGGATTACGGTCAGGTTGACTGCCGCGTCAGGGATGTCCGCAGCGGCAATCGTCGCAGTGACGACGTGCTGCGTTCCGCTCGGACTGGAATCCGTCGCCGTGTCACTCACGAGCGCGCCCCCGTCCCATCCGGTCTCCACCGTGAACGTCGCGGCATCCGCATTCGTATTCCCAGTTGAGACGCTCAACTCGATCGTAACGTCAGCCGTGCCGTCGAATGTCTTTGGCAGACGGGTTTGGAACGCCACGAGATCCGAGTTTCCCGCCACCCAGTTGACCTCTTGCGATTCCGCAGCGTCGCCGCGCATGATCGGGGTTGTGTCACTGGCAAGCAATCCGCCGTTGGCTGCGATGTTGGACACGTCGCCGCTTGTATCAACCTCGCGCAAGTCATACAGAGATACGAGCTTGAGCGGAGACGTTGCGCTGAGCAGGTGCTGATACAGCTCGGCAAACGCAGCCTCGGCGTCCGCAGCTGTCGTGAACGTGCCAGAATCCTCAAGCCCTAGCTTCGACGCTCCGTTGCCCGTGGTGATCGCAGCGTAGTCAGCGATGATCTCAGCCAACACGGCTTCGACATCGGTGCCTGCGAAGTTGGCCGCCGCATCCTGGACACCCACGAGAGCGGCACCATTGCCAGCTGTCGTCGCTGCGAGTTCCGCAAGGCTTGGCATCTTCGTGAACACCAACACCGTGGTGTCGATGGTGATCGGAGCGTTGGTCTCCAGGAAGTACCACTCGTCCGGATCCGCGGTGCCTTCCGACACATGCACATACATCCCTGGCACGATCTCGTCCGCCCCATCGGCGTCCGTTGCTCGTGTCCATGCGGCTGCGGCAACTACATAAATGCCGTTCTCTTCGCCACTCGACTGGTCCTTCACCAGCACGCGATTGCCAGCGACGACGGCCACACCGTTGACTGTCTGAGGGGCAGACAGCGTGATGTCGGCGGTCGTTGCCACCAGAACGGCATGCAGGTTCGGGTTCGATGACGACACGACGCCACCAGCACCGACACTGAGCGACGGGTGAGTGAATACAAACACCCCGTTGGTTTCGACGCCGAGGACCACCCCGGCAAACGGTCGCAATCCTCCGTTCGAGTTCAGGTCGACCGTCTGGTCGTCCACGGCATAGACGGCCTCCAACCGGTTGGCGATCGTAATGCTGGTGCCGTTGTTGACCCAGCGGTGAGTGCCTGTGGTGATCTCGACGCTGAGATCGCCTGCGGCTCCAGAAGTGTTGTCCACTTCTTTTTCCGCTCGGCCGAGCACCTTGAACGCCACGTTTGCGGCGGCTGGCACGGCAAACCCGGCACCGTTGTCGGCGACGAGCGAGCCCTGCTGGATTTTCGTCGAAGCTGCCACACCGATGCTGTTGCTTCGCTCATGCTCTCTTTTTACGGTGTCACGTTGGTCTGTTAGCGCGGTCATTGGTCTGTTCCTCTTGTGAGTCTGTGAATCGTTCCCCAGTTAGCCCGGGGGTGAATGGTTCGTATCGGTGCCCTTGGCGACTAGGCGGCGCGGCTGGGTCGGAGGGTCATGCAGTCGTAGAAGCCCGGGATCATTTTGGCCTTGAGCATCTTGGCGTTCTGCTTGAGCATGTGGCTGTCCGGGATGGTCGAAGCTCCGTTGACTACGCCGTTGTAGCTGAGGGTTTGCGAGCCGTTCCACAAATCGACTGCTTCCTTCATGTCTTCCTCGGTCTTGCCGCACGCTTTGGCGACGATTTTCTCTGCCTCTGAAAGTCCCATGTGTCCTCCTGTGGTCGTTCGCTGCGTCGGTGAAGCACCAGCCCCAGGTGCAGCGACCTTCGGCAGTGCGTCGAGATGGGCCTTGAGCGCCCCGAGACCGTGAGCCTTGTACAGTGCTTCGGCCTTATCTTTCCCGGCGGGGTTCAACTTCTCGTCGTCGTGCGCGGCCGTCAACAGGGCAGCGACTTCGCGCTCCTCGTCCTTGGCCTCGAGTGATTCGATGGTGCTCTTGAGCGCCTCGATCTTGCCGATGACTTCACCGACGTCCTTGGGCTGTGCGCCGTCGTCGGAAGCGGTGGCCTCATTGACCTTGGCCACGAACTCTTCGAGGCGTTTGACCTCGGATACGATGTCTTCGCGCTTTTCCTTGCCGCTGATTTGGCGAAGTTCTTGGACCATGTTGGTCATGTTGGAGATGATCGCGCTAGCGGCGTTGATGTCGGCCGCGCCCAGCTGCTTTAGAAGTGCTTCGAGGTTCATTGTCTTTTCCTTTTCGTTGGTTGCGGTCTACAAATCGCCGAGTCGCACACCATCGTGCTCATCGACAAGTTTGGAAAGCGGCGTTTCCTTCACCGCGTGAGATTCAATGGGACTGTTCGTTGGTTTCTCGAACTGGCTTGCGAGATCGTCGTCGACGCGCGACTGATGTGCGGCCGTCTGAAACATCGTCATCTGTTCTCGTTCGTTCGCCACGACCTTCGCGAGGCTCTCCGGCAACTTCTTGTAGGCTGCGAGAGCGTGCGATCCGCCAGTCCACTGCGCCGATGAGTCCTTCGGCTTTGTCTTCGCCGACAGGACAGTGTCAGCGAATCCGAGGTCTTTGGCCTCGTCGGCCGTCATCCACGTCTCGGCGACAAGCATTTCATGAACCACAACTTGGTCGACGCCGGTGCGAGCCGCGTAGACGACAGCCATCACCGTATCGATCTTGCCCAATAACTCCGCAGTTTTCGTGTGATCGTCGATGTTGCCCATCGTGAAAGCGCCAGAACGATGGATCATCATCATTGCGTTCGCGGCCATCTGGATCTCGTCGCCTGCCATTGCAATGACAGAAGCAGCCGACAGCGCAAAGCCGTCGACTTTCACGGTGATGTTCGCAGGATGGTTCGCGAGTGCGTTGTGGATCGTGTTTCCATGCGACACAGAGCCGCCCGGGCTGTTGATGTGCACGTCGATTTGGTTGACGCTCTTGGGCAACTGATTGAGAAACGAGATGACGTCATTGGCCGAGATGGCATCGAACCAAAAACCGGGTTCACCGATTTCGTCGAGGATGAACAACTCTGCCAAGTTGCTGCCATCGCTGTTGTTCTCGTCCTCGTCGTCGTCGTGCTTATCGGCACGAATATCGAACGCGCGGCCGTTCACGCGAAATGAAGAACGCATGGAGACTCCTTGGGTTGTCGCGCTTTTAGGATTCTTGCGCGGTTCGGTTCAACGTCTTTTGGCGGTCCTGGTATGTCGACCAGAGCTCGCCGTCGTAACTTGATTGCTTGGGCTCCACGGCAAAATCAGGGTCACGCAGTGGCGGCGCCTGGCCGAAGCCTTCCTGTGGATCGCTCTTGGGGTCGCTGGTCGAAGGCGTGGCACCGCCGCGTTCTTTTGCTTGGGACGGACGCAAACTGCGCCAAGATGAACGTCAGTTGAAATGGAGCGGAGGCCAGTTGCGCAAAACGTACGGGTCGTCATGCGCTTTTATTTTGCCGTCGCGGTCTTCGCAAATCTTGGTCGTGCGACCGTCCAGCACAGCGTCGTACACCAGGAACGGCCGCGTGCGCACATTGTCGAAGTCGGTCAACTCCGTCCAACGTCCGGCGTTGTATGCCGTCTGCACGTTGGTGCGAAACACGGTCTCAAGATGGTGACCGGCAAGTCGTTCGTCGCCGATGGCGTCTAGCTTTTCGTTCACCTTCTTCTTGAAATCCTCGAGGGGCGTGCCATTTTTCAACGAGTCCAGCAACTCTTGGTACACGGTGTTGACCGTCGCGAGTTCGGTGACCCCGGCGACGGTGAATGCTTGAGAGCGAACCGAAGCACCGAGCAGCTCGAGCTCATCGTCGGTTGTGGCACCTGCAGGAATGTTCGACTCGGGTTCGTCATCGTCATCGTCGTCATCGTCATCGTCGTCGTCATCGTCGGTTATCGCGAAACGGCTTCGGAAAAACTCCACCGCCGCCGCGAACTCGCCGACGTCAGTCGTAACTTGCCAGACCATCAGGCGACGGATCTGCCGCGCGTCATGACCGGCAAGCCGGCGATGTCGCGGTGATGGACGTTGAGCAACCGAATCCGCTCGACATTCGCTACCCGACACAGGAGGCACAACGCACCGTCGGCAGACCAATCGTGTTGGCCTGTCTCAGATGCAGCACACCGATACGGCGGTGCCTTTTGGGTCTTGGGTAACATGACGAGATTGCTCATGATTCGTCGCCTGCGTCCTGCAGAGCCCCAGCTCTACCAGCGAAGCCCGTGAGAATCAAGGTTTCCTCAATCATTACGCGGAGCTCCTCGGGCAGAGCCGTGTTTCGGTACTCCTCGAGCACTGCCTGCCTGATGGTTTCGTAGTCACCTCCATCGTTCACAACCTGTCGTAATCGCTCGATAAAGTCAGCCTGTAGGCCTGCAGCTTTCCTGGCCGCGTCGTCGGTGACGTCGTCGGCATACATCTGGCCCTCCACGAATCCTGAGTCCGCTGGGACGGTGTCGCCTGACTGTAGGCGCACGGTCCTACCCTTCTGCCTGAATCGATCGCGCCGGCTGTCGTCCGGGTCCGGGTCCGGGTCTGGGTCGGGATCGGGATCTGGTTCTGGGTCCGGATCTGGTTCAGGGTCGGGGTCGGGCTTGGGCTTGGGCTCGGCCTGCGTGATGGCGTCCAGGTCGGCGTCCTCACGAAGAGGCAGGCCAATCTTCGGCAGAATCTCTTTCATTTCGAGCACTGGCAAAAAGACCGATCCCTCAAGAGACCTAAGAGCGCTCGCTGCACTGAGCACGGCCGCTGCCTCGTCTTTTTTGTCGATCGGGTCTTTGTTGTCCCACGTGGGCCAAGGTGCCTTCTCGACGTCGAAGTTCGCGATGTTGAACTGGCCCCAACGACAGATGAGTTGGCGACGCAGCTCGGTGCTCAGGATTTCGATGTCGGCCTGACGATAGTCACGACGGACACGCTCTTGCACGCGACCGAGAGCCATGGAGCCGGAGCTGCCGGATTCGGTCGACAGGTTTTGGCCGAGCAACAGGATCGCGATGGATGTGTTGAGCGAATCCTTGAACTTCAGGAAGGTGTCGAAGGCCTTGTCCTTGGCCTCGATGAACTTGATGTCAAATCCACCCTCGTCGCCCTCGCCCTGCGGCAGACGGACGATGCCGGTGCTGCCCATCTTTTTGACGCCTGCATAAAACGCGTCTTTGGATGCTTTGAGTTGCTGCCCCTGTGGCTCCATGATCGCGATGAGCGGCATTCCGTGTCGCTCGTTGAACCGCGCCCAGTCTCGCTCGTTGAACTGCCGCATGACGAACGCAAAGCCTAGGGCCCTGACAGCGCCACTCATCCACGAGCGTGTGCCCGACGGCTCGATCAACAACCAACTCGGATCATTCCGGTCGACCGGAATCTCCCCGGTCTCGGTCATCGCCAAATACTGCTTGCCGTCTTCTTCCCATCGAAGATTTTGTGGGTACCAGGTCTCGATGCGCTCCGGTATCCATTCGTTTTCGGTGAGATTCCAATGAATGCGGCCGAGGTACACCCCGGTCATGATCATGATCTCGGAGATTTCCTTGAGCAGCTGGTCTGGCAGTACGTGAAACCACCAGCCTTCGACGCGTTCGGCTAGGTCGGTGCTTTCGCCCTCGACCGGCTCGATCGTAAAGTCTCCGTTCGCAGCGACGATGGCGTTGGTGCGCGTGTTGAGGCACGCACTGATACGGTCGTCACGGCCCATCGCCTCGATGAGGCTCGCGGTATCGAGGAAATCGCCGTCTTCATGCGCGCGAACGGCACTGCTCACCGCAGGTACAGTCCAGGACGTGACGTTTTCGATCGTCGCCTGGATGAGCGCGGGTCCACGCGTCGGTCGTTTTGTCGGCGTCGAGGCGCCCCGAAATCGGGAAAGTTGGTGCATTTACATCCTGAGTGCTGGTAGCGAACGGTTGTGCTCTTCGTCGAAGTCGATCGGCCCGTACTTTTTCATTCCGTCATGGCCGCTTACCAAAGCGTCGACGATGTCATCGCTCGGGTCGTTCACACCGGTGAAGTTTTGGACTTCGTCGAGTGTGAGGGTGACCCATTCGGGCTCTTCGTCCAACCCCATGGCTTCGTAGTCGGGCAGAAGGATGAGCCCGTCGTTCCAGGCTTCGGCTGTGGGCTGCGATCGCTGGAACTTGTCGACGGTCGCGGACATGAACTTGATGTCCACCTTCCGCTGTCTCATGAAATCTGAGCTGCCTTTTTCTACACCTGATCCGTAGAAGTAAGCGCGCCCTGCCTCCTTGCGCTGCCGCGCTTTGATTGTGTTCATGAACGTTGGCGCTTTGACCTGTCGACGCCAGACGCCCGCGATGTAAAAGAACGGGTCCTTCTGCCGAAGCTTCATGCAGACCGAGAAGTCGGCGCTCGTTTTCTTCGTGTACGCCAAGTCGATGCCGTACCCGATGCGGTAGTCCACGTCGGGCAATGCTTCGTAGTAGTGAGCATCCCCGAACAGGTTGCCGCCTCGAGGCCGGGGCATGCCCTGGTACAGCGACGCGAACGAGAACTGGTTGGTCTTCTGCTTTTTACGCAGTGACTGCAGAGGCATCCGGTCGGGCCACAATGCAGCGCCGGGTTTTCGCCGGTCCCCCTCGGGTTGGTCGATGCCGTCGGCGATGGCCTTCAGGTTGATGTATTTCCAACCCTGTTTTATGAGCTTCCCGCTGATGTCCTGCGGATGCCAACGCGTGGCCATGACGATGATCGAGGCGCCGGGGTGAACCCGTGTCTCGACGACGTCGACCAGGTTGTCATCGGTCTCTTTTCGGTACGCCGGGCTCTCTGCAGCTTTGCGGTTCTTGTACGGATCGTCGACGATGAAAGCACCGTCGACGCCTTCACCTGTAATACCACCAGACAGTGACGTCCAAATGACGAAGCCACCTGCGTCTGTGTTCCACCACCGCTTGGTGCCGCCGATTTTTAGGTTGGCGTGCATCGCAACGCGACGAGCAAGGTGAGCGACGCGGTCGGCTCGGTCTTGCGAATACGTCGCGTAGATGAAACGCAAATGTGGATACGCCTTCAGCCACTTCACGATCGCGTGGATCGTGCTCAGCGTTTTGCCGTGCTGTGGCGGCGTCGCAAACACGACGCGAAGGTTGCCGCCTATGGCCTGGTCGAGCGTGTCGCAATACGGCGCGAGCGGCTTGGGAGCTTTCAGGTTTGGAGAAACTCGAGGAATGAAATCCAGCAGCCGCTCAGTGGAGTCCCCCCCCACTACGGTCTGCAATCTGTCCTGGTACCACGTCGATGACACCCATGGCTTTTCCGAGAGCACGGATGAGTTGCTCATACGCTTCGGCTTCCATGAACGGTCGGACTGCATCCATCAGTTGCTCGACGTGGCCCTGCAACTCGTGCTCGATGGTGATGCTGCTGATACCGTCGATTTTGGACAGAACGTCGATGCCCCGGATGATGGCTCGAACGTCGGGGTCGGCCATAGTCAGGGGCGACTTTTTCCCATTTCTCGTGATGATGACGGGACGGCCTTCCTCGTCCTTGACCACGACCTTCCGCGAGAACGCCATCGCGATTGCCTCGTTCAACGAAACACGCAACGAGTCGCGCCTCGAGTCTCGGTCTTGACCCTTCGACTCCTGCGCCCAGCGAGCCTTGATGTGTGCGATGTCGCTGTCGATCGTACGCTTCGATACCTTGTGGTCCTTCATGGCCTGCTTGACCACGAGCGACGTCCGAAGGCGTTGGCTCATCAGACGCTCGACGTGCGCTCGCCGGTTCTCGATGTCGGCAGCCGTCGGGGCGGATTTCGTCTTCGCCATCGACTACGACCCGACCCATAGTGCAGCTGTTGTGAATGCCCTCACGTACCCATAGGTATGACTTGGCAAGTGTGGAGTCGTCAAGTCGGCAAGTGCGCTGTCATCGCAAACTAGAGTTGAGGGCCGACTGCATGGCCATCACTTGGATTTTGTCCGAATCGCTTTCTGTCCGGTCAGCGTCTCCCAACGCTCGATGATGACGTCGCAGTAGCCCGGTGAGAGCTCGACGCCGGCGCTGACTCGGCCTGATTTTTCGGCGGCGACCAGGGTTGAACCGCTGCCCATGAACGGGTCCAGCACCAAATCTCCCTCGTCGGTGAACGCTTCGATGAAAAACTGCGGTAGCCCAACAGGGAACGCTGCCGTGTGGCCAAATGACTCACCATGCGCGAACGGTGGAATCCGGTTCCCTGGATAGGCCAGACCCGGCTCGACGTCGTTCTGTTTCAACAGCGAGCCACCTTCGCCTTGGTGTTCGTTTCCCCAGCGCGTGTCACCAACACCTTCGCCACCGGCTTGCGGCACGCTGTCACTGGGATGCCGAACATTCTTCGGTCGCATTTTCCATCGCCCGAGCACGAACTGGAAAATGGGCTCGAACTGATTTTTGAAACGCTGGGTGACGCTCTTGGGCATCCCGATGCGCTCCCAGCAAAACTCGGTTGCGTAATGCCAACCCCATTCACGGACGTGGGCGATCACGAGGTCCATCACGTACAGGCTGGTGTCGAGACCTTCCGCCGACGACTTGATGTTGATGAACCACGACCCGTCGTCCGCCAACACGCGCTTGACGTTCTTTTGCACGTCGGCAAACCACGCCACGTACTCGTCAGTAGGCACCGGTTTGAAGCCGCTGTCCTCGTCGTATTCTCGCTGCGCGGCGTACGGTGGCGACGTGAAAGCGATGTTCACCTTGCCGTCGACCAGTTTATTCAGGACACCACTTGACCTGCAGTCGCCACAAATGAGCCGATGCGTACCGAGTGTCCACAAGTCGCCCTTCTTCGTGACTGGGTTTTGGGGAGGTTCGGGTGGCGTTTCGTCACCGTCACCGCCGCTGTCACCTTCAGGTTCGCCGAAGAACGGCGCGCCCATGGCCTCGAGTTCGTCCTCGTCCCATCCAGCGATTTCGATTTCCTCGAACTCATAATCGTCCATGACGCCAAGCAAGGCTTCCTGGTCCCATTCTGCGAGCTCGCCAAGTCGGTTGTCCGCCAGCGCCAGGAGGTGCGCTTCCTTGGCGGTCAGGTCGTCGCGTTTGCGAACCGGGACCAGGCCCTCGAGGGCGGTCAGGATTGCTTCGGCGTGCCAGTTTTGGCGGAACGCGTGCGCGGGCTCGTCGGTGTCTTCGGGGGGCTCGTCCTCGGTCGCCGCTTTGTACAGCGCCGGCAACGCGAGCGCTGCCTGGCGGGCCGTGTGTCCGACGACGATTTCACCCTTGCGCGCGACGATGGGGCGCCCCCATCCAAACCGCACGAGCGAATCGATGACCGCCTCGGTGGGCCGGCCATCGTTCTTCCGCGGGTTTTTCGGCCACGGCTTGAGGTCGCTGATTTTGAGCCATATCGCGGCCGTCCGTTGGTCCGCGGGCTTATTGGCCGCCGGTTTCTTCCGTCCCATGTTGTGCCCTTTCTCGTCAGCTTCTGTCGGACGACATCACGGCCAGCTGTTCCCGTACGCGCTCTTCAAGTACGTTGTGAATCGGGGGGCCGAGGTCGTCGACCCAACGCGCGATCGCCCCTCGATACACGAACCATTCCCCGCGAAATCGGTCTTTCTTGAATATGCGGTGGAGTTCTTTCTCGTCCTTGCGCGTGCCGGGGAAGACGGCGACCAGCTGAATCTTGTAGGGGCACCCGACCTGCAGTTGACTCAAGCGCTTGATGGGGTCGACCGTCGATCCGATTTTGACGAACTGGCCGGCGCGGACCACGTACAGCTTGACGTTCTTCGCGACCACGGACGCGATCGTACCCCCTATAGTGACTCGGAGTCGCCCTGAAGGCCTCCGATGCTACCTGACGCCCGCGGTCTGCGCATCGTACGCTATCTGCGCAGATTCATGGCTTTGGACAAGGTGACGCAGTCCTGCCTGTGTGGGCCCGGGTATGCGATTGTTGACCAGGGCGCGACCGGGCGGCGACTCGGCCACGACTTGACCACGACCGACCGGTGACGCCCAACCGTACAGAGCGAGGGGGTCGACCTCTGTACGGTTGGCGGACTTGTCGAAAACGTGCGATTTGGCCTGTTTCTGATAAGCGCGCATAGTCCGCGCCGTGTCGATTTTACTGGATATGTGGGTCTGTATATGCGACACTGTATATACGATGAACACGACGACCACCCGCCAGGAACTCACCACCATGCTCCACGACTTCGAGGTCGGTCGCGACGAGACAATCGGATACCTCCGCACGGTCGACAACAGCAAGGACCGCTATCGGCTGCGCTCCGACCTCCGCGACATCCGCCGAGAAATCAAGGACATCAACCAGAGGCTCTCCAACCTCGACGACTAGAACGGACCCCATGACCACGACCACCAAGCCCCGAATCACCCCCACTGGCGACGAACGCTTCCGCGTCACGTTCCCCGACGGCCGCGTCGCTCAAATATGGCGGTCGGACCGCGATACCTGGAACTGGCTTGCCGAGGGCACCGAGCTCCTGGTTGACGGATGCGCCGTGAACTTCGACCATGCCTTCCGAGGTGCCTACGCCGCCGGGTTCCAGGCACCCAAGCCGCTCGACATCGAGCTGGACGCCCTCCGAGTCGACCGGATGGACACGACCGCCTTCGCTAAGCTGATGCGCGGCCTCCTGAAAAAGCGCACCGGGTTCGCCTGGAGCGTCACCATCGGCTCGGGAACGGGCTACTGCTGGGTCGACATCAAGGCCCGCAAGTCTCGCGCACACGGCGACTTCCACAATCTCACCGCCGCTGACCAGGCCCTGCTCTACTCGATCCTGGGCCACGGCGTGAGCGCCAGCGGATTCACCGTCGACCCCGATCGAGGGCGCCGGGCTTGGGTTGCGGAGCAGGTGGCGAACCGTGCCGCCCACCAAACGGGGGCAGCATGACACGCACGGTCAAGATTTACGAAGTCCTCACCGACCTCGACAACGAGTTCGGTGGTCCCGCCGACGACGGAATGGAGACGTACCGCTTCCGCTCGATCGCCGACGCCACCGACTGGGCCAAGAGCCACACGTGTTGGGGTCGACCCGCACAGGTTAGTCAGTGCGACGCGCCCATCAAGCTCGCTCGTCGGTGGGGGGTCGCATGAGCAAGACACTCGAAGAACTGAACCTGACCAGCATTCACGCCCTCCGCAACTCGCGTGGCATCTGGTCTGTGCGGCTGTTCCGGGATGGCGAATGCGTCGCCGACGGTCGGCACGATGACTTCTACAAGGCGCTGCAGTATGCAGTGAAGATGTCGGTTGACGGCCGTTTTGTCAGCGACGTCGAACGCCTCGCCCGCGAAAACTGTGGGCTGCTGCTCATGCTCAAAGAAGCGCATGGCGACGTGTCAGCGAAGGCGTTGCGTGAGACTGCAAAGTCGAGGGCGGACGACTACATCGGCATGACGGGTACCAAAGAAATCATCGACTGGACCGACCTGGACAACACGTGCAAGGATTGCGGCGAGCCTTGGCCCAACCACGCGTTCCAATGTTCCTTGCCCTTGCACACGAAGCGAGTCGGTCGGTGTCATCCAGCCGCGACGTACATCGAACTGATGAGAGCGGCAGACTGGCAACTTGGCCCTGGCGGGATAGCGTTTGTGCGCGGCGCTATTGGACATGAGACTCGCGTCGTTGTCGGTGTCGCCAAGCGTGCGATTGGTGACGGTTGGCGGCCAGACAAGGACGGCACCTGGTACAACGAGAAGGCCAACGAACTCGGCAGCACAATCGGAATGAACAATCGCTACGGCAAGAAAGGTCAGCGATGACCAGCAATACCAAAGCGTTCGTCGACCATCACAAGGGCTGCGACATCTACGAGCACTGCCTCGAGAATGACCAGGGCGACGTCCACCAGAGTTGGTACACGTTCGACGACGACGACGAGGCCTTCGACGACCTCGAAGTGCTGAAGCAACACCTGGACGACGTGGTCGTCCGAACGGATTGGAGAACCGGAATATGATGCTCACGCGACAGTGCCCCGAGTGCAAGTCACTGAAACAGATTTCGACCGCCTACCAGGCCATGGGAATGTGGGTCGTGTACTGCGTCGGCTGTTGTGACGGTGAGCGTGGTCACCCGATGGGGACGGGTCGTGGTCGCAACGCAGCGATCGACGAATGGAACGACGAGGTGGCCGAGTTCACGCAAGGGAGAACCGACTGATGCTGAAACGACTCGACCTAACGAAGCCGCCGCTGGGGTGGAGTTGGACACGCGACGAGTTCGGATCGTTCTTGACGCGAGAACCCGACGCCATACCTGTTGACCAGCCGCCTCGTAATCCAACCGACGAAGAACAAATCGCTGGCGCCCACAAGCAAACGGCCGCCGAGGCTCAGCCCAACGTCGACGACGCGCTCGCTCAGGTCGTGGAGTACCTTCGCGGCATCGGCAGCGGACCAGCTGAACTTATCGCTGACGACATCGAGCGCGGATATTGGAAGGACAAATCATGACCAAGACACCCAAATGGCAGACGTTTCTAATCGACAACCCCGGTTTCGTTCCCGAGTTCGTGCAAGCCATCAAAGACGGAGTTCCCAAAGACGGTGATCCATCACCGGTGCGACACATTGAACCTGACGGCCCGCTGTACACGGTGATCGCCAACGAAGATGTCACTTACGAACAGTGGAGAGCGTGGGAAGATCGGAGACGACGATGACACCCAAAGAAGTCGACACCATCCTGAAGGAACTCACCGTCATCCAGAAACGAATGAATAAAATCAAGAAACTGATGCAGCGCAACAAGGAAGAGACTAGGAAGCTCCACGAAGAGTTGCTGGAAATCGGTCCGCGTATCAAACTGATGCAGGCTAAGCTCGAGTCCCACGCCGCTGAGCAGCTCGAGGAAATGCGGAAACTCTAGGCCAGGCCCTCGTCGAGCACTTGCTTGGTCAACGCCCGGACGCTCCGTGTGACGGACATCGATCGACGTATCGCGGGCAAGCTCCAATAGATGACGTCCTGCTTTCCCTCGAGCCCAAGCGCGCCGTAGAACGCGGTGCGCAATGCGGCGTCGGTGTTGTAGCCGGGGATTTTAGTCTGGCGGTACGACGCAAGGCCGATGACGGAAGGCGTGCGCCCAAAGACCGCGTTCCATCGACGCACGAGTCTGGGGACAACCGTCGCAGGGTTGAGCCCGCTGGTTGATGTCGAGTAACACTGCGGCACAACGTAGTCGCACATCTCAGCGAACGGTCCGAACTTGGAGCTGGGCGTGTAGCCGATTCCGTTCGCGCCCATCTCAGCGTTCATTGTCGTGAACCCCTTTTCGATTCGGTCGACTGCCGCCTGGTATGGCATAGGCTTTATTGCCCGCGTCCACGGCTCTTCGGCGTCCCACTGGATTGATTTCAGGAACGGGTTATCGTTCATCATCGGCACCAAGAGCTCGGCCGCCCCGTCGATGTACCCTTCGTAGGGCATGATCCACGACATCAGATGAACCTCGATGCCCGCCTCGTCGAGGACGCGCGCGAGGGTCAGGATTTTGGTCATGTCTCGGACAGTGAACTCTCGAGACTCGCGCCAATCCGAATGGTCGTTGATGATGATGTCGGCGCGAGTGAGCCCGATGCTTTTGGCGAACTTGACAGTGCGCGCTGGGTTCAGGATGCTCGACAAACCCATCCAGGCGCCGACCTTGGCGACCTCGGGTTCGGGCTCGGGTTCTTCATCCTCATCGGTCCGCTCAAACACGATCGACCCGTCACCGGCGACACCAATCGGCAGCTCGGATTCAACCTCCGGCTTCGTCTTCGGCGCTGCAGGTATCGTCGATGGTCGCGTTGCGCCTTCCCAGTTCCGTGCGAAGATTTGATCGCCTTCGGAGACCTCGGACAGGTGCGGCTCTTCGTCGACCGTCCCCGAGTCGGCAAACAAGGCTCGGAAGAAATCGGCGAGCAACTGGAACACGGTGCCTCACAAAACGCGTAAGTCGCCAATGTCCGCAACGAGCTCAGGCCCAGCAATCATTTCTCGCCAGACTTCGGGGAAGTTTTCGGCCAACCTGCTCGGAGTGGTGATGATCCGTCCACCGCGTTTGACACCTGCGCCGGTTTTCACCAGCCATCGACGCGCGCGCTGAGAGGGCCAACCCAAGGCGTCAGCGACCTGTCGGGTTGTGATGATCTTCGACGCCTGCAGGTCGATGCTCGCCACGTGTTCGGGCCTCCATCCACAGCTTGCACGCGTTTCGGTACATCGTCAAAGCCTCTCGGTTGGCTCGGTCCAGGAGCCATCTGCGGCTCACCTGGGGCTGGCTACGTTGGACGTTGACTTCCACGGAAAGCTTTTCCAGCGGGGAGAGGCCAAGGTTGACGCCGCCCCGGCGGGACAGCTTTTTCTCGGACCGTCGGAGCAGCTCTCGACCGGACTTGGTGAGCGGGAAGAGCACGAAGATTCGGCCGTGCTCGCTCTTCGCTGCGCCTGCCCCATGGTCGCCATAGTACACGGACAAAACGAACACGGCGCCACGGTTGATTTTCTCGAGCCGCTCCATGATGCGTGAGATTGCCGCGTAACGGCGCAGCGCACCTTCGTTCGGCATGTAGCCCGACGACGTCGGTCCGCTGTTGGATTGCTGGACTGTGACCGCATCTGGTGGCGGCTCGTTCGGTCGTCGATTGTACCTCGCCATCGATCGTTCCTTGTCCCAAGGTTCCTCGACCGTGTAGAGCTTCGCGCGATCCAGCATCGAGCCGGTCGTCGACTTTCCGAACAGACGCTGCGCCTGGCCAAAATACCACTCGAGATTGACGTCCTCGACCGCGGGCAAAATCATTCGCCATTCACCTTCGCGTTGGCTTCGCCGACGGGGCAGTACATGCACGAGTCCAGGTCGCCGATGGTGACCGAGTTCGTCCGGGCCTTGTCCCTGAATCGTTTCTGTACGTTCACCAGGAACCACCGCTTGCCGCAAGCTCGAGGCGTGAGGACACACGCCAGTCGAACGCAACCAAAAGCGTCGGCTTGTGCCTCGCTCAGTTGTTCGTCTGTGATGATTGGGAGCCGACGCTCATGCCCTTGTGCCCTTGTTTCGATTACTCTTCCACCCTTTCGGCGCAGCGCTTTTTGCCGCGGTTGCCCCATGTGCAGCGCAGATATTGGTACGTGCAGACCAGCCCGTCCGCTGCCGCCTTCGCGCAAATCTTGAGCGCGCGCAAGGTGTGGGTCCATACGCTGACGTCGTTGCGGTCGAACTGCGCCGGGTCGAAGCATCGGTCGGGCAGATGGTGCCACGTGTAGGCGGGCACGTTGTCGATCGGTCCTCGAGCGACGAACCGCTCGGTGTCATGGTCCTCTGAAATCCATTTGCGCAGCGTTGCCGCTGATAACGGCGACGACGTGAACGGCCAGTCTACCGCCCACATGTGCTCCATGATGTCGTGCCCTTTGTTCTGGTCAAGCTCATGCCAGGAACAGGAATCGGGCAGCAGCCAGCCGGCTTTGACCGCGCGCTTGTACATAATCCAGCCAGCGGGACGATCGCGGTCGTGAATCTGACCGCCGCCGGGGACCTTCGACCGGTACGCCCCGTTGTTAGACCCGTACTTCGCTCGGGTCTTGCAGTGCCGCGTGATTGCGTAGCGCAGGCTTTCGCGGTCAGCGGTCTTGCACTTGTCTTTGCCACTGCCGGGGTCGACGACCTCGCCGCACACGATCCTGGCCGTCATCACGCGGCACGCCGGGACAATCAGCGCGAACTCATCCGAAGCCGGGAACCCATCCGGGATCGCGTCTTGCTCGACCGCGTTGGTACGGTACACCTTGAGCTGCGCATCCTGGTTCGCAGCACGGAGCGCAATGTCGTCGCGCTCGGCTGTCATCTTCTCGAGAGCGAAACGCAACGCCTCGGCCGTGCTTTTCGCGTCGGTCAGTGCGCGTTGCAATCCGTCGTTGTGGTTCTTGCTAAGCGCAAGCCCAACCACGAGCACGACCAATGCGGTGACAGTGGCCACCACGCGGACGACGTGGCTGTTCAGGGCAAATCTCACTTCTGGAAGCGAGCCAGGTGCTCGGCCAGTATTCTGTCGACACCTTCCGGCGGAAGCAACCCCGTTGTGGGGTTCACCTGTCCCTTGACCTGTTTTCTGATTTGTACAAGAGTCTCAGCTACTTCGACGTCGTCAGACATGGAGAGCGTGAGGTTTCGGTAAACGCGCAGTGGACAGGACTTCGGCGGAATCGCTGGCGGTGGGTACGTGTCACACGTCAGCCGACCGCCCTTCGTGAACTCCCCAGAGTCCAATGCGGTCGCGCTAACCAAGGGCGCAAGGAAATCCCAAAGGTTGCACGCGCCGTATTCGCCATCGTTGAACGGACAACCCGTCGCGCTTTTCAATGTGAAGTTCATGCCCTCGTGACGATCGATCATTGCTCTGGTCCTTCCGATGCTGATGCGACGTTGTAACAAGCCTCGATGATCGCGACGAACTTGGCGAGGTCTTCGCGATTCGCAGCCATCAACAACCTGAAAAGCGCGAGCTTTCGCACCGACATCCGTGGTGCCTTTTCACCGTACAACTCAATGAACTTTCCGACGAGCCGCTCCGCTTCGGACCATTCCATCAGGCCGATTTGCTTGGCGGTCTGGTCCTCGAAACTCTCGCGCAAATCTTCAACGCGTCGGAGCACTTCACTCTTGTTGCTCTCGAGTTCGTCTTTGCTCATTTGCCTGACCTGTTCCGGTCGAGCTCGACCTTGTAGCGCAGCCAGTCCATCAGCTTTTTGATTTCGTACGGCGCCGCCGCGTCGAACGTCTGTTCGAGCAACAGCAACGCGCGGCTCTTTTCCTTGGCGCTCAGTGACACGCGGGACATGGGCCGAGCGTCGTCAGGGTTGTCGATGATTTTCCAGCTCACACCGTGACCGCCGGCCTCGGTCATTCCGACGCCACCGCTGGGGACGACGATGCCCTTGGCGAACAGACCGAACCGTGTTGCCTTCGCGGAACACAACGGCATGCTGGCTGCCGACGCAATCTCGTCGTCGCTCATCGGGCCAATAAACAACGCTCCGAGGACCTTGACCTCGTTGGTGGTCATGTTCGTCATCGCGTCATGGTACGCAATCCGCTGGGTGTGCTGCGGTGTGATGCCGCTGAAAAGTTCGCCCTGGCTCATGTCCACCTCGACGGGTCGACGGCAAACCACCGATGCGCCGGCGCCACTTTGTCGCGACGCACGACGTCTCGCCTCTCAAGGAACAGCAAGTGGCTGTAGGTGCGCGTCCGCTCGATGCTTCGCGCAGCACCGTTACCGCCGAGGATGTTCGCGGTGACGTCACGCGCTGAGCAACCCGGATGCCCGGCGACGTACCGCGCGATCAGGTAGCGCACGCGGGTTCGCTCGATTTGCATTTCAAGTAGAATCATCACAGCGGCACCTGCAATGCTCGGGCGACAAGCTGGCAGCGTTTCTGCACAACGTCGTCGCCTTGAAAGTGCCATACCGCGCTGTCGCCGTGTTCGATTTCCATTTCGCCGCGTGCCAGTTGCATGCCGTCCTCGTTTTCAATCTCCCATCGCCACACCCAAGGGTCCCCGTACGGTCTGACGAGCATGCGCAGACGCTCAAGCACAGCGACCCAGCGCGGCTCCGACAACATCGGCGAGATTCGCTTCCACGAAACGGTGTCGTGCCATCTCGTCACGTCAGTCATCGCGACCAATCGTTTTTGGAATGACGGCTTTGTCGATCAGCATCTTGCGGCCGTCGGCGAGGATGATTTCGCCTGGACCATAGCCGTGACCGCAGCATGACGACCGCGTGACGGGTTCCGTTGCTCCCGCGTTGAGACGACGGACGATGTCAGCGATGCAGGCGTCGATCGGCTTGATCGCATACCTATCTGCGCCGGTGTGCGACAGGTCTGCTGGGATGAAAAGTGCAACTGGCACCGGTTCCCGCTTGCAACTTCGGCATCGTCCGCTGCTCATGTGTATTCAGCAATCCCTTGAGTGAGATCCTCCAAGGTCTGGACGCGGTACGCAATCACGCCTTGGCCAGCGCTCTCCCATGGCGGGTTGAACCACTCGAGTGGGCCTCCTTGGCGAAACGCCTTATTCCATCCGCCGTCCTGCCACGGATCGACTTTCTCCGATTCCAGAAGTTGGACCAATGGCTCAGGCGTGCGGCACCAGTAGACAGCTGTGCCATTTTCAATATTCGCCGCGCGCATGTCGTTCAAGAGCAGGACGTAGAAGGTCTCTGCTTTTTCCTCGTGGTTCATGATGGTCCTCCAACAAGCCGGCGCATGGCCAGCACTTCGTCTCGCAGGTTGATGTTGTGGCGTCGCTCGAGTTCGGGTCGGCCACCGTTGATGCCGTGGCGCAGATTGTGACAACCGTAACGGCACAGTGGGCACGTGTCCTCGTCCAGTCCGCCCATCCGAACGGTCGGCTCGTGGTGAGGCTCGATGGGGTTGGAGGCCGTCCCGAGTTTTCCGCACGCGCAACACGGTTGCAATCGGCACAGCTCCGACTGCGGCCCGAATATCAGTTTCTGTTTCGCGGCACGTTTCGCGCTGCGCTTCCGCATCGGACGACGCCTCGACCTTGGGGGCTGGCACACGTGCTCGCCTGCGTTTCCGCAATAACGGCAGGGGTCGCTCACTCGCTCGCCTCTCCGGGGTCTAGCCGCTTCCCCAGCTCCAGCAAACAGGCGTTATACTTCATGCCAAGCTCGACACGATCGACGATCACCGCAGCCCAGGCCCACGCGGTGCCGATGAGCAGCACGAACATAATCGCGTGGTACCAGCGGTCCCGCTTTCTCGCGCGCGCTGCCCAGTCGATCCTTGGCTCGCTCATGTGTCCGCCTCTCCGGCGTCTAGCTGGGTAGCTGCGGCTTTGAGGGATTCGGTGGCTGACTTGTGAATCCTGGACACATCGGCAATGCGGGTGAGGAAGCGAGGGTCCGTTTCTCGCCTTGCGATGTTCAGCGCCTCCACACACTTGGCCAGGGCTGCGCGGCAGTCGAGTAGGTCGCTGGCGGTATCCTCGTCCATGAGCCAGTAGCCGCTGTCGGGTGACCGGAACCGCTCTGGTAACGGGCCACCCGAGTACCTGCACCTTATCTCGTCGTTCGTCACCCTCACGTCTCGGTTCCTCCAGGGTCTAGCTGGGTGGCTGCCCAGGCAATGGGGCACTCCAAGGTGTGGCCAAGGAGTTCACCGTCGCCGTTGTCGTTGTCAGGCTTGTCGAGCAGCTCGTGGCACAGCAAGCACTGGTCCGGGGCCTCTGCCCACTCCACACACTTGGCCAGGGTTGCGCGCAGGTCTCTGGCAAGGTTCTGTTCACCGATGCGCCCGTATCCTGTGAACGCGGCAGCCTCCTTGTTGCTAACCTTCATGTCTCCGCCTCCTCAGTGCTGCTGCCGTCCGGTGTGCTGTAGCGTTGGGTGAGTTCGGCGGGACGGTAGACTCCAGCGTGAATGCTGTGCTGCCAATCTCCATCCTTGCATGGCCTCCACCCGTCCGCCCATGCCCGTTGTATGGTGGTGTCGCGGATGGTCCCTACGCTAGGGTTAGAGTGCTCCCATGTATCTGGGTTCCAGTGGAATAGCGACCACCCCGCTGCTATCATGGCCTCCTGGTAGGTCTCAGGGTGGGGCGGTGGCTCGCTGGGGGCGGCGCCCTTTGGTGGGGAGGCATCCGGGTCAATGGCAGGTCCGAAGCCGTAAAGAAGGCGATTGGCCCACAGGTCTCCGCCCTCGTCGTCGCCACTGTCCTTGCCGTACTCGTCGCGCAGCCAGTCGGCGCAGGCCTTCAGCATGTCACGGCCGCCGCGGTAGTAGTCAGCGCTCACGTCGCCCGGTGTCTCAGTAGGAGAGGCGAGGGCGGCTTGGAGTATCTTGAGCGCTTCCATCCATTCCCCGTCTCGCGCGAGAAGCATGATGCTGTTTTGCAGCGCCTCCGTGAGAGCCTCGCAGCGGGTGCGGAGGGCGTCGCGTTCGGAGGCGGCCTTGACGGCGCAGCTAAAATGCCAGACCTCGTCATCTCCGTTCCGGGCGCCGCAAACAGGACACAGCACCTCCCCCTTTTCCATTGCCGTCAGCCTTCGACCGCTCATCCCCCACCCCCTTCGGGTGTCTCAGTAGGAGAGGCGAGGGCGACAATGATCTTGCGCGATGCATGGATGCCTTCGAGCAGGCGAAACCCAAACGTGCACATCGGTTCGCGCCGCTGACCGTCTTTGCGAAATGCGCCCTTGTACAGCAGCATTTCCATCACATCCTCCAGCCGAACAGCCCCACCCATGTGTCCCAGTGCCGCCGCGAGAGCCTCGCAGCGGGTGCGGAGGGCGTCTCTTTCGTCGGCTACTTTCTGCAACGTGTGCCACGAGCATGTGTCGGTGATGCCAAGCGCGGACACTAGGCTGTCCCGCTCCAGCTCTGCTGCATCGGCGCGCGCCTTCTCGCGGTCGCGGGCATCCTCGAAGTCGCTAAGCCATCGGCGGCACTCAGATTCACTGTCGGTGACCTCTTGTGCTGCCGCGTCCCGCTCTTGGGTGAGCCGCTCGCAGTCCTCCTCAAACGCGCCGCTACTGGTCTTCCAGGTGTCCCGCTCCCCCTCCACCACAGCCAGGAAGGCAGCGAGTTCTCGCTCTATCGTAAACCGGTCGCCCAGCGATTTTCTCATCTTGGCCAGCTTTATGCGCAGTTCGTCGCGTTCTCTGCTGCTCACTTCCAGCGCGGCCGTGGTGACAATCGTCTCCAACTCAGCCGCGTCTGCCCGTGCCTTGTGGGCTTCCAGTTCATCTATCAGAGCCTTGGCGATGTCGTGGTCGCTACCCGTCGACGGTACGTCCTCGAGTCCCACCCCGTTACCGCATCCGCACTCGGTGCCGCTTGTTTTCGTGGACCCGCACCAGCTGCACATTTCAGTCGCCATCGTCGTCCCCCTCGTCTTCCGTCTCGTCGTGAGCGTGGCCGTCACGAAAGTCTGGCTTGTACTTGCGGTCGTCCCCCTTCGGTTGGGCGGTGGTGCTGTCGGACATGGCCATCCGGTCAATCTTTTCGATCATGTCGTAGTAGACCCATCGCTTGTCGATCTCTTTGACGCTCGTCGACCTTAGACATGCATCGATCCGGTCCTGCACCCATTTTCGCAGCTCTGGTAGCTTGGTGCGCAACTCGTTTCGTTGTCTTCGCAGCGAGTAAATGCCCTTGTACTCCACCCAGTGGTCATCGCCGGCTGCCATCGCCATCACTGCGTCGATGCGCTCGTCGGAGAGCGGATACTCTTCGAGGCAGGCTTCGTTCAGTTTTTCGAGGTTGACTGGGGTGATGTTCATGTTTTGTCCTTCGTTTTCTCTTCGACGGGTTCGGGCATGAACACAGCGCGGCACTTGCTGCAGATGAAAAGCACATCCCAACTCGTGCTTACGTACTGCGTTGTAGAACAGTGACGCGAGTCGGGCGCTTCCGTTCTCGCGAGACTTGCCGACGTGTGAGTCACCATCGGGCAGACGCCGCCGAATCTTTCTTGGCTCACTTCTCCCCCCTTGTCCTGTGCAGGTACATGGCAAGCTCGCGAACGCAGCCGGCGAGGTTTCGTATGTTGACGGCCTCATCAGGGTGGTCGAGTGCGTGGACACGGTCCGCGAGCGTGCAGAGCAGGTCACCGTCCGAGTCCTTGGAAGCCGGAACGATGTACGGTGTGTTGCCGTGTCGGTGGTCTTCGTAGGCCTCCAGTCCGTTGGCTGGAAACTTTTCGTCGGGCGTGTCTTTGTTGGAGAGCATGACCATGTTGCTGTCGAGGAACTGGCGCAGCTGAGCGATCTCGGAGCGGTAGACCGCGCGCACTTCCTCGATCTCACTGTGATGAGCATCACGTACCTTCTGCAGGTTGCGATGATTCGCTTCGTTTTTCGTTTTCAACTCTTTCACTTCGTCGCGTCGTTCGTAGCATTTGTCGACCCAGCCTCTAGCGATATTCGGAAGTCGATCGAACGGAATGCTGTTGTCGGCATTCAACGATGCGCCGATCTGCAAGAGGATTTTTCGGCGCGCTTCGTGTCCGTCTCCCTGGTCGCGCAGCTCGTCACGCAAACCGCGGTTCTCTTTGTTCAGCACAACCACGTCGCGTCGCAGGTCGAGAACTTCGCGTGCGTAGCCGCCTCGCAGTTCAGCCAGCTCTCCCTGTGCCGCCTCAAGCCGCATCTGTGGGCAGTTTCCTTGGTGGACTCCCTCCCCGCCGCATACCTCGCAGCCAGACCATGGTCTTTTCGTGTTGTCTGCACTCATGTTTTTGCCCTCCGCAAATCCGGTCCGTCGTTCTCGAACACTCGCGCAATGTGGTGAAGCCGCGAGTGCAGCCGTGGTTCGTGGTACCGCGCTCCGAAGGCGGCGACCATCAGGTTCGAGGTGATTATGGTGCGGCGATGTGCCTGCCTGGCGTCCACGAGTTCCAGCAGCGTGGAGCACATCAGCGGTGCGTCCTTGTCGTGCTCGCGGCCGACGTCGTCAATCACCAGCATGCCGGCCTCGAGGATGCGGTCCTGCTCCTCGAAAACTTTCCGACCGTAGCGCGACGCGAACAGACGCAGCACCCGATGGGCCGTGATGAACACGCCGCCGTTGTCGGCGATTGCGTTGGCAGAGCACAGTGTCTTGCCGCGACCGACGGGTCCCATCAGCATCAGCACCGACCGCTCTTCCTGTCCGAGCCATCGTTCGACCGCCTCGAGCATCAGTGTTCGGTCCAGCTTGTTGGCGATCACCGCGTTCGCATCTTGGGTAGCGATGTGCGTGCTGACACCAGAAATGCCGAGCCTGTCCTTCCGTGCTCGTTGTTCACGCTCCAACTCTGACTCCTGTTCTCGCCGCTTGAACTCCGCCTGTTCTTCAGGCGTGCGACGTGGCAGACCAGCAATCGCGTCCCTGAAACTCGGCCGTGCAGCTCCGCTGTGCATCAGAACTTCCCACCCATCGGTTGTTGCCCTTCCTCGACGCCGACCTTGTCGGTTGCCTCATGATACGCCTCGCGACGCGCCTCGAAGCCGTCGCCTATGAACATCCTGCGCACGTAGACCTCGGGCACCGCACCTTCGACCAACAGGCCCCACGAGTGCCGACAGACCTCCACGACCTCATCCCAACCGTACTCACCGACAACCCGCTCGAGCCCTTCCATCAGCTCGGCTTGGCCACCGAAGGGCGGGATGGTGAAGTTGACCTCGCCAGCGAACTGCCTGCGCGCGATGTCGAGCATGTGTAGGTGACCGTGCCCAACGGTCGTACCCACGACGTCAGCGAGTGTGGTGGTTGGCTCGGTTTTTGCTGTTACGCGCGCGCGCGCGTCGACGTCGGCGGTGGCAGTTTTAGTGGCAGTGGCAGGGGCAGTGGCAGGGGACGCGCCGCCATCTACGCTTTCCGAGGGGTGGGATACCCTATCGGATACCCTATTCCGACCTTGGGTGAGCGCGTCCGGTACACACTGTGGATACCGTATCGCAAACTCGCGTGTTATTTGGCAAATCGGGAAGACTTCCAGGTGTTTACAAGTGCTCCGTTCGTTCTTCTCACCCGTGAATCCTTGCTCGTCCAGGCCCTCGATGAGCCAGAGAATCTCGAGGTCCTCGTCCCATCGGATGATACCCAACTCGACGAGGCGCGAAACCGAACTGCGGAATAGGGTATCCGGGATTTCAGGGTCGATCGATCGGTGCGCGCGACGCTCGGAAACCTGGACGATGCACGACGGATGACCGCCGGTCGCGAGCCAGAGCACGACGGCCTTCTCCACGACGGACAGCCCCGCCATCTTCGGATGGGTCCAGAAGTCGACTCGCACCCGACGGTGCGTGACTTTGCGTCCCATGGCCGCTAGGCGCTCTGTGGCTGCCAGTTGGCGAGGGTTGGGGCCGTGATCATGGCCTCGAGGTCGAGCATGACGCCGTACTCGGCGAACGCCCAATCCTTCAGGGCGACGGCTGTCTCAGGCTTCACGCGCTGGCCCTTGTAGGCCTTCCGGATGGCCGATTGATGCACGTCGGCCGCCACGTGTACGCACGCGATCGAGCTCGTGAGCGTCCGCCCCTGGCCCTTGATGAACTTTTCGTCGACGAGTTCCTTGAACTGCGTCGGCGGGGCCTTGCCCTCGGTCTTGGTCTTCGCTGCCTTCTTTTTGCCCATGGAGACAGCGTAGACCGCGGCGGTGCTGTCTGTCAAGCCTTGCCGTTGCGAACGTGTGTGTGTGGTGTCGTATGTCTGGTGCCGTATCTGCGGCTCTATGAATAGCGAAGGGATTGCGGCTACTTAGCGCTTATTTAGTGCTTTTCTTGACTTTGGCGAAGTTCACGTCGTACAGTGAGCGGCGTGAACACCAGGGAAGGGCACCCATGGCAGACTCGGGAATGTTGAAGGACTGGACGAGCGACGAGCACCACGCCGACCGGACGTGCGTCTCGTTCTCGATGATGAAACACTTGGGCAAGGTCGACGAGACCGGCGAGTTCATCAACCCCAAAGTGTTCAAGCACCACTGGGACAACCACGACCCGAAGTCCACCAAGGCGCTCGAGTTCGGAAAGCTCGCGCACATCGCCGTGTACGAGCCGGACCGGTTGATCGCCGAAGTCGTTGCGCGACCAGTGAAGGACGACGGCAAACTGCACGGGACGAACACCAACATCTTCAAAGAGTTTGCGGCGATGCACGATGGCAAGACGCTGGTCGCACCTGTCGACCTCGCAGTCGTGACCGGCATCCTGGCTGCCTGCCGAGCCAGCCCGGCACTGCAGAAACTGCACACCCTGACGGCGCTCTACCGAGAGCAGTCCATCGTGTGGAAGGACGAGGAAACTGGCCTCAACTTCAAGATTCGCCCCGACCAGCTGCTCGAGGGCCGCGACGGATGGATCATCGAGGACCTGAAAACGACGGTCGACGCCACGCCGTACCAGTTCCGTCGCAGCTGTTTCAAATACGAGTATTATCGTCGCGCGGCATTCTACGCCGACGGCGTCGAGGCGCTGACTGGGATGCCTGCGCGGACCGTGCTCATCGCCGTCACCAAAGAGCGACCGTTCCAGGTGGGCGTGTACGAGCCGGCCGAGGCACAGCTCGAAGACGCGCGCCGGCAAAACCTCGAGGTCAAGCTAGAGTTGGCAAAGAGATTTGATGCTGACGATTGGTCGGCACCATGGGAAACTGAACCGATGATTCTGTAAAACGAAAGGGCAAACAATGGCAGACGACGACGACAGAACAACCGAGGTCATGGTGATGGACACCAAGGCCGTCGAACAAATCACGCGCGGCGAGGTCGACATACAGATCTCTACGGCGCACAAATACCCGCGCAGCATCCAGAGGTTCCTCGTGCAATCGAAAGACCTCGCGACCATCAACAAGGCGACGGCGCGCAGCTGCTTCTATCGGTTGCCGCGTGACGAATGGGACCCCGTCAAAAAGACGTACGTCCCCAAGATCATCGAGGGAGCATCGATACGTCTGGCTGAGATTTGCGCGTCGACGTTCGGCAACATCCGGCACGGCGCTCGGGTCATCGAGATTGGCCGCGAACGAATCTCGGTGATGGGCATGGCCCACGACCTCGAGTCCAACAACCTCGAGCAGTGCGAGTTGACCGGATCCATCCTCAACAAGTATGGCGAGCGATACAAGGAACACATGATATCGACGACCGCGAACGCCCTCTGCGCGAAGGCGAAACGCAATGCGCTGTTGGTCGTGATCCCGCGCGCCTACGTCGATCAAATCATGCGCGTGTGTAAAGAGACCGCGCTGGGCAAAAACCAGACCATGGTCGAACGGTGGAAGGAACTGCTGTCGCTCTACGCGGGACACCGGGTAGAGGAATCGTCGCTGCTCGAGTACGTCGAGCGCGAAGGGTTCGCCGACGTCACCATGGACAACATGATTGACCTGCACGGCATCCTGACCGCCGTCGAAGAGGGCGAGATTTCCATGGCGGCTGCGCTCGACAAGCGTTCGAGTGGCGGCGAGGCGAAGCGCTCGGACATCGCCGACGGTCCACCACCAGAAGCGCCCGCCGCCGAACAGCCGGCCGACCAGAAAGCCGAGGATGACGAGAGCCGGGCGAAGAACAAAGAGCTGATGGAACTGCGTATGGAGCTCAGCAAGATTGACGAGGATGCTACGGCGAAGGTCACACAGGGCGCGCCGAACATCGACGCTGCGCTGGTCGAGCTGAGCAAGTTGAAGACCACGCTCGTGAAGGACTGAAATGCCCGAGGGCCTACACACACCATTCGTAGCGGAAGAGGATGGCATCATCGTTGTGACCGTCAAGCCGCAGAACAGCGGTCGCACGTTCGGCGGTTCTCAGATACCGTACAAGAAGGGCGACACCGTGAACGCGTACATCATCCTCGTAGAGGAAGACGAAATCCAAATACCACCGCCGGAAGACTGACATGCCGACCAAGTTCGAAAAAGACGACTGGAAGAAAATGGCCACGGAGCAGTTCGGGGAGGACCCGCGCGCCTGGACGTTCTGCTGTCCTCGGTGTGGCTCGCGGCAGAACGCCTGGCTGTTCCTCCACTTCAACATTCCGCCCAAGGGTCGGCCGTACACGTCGTGCATCGGTCGGTGGGTGAACACGATTGGCGCCTGCGACTATTCCATCGTGATGTCGTGTCTCATCGTCGTGCCGCATCGCGTGCTCGTGTTCGATGCGGACGGCATCAGGCCAGTGTTTCCGTTTGCCATGGCGGCGCTGGAAGTCACCGCGGACAAGCAATGGCTCGACGACGTGAAGATCGAGCGGCACCGTTACTACCAGGGCGGGCAACTCGTCGCCGGGGATTCTGGCCTTGCACCGGATGGGCCGTGGGTTGACCCGTCGAAACTGAGGAACTAATGGAAGACTCACAGATAGCGACAGTAAAAGTTCTCGTGGCGTGCGGGTGCGGAAAAGACACGACGTTGTATTTGCCCGAAGATACCAACCACGGCAGCAGCATCACACTGTTTCGGAACTGTCCGCAGTGTAAAAGGCGCAACCGTGTGGGGATTTCCGTGGGAGAGGGAGATGTCACAATCGCGTCGTTCAAGTCTCGAATCGACCAACTCGAGGACGAGGTCACACAGCTTCACCAAAAGCAGTTCGACGACACCAGCGTGCCGAAACGGCTTGCGGCCTACATCGGGCAGCTACGCGGCGACTCTCTGGCTCGCCTCACGGAGGAATGTCGCAAGGCTTGTGCACGGCTGAAAGTTCCTGATGGCCACCACAGCGAATGGGTACAGGAGCGCTGCGACCGGGCAGCGCATGCACCATTGGAGAAACTGTAATGGAGTTCGAGCACGCCTTCAGGAAATCGATGGATCGCGCAATGAATCCGCCCCTGTCGCCGAAGCGCAAGCGGTCAAAGCGAATCGCAAAGAAGATCGCCAAGCGTCTTGGCGTCGTGCATTACGTCGACTATGTCCACGTTCTAGTGCACCATCGGATGCGCGAAGCGGCGCCGGATGCAGCGAAGGATCCAGCGTACGGATACCTAACCGACTTTCCGACGTTTCGGGAGTGGGTCGGTGAGCGTGAGGTGTCGGAGTGAAACGGCGTGGCTTTCTCTCGGTCATCATCGGCACACCGGCAGCGTGGTGCGTCGCGAAGTTGGGACTTCCGGCCGGCGAACCGTTTGAAGACCTAGTCCTTCGGTTGCACTCGCTCCAAGAGCAGGCTTTCGAAGGCTGGGTGAACAGCATGATCGAAAAGACGGTTATCGGTCGTCTACCTCCGAGGGGAAGAGGCTACGTCTCGATGGCGGAACTACACGAGCGCGACCGCGAGTTTTATGCCGAAGACGACAAGGATCGCAAACGCATCCAGAAAATGCTACCGGCAGGAGTTACGTACGCGGAGGACGAATAGACACATGAACGGACCACGAAAAACCGCACCAAGGAAACACAAAGAAAATGGGACGAAAGAAAACGACCACCAAAACCGAAACGCCGGCCGAGCCGGAAGGACCGAGACCATTCAACCGATTTCTCGCACGGCTGGGCGACGGTGACTGCCACCAGCAGATGTCAGATGAGGTTCACAAACTCGGCAAGCTGATGCACGGTTTGCTGGAGAAAGGTGCCTCGAAAGTGAAGGGCTCGATCACATTGAAGATCGATCTGTCCGCCGACATGAGTGGAATCGTCGACACCGATTACACGATCTCGGTCAGGGAGCCGAGAGCGAAAGGCGCACGCACGTTGCTCTTCATGACCGACGACGGCGAGCTCTCCGAGACCAACCCGAAACAAATGGCCCTGCCATTGCAGGACGTCAGCCGCGGCCAGGGCACCGTGCAAGACGTCGAACCCGACAAGCCCCTCCGAGAGGTCGAATAAATGGACACCACCAATATCATCCAGAAAGCCGAAGCCGAGGCCGTCGCAGACGTCGTCAAGGCCCTGCACAAAGCCGAAGTCGTTCCGCTGACAGGCGGCGACGAGCAAGTGCTCATCATTCCGAAGGGCATGGAAGCCAGGAGCATGGACAGGTTGCTCGAGCCGTACCGTCTGCATCCGCGACGGAAACAGGGCGTCGCCGAGTTGACCAACATCAACGCGGTGATCCAACACTTCGAGCGGTTTCACAGCGAGGAATCCGTTGTGTTCGTCGACGACAACCCCGACGCGCCGGAGATTCGGGTCGTGTACAACTACACGGCGCCGGGCGACGGCGAAGCGGGGTTCGGCGACTACGGAACACGCTACCGTTTCCCGTTGTCGGATGAATGGAAAGCATGGACCGCAGTGAGCGGCGAAACCTTGTCACAGCAAGAGTTCGCCGAGTTTTTGGAGACCCACCTCGAGGACATCATGGAGGGCGACGAGAGCATGGAGACTGTGAAAGTCTGGGCGGATCGCGTGAAGCTTGAACTCGCTGGTCCAGCGAAGTTGATGGAAATCTCGAAAGGGCTAACAGTCAACATAGGCCGTCAAATCGCCGACCATAGAAACCTGCAGACCGGCGAGGCACAGATCACCTTCGCCGAACAACACAGCAACGAAAAAGGAGATCAGCTGCGTGTACCCGGTGCATTCGCGATCAGGTTGCCGGTCTTCAAAGGCGAGAACCCATACGCGGCCCCCGTGCGATTGCGTTATCGAGTTCACGGCAGCAGCATCGTATGGAGCATGGCAATCCATAAGGTCGATCGGATCTTCAGGCAGGCGATGACGGACGCGATGGACCTCGTGGAGGCAGGAACGAAGGCGCCGACCTACTTCGGCACACCAGAAACGAATCCCTGAACCGGGGGAGCTGAGCACAGGGCATCAACACACGGACGGGTGCGGCGAGGGAGGGTTGTCGCACCCGTCCGGGAAAGGGCACAAGTGGCATCGAGAGCATACAAGTCAAAGCGCGCATCGATTTCGGTCAAGGGCATGACCTACCTTCGCATGAAGATGCTCGCTGACAACCTCGGCAAGTCGGTGTCTGGGCTGACCGAAGACGCACTGCGACGCTTTTGCGATTGGAACCACCAGGAAATGCCGACGGAAGAGCAGTTGAAGTTGTGGCTGGCCAACCGACACAAACGTGTCGACACCAAGAAAATCATCAGCCAGAACTTCACGTTTTAGGAGACACAATGATTGGATGGGTCAGATGGATTACTTCACCACGCGCTTCATGGCGTGCGTTGATGGACGACGTCGCCGATGTTTTTCGGCCGAAGGAAAAACTACGCGACCCTCTCGACGTCGAGGAGCTCAGGAATGGTCTTCGTTGGGGCGCAAAAAGTATTCGAGAGATTCTGTCCGAGACAACCAACTCGTCGGATGCTGTGCGAAAGCTGCACTTCATCGCGGACGCGTTAGAACAGGGAGCGAAACCCAGAACGGAGGAATGATGGCGACGATTAGACAACCACAACCAGGGACAATGGATTTGATTGCCGTGATTGCCTTGGTTGCAATCGCGGCGTGCCTCGACCGGGACTTGCTCAAGATGAACCGGACCATCGGATTCGCGGTGCACGGCATCCATGCCACCGTGGCGATCGAGAACATCACACGAAAGGTAAAACGAGGATGAGCAACGACGACACACATCAGAAAATACGAGCAGAAGACGGCAACACCAAAGTCAGCGAGACAATCATTTGGGGTTACTACGACGAGGAATATCCCGACGAGGGCGGCGTGTTTCCGTTCGCGACTGAAGCCGAGGCTCGAGCGCACGCTGGGCAGGTCTACGATGATGACCCATCAAGCCGTTTCGGCGTTTGGAATCGGCCGATGACAGACGATGAGGAAATCTTCTACAACTTCGGTCGGGCCTCACTGGCGGAGGAAATGGGATGAGCAAAATCACCGTGGCACAGAAAATGGTCAACGGGTACACCGACGGCGGGCGACCTGGACGAGTTACCGCTTGGCGAGTTGTGTGGAACGGCAACAAGCTTCCTGTCCACTACCCAAAAGGCGGGGACGCTGTCGACAGAGGTGGCTTTGCATCAAAAGGTGCAGCGCGTCACGTCGCGCGAACCTACTCGCGAACTGTGCGACGGAGGAAATGATGGCTGAGTTTCTGCACATAAAACCCACCGAAGGTCCGTGCGAAGTGCACGACATAGCGACCGATGGGCTCGCGCGAAAGATGATTACTCTGATGCGCGAACGTCACGGCAAGGGTGGTCTCAACGCGTGTCGCGAATGTTGCGAACGTGCAATGGAAGACGCTCGACGACTTCGGGCAAGAAAGATGAACTGATGGCCAAAGCAATCCTTGAGTTCGACCTGCCGCGAGACCAAAAGCGTTTCGAGGGGGCCGTGTTCGGACAGGACTCCATCGCAGCCAACTTCGCCTTCGAGCAGTGGCTCATCGAACAGATTGCAGACGCGCATGGACGCAAAGCAGCGGCACGTGGTGTGCTGACGGAGTGCCTCGAAAAGCTGCGTGAGTTCATGAAGAACGCCGAATCTGAGGGAACTTGACAAGCTCACGGTCATCAGTGACCATCGTGAGCGGAGGGCATCCATGGGATACAAGAGCGAGAGGCAAGAACTCTACACCGACCGTGGCATCGAATGTGTTGTCGAGACGTTGGACGGGGCTAGGAAAGCCTGCAAGGTTGCTGGCGTTTGTCGTGCTGGCAACATCATGAACATCAACACCTTCCTGTTTCACAACGCGATAGACTGGCTCGTTGAACGAAACCACCTGCGCATCGTCAAGGACACTGGCGCGGGACAAGACCTTATTTTGGAAGTGGTGGAGTGATGGACGTCGGATATTTTGACGGAGCTGTAGAGCCAACCAATCCCGGCGGCACAGGCGGATGGGGCTACCACATCCACGACAGCAACGGGGTCGTGTTGCTCGAGGACTGCGGCATCATGAAGGCACACAGCAAGCTCTCGAACAACGTCGCCGAGTATGTGGCGGCCATCCGCTGCGTCGAGGGCTACGTCAAGCTCAAGCGCCCGGGGCCCGTCATCGTACGCGGCGACTCCATGATGGTGGTCAAGCAGATGCTCGGCGAGTGGCGAATCAAGCGTGGCTTCTACGTGCCGTTCGCCTACAAGCTCCGCAAGATGTGCGAGGACCCGCTCGTCAGCGTGCTCGACATCCGGTTCCAGTGGGTGCCTCGAGAAAAGAACGGCCTCGCCGACGACCTCAGCAAGCGCAAGCTCCAAGAGGCCGGCGTCCAACTCACAGACTGGAGAGCATGACGTTGCCACCGAAACGAATCACCTGGAAGGAAGCGGCAGAACAGCTGGGCGTCAGCATGGGAACGCTCGCAAACTGGCGCACGTTCGGCATCGGCCCACGCTGGGACAAAATGGGAAGGTCCGTCCTCTACTACCAGAAATCGATCGACCGCTTCAAAGGCAGCGCGTTGTGTAAGTCGTGCAAACAAACCGTGCCGCTGAAGGACCGGAAGACGTGAGCCATGCCTGAAGTTGGCGATCAGATCGATCTCATCGAAAGGCCCGGCGTCGTCGTTGACGACGCGACCGCGCGCAAGCATCAGCTCGACTCCACGCCGACGCCGGTGGTCCGTCAGTTGTTCGATTACATCGACTACCGCGGACTCGTGACAGGAAAACCGAGACGACTGCTCGACCCGTGCGCGGGTGCCGGCGTGTTCGGTATGGTTGCCAAAGAGATATTCCCGACCTGCGAACGGTATGCCATCGAGCTGTATGCCACCGGGGCTCGGGCTGCAGAGGTTGAGAACCTCGCACACAACTACGATCGACACCTCATCGGCGACTGCCGGACACGGGTTCATGATCTGATCGAGATCGATCTGCTTGCGACGAATCCCGCTTTCAACATCGCATACGACTTGCTCGAGGCATTGATGGAGGGGGATGGACAATCCGGCCCGGTGAGGAATGGAGGCACGATGCCTAGTGCGCAGATGATTGCGGATGTGGAAGCCGAACGCGACGACCTCCGCGCTAAGGTAGAGGAGCTGACGGCCGAGATTGCACCGCTGTTGAATCGGACCGCCGAGGTCATGAAGGCAGGCCTATGGGCGCGCCGCGGACCCGAATGGTGGCATCCCCCGACAGGCGCAACGATGTCTCACGAAGCGGCTCTCCGAGCCGTGTCTGACGGCATGCTCTGCGTTTCTGGGGGCAGTCTGATGGCATGGGCAAGCGGGAACGTAAACTACACGCCGGAACAAGTGACGGCTCGCTACATGGGGCAAGACCAAGCACGTGCAGAGCGGTTGCATTGGGCGCTGGCAGTTCTGAGCGGGAGGGTGAGCAAGGCGCTGATAAATGACACCGCGCGCGACTGGGGGCGCATGCAGGCCACCAACCTGTGGGTAAAGAAAGAGCTGGCCGCCCTCGCCACTCCAACTGTGACACCCCAAGGGGATGAGACGTGAGCGACGAGAGAAAGCCAACGATCCCCGAGGTCAAACCGCTCGTGCTCGCGCTCTACAGGAGACACATGGCGGGGTGCTGCTTGCACATTGTCCTGGATGACGGAAACGTGAGCGACGACAATGTGAGATTCTGTGTCCAATACGCCGAGCAGAAAGAGCATGTGGAGTGCGTGATTCTTGCCAGCCTACTTCTTCGCATGTCCCAAACTCAAAGGCTGAAGCTGTACAACGATCGCGAAAAGTATACGCAACACGGTCCGCCTTTCAGCTGGACAGGAGAGCCGAAGACATGAGGATGTGCGAACGCTGCGAGGGGGCCGGTCAGACAGTGTGGGATGTGCTCGTCTTTTTCTGGTCTTATTTGACAGGCGGGGTGGGCCGCTATTGCAAGCGGTGCAATGGGACCGGGATTGAGCCCACCGCGACACACGAAGCGACAACGTAACAAACGAAGGGCACAACATGACAACCGACACAGCAATCGCAATCACACACCAGCTGCAGACACCGCTGGTCCTCGTCGACCAGGAGGCGGTGGCGTACATCAAGAGCCTGCGAGCGAAGGCCGACGCCATATCGACGACGGACGCCGACAGTCTGCAGGCAAACGACAAGCTCGCGAAGGAGATGAAACGGCTGTCGTCCGGCGTCAAGAGTGACGGGAAGACGCTACGGTCACCCATCACGAAGCTCGGCAAGGACATCATCGCGCTCGAGAAAGAGGTGACCGGGCCGCTCGACGCGTCTTTCCAACGGCTGGCCAGGACCATCACCGACCACACCGACGAGGTCGAGCAGGAACGCCAACGGGTCATCGCGGAGAACAAACGCCGGGAAGAGGAAGCGATGAGGCAGCACCAGGAGCAGCAGCGCCGGCTCGAGGAACGGCGGAAGGAACGCGAACAGGCCGAGGAAAACGAGCGCAAGCGAAAAGTCGCACAACTCGAAGCGGAGCACCGGGCCGAGCGCGACGGTCAGCCTGACCTGTTCGACCGTGCCGCCCAGAATCGTCCAGGAATACCGACAGGTTCGCTCGACGAGCCGACGGTTGTTGGGCCCGGCGTTCAGCCCATCATGCCCGCAATCGAGCCGGTCGTCGAAGTCGAGCTCGAACCAGTGCCGCCCAAGCCCACCGTCAGCGTCCACACGCGCCAAATCGATGAGCTGGAAATCTACGACGAGAGCCTGATACCCGACGAGATTGCCGGCAGGCGACTGAGGGTCATCGACGAGAAGGCAGTCGAGGAGCTACTCAAGGCCAAGATCGACGTGCCAGGAGCTCGGTTCAAGAAAAAGACGATCGTGGTCGGCAGGCGATGAAGGACTCGACGGCAACCGATGCAGCGCTGCTCTTCTCCGTCCTGCTTCTCGGCGCCTGCATCGGTGGCAGCATCGCTCTCTCATGTACGCGCCACCCCCCAGCCCCCGTCGTTGTCGAGACCGTCGAGGTCCCGTCGCAAACATGCGCGGCCGTCCAGCAACTCGTCGACCAGAACACCGCGCTGGCCGATATCATCATGCGCGAGCACGCTATGCAGCTCGGCATCCTGGAGTGGGTCGGCATCGCCCATACCTACCGAGTCGACGACAACGAGCGCTTTGAACTAGACGTGGCCCGCGAGAGGGTCCGGGCACGGTTCGCCTTCGAGAACCCATATGTGGAGTTGGAACTCGGCACAAGAATGGCGGAAGACGAATGAAAATCGTGTACATCGCTGGACCGTTCCGCGCTGATACGGCATGGGGCATTGAGCAGAGCGTTCGCCAGGCGGAAGCGTGCGCGCTGCATGTGGCCGAGGTTGGAGCGATGCCGCTTTGCCCTCACACGAACACGCGATTCTTTCACGGGTTGTTGACTGACGAGTTTTGGCTCGTCGGGACGCTAGAGCTGCTTAGGCGGTGCGACGCGATCTACCTGTGTCCGGGTTGGGAACGGTCGTCCGGTGCCAGAGCAGAAGAGACAGAGGCTCGACGATTGAATCTGGACGTGTTCCACAACATCGACGACATTGCAGAATGGCTCACGCTCGAGACGTTCGGATAGGGAGGACAAATGAAAGAAATCAGACTGAGACTTAGCGTGCTGGAGCGTGACGACCTTGTCGCGGCACAAATCGACGACAGGTGGAACTGCGAGTCGAAAATCTCAATACCGCAAGGGGCGGAGGACGACGAGCACTACCGGCGCGACATCACCGACGCGGCGTGGGAAAGAATCGGGCGCATGCTCGCGTCGCAGTTTCGAGAAATGCTGGAGAACGTCCAGACGACGTACGCCGAGACGATGCGCGCAGCTGGGTGGGTGTCAGGTGCCGCATGGAGACACAAGAATACGGACGCCGTTGTCCACGACACGACGGTCCGCAAGATCTTCGATGGAGGCTGGGTACCGCACGACAACGGAGTCCACTGGACACGCGGCGGCGAAAAGCGGATGGGTTGGGTTGTGGTCAAACACTACGAGGGCGAGGACCAGGGCCTGTGAGGAGGCCCAAGCGCATCCAACGGAAGAGGACCAAAGGCTTCCGTATGCCTGCGGGTGTCGTCTACGTTGGACGCCCGTCAAAGTTTGGGAACCCATACACGACCGTGGAAGAGTTTCAGGACATGATGAACGTCGACCAGTTCGACAGGTTCACCGTCGAGGACGTTCGGACCGAGCTGCGCGGCAAGGACCTGGCGTGCTGGTGTCCGCTCACGATGAAGGGGAAGCCGTTTCTGTGCCACGCCGACGTGCTTTTGGAGGTTGCGAATGGCTGAGACAAGCATCGAATGGACCGAGGTGACTTGTCCATGCTATGGTCCGCGACGTGGCACAGACCAGGGAAGGCGCCCTCAAGATTGCGGCTCAGCGGATTGGCACATCGCTGCGCGCCTACAAGGGCAGAGTGTCTCGCGGAGAGAAGTGGTGCACGCTCTGCAAGAAGTGGCACCGACGGTCTATGTTCGCAAAGGATTCGACTCGCTACGATGGGCTGGTGTCATCATGCAGGAAGAGCAAAAGCGCAGACTACAAACGAAGGTACGTACCAAGCGATCGACCGCCTCCGACACCTGGTCGATCATTTGTGCCAGCACGCGACGGCGACAAACTCCAGGCGCGAAGACGCGTCAACTTTTTTGTTGAGTCAGGACTGATACCTCACCCGAACGATGTACCTTGTGAGCACTGCGGACACACATACGATGGAAAACGGCGCCACGAGTACCATCATCACCTCGGTTACGATGCTGAGCATCACGAGGACGTGATCGTGGTCTGCACGCTATGCCACCGAGAGGCGCACAAAGAATGAGCGACAACACTTCAATCGAATGGACGGATGCAACCTGGGGACCGGTCCGCGGCTGCTCTCGCCAGTCGCCCGGCTGTGATCATTGCTACGCGATGAATCTTGCCCACCGATTCAACAAGCCCGGGATGTGGGCCGAAGGACTCACTACGATTCGCAATGGCAAGGTCGATTGGAAAGGCATCATCGAACTCGCACCGCACAAACTCGCCGACCCGCTGCATTGGAAGAAACCGCGGCGCGTGTTCGTCAACAGCATGTCGGACCTGTTTCATCCCGGCGTGCCGTTCGACTACATCGCGGCTGTGTTCGGCGTAATGGCAGCTTGTCCGCAGCACACGTTCCAGGTGCTCACAAAACAACCCAGGCGGATGCTCAAGTTCTTCCAGTGGGCAGCGAAGGAAGACACGCAGGACGACGGCATCAACGCGTGCGTCAGCGAAATGTTCGGAGTGCGTGAGGTCAACGAGGACATGCTCGGCACCGAAGAACAGACGTTGGAACAGTTCGAGGACGACACGAAATGGGACCACCTCATCACAGACCCGCCCGACTGGCCGCTGCCGAACGTGTGGCTCGGCGTGTCGATCGAAAGCCCGAAGTATCTGGAACGCGCTTTCGTGCTTGACCAATGCCCCGCGGCGGTGAGGTTCTGGTCGGTCGAGCCGCTACTCGAAGACCTAGGCGATTTATACGACTACATCTCGCGTCGCACGCGGACCGTTGGCCCAGATTGGTTGATTGTGGGTGGAGAGAGTGGCCCTGGTGCTCGACCGATGGACACCGACTGGGTGCGCAGCATCCGAGACCAGTGCGTCGCAGCCAGCGTGCCGTTGTTCGTGAAGCAGATGGGAGCGCGACCGATTGAGAATGGCGAAGCCATGCTTCTTTCCTCCAAGAAGGGCAATGATTTGAACGAGTGGCCCGCGGATCTGCGGATAAGGGAGTCTCCGAATGGCGAGCGGTAAACACAATAATCACAGCCGCGGCTCCGCGCACCACCGATGGTCAGGTCGAATAGAGTCGTCGCACGGATACGCGAAAGTGCGCGTTGGGACGGGCCATCCACTTGCAGACCCGAACGGGTACGCCTATGAGCACTTGGTCGTGTGGGTTTCAGCGGGCAGGCCCACGCCGTCTGCGGATGAAGTGTTGCATCACAAGAACGAAGACAGACTGGACAACAGAATCGAAAATCTAGAGCTGGTAACACGATCGGAACACAACAAGCACCACAACAAGGACCGGCACCGCCGGAGTGATGGAACTTTCGCGTGAGACGAGTTCTCAACGGAGGCAGGATGAACGTACGCGTGACCGACAAGCAACTGGAACAATGGCTCGACACCGGCCAACCCGACCCCAACATCCTCATGGATGAGGTCGTACGTGACTGCATCGAGTTCCGAAGAGAATACCGGCGTCTCGTTCACATCGTCGCGCAGCCGTTTGAGATCAAGAACATGAAAAATGCCCGCGACTTCGTCCAGCGCACCGATGCCGTCAGCGCGTGCATAATCGCCGAGGCGATGCTGGACCACCTGGACTTCTTCGAAAACAACGTCGACCCTCGCTTCGAGTGGCGGGTCCACAGGGCAGCAAACCGACTCCGGCGATTCTTCGGTCGGAAGGAAGTACAGTGGCACGATGACTGAACCGATCACGCAAACGGAGATCGATGCGCTCCGTGCCATGGGACGTGGCGACTCCTACATCGTTGGTCCCCTGTTCTCCCTGCAGCGCCGGGGCCTAATCGAACTGCTGCCGAATCCCGACGGCGGTCCGTACATCCACAAAATCACAGAGGACGGGCAAGCGGTGCTCGATGATGACGGCATCGAGCGACAGTTGAGCGTCGCGAACTCGGAAACAGACCTCACCGCAATGGGCCGCGAACAGCTGCTCGATCACATCGCCGAGCTTGAGAAAGAGCGCGATTTTTTCGACACCGAGCGGCAGAAGGTCGTTGAGGATTTGTCGAAATGGGAGAGCGCCTCGCATCCGTGGCATGACCCCGACCACGAAACGGGATACGTCACGCCAGAGGCCGTACGCCAGCTCACCGACGCCGTGATAGTCGAACGCGACGGCGCCATCGAGGAACTCGAAAAGCTCCAGCGACTAGCTCGCAAAGCTCACCACGCGTTGCACGATATTCTGACGATGTATCCAGGACAATGGCATGTCACCACGAGCGGCAAAGATGCGGAGACCGGAACCATCGCCGAAGAAAAAGCCATGCGTGAACGTGCGAAGCGAGTTGGGGAAGCGATACACTCGCCGTCGTGTTCGTGTATCGGGTGCGACCCGGAGGGCAATAGGAGTTTTGAGTTTGAGATGCATGATGCCGGGTGGAAAGGTGTGCTGCTGAAAGGACAGGACGATGGTACGAACGGCCCGTTCTGGATATGGGGTGAGGGATTAGGCGAGCAGAGAATGCGCAACGACATCGCCATAAAAGCGAAAGACGAAGGCTTCCATCCCCTCAAGGACGGCAGGTTCGAGATTGAAGACGACGGCGCGCTCTATACGATGACCGCCGAGCAGGTGAGCGTCTGGTGTACCGAAGACGAGCCGAGCGACTGATGCAAGACGTGCTCGACAACCCACCGCCTCCAGGTCTCGAACCGACGCGCCCCTTCGAGCGCCCCGACTTGCCGCCGCCGCGCGACTGCTATCCCAAGGTCGTGACCCCTGGCTGGCTGACCCTGGGGTGGCTTACGCTGGGGTGCCGGTTCTGTTTTCAGGATTGCGCCTCGACCGATGAGTGCGTCGATAACATGGAGCGACTGCCGGTGTCCGACGTCATGGGCACGCCTCCGCTTCCACCGCCGCCGCCACCTGCAAGCAACTATCCGAGAACACGGCCGTCAACGCGACCAGCAGCACCAAAAATCAGAAGGCCTCCCAACCCTCCCCAAATACGCAAGGTCAACGAGGGCTTTTAGGCTACACTCCAACCGTGGCCAGGCTCAGCGAGAAACACATCCGGTTCGCGCAACTCGGAAAGAACATGGCGACCAGCATGCCGAAGTCGCGCAGTCCCAAGTCGATTCTTGCGCTCGGTGAGAGCTATCGAAAACGCTACAAGCTGAAGGTCGTCTATAAGCGCGGCACAGGAAAATGGGGCAGGACGTCGACGACGATGTTCCGCAAACTGTGGCTGTCGAAAAACTTCGAGGACCAGCACATCGCCGATCGGGCGCACGAGTTCATGCACGAACTCGTCCATGCTCGGCAGTGGCGATCCGTGGGTCGTGTACGGTTCGCGATCCGTTACCTCAACGCGCAGTGGCGATGGGCATACGAAGTCGAGGCGCGACGCGAAGCCATACGGGTCATGGCCCACATCGGTGCCAAAAAGAGGATCATTCTCGATTACATCGAGCGGCAGGCCAGAGGCGGGCTGAAAAAAGGTTACTCGCTCGGTCGTCTCGACCAAAAGCAGGTCGAAACCGAAACGCGCCGCATCCTGTTGGACCAGCTGGACGCCGCCTAGTGCCCGTCAACTATCCGCACGATAGGGACACCGTCCCAGGCTACGGCATCTGGTATCGCGCCACCTCCAAGTTGTGGCCGTGGCGGTGGTCCCGGTGCATGGACTACTGGCCCGACAACGGGAAACCAGGACAGGCACACGGCGGATGCGAATCGAAGGACGAGGCCACCGCAGCTGCCAGAGAACACAAGAAAAAACCGCCGGCGAACCTGCTTTAGATTCGTCGACGGCTCACGCAGCCCGCTTGACCGACGGACGACGCTGACCCTATCACGAAAAAAAAACCCGGCGTGTGGAATGACCAGACACCGGGGGAAGAATCCTCCCCCGTGAGGAAGGACTAAAAAGGAGACGTTGCGTCGAGACCGTAACAAGAAAAAACCGCCGGCCCCCCCCATCGGGATCCGGCGGCAAACGTTGCTCCTAGCAGGCCAGATTCAGTCTGGTTTGTTTTCGATTTGCTTGTCGATGCCGTCGCGGAAGGACGTGTCGATCTTGCGCGGCGCTTCGATGTCGGCGATCAACTTGTCGAGGTCGTCGCCGCGGTCGACGGCGAGCTTCACGGCCTTGAGAATCCTGGCCGCGGCTTTCCCGACGCTGGTGATCGTGTCGATCCTGGCGAGATTTCCAATCAGTGCTCCGAGTCCTGCCATCACACACCCAGTCCTTCCACAAGCGTTTGTAGGGCCTGCGGTGGCGATGGTAGCTTGAGCCCGAGCGGTTTGCCCACCTCGACGACGGCCCGCCACGCGTCCAGCAGTTGCTTCGTGCGGGCTCCGTCGAGGTTTTCCTGGCCCGCCTTGTGCGCCGATCGTACGGCCGCGACGTACTCGGCATGGGACACCCGGAGAGCCTCGTAGGCGGCTTCTACGGGGCGAAATCTGCCCCGGACCAAGTCCACTGCCGCCCTGGCGCCGTCACGTGTGGGCTCGCTGTCGACCGCCTGCTGTTCCGCTAGCCGGGCTTCGTTCTCGATGACCGCGCCGATGGTATCGATCACGTCGCCGGACATGGACGCCGTCTGCGCGTGCGTCTTCAGCGGTGTCGCGCACGCACAAAGCGCACCGAGCATCGCCACCGCCACGAGTCCAGACGGCCCCCCGAGCTTGGTCTTGCCATCCTTGGCCGGAGCCTTCGACGGTCGAGCTGATAACGCCGCGGCGACGACCTTCACCGCCTGGAGGATGCGCGCCAGGACGTTGACGATGTGCGCGAACGCGGCGACGATTTTGTCGTCCGTCTCACCGCGTGTTTTCGCTGCCCACGCTTGGAGCGGGTCAACGGTCTTCTGCAGCGCCGCCACGAGGATCGTGGCGGCACCGATCGCCATGAGAATCATCGTGAGCCATTCGTTTGTGTTGGTCGGCCATTCAATCATGGGAGTTGCTCCTCGAGCTACGGCGTCCGCGGTTCAGGTCCTGTCGTAGTTCCTTTACGTCGTCGCTGTGGTTGGTTTTCACTTCGTCGATCAGATCGGTGATGTGTTCTTGGTTGGTGGTGAGCTTGACGATCGCCTCGCCCACCTGTTTGAACTGAGATGTGGTCGCCACGTCGCGCGCAGCTTCCTCTGCGCTGCTCGACATGATGTCCGCTTTGTTTTGCTTCACTGCCTCTTGCATGACCGCACGGGTCGACGTCGAGTCTACGACCTGATGCACCATCCACCCAGCTCCGCCCATCGAAAGACCGAGCAACGCTGCGACCAACGGATGCCGCCAAAGGGAGTCGCTGGTCATGGAGTCGGAAGGTTTCTTGGCGTGTGGATGCGTCATCGTTTCACTCCTATACGTGGGTGGTTACGCGCCAGCGTGCGCTCGTCGCATCGTAGAAAATCGTTGCAGCTCCTCCGTCGTCGACGGTGAGGTTCGAGTTGTTCGGAAGCACTAATCTGTTCGCAGCAGCACTGCCTGCGTCCTGGTGCTGAAACACGAAGTTCCCGACGCCGATGTTGATAATGACTTTCGTCTTCACGCTCGCAGTCGAGTCAAATCCCGTGATATTACGGTTCGCTGCCGTGTCTAAACGTACAACCGTTGCATCGTCCCATCCTGCCGGGCCGTAGTCGTCCTCGGGGCCGGTGATAATCGCCGGCGACAGAATGGTATCCTGCAGTTGTGAAACAAGGATGTTCCCCCATGTCGGGGTTGTCCCTACTGTCGTCAGAACCTGCGTGTCGCTACCAGCAGCTAGCTTGGTCACAGCAATCGCCGCTGCGGCGGCAATCTCAGTGTTCGTGATGAGCTTGGCGATGTACAACGTGCCGTTGTACGCAATCACGAAACCTGTCGTCGGAGACCCAACGGTCGCGACCTGCAGGTCGACACCTTGTAGCGCCTTCGCGTCACCGGTGATGTCTTCAAATACCAAGTTGCTCGAGTCGAGCGTCAGCGTCCCGTCGCTCTTCAGCATATAGAGCTTGCCGTCGTTGATCGTTCCTTCGTCGATACCAACCAGCAGACTCGGCGTCAGGTCAGAACTTGCATCCATGTCGGTAGCGCGTACCCACGCCGTCGACTTTGCGAGGTATATGCCGTTTTCGGTTTGGTCTGTTTGTTCTGCAACGAGGACACGGTCATCTGTCGAAAGCGCGATGTCGTCGATCGTGAGAAGACCACTCGTCGTGATGTTGGCGGTCGTCGCAACACGCGCCGAAGCCTTGAGCGACTTGGCGATGGCATCGGCAATGCCGATAGTGACGTCGGTTGCCCCCGTCGCTGGATTATCGGCGATGGTGACGTCGCCGATAAGGTTGAGTTTCTTTCTGAACGGCTGCGCAACACCTGCGTCCTGCACCTCTTGGATGCCCAGCAGATCGCCCAACCAGCTTTCGCCTGCCATTTTACAGCCTCCTCAATGTCGACGACGACATCGTCGTTAGACCCAACGTGACGAAACGGCCAAGACCAAACCTGGTCACAAACGCCTCACCGAGTCCACCTATCGTTTCTTTTGCGAGTGCACCAGCATTCAGGAATGTGACTCCGTCATCGAGCGAGTACACCATCCCTATTTCTTTTATCGCAGCGCACATGATGATCCCCGTCACTGGGTCGGATGCAATGCGCTGGTGATTCTCGGAGCTCGTGTTCGTCTGGCCAGTGAATCCTGTTTGAAGGGTCCAAGCGATGCCATCGGGAGACGTCATCACCTCGCCTTCGCTGCCCATGGTGCAGAAAACACTACCGTTCCACGTCACACCACGGATGCGTTTCGTTCCGGGATTCGATCGATCGGTCCACGTGATGCCGTCGGGACTCGTGATAATATGTGCAGATGAAACACCGCCACCAACGGCCACGAACAGGCTATTTGCGAACACGACATCGAACATTACGCGGCTCGCGATACCCGTGCGTGACGTCCATGTGATGCCGTCTGAGCTCGTGAGAATGTAGGTCAATCCAGTGGCAACGACCGTGTCACCAACCGCACAGAAGATTGTCCCGTTCGACGTGATGCCGAACAAGTCACTCGCGCTCGCATTTGCGCGCTCTGTCCATGTTCCGTTCGGGTCAGACGACGTCAAAATCATCGCATCGGCACCAGCATCACCGACCATTGCCCAAAGACCAATCCCCGCGTCGTACTGCACGCCGTTTATGTCCTCGTCGGCCGTCAGTGAAATCTGACTATCCATCAACCACCTCATGCCATCGTATGACGTTGCGAACTTGACTGTGGTCGCGGTGCCATCCGTTTGGAAGACGGCGACCCAGATGTCGGCCGCTGGCGTGCTTGCGTCCTTGCCGACGGCCGCGTCGCCGCAGTTTTCGCTGTGTGATCCAACGGGGTCCATGTCACGAGCCACCGACCATTGGGTAAGCGGCAAGCGCTGAACGTAGGCGAGTTGGTCGGCCAACGACTCATGCGTGACGTTGACCGACGCAACGTTAGCGTCGTCGCCGTCGTCCGGCTGAGTGTGTTGGAGAGTCGGTTTGACTGGTGAACCTGTGTATGTGGCGCTCATTTGATGACCCTTACGTAGGCAGCGCCGATGTCTCGGTTTCTGGACAGATGCCAGTTCGCAGCCGGTGCCCCTTGGTAGTTCGCCGCGTCCACGACGATGATGATGGAGTGCGTGACAGCCTCCATTGGCTTCCATTGAGCCGAGATTTGTTTGAGTGAATCTATCTCTTCACGGCTGGCAGTGCTGCCCCATGTTCTCCCGCCGCCCCACTGGTAGCCGTCGCCCCACTCCCATGCAATCCATGGATGCGAAGTGATGACCGGCCAGTGCCTCGACCAGTTCGTTGGCTCGTTGTCGAAGTCCCAATCGTAGACGCCAATCGGAAGCGACAGCGTCGTGCCAACCGTCGTGGTCGGCCGCGCCTGTGTGCCAACAAGGTTGCGCCTCGTTTTGAAGTCTGTTGAGAAAAGTAGGTCTGCCGCCTGCACGTTCGCCGGATGAATCTTGTCGGTGAACAGTTGGTCGACATCCGCCTGCACCAGCTCGGTGTCCCAGACGCCAATCGCCCAAATCTCACCGTCGAAGTCCTGAGAACATATGTTCCATTCTCCATCCGCTGCTACAACACCACCAACTCCATTTGTCGATACCGCAAAGGTCGCCGCAGGAACGCCGTCAATCCAAATGTTCCAGTTTGCTGCGGTGAGTGATCCGTCGCCTGCAACGACGACGTGATGCAGCGTATTCGTTGATATGACGTCAGGTGCACCTGTGACTCGAATCACAGGCGATGTCGCGCGTATGATCTGGAGACCGATTCCGCCCGATGCTGTGAAACCTACGAGAATGCGAGTCGAGCCCGCAGCATTTTCGATGAGCAAAACGTTGTCGTTATTCGATCCCGTGATGATGTCCACGTTGACCCAAAACGATACTGACCACGGGTTTCCGTCATTGATGTCCTGGATCGACGCATACGTGAAAACGTCATCGACAGCGAAATCTCGACCGGCACCCTGTTCACGATGCTCCTTGATGATGGCGGTGACACCGAAGTCGGCAAACCGTCCAATCATCCCGAGGTCAGTGCCGGCCTGTGGCCAGTCCTCCCAGGCGTCGCCAATCCTGTCTTGGTAGGCGGCGTCCGACTCTGCAGGGTACTGTGGGAGCAACCTGGAGGCTCCTATCCGCGGGATGGCGTCGGCGGGCAGATCACGATACCGAAGGTTTCGGACTAGCACAGCCTGCTGTGCGCCCTCTGCCAGCACATCGAACATCAACGAATGCACGCCGATGAAGCGCTCGCCATTGATGAACCTCAGCCAGATTGGCGACAGGTTCGCGCCCTCTTCTCTGAAGTCGCGTGGAGTCTGGTCAACCATCGCAACCTAGATCGATGTGTAGGTGAGGTTGAAGGTTGGCACCGGCACCTCACCAGTCACCAAGACGATGTCCGCTGTGGGTGATGTGAGCGCTTGGTTCGCGACAAACGAAAATCCTCCGATGGCCTTCGTGATCTCGGCGAACACCACCAAGCCTGGGTCCAGCGGGTTGGCCGTCGTCTTTGCGCCTCCAACCGGGACGCCCTGAAAGTAGGCAAGCACCGCGGCTTCGATGAGCGCTTGGTTGGCGACGGTGTTATCGGCCTTGATGACAAAGACTTCGCCATCGACAGTGATGGTCCTCTGTACGGCGGTCAGGACGAACATGTTCAGATTGATGCCACGACGCCCCACGTCGTCCGTGATGCCACGAATGAAGTCGTCGACGGTGTCTACGACATCCTGACCAACAGCCCCACTGGCGCTCGCTAGGTAAATGTCTCCGGTCCCTGGTCCTCGAGGGTTCTGGTCATCGACCTGGACGCGAGTCACCGACGCAGATGCGAGTTTCGCGTTGTTGTCGTACGCCACTCCTGGCGGTGCGGCGCCGGCCAGTGTCGTCCACTTGGTACGGTTTCGATCTTGAAGCTTGGGGTCGGCTTCCTTGTCTGCGCCGTTTTGGGTGATCCACGTCGTCTCGCCCGCGGGGATGGGATTGTTGACCGTGACACCTGAGAGCGGCGTCCTCTGCAGTGTGATCGTGTCGTTCGCGACATCACGATTCGCTGCCGCAACATCAGCTTGGATGGTGACGGTCAACGTGGAACCGGGGCTCAGCGTGCCACCTGTGGTGTTCCGATACAAAAATCCGTTCACCGTGTCTGCGAACGTCTGCTGGTTTGTCCCCGTATCGATGGTGAACGG